>Ga0182013_10007574_pt1 | contig 11924 bp, 8 predicted proteins | sample 612S2MmetaG_FD_120487 | JGI IMG/M metagenome (GOLD analysis project Ga0182013, IMG submission 120487) | Permafrost microbial communities from Stordalen Mire, Sweden - 612S2M metaG | ecosystem: Environmental > Terrestrial > Soil > Wetlands > Permafrost | place: Sweden: Stordalen | collected...
AGTTCGAGCCGCGCCGGGGCCAACCGGGCCTCGCGCAAGGCGGCTGCCACCGAGGCAACGAGGTGGCGGCTTTTGAACTGCACGGGCGACAGGTTGACCGAGACACACAGCCCGGGCTCCCAGGACGCTGCCGCCATGCAGGCCTGGCGTAGCACCCAATCGCCAATCGGCACGATGGCGCCGATCTCCTCCGCCAAGGGCACGAACTGGCCGGGCGATACCATGCCGCGGTCGGGGTGATGCCAGCGCAGCAGCGCCTCGAAGCCGGCCACCGCCTCGGCCCGCAAGTCCACCACCGGCTGGTAGTACACCTCGAACTGGCCGGCGCGCAGCGCCTGCCGCAGATCGAGCTCCAGCAGCCGCCGCGCCTGCATTGCGGCGTCCATCGCGGTGTGGAACAGCCGATATACGCCACGTCCGTCGGACTTGGCGCGATACAGCGCGAGATCGGCGTTCTTCAACAGTTCGTCCGTGTCCAGTCCGTCCTGCGGCGCCAGAGCAATGCCAATGCTGGTGCCGATAACGATCTGATGGCCATCGATCTCGAACGGTTCGTCCAGCATGGCAATCAGCCGTTCGGCGAAGTCGGCGGCCTCGGTCGGCTTGTTGATCGGCGCCTGCACCACGGCGAACTCGTCGCCGCCGAGCCGTGCCACGGAGTCGGTATCGCGAACCTGCTGCATCAACCGGAATGCCACCGCCTGGAGCAATGCGTCGCCGATCGGATGACCGAGCGTGTCGTTGACCGCCTTGAATTGATCCAGGTCGAGGCAGTGCAATGCCAGAGGCCGGCCACGGCGCGCGTGCGCCAAGGCCTCGGCCAGCTTCTCGTGGAACAGCACGCGGTTCGGTAAGTCGGTCAGCGCGTCGTGGTGCGCCATGTGAGCCAATCTGGCGTCGGCCTGGCGGCGCTCGGTGATGTCCTCGTAGGTCGCAAGCCAGCCGTCTGCCATCGGCTGATGCGTCATCACCAGCGAACGACCGTCGGTCATGTCGAAGGTGTGGTTCGACTGGGACTGGCTGCCGACCATCGACCGCCGCCAAAGGTTCAGCGCCGCCAGGTCGTCCTGCGAGAAATTGCCGTGAATCACTGCGAGTTTCATGATATCAGTCACAGTGGTCCCGGCCGGCAGCGCCCCGGTGGCGGTGCCGACCATTTCGCCGAAGCGGCGATTGGCGACCACCAGCCGGTCCGCGTTGTCGAACATGGCCAGGCCTTGCTGCATATTGCTCAGCGCGGCATCGAATTGCAGCGCCCGGCGCCGCACCTCCTGCGCGTTCTGCTCGCGTTCGCGCGCCAGCCGCAACTCGTTTTCGGCGCTTATGGCCGCCGCCTGGATGCCGACCAGCCGTTCCTGGGCGCGCATTTGCCGCACGCCCAGCAGGACGATGCCGGCAACCACCAACTCGATCAGTGCCGTCGCACCAATCAGGGAACGCGCCTGGATACGCCAGCCGGCCTGCACCGCCTGCACCGTGTTCGACGACGAGATGAATAGCGGAAACTGCGCAACACTGTGCGGAGCGACAAGCCGTTCCTCCCCGTCGATCATGCCAACATGGCGCAGGACACTGCGATCCAGCGAGTCGATCATTTTCGGAAATTCGGGCTCGTTGGCGTAGTTGCGTCCGATCATGCTGTCGATGCGCGGAAAGCGCGCGAGCAACACGCCGTCGCGGCGGAACAGCGAGTATGCCGGACTGCCCGGCTGCGAAATCTGCGCAAAAAACTGCTCGAACGAGGCAAGTTGGATGGCGGCCGTGACAATGCCGAGGACCCGGCCATCCAGCGACGTGTAAGCGCTGGCGACCACGATCGACCATATCCCGGTGCCGTGGTCCAGCTCCGGCGCGCCGATATAGGTCCCGCGTGCCGGGTCCCCGGTCACCGCCCGGAAGTAGTCGCGGTCGCGGACATTGACCGGCGCAGCCGGAAATTGATCCGAGATGTTGATGGCGTCGCCGAACCGGTCCACCAGCATCAGGCGCAGGATCTGCGGGGCGGTGGCGATGCGGCGGCGCAGGTCCAGGTTCACCAGCCGGGAGTTCAGCTCGCTGTCGAACTTCTGCACCGTATCGATGCCTTGCTCGTGCAGATGCTGGATCAGATCGAGTTGCACCAGCTCGGTTGCCTGAAACGTGCGATCGGCCTCCTCGGCCAGCACCAGGGACAGATTGTGCAGTGCTACGCCCGCGTCGGCGATGGCAACCCGCCGCGAATACGTCAGCAGCAGCGCGGCGCCGGCTGCCAGCGCCAGGCCGACGACGAGCCCGCACGCCACCAGCCAGTGCCTGGCACGCGGGTGGGCCATCAGAGCCGCTAATCTGGCGAGGCGAGGCAACATTGGATGCTTTCAGCGAAGCCCCCGGATGCTGCCCTTGAAAGCTGAACCCGGAGTTAACGCGGCGGGCAACCGGCCGGCCGACGCATCGATCGGCGACCGTATGCTCCAGGCCGACGCATCATTCGGCAGCCGCGCGCTCCAGGCCGACGCATCATTCGGCGGCCGTGCGCTCCAGGCTGAGCAGCGAGCGGCCGCGGGTTTCCGGCAACAGCAGCAGGGCGACGATCATCAGTCCGTAGGCGAAGACGCTGAATATGCCGATTGCCGCACCCAGGCCGAGGCGGACCGACAGGAACCCCACGAACGCCGGGAACAGCGCACCGATGCCGCGGCCGGCGTTGTAGCAGAACCCCTGGCCGACGCCGCGGACCGCGGTGGGGTACAGCTCGGTCATGAACGAACCCATCGGCGAGAACATCATCAGCGACACGTAGCCGAGCAGGAACCCGACCGGGGCGATCCAGTCGTTGCTGATGGGAGCGAACAGATAGACCAGCGTCAGCACGATCGAGCCGATCGCCGACAGCATGAAGGTCGGTTTGCGGCCGATGCCGTCCGCCAGGTAGGCGCCGCTGAGGAAGCCGAAGAACGCACCGAGGATCAGCACCATCAGGTAGCTGCCGGTGCCGATTGAGGAGATGTGCCGCACGGTTTTCAGGTAGGTGGGCAGCCAGATGGTCAGCGCGTAGCTGCCGCCCTGCGCGCCGGCGACCATCATGGAAACGCGCCAGGTGGTGGCGAGGTAGGGCGGCTTCAGCGCCGCGAAGATGTGCCAGATGCTGGTCGGCGCGGCGGCACGGCGGTTCAGTTCGGGTTCCTCGACGAAGCGGCGGATCCAGAACACCAGTCCGGCGGGGGCGAGACCGATCCAGAACAGGGCGCGCCAGGCGTATTCTTCCGGGAGCGTCGCGATGAGCAGCGTGTAGAGCAGCGCGGCGGCGCCCCAGCCGATCGACCAGCCGGTCTGCACCAGGCCGACGGCGCGGCCGCGGTATTTGTCGCGGATCACCTCGCCCATCAGAACGGCGCCGGCTGCCCACTCGCCGCCGAAGCCGAAGCCCTGGAGCGCCCGGAAGATGAAGAGCTGGTTGAAGTCCTGGGCGAAGCCGCAGAGGAAGGTGAAGACGGCGTACCAAAGGATGGTCACCTGCAAGACGCGGACGCGGCCATAGCGGTCGGACAGCGCGCCGGCGAGCCAGCCGCCGAAGGCGGAGACCAGCAGGGTGATGGTGGCGAGTTCCCCGGCCTGGCCGGCGGTGATCTTCCACAGCGCCAGCAGACTGGGGATGACGAAGCTGAAAATCTGCACGTCGAGCGCATCGAGCGACCAGCCGCCGAAGCAGGCACCCATGGTGCGGCGCTCGCGCGGTGTCAGGTCGGCGAACCAGGCAATCATTCGTAGTCCTCCCGTGTCGTTGCGGGAGTGTAGCGCGGGAGGGCGCACGGGCAAGGCGGGCGGAAGAGGGCGAGATCAGGCGAGCGCTTCCCTCTCCCGCGTAGCGGGAGAGGTCAGGTGAGGGTGACGCGTGCCGCACGCTGCACCCTCACCCAGCCTCTCCCGCTGCGCGGGAGAGGGGCCTTCCTACATCCTTTGATCTGGATCAACGCACGCCGCGTCAGCTTCCCCCACCGTTCCGGCCATGACCGAATTCCGCGAGCCACTGCACGACGTCGCGCATCTCGGCGCGGTCGAACTGCTGACACCGAAGCCCGAAGCAAGCCGCTGGTTCTTCCGCGACGTGCTCGGCATGGAGGTGGTGCATGAGGAGGCCGGCTCCGCCTGGCTGCGCGGCTATGGCGACACTGCGGCGGCAACCCTGAAACTGACCGCGGCACCGGCGGCGGGCGTCGGCACCATCGCCTGGCGCACCAGTTCTCCTCAAGCATTGCAGCGCCGGGCCTCGGCGTTGGATGCGGCAGGCCTGGGCGACGGCTGGAACAATGGTGACTATGGCCGCGGCCCGTCCTTCCGTTTCCACGACCCGGAAGGCCATCGCATGGAGCTGTATTTCGTCGAGCAACGCTACCAGCCCACCGACGCCACGCGCTCGACGTTGAAGAACCTGCCGTCGCGTTATCCGGCACGCGGCGTCGGCGTGCGGCGCATCGATCACTTGGCGTTGCTGTGCAACGACGTCGCCGCCAATCGTGGGTTCGCGCAGGACCTGCTGGGGCTGCGGCTGCACGAGCAAGTGGTGTTCGATGACGGCGCGACCGAGATCGGCTCGTGGTTGAGCCCATCAGCGCTGCATCACCAGGTTGCCTACGTGGTCGATGTGAAGGCAGGCCGCGCGCGGCTGCATCACTTCGCGATGTGGGTGGATGAGCGCGAGGACGTGCTGCGTGCGGCGGACATCCTGCGCGAGAACGGGATATTCATCGAGGCGGGGCCAGCGAAGCACAACAACTCGCAGGGGTTCTATCTGTACAGCTACGAACCCGGCGGCAACCGGGTGGAGGTCTATTCCGGCAGCTTCCTGGTGCTGGCGCCGGATTTCGAACCGGTGCGCTGGAACGAGACCGATCGCGGCACCGGCGTGTATTGGGGTGGCGCGCTGCCCGCGAGTTTTCTCCAGTATGCCACACCGGATGTGCCGGGCGACGCCACGACGGCGGCACCGGTCTTCGACCCGCACTGATCCGTCACGCCGCCGCGTCCGGCCGCACCAATATCGGGCGCTGGTCGCCCTTGCAGTCGTGCCGAGCGAAGTCGCGCACTGGTATCGCGAAGTCGCGCAGTGGTATCGCGCGGCCGGGTATTTGCACTGGGCCCGGCTGACATCTTATGCTGCGGCCGATGAAATTGATTGGCATCGTTGGCGGCCTGAGCTGGGAGGCAACGGCGCTCTATTATCGGCTGTTGAATGAAGCCGCCGCCCGCGCACTGGGTCCGCACCATAACGCGCGCAGTGTCATCGTCAGCGTCGATTTTGCCGAGGCGTTGGCGCTGGCCAACCATGGCGACTGGGATGGCCTCGCCACGCTACTGACCGAGGCCGCAAGGCAGGCCTGTGCTGCTGGGGCCGACATGGTGTTGCTCGGCGCGAATACCGCTCACATCGTCGCGGACCAGGTTGCGGCTGCGATCGACGTGCCGTTGCTGCATATCGCCGACGTCGCCGGCGCGGCGGCGCAAGACCGGGGCTTCCGCCATGTGGGTCTGATCGGCACGCGGTTCACGCTAGAATCGCCGATCTATGCAGAACGTCTGCGCGAGCGCTTTGGCCTGACGGTCAGCACGCCAGACGCGGCGGCGCGTGACGAGTTGCAACGCATCATCATCGACGAACTGACCGTGGGCCGCATCGAACCCAGCTCAAGACGCAACTGTGCAGCGATCATGGAGCAACTCCGCTAGCGCGGCGCCGATGCCATCGTCGTCGCGTGCACCGAATTGCCGCTATTGCTCCGGCCGGACGACAGCCCGCTGCCATTGCTCGACACGACGATGCTGCATGCCGAGGCTGCGCTGCGGCTGGCTTTGCCGGGCGCATGATTCGCACGCTGGCGACCGTCCCATAAACGGCACCACGCGCGGTTCCCCGAGACGTCGCTCCGGAGCGGCTTCACGCTGCGAGGCAGCGACGGTGGGGAACCCCGGCAAGGCAGTCGCCGTGTCGCTTCATGCCAAGCGTCGAAAATTCGGACTCTCGGCACCGCTCATTCCGTGTCATGGCCGGCCCACGGGGTCGGCCATGACACGGAGGAGGCAGCGTCGCGGCGTGTGTCAGTCCTTCGGGCGCCTGGTATCAGTCCAGCACCCAAGGCGCGGCACAGGCCTGGGCGATCTGCCGCACCTGGTTCAGCAGTCCGGGTCCGACCGGGATGCCCTCCGCCATGCGCTTCTCCTCGTATTTCCATTGCGGATCGCCGGCCACCATCACCGGCTGCGCCGGGTCCATCGGCTTGGTGGCACGCAGATCGTTGCAGAAGCGCGTGACGTCGGCGCTGAATTCCTCCTGTTCGCGAAACAGCCCGGGATCGATCGCGATGAAGCAGTGGCCGATATCCATGCCCTGCGGCTTCTTGGTGTGCATCGGGTCAGTGATCAGCGTCGCACCCGACAGGCACGAGCCCAGGATGTTGACCATCGCCGCCAGACCATAGCCCTTGTAGCTGGAGTTCTCCGGCGAGCCACCCAGCGACGTCAGGAACCCGCCCTTCTCGCGCGCCACCAGAGGGTCGTTGCTGGGGCGTCCTTCGCTGTCCAGCACCCAGCCATCCGGCGTCGGCAGGCCCTCGTTGGCCTTGTTGCGGATGCGACCGGCGGCGACCGTGGTCGTTGCCATATCCAGCAAGAACGGCCGGCCGTCGGTCGTGGGCGCGGCGAAGGACCAGGGGTCGGTGCCGAGCTTGGCTTCCTTGCCGAAGGTGGGCGCCACCTGGATGCCCGACGCGCTGGTGCAGGCCATGCCGATCAGGCCCGCCTTCGCCGCCATCAACGTATAGTAGCCAGTCGCCCCGAAATGCGCCGAGTTGCGCACCGCGGCGATCGCCATGCCCGACTGCTTCGCCTTGTCGATCGCCACCTGCATGGCGAAGCGCGCCGGCACGTGACCCAGGCCGCCATCGCCATCCACCAAGGCTGACACTGGGGATTCCTTGATGATGCGCGGCTGCGCGTCCATCTTCGCGCGGCCGGTGCGACGCAGGCGGTCGTAGCCGGGGATCATCGACATGCCGTGGCTGTCCACCCCGTGCAGGTCCGCCCAGGACAGGATGTCGGCGGTCGCTTCGGCGTTGTCCTCCGGCATGCCCCAGGCCAACACGATGGCTTTGATCTGCGCGCGATGTCTTTCGTACGGTGCCGGCATGGATGTCTCCTTCGGTTGGTTGCGTGGGGGGGTACGGCGCGGTGCGTCAAGCGCTGCCGCCGCCGCGCCGAGCCAGAAAAGCCAGCGTCGCCTCGGCCGCGCGATCGGCATGCGTGGCGGCGACGTGGTATGAATTGCCCGCCAGCACGAGTAATTCCGAATCGGGAATCTGCTGTTGCCAGGCCCGGGTTTCATCAACCGAGCCAAGCGCGCTTTGCTCGGTGACGATCACCAGGGTGGGGCAGGCGATGTTCGGCAGGTCGGCGGTGATGTCGGCGGCGGCGATCGGTCCCATGAAACCGATCTGGGTGGAGGCAGCGGTGCGGCCCATGAAGTTCGTCCACCAGGCGACGCCTTCCGGAGGGAAGCCGCTGCCGAGACGCGTGCCCATGTTCTGCCTTGCCCAGTACTCGACACCGTGCGTTTCGAAGTCGCGGATCAGATCGGGCACGCGCTCCGCGGCGCCGGGGCGGAACGGCGGCGGCGTGCCAACCACCGTCAGGGTGGTGACCCGGTCGGGCCGGCGCGCGGCGAAGGCTCGGGCGATGGTGCCGCCGATTTTGGCGCCGATCAGATGGAAGTGTTCGATTTTCAGATGGTCCATCAGGCGGCAAAAATCGTCGATCAGGCCGTCGAGGCTCCATTGGTAATCGCGCGGCATCGGGGTCGATTGGCCGAAGCCGCGCATGTCCGGGCGCACCACGCGATAGTGCCGCGCCAGCTTCGGCACCCAGGCATACCAGGCCAGGCCGCTCTCGGCATTGCCATGCAGCATCAGGATGGTCTCGGGCGTGCGCCAGGGATCGGTGAAGTCATCGACCTGGTAGTGCATGTCGAGATCGGCGGAGGGTTGGAAGTTCGGCATTTCGTTTTACTCCCCTACAAACGCGACCCCATCCCGCGTGTCATGGCCGCCCGCGCGTCATGGCAGCCTCCTCGTGTCATGGCGGCCCCCGTGTCATGGCGGCCCCCGTGTCATGGCGGCCCCCGTGTCATGGCCGGCGCAGGCCGGCCACCCACGTCTTACCGTCGCTGCACGCAGCAAAGTCGTGGGTGGCCGGCCTGCGCCGGCCATGACACGGGGGGAGGCGGGCCATGACACGGAGGGGACCGCCATGACAGGGGGCAGCCACGACACAGCGGGCCTCATCGATCGCTATGGCCTTCTTCCCGCCAGCGCAACATCAGCCGCTCGCTCTGCTTCAGTAGTTCGTGCAACCCGGTGGCGATGATCATCAACACGAACAGCGCCGCGAACACGCCCGCGGTATCGTATTGGCCCGCCGCCGCCTGGATCAGGTAGCCGAGCCCCTTGTTCGATGCCATCATCTCGCCGACCACCGCACCGATCAGCGCATACGGCACCGAACTCTTCATCCCCGTGAAAATCCAGATCAGCGCCGACGGGAGAATTACCTTGCGAATGATCTGCGCTCTGCTCGCGCCCATCAGCCGCAGCACATCCACCAGTTCCTGTTCCACCGCCAGCGTGCCGGCATAGGTGTTGTAGAACACCAGGAAGAACACGACGAACGTCGCCAGCACGACCTTCGATGTCAGCCCGACGCCGAACCACAAAATGAACAGCGGCGCCAACGCGATTTTCGGCAGGCTGTAGAACGCAACGATGAACGGATCGAGCACTGCCGCCAGCCGCCGGTTCAGCCCCAGCGCCAGCCCGAACGCAATCCCGCCGATCGCTCCGAACACGAAGCCCAGCACGGTTTCGATCAGCGTCACCTCGACATTCGCCCACAGCTCGCCGGTGGCGATCCACTCGGCGAGTTGGTTCCAGATCAGCAGCGGGCTGGAAATCCAGAACGGTTTCATCAGCCGCCCGCTGGAAAACTGCCAGGCCGCAAGACCAACAATGATGATCGCCAGCCGCCAGCCCAGCACCGACAGCCAGCCGCCCCCGGCCGTGGGCGGCGCAACATCAGCCGGATCGCGCCCCAGCACGACCTCAGCCGGGATCGGAGGGGTTTCTGCTTCGGACATGGTCAGCTCACCATGACGTCACCGCGGACGCTCGCTTCCAGATAGGACCATAGGCGATCGTGCAATTCGCCGAAACGTGGGTCGAAGCGGATGCGGAAGACGTCGCGCGGCCGCGGCAGATCCACCGTTTCGATCGCTCGGATACGACCCGGGCGGGCGGAAAATACCGCGACACGATCGGCGAGAGTCAGCGCCTCGGCAAGATCATGCGTGACGAAAACGATCGTCTTGCGCGTGCCGGTCCACAGCTTCAGCAGTTCGTCATGCATCACCAGGCGAAGCTGCGCGTCGAGCGCCCCGAACGGCTCGTCCATCAGGATCGTTTCGGGCTCGTAGGCGAGCGTCCGCGCCAGGCTGACGCGCCGGCGCATGCCGCCGGAAAGCTGCGCCGGATAGGATTTCTCGAACCCCTCCAGCCCCATGCGCGCCAGCCATTGATGCGCCCGCTGGTGCCGGGCCTCACGCGACTCGCCGCGCAGTTCCAGCGCGATGGCGACGTTGTCTTCCACCGTCCGCCACGGCAGCAGCGTATCGCGCTGCGTCAGGTAGCCGACATCGGTGTTCGGGCTCGGTACCGGCACACCGCGATACAGCACCGACCCGGCGCTGGGCGCCAGCAGTCCCGCCGCCATGTTCAACAGAGTCGATTTGCCACATCCGCTGGGTCCGACGACGGCGAGGAACTCTCCAGACTGTACCGACAGGTTCACGTGTTCGCACGCGACGACCGTGCCGGATCTGCTCAGGAACCGGCGGGCAATCCCGCGGTATTCGATCAACGGCTGATTGCTCAATGCGCCAAATCCTGCATCGCACGGCGGACGAACGACGCATCCACCACCTGGTCGTATGGCACGGACCCGTCGCTGGGCGGCAGTACTGCTTTTTCGAATTCCAGTTCTTTATTGTAGCTTGCCTCGGTGATATCGGGGGATGTTGGGAACACCGGCAGATAAGCCGCCCAGGCAGCATCGAAGGTTTCCGCATCCAGCGACTTCAGGAACGGCCGCGCCGCATTGCGCGCCGCATCCGGGTCGCGCCCGATCAGCATCGTGGCACGTGTCACTGCGCGGGCCACGCCATTGACCACCTCGGGATGTGCCTTGTTGTACGACGCCAGCCCGTACAGCGTGCCATAGGTGACGCCGGCCAATTGCGGCAGGTCCTTCATGCGGTCGATCACATTCACCGTCAGCCCCATCCGCGCGGTGATCACGTCCACCGGCGGCAGACACGACGCGCCATCCACCCGCCCTGCCTGCATCGCCGCAATCTGTTCGCTGACCCCGCCCAGCGGGACAATCTGCAAGTCCTGATCGGGATTCATGCCATTGCTGCGGAACAGGTAGCGCATGAACAGATCGGACGTCGCACCCGGCGTGGTGATGCCAAGCCGCAGTCCCGTCATCGCCGCCAGCCGTTGCTTCAGCGGCTGCTCGAGCGACAGCCCGCGCTGCTTCGCCACATCCTTCAGCACCACCAGCGGCCCCTGGAACAACGACAGCGTCGCGAGCGCCCGCACGTCATCGAGTCCGCGCCGATGCGCCATGATCCCATCGAACAGCACCGACGCCGAGAATTGTCCGCCACCGCCGATCAGCCCGGTCATCGCCTTCGGCCCACCGCCGGCCAGCACGACGCTGAGCTCGATACCCTCCTGCTTGAAATACCCCGCCGTCTGCGCCACCAGCAACGGCACGAAATTAAAGCTCAAGCTGCTCTGCACCAGCGTCACCTGCATCAGATCGCCGGCCCGGGCAGTCGCCAAAGGCGGTAAGAGCATTGCGGCCGATGTGCCGACAAAAGCGCGGCGGCTGATCATTCTTCAGTTTCCTCCGTTCCGGTCCCGGGGCAGGCATTACCCGATCCAGGCTGGGCAGACTGAACGCCCGGAAGCCGTGGTGCCAGCCCCCCTCCACCTTGTCCATACGGTGCACGGTGCAGCCTGCCCTGCCGGCGCAGGCAATTGCTTTTCCGGCAAGGGTAAGCCAATGGTCGGAAGCTTGAGGGGGAGCCTGCAATGGCCAATGGAGCCGACCTGTTGCGCGCACGTTTCGGCATCGATGTGCCGGGCGCCGAAGTTCCCGATGCGATCGCGCCTTTGCTCGATCGCCGCGTGGTCCGCCGCTACCGCGATGAGCCAGTGCCGGATGCGCTGCTGGATGCACTGCTGGCAGCGGCGCAGTCGGCGCCGGCCAAGTCCGACCTGCAGCAATACTCCGTCGTGGTGATGCGCGACGCCGCGCGCATCAAGCAGATCGCCGACTGGATCGGCACGATGGACTGGATCGCCACCGCACCGGTCTTCCTGGTCTGGTGCGGCGACATGCGGCGCGGGCAGCGTCTTTGCGACATGCATGGGATGCCACACGCCAACAACAACCTCGATACGTTCCTGAACACGGCAGTGGACTGTTCCCTGGCGTTGGCGGCCTTCATGGCGGCAGCGGATGCCGTCGGCCTCGGCACCTGTCCGATCAGCTACGTCCGCTCCCATATCGAGCGCGTCTCGCCGCTGCTGGGCCTGCCCGCGGGGGTTTACCCCGTCGCCGGACTGACGGTCGGCTGGCCGGTGTTCCGTCGCCCGGTCTCGATGCGCCTGCCGCCATGCACGGTGGTGCATCGCGAACGTTACGATGACAGCGCGCTGCCCGAGCACGTCGCCACCTACGACGAACGCCGCCGGGCCCGCGAACCGGTGGCGGCCGCCAGCCTGAAGAACAACGACGTCTATCCACCGCGCGAGGGTGTCGGCTGGAGCGAGAAC
>Ga0182013_10007578_pt1 | contig 11917 bp, 8 predicted proteins | sample 612S2MmetaG_FD_120487 | JGI IMG/M metagenome (GOLD analysis project Ga0182013, IMG submission 120487) | Permafrost microbial communities from Stordalen Mire, Sweden - 612S2M metaG | ecosystem: Environmental > Terrestrial > Soil > Wetlands > Permafrost | place: Sweden: Stordalen | collected...
GACGGCGTCGCGCTTGGCGGCCCCGGTCGCCTTCTTCGCGGGCGCCTTCTTGGCCGCCTTCTTGGTGGTCTTCTTCGCCGCCTTCTTCAGCGCCTTGCGGGGACGCGTCGAGGGCTCCGCGTTGCGTCGTTCGGCGAGCAGTTCGCACGCTCGGTCCAACGACATCGTCTCGGGCGTGTCACCGAGACGCAGTGTCGCGTTCGTTTCGCCGTCGGTGACGTAGAGACCGAAACGGCCCGTGCGCACGACGACCTGTCGCTTGGTGACGGGGTCCTCGCCCAGTTCCTTCAGCGGTCCGGCCGCCGCGCGCCGTCCGCGTTGCTTGGGCTGGGCCAACAACGAGAGCGCGCCCGCGAGGTCGACGGCGAAGATCTGGTCCTCGTCCTCCAAGGACCGGGTCTCCTTGCCCCACGTGATGTACGGGCCGTAGCGACCGTTCTGGGCCACCACCTCACCACCTTCGGGGTGTTCGCCGACGACGCGCGGTAGCGACAGCAGTTTCAGGGCATCCTCGAACGTGACGGTCTCGGGCGACATCGTCGTGAACAGCGACGCGGTCTTGGGCTTCTCCTTCGGGTCGGTCATCTCGCCGACCTGCACGTAGGGGCCGTAGCGCCCCGCCTTCAAGAAGATCGTCTGACCGGTCGCCTCGTCGATCCCGAGCTCGCGGTCGTTGCTCGGCGCGGCGAGCAGTTCCAGGGCCTTCTCGACGCTGAGCGAATCGGGCTCGGTCGCCTCGGGTATGGACGCCCGGTCCTCGCCGTGGACGAGATACGGGCCGTAGCGACCGGAGCGAACGCTCACCGGCACACCGTCGGGAGCCACACCGAGGGCGATGGAGTTGATGGCGGCGAAATCGAATTCGTGCTGTTCGTGGGTCATCTTCTCGAGACCGGCCTTGGCCAGTTCCGTCGAGGCGTTGGGGTCACCGAAGTAGAAGCGCTGCAGCCACGGCTCAAGGTCCTGGGTGCCTCGGGCGATCTCGTCGAGTTGGTCTTCCATGGCGGCGGTGAACTGATAGTCGACGAGGTCGGCGAAGTAGATCTGGAGGAGGTTCACGACCGCGAAGGCACGGAAGGCCGGGACGAGCGACTTTCCCTTCTTCCAGACGTAGCCACGGCGATCGATGGTCTTCATCACTGACGCGTACGTGGAGGGTCGGCCGATGCCGAGGTCCTCGAGTTTCTTGATGAGCGTGGCTTCGGAGTATCGGTCTGGGGGCTGGGTGTCGTGGCCCTTGGCTTCGGCGCCCTGCACCGGCACGACTTCGCCTTCGCTGAGCGCCGGCAAGATTCGCTCCTGGTCGGCCAGTTCGGCTTCGGGGTCGTCGGTCCCTTCGACGTAGGCGCGACGAAAGCCGGGGAATTCGATGCGCAGTCCGGTGGCGGTGAGACCCGCGAGGACCTCGCCACTGAACCCGACGACGTCGCGCAACGTCGCCTCGAGGCGGACGCGGTCCTGGGTGAGTCGGGCGTCCACCATCTGGGACGCGATGGTGCGCTTCCAGATGAGGTCGTAGACCGCCAGTTCGTCACCACCCAACTGGGACTGCGCTTCATCGAGGGTCCGGAAGGCCTCGCCGGCCGGTCGAATCGCCTCGTGCGCCTCTTGGGCGTTCTTCACCTTGCGGTCGTAGCGGCGCGGCGCGTCCGCCACGTAGTCGTCGCCGAACATCGACGCGGCGGTGGTACGCGCGGCCCGGATCGCTTCGTCCGAGAGGGTCGTGGAGTCGGTGCGCATGTAGGTGATCCAACCCTGTTCGTAGAGTCGCTGGGCGGCGCGCATCGTCCGCTCGGGGTCGAAGCGCAGTTTGCGGCTCGCTTCGATCTGGAGTGAAGAGGTCATGAAGGGCGGTTGGGGTCGCTGCGTACGTGGCGTTGACGCAATGGAGCGCACGGTGACCTCGGCGCCCTCTAACCCGTGGGCCACGGACTGGGCCGAGGGTTCACTCAGGACCTGCACCTTGGCCTTCGTGTCGAGCACGCCCGAGGCGTCGAAGTTCTTGCCGGTCGCGAGGGCGGCGCCGTTGAGCGACTCGACCGTCGCCTCGAACGTCGCGCTCTTGGCGTGCAGGGTCGCGGTGACGTCGAACCACGTCGCGGACGTGAAGTCCATGCGCTCGCGCTCGCGTTCACACACCAGTCGAATGGCGACCGACTGCACGCGTCCGGCCGACCGGGCCTTGTCCACGGCGCGCCAGAGCACCGGCGACACTTCGTAGCCCACGAGTCGGTCGAGGAAGCGGCGACCCTCTTGCGCGTCGACGAGACGGAGGTCCAAATCGCGCGTGTCGTGCACGGCCTTCGCAATGGCGGCCGGGGTGATCTCGTGGAAGACCATCCGCTTGACGGGGACCTTGGGACTGAGGACCTCCTGCAGGTGCCACGCAATCGCCTCGCCCTCTCGGTCTTCGTCGGTGGCGAGGTACAACTCGTCAACCTGCTTGAGGGCCGCTTTGAGTTCCGCCACGATTTTCTTGCGGTCACTCGAGACGACGTAGACGGGCTTGAAGTGATCGTTCACGTTGATGCCGAGTCGCGCCCACTTCTCCCCCTTCACTGACGCGGGGATGTCGGCGGCACTCTGGGGGAGGTCGCGAATGTGGCCGATCGAAGGCTTCACGATGTAGTCGGGGCCGAGCATGCCCTGAATGCGGGTTGCTTTTGCGATCGACTCAACAATGACGAGTGCCCGGGCCATATTCACCACCTCTCAAGAAATAATTCGGTGGCTCGTGCCACCTCACTCTGCGCTCTACAAGATAGGCAGGTCTGGAACCCCATATTTGTCATCCCTGCGTCACGCGACCCATCGGTCGGGCGAAAGGCACTGTGGCGACTGACGATTCGTGATGAAGCGACGTTACGCGTCACTCGCGGGTGCGGCGACAATCTCGTACTGCGGGTTGAGGATAACGGCTTCGCGGCGAAGCGACGTCACCGTGCCTCGCACCAGAAGTCTCGTGCCGCGTTCGATGCCGGGGATGTTCGATCGGCCCTGGAAGACGAGCGTGACCGAGCCGCTGTTGTCGGCGATCACGCAGCGCAGTTCGTGGCCGCCGCTCTCGTGGTTGATCGCCATCGAGCGCACGCGGCCGGCGATCTCGGCGAACTGACGCTCGACCAATCCGCCGATGGGCGCGGAGTCACTCGAGCGTTGCGCCAGCTTCTCGTCGGCCACCAAGTGGGCACTGTCGCGCACGCCACCGCGCACGACCTCGTCGCTGCGCGGCGCCTCATGCATCGCGCCCTCGGTGAGTTTGCGCACCGCTCGATAGGGAACGATCGTGGCCGCGGTCCTCGGCACGTGCATCACCGCGCCGGCAATGGCGTCGGCGCTGCGGTCGTGCAAGAAGCGCTGCAGTCGCGAGACGTACCCGCGTCGCGGGAGTATCACCATGCAGAAGACTTCGGGGTCACGCACGACGTCGGCCACGAGCTCGATCGCCGCGCGGTCGATGCGTCGGTCATCGCATTCGACGATCTCGAGCGTGATGCCCGCCGACGCGGTGCCCGGCGAGCCCCACTTCTCCTCGAGACGCTTGGTCACGATCGGGTCGATGTCGAAGTGCACCGCGCGCACCGAAAATGCGTTGAGCGACGTGCAGTAGAGGAGCGAGCGTTCGGTCGCGAGGTCGTAGGTGTCGACGAAGACGACCACGCGGTTCATGCGGATGTTCATCGTCGCGGCCCGGCCGCTGACGGCTTCGAAGGCCCGCTCTTCGCGGACGTACTGCTTGTTCAGCCGAATCAGGGCCACGTACATGAGCGGCCCGATGACCGCGATGATCCAGGCCCCCTCCTTGAACTTCACGGTCAAGAAGATGATGACCACGATGGCGGTGACCGTGGCCGAGAGGGCGTTGACGAAGACGCCGAATCGCCACTTGCCGGTGCGCTCGCGCAGGTGGCGCGCGACCATACCGGCGCCGGCCAGCGTGAAGCCGGTGAAGACGCCGATCGCGTAGAGCGCGACGAGCGAGTTGACGCTCGCGTTGAAGACGATGATGAGCGTCAGCGCCACGACGCCCAACACGATGATGCCGTTGGAGAACGCCAGGCGATGCCCGCGTTTGGTCAGTTGACGTGGCAGGTACTTGTCCGTCGCCACGTAGTTGGCGAGGAACGGGAAACCGTTGAACGACGTGTTCCCACCGGTGTAGAGGATGAGGATCGTCGCCAGCAAGACCAGGTAGTAGATCAGGTGACCGATTCCGTGGCCGCCGAAGACGTCGAGGACCTCTTGGCTGACCACGGTCGGCGAGCCTTTCGCGTAGGGAATGGCGTGGGTCCACGTGGCGAGGAAGGTGATGCCGAGCAAGAGGAACGCGAGGATGCTCGACATCGTGACGAGGGTCTTGCGCGCGTTCGGCGATTCGGGTCGTCGAAAACTCGCGACGCCGTTGCTGATCGCTTCGAGTCCCGTCAGCGACGAACCGCCGTTGGCGTAGGCCCGTAGCAGCGCGATGAAGGCGAGGCCCATCAATACGCCGGTCCCCTTGGAACCGAGGTGGTGGTCGATGAGATCACGCTGCAAGGGCAACGGGATGCGGTGGAGCGAGCCGGCGATCTTCTTCGAGACGCCGAAGATGATGGTCGCTGACATCATCAAGATGTAGAAGTACGTCGGGAACGCGAAGTAACTACCGGCCTCTTTGAGTCCTCGCAGGTTCCCGTAGATGAGGATGAGCACGACGCCCACGGTGATGAGCAGTGGATCGGGCGCGTGGCTCAGGCTCGGGATGGCGCTCGCCAAGACCGCGGTGCCGGCTGAGCACTGGACCGCCACGGTCACCGTGTAGTCGATGAGCAGTGCGACCGCGGCGATCTGAGCGATCTTCGGCCCGAAGTTGTCGCGCGCCACGACGTAGGATCCGCCGGCCGTCGTGTAGTACTTGATGACGTCCATGTAGGAGGTCGTGACGAAGAACAAGACGCCGAGGATGACGAACATGATCGGCACCACGAGGGCGAATGCCGCGATGCCGATTAACGGCGTCATCTGGGTGAGGATCTCTTCGGTGCCGTACGCGGACGAGGAGATGCAGTCCGGAGCGAGGACGCCGAGCGCGATGGCCCGGTTGAGTCGTTCGCCGCTCAACTGTTCGGTGACGAAGGGCTTTCCGAGGAAGATCCGCTTGATCCGGTACCCAAGGGTCTCGGGATAGACGTCGGCGACGTTGGCGTGCGAGGTCAGAACCCGCGAATTGCTGGAAATCTGCTTATCGGCCTCTGACACGAACACGATACTAAGCCTTTGGCTTTCGAGGCTCAGGTGACGATACGGCCAGTTCAGCGATGTTGCACCCCCTTCGCCCCATGTGTTCTGATGACGGGGTGCATATCGTCGTCGTTGGTTGTGGCCGGGTGGGTTCAGAACTAGCGATGCAACTCTCAGAAGAGGGTCACTCGGTCGTCGTCGTCGACAAGAACCGCGACGCCTTTCGCCGACTGAACGGATTCCACGGGAAAACCCTCGTGGGCTCTGGTTTTGACCGCGACGTCCTCTTCCAAGCGGATGCTCGACGGGCCAACGCCCTCGCGGCGGTGACCAGTGGCGACAACACCAACATCCTTTGTGCGCGCATCGCGCGCGACAACTACGAGATAAAGAACGTCGTCGCGCGCATCTACGACCCCGCGCGCGCCGACATCTATATGAAATTGGGCATCCCGACCGTGGCGACCTCGACGTGGACGACCCAACAGGTGAAGCGCTGGCTCCTACCGGCCGATGACTCCATTGAGTGGAGTGCCGGGACCGGGACCCTGCATCTCGTCGAGCGCATCGTTCCCGATGTCCTCGCTGGCAAGCCCGTGAGTCAGTTCGATCAGGGTGAGAACGTTCGCGTGGTCGGCGTCATCCGCGGTGGGCAGGGCCGTGTCAACGTCGAAGGCCTCTTCGCGCAAGAAGACGACATCCTCGAATACCTCGTGACGAGCGACGGCCTCGAGGAACTCCAGGCACTCATCAAGAACGGCCTCCGATGAGGGTCATGGTCGCGGGCGGCGGTTCGGTCGGTACGGCGATCGCCCTTGACCTCGTCGACCGTCACCACGACGTCACCCTGCTCGAGCAGACTCCGTCGACGGCCGACAAGTTGAAGGCGATGCTGCCCGGCGTCAACGTCATGGCGGCGGACGCCTGTGAGTACGCGAGCCTCGCCGCCGCCGACCTGCGCAGCACCGACGTTGTCATCGCGGCCACTGGCGACGACGAGGACAACCTCGTCATCAGTTGGCTTTCCAAGCAGGAGTTCGGCGTGCCGCGCGTCATCAGCCGCATCAACAACGCGCGTAACGAATGGCTCTTCAATGAGAGTTGGGGCGTCGACGTCTCGGTGTCCACACCGGCGCTGATCACGTCGCTCGTCGACGAGGCCGTGGAAGTGGGCGCGATCATCAACTTGATGGACTTGGCGCAGGGCCGCATGCGACTCATCGAGGTGACCCTCGCGGGGAACGCACCGGCCGTCGCCAACCACATGACACTGGACGAACTTCGTCTCCCGGACTCGGTGCGCGTCGTCGCCGTCGTGCGCTCCAGCCAACCGCTCGTCCCGTCGGCCACCATGCACTTCTTGGAACACGACCACGTCATCTTGATCACTCGCTCCGATGCCTCACAGGACTGCGCGTCGGCCTTCGTGGGCTGAATCGGACCTTCGATTTTCCAACAGACCTAGCATGGACGGGTGCGAGCGGCCTTCTTCGACCTTGATAAGACGGTGATCGCCAAGTCCTCGCTGGTGGCCTTCGGACCGGAATTCCACGCCCGCGGACTCCTGCATCGCCGCACCCTCGTGTGGGCCGTCCTCAGCCAGATGATGTTCATGCGCTTTGGGGCCGACGACGACAAACTCGACAAGATTCGCGAGTCGGTGTTGCAGATCACCAAGGGTTGGGATCACCTGGAGGTGAAGCAACTGGTCGCCGAAACGATCAACGAGGTGATCGAACCGCTCATCTACGAAGAGGCCCTCGACCTCATCGACTACCACCTCGCCCAGGGGGACGAGGTGTGGCTCGTCAGCATGTCGCCGGCCGAGATCGTCGAACCGTTCGCTGAACTGCTCGGCATCACCGGGGCCATCTCGTCACTGGCGAAGCTCGACGAACAGGGGAAGTTCACGGGCGAGATGGAGTTCTTCGCGCAGGGCGAGAACAAGGCGGTCGCCATTCGAGCGTTGGCGCTACAACGTGACATCGACCTCAATGAATCGTTCGCGTACTCCGACTCCGAGACCGACATTCCAATGCTCGAGAGCGTCGGCCACGCCTACGCGGTGAACCCCGATCGCCAACTGGCGAAGGTCGCCCACGAGAATCAATGGCCGTTACTGAGCTTCACGCACGCGGTGCGCGCCCACGACCGATCGAAGTCGCATACGCCATTCCTCTTGAGCGCCATCGTCATCGGTGTGGCGGCCGTCCTCGGCCGCACGACGTACCAGCGGCGTTAGAGCGTCAGAAGGTCGCGCGCGCCCGTGTCGGACGACGGGTGACGCAGCTTGCTCATGGCCCGCGCCTCGATCTGGCGGATCCGCTCACGAGTGAGGTTCATCTCGGCACCCACGTCCTCGAGGGTGCGGATCTCCCCGGCACCATCGAGACCGAAACGCATCCGAAGGATCTTCTGCTCACGCTCATCGAGGGGCTGGAGCAGCTTCTCAATCGCGGCCGGCATCATCTTGACCGCGGCCACGTCGAAGGGTGACTCGGCGGAGCGGTCCTCCACGACGTCACCGAGTTCGGCGTCGCCGTCCTCGCGAAGGGGCTCGGACAGTGAGATCGGCTCGGAGCGAAAACGAAGCGCCTCGATCAACTTGTCCTCGGGCATCTCGCACTCGTCGCAGAGTTCCTTGATGGTCGGGGGACGACCGAACTTCAGTTCCAGTCGTGACTGCGCCTTTTGGACGCGCGCCAACGTGTCACCGGCGTGTACCGGGAGGCGGATGGTGCGACCAGTGTTGGCGATGCCACGGGTGATCGCTTGACGGATCCACCACGTGGCGTAGGTCGAGAACTTGAAGCCCTTGCGCCAGTCGAACTTCTCGACCGCGTGCATGAGGCCGAGGTTGCCCTCTTGGATTAGGTCCAACAACGGGAGCCCCGAGGCCTGGTACTTCTTCGCAATGGAGACCACGAGTCGAAGGTTCGACTGCACGAAGTCACGCTCGGCCTGGTCGCCGCGGTGCACCGAACGCTTGAGCGCCAACTTCTTCGAGGGCGTCAGCTTGATCTTCTTGTCGGTCTCGGCGCCCTCAAGTTCGGCCTTGGCTTCGCGACCCTCTTCGATGGTCTGCGCCAGGCGAACCTCATCGTCCTTGGTGAGAAGGGTGTACTGACCAATGTCGGACAGATAGAGACGGACGAGGTCCTCATCATCCCTGTCTACGCGATCTTTTGCCATGGCACTCCCTCGATTCCGGACACCGGAAAGTCCGGTACTACTAGTTATACGGAGGTAGGCAACCTACCGGGAAAGTCCGAGACTTTCAGCGTTTCCGGCCATATCCAGGGTGGTCGCCAAGTCCAAGGCCGCCGCCTGCCAGCTCGGATCGTCAATGGGCGCCTGGTTCTTCGCCACTTCTCCCGTCGCGAGCACCTCGGCGACGACCACCTCGGATCCGTGATTGAAGAGCGCCAGGAGCCTCTCGTCATCGGTCATGTTCGCTCGAGCGTCGAGCAGCGTGACCAGCAGCCGTGGACCGACCACCATGGCCATGGCGTAGAGCACCATGGCGCCACTGTCGTCGCTCGCGACAGCGTGGCGCAGCACCGCGTCGAGCACGGCAATCGGGGCGACGTGCGTTGCTTCGGTGAAGTCGCGCATCTCGAGGGCCAGTGCACCGAAGGAGCGACCCATCTCGTAGGTGCGAACGACGTAGGCGTCGGCGCTGAGTGTCGGCGCGCTCTCGCCGAGCACCATATATATCGTGTCGTAGCACGCAAGCAGATGACGAGCCATCTCCTCATTAGAGGGCATCAAAGGGTCTCTTGACGAAAGGCGTTGGTGATGGGCATCCGTCGATCTCTCCCGAAGGCCTTCTTCGAGATCCGCACGCCCGGCGGCATCTGTCGACGCTTGTACTCACTGCGATCTACGAGACGGGTGATCCGGAGCACGAGCGCCGGGTCGTGGCCGAACGCGATCATCTCCTCGGCCGTCGCGTCGTCCTCGACGTAGAGCTCCAGGAGCGGGTCGAGCACGTCGTAGGGCGGGAGTGACTGGTCGTCACGCTGGTCGGGTCGCAGTTCGGCCGACGGTGCCTTCTCCAGTACCGCCTGGGGGATGGGCTCGGCGTCGCCGTCCTTGGTGGCGACGTCATTGCGGTAACGACAGAGTTCGTAGACGAGTGTCTTGGGCACGTCCTTGATCACCGCGAAACCGCCAACGGAGTCACCGTAGAGCGTGGAGTACCCGGTCGCCATCTCGGATTTGTTGCCGGTCGTGAGGACGATCGCCCCCGTGTCATTCGAGATGGCCATCAACAGCACGCCACGGATTCGCGACTGCAGGTTCTCGTCGGTGACACCCTGTGGTTCGCCGTCGAGCACCGCGCCCAGGGCCATGCCAAAGGCCTGGTGCGCACCCTCGATCGGAATCGTCGTGATCTCGATGTCGAGACGTCGCGCCAACTCCTGCGCATCACTGAGCGAATGATCCGACGAATATCGACTGGGCATCGCGAAACCACGCACCGCCCGCGCGCCGACCGCGTCGACGGCGATCGCGGCCACCAGCGACGAGTCGATACCGCCCGACAGGGCGATCACGGCCGTGCGGAAACCATTTTTCCGCAGGTAGTCGCGCGTCCCCATCACCAGCGCTTGGTAGACCTCCTCGACCTCATCGAGCGGTTCGGCGATCCGGTTCACGTGCAGCGCGGTCAAACGCGACTCGTCGCGGGCGTAGCCAATCTTGAGCGGCACGCCCACCGAGCTCTCGCGCGCCCCGATCTCACACACCAACAACTCTTCGCTGAACGCGGTGGCGCGGGCGATGACGTCGCCCTGGGCGTTCACCACGACGCTCTGCCCGTCGTAGACGAGTTCGTCCTGGCCGCCGACGAGGTTCACGTAGGCAATGGGGCAGTTGGTCTCGATCGCACGCTCGCGCAGCATCGCCTCACGCTCCTCGCGACGACCCCGCGCGTAGGGCGACGCATTGGCGACCACGAGCATGGTGGCCCCTTGGCGCGCGAGTTCCGCGGCCGGACCGTTGCTGGTCCACACGTCCTCGCAGATCATGAGACCGATCGCGACGCCCTGGACGTTGATGATCGTGTGCGGTCCCACCCCGGGATGGAAGTAGCGCTGTTCGTCGAAAACGTCGTAGTTCGGCAACAACCGCTTGGCCGCAATGGCGACCACACCGTCGTCGCTCAGGGCCACCAACGCGTTGGCAATGTGGGGCCGAAGTGTCGCACCGAAGGCCGGTCGCGCAACGTCGCGTCCGTCGCTCGAGGGCGCGAGGGCCATGTCACCCAATCCCTCGCTCACGACCGTGCCCACGAGGACCGGCGGCACGTTGTCGAGCAGCGCCATCTCGATGAGCGCGACGCGTGACGCCTCGATGAAGCCCTCCTTCAAGAGGAGGTCCTCGGGCGGGTAGCCCATCAGGGATAACTCGGGCGTCAGGACGAGGTCGGCACTGGCCGACGCGGCCTGCGTACGAAATCGCCCGAGCGTCTCGACGTTTTGCGCGAAGCCACCGACCACTGCGTTCATCTGGGCCATGGCGAGTCGAATCACGGGCACGATCCGAGCCTATCGGCGCAGTCGACGTCCTCATCTGGCGAACATTCACACGTGGTTAACAAAAGTGGGGGTAGGTCCCAGCGCCGCTCCACCAGACTGGTGCGGAACGCGTCGAGTGCGCATTGACATCTATTAAGGAGCAGCCGTGTCGTACCAAGCTGAATACATCTGGATTGACGGCAGCGAGCCCACGCGCAAGCTGCGCAGCAAGACCAAGATCGTCGCCACGGGTGCGAAGCCGCCCGTCTGGGGCTTCGACGGCTCGAGCACCAACCAGGCGACTGGTCACTTCTCTGACTGCGTGCTGGTGCCCGTGTTCACGTGCCCGGACCCACTTCGCGGAGCGAGTGACATCCTGGTCATGTGCGAGGTGTTGAACGCCGACATGACGCCTCACGTCACGAACGAGCGAGCCGCGACCTCCGTGGTGGCGAAGAAGTTCGCGAGCTTCGAGCCGAAGTTCGGTATCGAGCAGGAGTACACCTTCTTCCAGGGCGGTCGACCCTACGGCTGGCCCGAAGAGGGTTTCCCCGCTCCCCAGGGCCCGTACTACTGCGGCGTCGGTGGCTCGAAGATGCCCGGACGTGACATCGTCGAAGCCCACACCCTGGCGTGCATGCGCGCCGGCCTCGGCATCGAAGGCACCAACGCCGAAGTGATGATGGGCCAGTGGGAGTTCCAGGTCGGCGTGCTCGGACCGGTCGAGATCGGTGACCAACTCTGGGTGGCGCGATGGTTGCTCGAGCGCATCGCCGAAGAGTTCGAGGTCGACGTGAGTTTCGACGCGAAGCCGGTCCCGGGCGACTGGAACGGTGCCGGTGCCCACACGAACTTCTCGACCAAGCAGATGCGGGCGGTGAACGGCTACGCCGCGGTCATCGCGGGCGCCGAAGCACTTGGCACTCGCGTGAAGGAGCACATCTCGAACTACGGCCTCGGCATCGAGGACCGACTCACCGGCGCCCACGAAACCGCGCACTGGTCGAAGTTCTCCTACGGCGTGTCAGACCGCGGTGCGTCGGTTCGCATCCCCGGCGGCGTCGCGCGTGAGAAGCGCGGCTACCTCGAGGACCGTCGTCCCAACGCCAACGTGGACCCCTACGTCGTGGCGCGCTCGCCGCACCACAGACGGTCTCGGTGATCAAGCGCGCCAC
>Ga0182013_10007588_pt1 | contig 11903 bp, 8 predicted proteins | sample 612S2MmetaG_FD_120487 | JGI IMG/M metagenome (GOLD analysis project Ga0182013, IMG submission 120487) | Permafrost microbial communities from Stordalen Mire, Sweden - 612S2M metaG | ecosystem: Environmental > Terrestrial > Soil > Wetlands > Permafrost | place: Sweden: Stordalen | collected...
CGACTTTGCGCGGCAGGCAGGGTGCACGCATGTGGTGATTCACCTAGTGGACTACTTCAGGGAGAACGCGGCAAATCCGCGCAACAACCAGCCGACGGGCTCGAAGTATGAGCTGTGGGGCAGCGCCGGCGAGCAGGGCAAGCTGTGGACCGTGGAGGAGATGGTCGGGATTCGCCGCGAGATTGAGGACGCCGGGCTGGTGCTGGAGGCGATTGAGAATCTCGATCCGGCGGTGTGGCACGATGTTCTGCTGGACGGGCCGAAGCGCGCCGAGCAGATCGAGGATGTGAAGACCATCATCCGGCGGATGGGTGAGGCTGGGATTCCGGTGCTGGGATACAACTTCAGCATTGCCGGGGTGTGCGGGCGGGTTTCAGGGCCGTGGGGCCGCGGCGGCGCGGTTACCGTAGGCATGGATGGGCCGGTGGACGATGTGCCGATTCCGGCTGGCTCTGTTTGGAACATGGTCTATGATCCGGATGCGGCCGAGGGGTTTGTGCCTCCCGTGACGCACGAGGAGTTGTGGCGGAGGCTGGAGGCGTTTCTGGCCGAGGTGGTCCCGGTGGCCGAACAGGCGGGGGTGCGGCTGGCGCTGCATCCCGACGATCCGCCCATGCCGACCATGCGGCAGCAGCCACGGCTGGTGTATCAGCCGTACATGTATCAGCGGGTGATCGACGCCGCGCCGAGTAAGAGCAATGGACTGGAACTCTGCGTGGGCACGCTGGCGGAGATGGCCGAGGGCGACATCTACGAGGCGTTGGACAGCTACAGCCGCCAGGGAAAGGTGGCTTACGTTCATCTGCGTAATGTGCGCGGCAAGGCGCCGCACTACCGCGAGACGTTTATCGACGAGGGCGACGTGGACATGACGCGGATCCTGGCGATTCTGGACCGGAATGGATTTGACGGGGTGGTGATTCCGGATCACGCCCCGCAGATGTCCTGTTCGGCGCCGTGGCATGCGGGGATGGCGCACACGCTGGGATATATGGCGGGGGTGCTGGCGATGCTAAGGAAAGACCGGGCGGAGTGAGCGTTCATTTGGGCCGGATCTCCGGGAGTTCCGGAGCGCCCAAATTTGGCCCGGCGGTCAACGGTATGGGCGGATGGCTCGTCTAATGGAATGAAAGTGTGCCTGGACCCATCATGATGCGAAACCAAACGATTCTCTTCCTAACCCTGGCGACGATTTCACTGCCGGCTGCGGTCACCTTCGGCCAGCAGCCTGCCTCGCGGCAAAACTCCTCCCAGCAGACCCCATCGCAACCCGATGGCAGCCACCCGGTGACGACCTTGAAGATCAAGGCGCGGGAGGTGGTGCTGCCGGTGACGGTGCGCGACAAGAAAGGCGCTCTGGTAACCAGCCTCAAAGTCAGCGACTTTACCCTGACCGAGGACGGGCGGCCGCAGACCGTCAAGAGCTTTTCGCGGGAGAGCAATCTGCCCTTCCGCGTGGGGCTGCTGGTGGATACGAGCCGCAGCGTTTCCGGCGCCATGGACGCGGAGCGCAAGGCGGCGGGGAAGTTTGTGGACCTGATGCTGCCGGCAGATCCCAAGGCCGCGTCTCCGGCGCAGGCGGGTCAAACTCAGGCGGACCAGGCGTTCCTCATCCACTTTGACCGCGAGGTGGAGCTGCTTGAGGATTTCACCAACTCGCGCGACAAGCTGCATCGCGAGCTGGACGACATGGGAGCGACGCGCGCCGAGCGGAGCTCGAGCCAGGGGCCGGAGACGCGCGATGATGATCGCGGCAGTGGCGGCGGCCAGACGCGCACCCGCGGAGGCACGCAGCTTTACGACGCCATCTACCTGGCCTCGCACGAGCTGATGGAGCCCAAAGACGGGCGCAAGGCGCTGGTGGTGTTCTCTGACGGCGTGGACCGTGGCAGCAAGGAGACACTGAACGACGCCGTGGACGCGGCAGACAAGGCCAACGTGGCTATCTACACCATCTATTTCAAGGGCGAGCAGCAGAGCAACGGATTAGGGAACGGATATCCCGGTGGTGGACATCGCGGCGGCGGAGGCGGTTACCCCGGCGGTGGTGGGGGTGGGTACCCTGGCGGAGGAGGCGGCGGTTATCCGGGCGGCGGCAATCGGCGCAATGGCGGGTCCGGCGAGGCCAATGTGGACGGCAAGAAGATTATGGAGAAGATTGCCACGCGCACCGGGGCCCGGTACTTCGAAGCCAAGAAGAAGGATAATCTGGACGAGATTTATGGGCAGATTGCCGAAGAGCTGCGCGGTCAATATCTGCTCACCTACACGCCGGATAAGGTCGATCCCGACGGCGGCTTCCACAAGATCGCTCTCAAAGCCAGTAACGGCGACCTGATCGTGGTGACGCGGGAAGGGTATTATGCGCCGAGCGGGGATGCCAAATAGGGTTCTGGCGGGCCGGAAGAATATATTTTTAAAATACCTATTTTAAAAATGGGTATTTTGATGTAATGTTCTTTGCATGGCGAAGAATTCCGAACATCGCGACCTTTTTCCCGGCGCGCTGGAGATCATGATCCTTCAGTCGCTCAGGCTGAAGCCGATGCATGGCTATGCGCTGGTGAAGCACATCAAGGCAGTTTCAGACAATCTACTCCAGGTTGAAGAGGGCTCGCTCTACCCGGCGTTGCAGCGCATGCTCCGCGAGGGCTGGCTTGAGGCCGAAACAGGCCTGTCCGCCAAGGGGCGGCCCACAAGAATCTACAAACTGACCGAGGCTGGTGTACAGCATCTTGAGGCAGAGGTGGTGAGCTTCGAGAAGATGTTCGCCGGAATCACGCGCGTGCTCGCGGTGGCGAGAGCATAGGAGGCCGACCATGAAGATGCTGAGCCGGATTTTTGGCCGCCGCCGCCGCTACGACGATCTCTCCGTTTCGATCCAGGAGCATATTGAGCTGCGCGCGGAAGAGCTGATGGAAGAGGGTGTGCCGCGGGGCGAGGCCGAACGGGCGGCGCGGCGCGAGTTTGGCAACGTTGCGCTGATCAAGGAACGCAGCCGCGAGGAGTGGCAGTGGGCGGCGCTTGAATCGATTCTTGCCGACCTGAAGCTGGTGCTGCGGCGATTGAGAAAATCGCCTGGATTTGCGGCGACGATTCTGCTGACGCTGGCAATCGGCATTGGGGCCAATACGGCGGTGTTCAGCGTGGTGGACTGCGTGCTGTTGAAGCCGCTGCCCTATCCGAACTCCGGCGAGCTTGTGGATCTCTCACTGAATGCACCGGGCGCGGGCGGCCTCGCGAACTTTGCGAGCGGGTTGCAGCTTTCGCCGTCGATGTATCTGACCTTCTCAGAGAACAACAAAACATTTCAGTCGATGGGAATCTGGTCCGAGGGCAAATCGAACGTGACTGGGGTGGGCCAGCCGCACCAGGTGAACGCTGAGTTCATCAGCGACGGCGTGCTGCAGACCTTGAATGTTCCGGCAACGGTAGGCAGGTGGTTTAACGCCGCGGACCAGGATCCGCGCGGGGCAAAGACGGCGATCCTGAGCTACGGCTACTGGCAGCGGCGCTTTGGCGGCGACCGCGGCGTGATTGGCCGCAGCATCCAGGTGGATGCGGAGCACCGAGAGATCGTGGGCGTGATGCCGCGCGGGTTTCGGATGGTCGACAATGACTTCGATCTGATGCTTCCCATGGCGATTGACCGATCGCAGCTCAGGCTCGCGCCGTTTGGTTACAGCGGCATCGGCAGGCTCAAGCCGGGGATCACTCGGGTGCAGGCGAATGCGGATGTGGCGCGGCTTCTCTCGTTGTGGATGGATTCCTGGTCCAACGGTCCAGGCACCAATCCCCACTACTACGAGCGGTGGAAGATTAGCCCCAACTTTCAGTTGCTCAAGACGCAGGTGATCGGGAGCGTGAGCAGCGTGCTTTGGGTGGTGATGGGCACGGTGGGGCTGGTGATGCTGATTGCCTGCACCAACGTCGCGAACCTGCTGCTGGTGCGCGCTGAGTCGCGTCAGCAGGAACTGCTGATCCGCTCGGCGCTGGGCGGCGGACGTGCGCGCATTGCGCGGGAACTGCTGGTGGAGAGCGTGACTCTGGTGCTGGCGGTGGCGGCAGCGATTGCCAGCTATCTTCCGGCACGGCGTGCGTCGGCGGTTGATCCGGTGGAGGCGCTGAGGGCGGAGTAGCGCTCTCGAATCTTCAGCGAGCCGTTACTCCTCTTCGGCTTTTACAAAGAAGTATCGCAGGTCGGCTTGCCCGAAAGAGGTTGTGATCGCCACGTCGGCGGCATCGCGGCCAGTGGCCATGAGGATGCGGCCGATGCGTGGCTGATTGTTGCGGGCGTCGAATGCCCACCAGCGGCCATCGAGCCATGCTTCAAACCAGGCGCTGAAATCCATGGGCATGCGGACGGGTACGCCAATGTCGCCCAGGTAGCCGGTGGCATAGCGCGCGGGGATGTTCATGGCGCGGCAGAAGGTGATGGCGAGATGCTGAAAGTCGCGGCAGACGCCGACGCGTTCGGTATACACATCGAGCGCGGTCTTCGAGGGGCGGGCCATCTGGTAGTTGAAGGCCACATGGTTGTGAACCCAATTGCAGATGGTCTGCACGCGATTCCAGCCGGGCGCGGCATCTCCAAACAACTCGACTGCGATGTTGGAGAAGCGATCGACCTCGCAGTAGCGGCTGTTGAGGAGGAAACTCAGGACTTCATGCGGCAGATCGCCGACGGCCGATTCGCGGGCATTCCAGTTGTAGGGATCGGGATCGCCGGAATCGTCAACGAGCGTAGTGCTGCTGAGGCGCAGCGGCCCGGGTGGGGCAACGAAGCGCGCGCAGCGATTGCCGAAGCTGTCAATGTAATGCTCAACCTGGATCTTCGGTTCAATCTGCAATTCGTCGGGTTCGAGCAGGTCCTGCGCGCGCGAGGGATGAACGTTGAGCAGCGCGACAATCGCGACCTCAGCGGGAATCTCGAATTGAATGTCGTAGGCCAGGCGGATGAGCATGGATGGCGAAGGCCTCTTTTCATGAAGGTACGGGAAATGGTTCAGTCCGCGGGAAAGCGATGCGCGGCGGGTGGACACTCTTATCTTCTCATTCCGATGCGATCGATGGATGGAGTGCTGTTTGGGACGATAGAAATTGCCCGGGATGAGAAGCCGTCTGGGTGGAAAATGAGCGGCTTGCTCTCCCAGTTCTCAGAAACGAGCCCCTTCGGCAAAGCTCAGGCAGGCTCTGGGGCACCCCATCATTCCTGGATGGTCAGACCTGGGCCACCCGCTGGACTTCATGCGGACGGCGGGCGACTGGCAATGGAGCCCACTGGGCATACCGTGACGACATTCGGCGATCCTGATGGTCCTCTCCTGCGGGTGATGGGGATGCCCCCCTTCCCTCCCCGGTGCTTTTGGCAAATCAATGATTTTAATATGTTTAGCGGCGGTATCCTGCTCTAAGTCTCTTGTTTTGAGTAGCTTGAATTCTAAGTGTCTCAAAAAAGGAAACTTATGCGGAGGTCTGCGCGGGGCCGAGCCGGGCGAGATGCCACGGTGGGTCTGCGCACAATACATAACTCTCAACTACAGGTTAGCGGATTGAGAGAAATAACCGGCAAACGGGGTGTTTGCGTAAGTCGTTGAAAATAATATAGATGCTTTGGAGATGGGAGGGACGGGGGCTTGACAATTCGCTGCCGGCCATTGCTCTCAGGCTTCAGGTCTCAAAATCGAGAGGTGGGGCACCCGGCAGTTGGTCCACTCATCTCGATCAAGCGGCGACGAGTGAGGCAAGGATTTATCTTTTTTGGGATGGACAGATGGATGGCTGGATCAGTGGCTGGGCCACCCGCCAGATGCATGAAGGGCGCGGCTGGATGGCCGCGCCCTTCATGCGTGTTGACAAAAGTTTTCGGTTTAGCAGGCCGGATTATTGTGGAATGGTAGCCTTCAACACCTGCAGGCTACCATCTTCGCGACTCGTCGTCAGCGCGGTATATTCTCCGTCGTGCTCACAGGCCAAAACTGCCCTCTGGTCATTGGCTGACTTCTCAATCCTGCGCCGCGCACTCCCGTCGCTGGGATTGAAGATGAGGACCGGCCCTGGTTTGATGACAAATGCCTGTGGTGTATCTTCCTCATTGGGATGATCCCGTCCGCCTCCCGACATGGCAAACGTCCAGCCATTCCTGCTGATAGAGAGTGGCGTGTCCAGGTATAGGCCCTTGGGGATCTGCAAAGGATATACGCGGACAATTCCGTGCTCGTTGACTTCAATCACCGGCTGCCTGGTGTAGACCGAGATCAGCAATAGATCCTCCCCATAAGGAACGGTCATCATCGTCGCCAGCGCTCCCCATTTGTTTTGTTTCACGCCGGACAGCATCTGGTCTTCCTTGGCAGTCTTGCTCAGGTTGTAGTCGTCGTCGAAAAGCCGGAGTTCGCGGATTGAATCTCCATCCGGACCGAGAACCATTAGCCGGGCAGTTTTATCTTGGATGTTCACTTCAACCGCCAGCAGGTCGCCCGATCCATAGATTCCCAAGGCGGTTGTTTGCGTGTTGTCTGGCAATCGCACGGCCTTTTGCAGCGCGCCCTTGCGGTCATAGATCAATCCCAGCATGACGGGGTCCGGCGTGGAATCGGTGAGACTTTTCTTGGCCGGGGTGGCATAGACAAGAGCCGCGACCCGTGCTTCACCGGCAAAGAAACGTAGAGGCTGAGTGATCTGATCGTAACCTGGCACTCGACCAGGACTGAAGCGGACCGACTCTCCGGACGGAGCGAGCGAATGCAGCGCCAACAATCCCATGTGATCGCTCTGGGCGTCGGTGACTTCGAGGAAGATGGTGCCGTCCGCGCTACAAGTAAGGAACCCGCCCATCACGGTTCCGTCGCCGCCGAGCGTTGATTTCTGAGGCTTGCCGAATTCCAGAGTGTAGCTGGGGATTGTCTCCTCCGGCTTGGAGGCGGGCTTGCCGGCATCCTCCGCCAATCCGCTGAATGCCGCCGAGCAGAAAAAGCCGAATATCGCCAGCTTTCGCAATGATTTCATTCGCCGATACCCCCCAAATCGAGCTTTCGCGGTTTCAGGTTAAATCCTCTTCCATCCGGAAAGTCTGCATTGCGGCGAGGTTGGTAGGGAACCAGTCCGCCGGTGCAGGAAGCGACTAAAAGCGGAGTTTGTTGAGACAGCAGGTCCAATCGCTTCCGCATCTCGGGGGTCGAAAGGGCCGCAACAGTGCAGGTGCCCTCGGCCACCACGTAAGACTCATAACAGCCTGGGACCAGAAATCTACACTGTGTAAGGGTTTGGCCCATATGCAACTGTGGAGTCGGAGCCCACTCATCCTCGACGAATATTTTAGTGCCGCAACAGTAGAGCGTCGATCCAAAGGGGTTGGTTCCTCCACAAGACGATTGTGCAAGCAGTCCAGTTGAGCATCCCATCAAGATCATGCAAATCATGATGGGAATGACTTGAATTCTTCGCATAGGTCATACCTCCAGCAGGAGATTTACGAAATTTGCGACCATATTACCCCCCCCCTCAGAGGTAATGTCAAGCAGATTACCGAGGGATTTCCGGTGATAATATTTACAATCTGCCCATCATAGTTTGATTCAGATGCGGCAGCTCCGCGACGGCCCGCTATTCTTTCCGCCAAACGCAGCAAGGGCGCGGCTGGATGGCCGCGCCCCTGATGGTGAGTACGAATTGTAAATCAGCAGGTGCCGCTGTGGATGTCCGGCGTCTGCAGTTCCTGGAGCGCGGCCTGGGCGGCGGCCAACCTTGCGGTGAGCAGACGGAAGGGCGAGCAGGAGACGTAGTTGAGGCCGATCTTGTGGCAGAACTTGACGGATTCCGGATCGCCGCCATGCTCGCCGCAGATGCCGACCTTGAGGTTGGGTCGCGTGTTGCGTCCCTTGGCCGTAGCCATCTTCACCAGCAATCCGACGCCAGCCTGATCGAGGGTGGCAAAGGGATCGTGTTTGAAGATGCCCTGTTTGATGTACGACGGCAGGAAGTGGTTGATGTCGTCGCGCGAGATGCCATAGGTGGTCTGGGTGAGATCGTTGGTGCCGAAGCTGAAGAACTCGGCTTCTTCGGCGATCTGGTCGGCGGTGAGGGCTGCGCGGGGCAGTTCGATCATGGTGCCGACCATGTAGTCGACGGTTTCGCCCTTCTCCTTGAAGACCTCCGCGGCCACGCGTTTCACGATTGCGGACTGGTTGCGCATCTCTTCAATGGAGCCGATGAGCGGGACCATGATTTCGAGGTGCGGATCGCCGCCCTTGGCCTTGACGGCGACAGCGGCCTCGAAGATGGCGCGCGATTGCATTTCGGTGATCTCGGGGAAGGCGATGCCGAGGCGGCAGCCGCGCAGTCCGAGCATGGGGTTGGTCTCGTGCAACTCCTGGACACGCGCCAGCAGCGGGCGCAGTTCCTTGAGCCGGGGCGAGCGGGGCTTGGTGTCTTCAAGGTGCGAGATCTCCACCAGCAGGTCTTCGCGCTGGGGCAGGAACTCATGCAGCGGAGGATCGAGCAGGCGGATGGTCACCGGCAGCGATTCCATTGCTTCGAAGAGGCCCACAAAGTCGGCGCGCTGCATGGGCAGCAGCTTCTTGAGGGCATCGCGGCGTTCCTTTTCAGTCTCCGCCAGGATCATGGTGCGCATGTGTCCGATGCGGTCTTCCGCAAAGAACATGTGCTCGGTGCGGCAGAGGCCGATGCCTTCCGCTCCGAAGAGGCGAGCCTGCTTGGCGTCGCGGGGGACGTCGGCGTTGGCGCGAATCCTCAGGCGGCGGACCGGATCGACCCAGCTCATGAACTTGACCAGGTCGGGATCGTCGGGCTGAGCGGGCAGGGTTTTGAGTTGACCAGCGATGACGCGGCCGGTTGTTCCGTCGAGCGAGATCCAATCTCCCTGGTGGAAGGTGTGACCCTTTACGCGGAGTTCCTTGGCGTTCTCGTCGACGGTGCAGTCGCCAGCGCCGGCTACGCAGCACTTGCCCATGCCGCGGGTGACGACAGCGGCGTGCGAGGTCATGCCGCCGCGTGAGGTGAGAATTCCGGCTGCTACTTCCATGCCCGCGATGTCTTCCGGCGTGGTTTCGCCGCGGACCAGGATGATGGTGCGATAGGCGCCGTTGGTGTGGAACTTGACGGCGTCTTCCGCGGTGAACACGATTTGGCCGACAGCCGCGCCGGGCGAGGCCGGCAAACCGGTAGCCAGAACTTCAATTTTTTCGCCCTTCTCAATCAGGCGGGGAACAAGGAAGTCGTAGAGCTGGTTGGGCTCGACGCGGAAGATGGCTTCTTCCTGGGAGATGAGGCCTTCGCGAACCATGTCAATGGCGATGCGGACGGCGGCCAGGCCAGTGCGCTTGCCGTTGCGGGTCTGCAGCATATAGAGCTTGCCATCCTGGATGGTGAACTCGAAGTCCTGCATGTCGCGATAGTGCTTTTCCATCTTCCAGGTGATGGCGCGGAGATGGTCGTAGACCTTGGGCATGGCGCGCTCGAGCTCGCTGATGGAAAGCGGCGTGCGGACGCCCGAGACCACGTCTTCGCCTTGCGCGTTCATCAGGTACTCGCCAAAGAAAGCGTGTTCGCCGGTGGCGGGGTTGCGGGTGAAGCCCACGCCGGTGCCTGAGTTCTCTCCCAGATTGCCGAAGACCATGGCCTGGATGTTGACCGCTGTGCCCAGCCAGTCGTCGATGTGGTTGATGCGGCGATAGGTCTTGGCGCGGTCATTCTGCCAGCTCCGGAACACGGCATCGCGGGCCTGGACCAGTTGCTCAAGCGGCCCCTGCGGAAAGTCCTTGCCGGTCTCCTTGCGGACCAGCTTCTTGTACTCGACGATGATCTCTTTCAGCGCGTCGGCCTGCAGCTCGTAATCGAACTTGACCTTCTCCCGCTCCTTGACGCTGTCAAAGATGTGCTCGAACTTTTTCTTGGGAACATCGAGAACCACGTCGCCGAACATCTGGATGAGGCGGCGGTAGGAGTCATAGGCGAAGCGGGGATTGTTGGAGAGCTTGGCCAGCGCTTCGACGGCCTTGTCATTGAGGCCGAGATTGAGGATGGTGTCCATCATCCCGGGCATGGAGAACTTGGCGCCGGAGCGGACGGAGACCAGCAGGGGATTGACGCCGGTGCCGAGCTTCTGTCCCTGGAGCTTTTCGAGGGTCTCAAGAGCGGCGTGCATTTCCTGGTCGACTTTGGGGCTGACAGCGCCGCGCATGTACTCGCGACAGGCCTCGGTCTGGATGGTGAATCCGGGAGGAACGGGCAGGCCGGCATTGGTCATTTCAGCCAGGCCGGCGCCCTTGCCGCCCAGCACGTCTTTCATGCGACCGTTGCCATCGGCCTTGCCGCCGCCGAAGGAGTACACGTACTTTGTTGGTGTTGAAGTTGAATCTGCTGGTTGAGCAGACGCCTTTTCCGCCACGCCCTGCGCCATGGGGTATTGCCTCCGTATAAGAAAGTTCCGCGAGGTCGGCATCTATGGGAGGGTGGCGGTACGTTGGCTCAGCACTCTAACAAAAAAGGGCGGTTAACAGGGCTGAGCACGTGCGAGTCATCCAGACATACGACCGCGCTTCGCGGCGATCTGAGTCGCTAGTACTAATAACGCCGCAAGTATACTCTTGCCTGTGCCACTCGTCACAGACGGTTCTTTTGGTGCGCATGGCGCGTCTTGGTTGCAGTCGAAATCTCTCGCAGTTTGAGACGAAAATCAGTCCTGTTCAGGGAAACAGGGCGCGTCAGGCGTTCGCTCATGCCGCGGAGCGTTCGAGGCCCAGGGTGGTATGTGGAATGCGCTCCGCATTCTGGGACAGGAGAATGCGGTCCAGGCCGACTACGGCAAGAATTTCCGCCACATGGGTCGAGGGGTTGGAGACGGCGAAGCGGTGCCCCGCGTCGCTGGCGCAGCGATAGAGAGAGATGAGCGCGGCAATGCCGGCGGCGTCGATGCGCTGCACCATTTCGAGATCGAGAACCATGCTTTGGCGGCGCACGACGGGCGCAAGGCGGGCAAACAAGTCCTGATCGTGGCCGCGAACCAGTTCCGTCAGGGTAATGCGCTCAGTCGCTTCGGCGGGAGCCGACCATTCTGCCGCGTTGGAGCTTGCTGCTACCGGGTTGATCCCTGCTGTTGCGCTGTTGATCAAGGTGGTGGACATAAAAACCTCCGTTAAGAAACCTGAATCTGGCCGGGATCGCCGAGAAGGGCGAAGGGCCTATGCGTGGTGATATTGCACTCCGACGGCCAAAACCGCGCCAGGAGAATATGCTGAATTCAAGGGAGATACGAGCACTCCAGGATGCCAGCTTGCGGGTCCGGGTGTTCAGTTTCGATCCCGGCGTCCGCAATCGGACACACAGACCGATACGCAAAAGGGAGGGTTGCCGGTTCCGTGACTAAGCGCGAATCCATCTCCGGACCAAGCCCCGCACCTTCTTTGACAAGGGAGCGAGCGCGCGCATTGGGGCTTGTGGCCGGTTTTTCCGAGGCAGGGCTGGTAGCCCTCCCGCATGAAAATGCCGACCGGGACGCGCAGCGGTTTGAGGAGTGGGTGCGGGCGGGGCGAGCGGGAACCATGAGATACCTGGAACGCGCCGACGAGCAGGGACAATTGGTGCGCGCGCGGGTGGGAGTTCCGTTTCCCTGGGCGCGCTCGGTGGTGGTTTGCTTTGCGAGCTATGAGAATGGGCTTCCGCGATCGACGGAGCCGGCGCCAGATGGAGCGGGCTGGATTGCGCGCTATGCGTGGAGCAGCCGGCTGGACGCGGACGGCGTGCGCAGGCCGAGCGATTACCACAAGGTGCTGCTGAAGCGGGTGAAGGCGCTTGAAGCGCGGCTGCGGAGTGAGTTCGGAGAGTTTGAAGCGCGGGCGTACGTGGACACCGGGCCGGTGGTGGAGCGGTCGCTGGCGACTGCG
>Ga0182013_10007589_pt1 | contig 11903 bp, 9 predicted proteins | sample 612S2MmetaG_FD_120487 | JGI IMG/M metagenome (GOLD analysis project Ga0182013, IMG submission 120487) | Permafrost microbial communities from Stordalen Mire, Sweden - 612S2M metaG | ecosystem: Environmental > Terrestrial > Soil > Wetlands > Permafrost | place: Sweden: Stordalen | collected...
CGGGCCGGACGAACTGCGCGATCACACGCTCGGCATGCTGGCCCGCTACAAGGTGCCCCGGCAGTGGTACTTCGTGGACGAGCTCCCCCGCAACGCCACCGGCAAGGTGGTGAAGGACCGGCTGCGCGACCGGCTGCCGCCGCCCGACGACGCTTCCGGGCCGGACGGGACGGCCGCCGAGGACCAGCCGTCGACGGACGGGGTCCCGCAGTAGCCTCTCGCAGATGAACGCCGAACGTGACGTGGTCCGCATCGGGATCGTGGGGGCCGGCAACATCGCCTCCATGAACGTGGCCGGGTACCTCGACGACCCGCGCTGCGCGGTGGTCGCGGTGTGCGACCCGAGAGCGGGCCGGGCCGAGGAGGTGGCGGCCGAGTGGGGTGTGCCCCGGGCCTACACCGAACTCGACGCCCTCCTCGCCGACCCCGACGTCGACGCGGTCGAGATCCTCACCCCCACCAACCTGCACCACGACCACGTACTGGCCGCCCTCGCGGCCGGCAAGCACGTCTCGTGCCAGAAGCCGCTGGCCAACTCCGTCAGCCAGGCCCGGGAGATGGCCCGCGCCGCCGACGAGGCCGGCCTCATCCTCCGGGTCAGCGAGTGCTTCCGCCACTACCCGCCCCTCGAACTCGCCCGCAGGCTGATCGTCGAGGGGGCGATCGGCAAACCCACCCACCTGCGCAGCCGGACGGTCGTGGGCCAGACCGAGTCCTCCTTCCAGGCCGGACTCGACTTCGAGGGCTACAAGTGGCGCATGACCAACGAGAGCCCCGGCGGCCACCTCTTCGACGACATGATCCACAAGTACGCGGTGGCCCTCTGGCTGCTCGACCAGGACATCGTGTCGGTGCAGGCCGTCGTGCGTCGTCGTGACTACTACTTCGAGCCGTGCGCGGCCATCTTCGAGTACGAGGACCCGGCCGTCCTGGGATCGATGGAGGTCTCCTACGCCCCGGACATGTGGCTGCGCAGCGCGTACTACGGGGCCGACGAGTTCTTCGAGGTGCAGGGCGACAAGGGCAACCTGTGGGTCACCCGCTGCACGGGCCAGATGCTCGACCTGCCGGCGGTGGTCCTGTACGACGGCACGAAGGGCAGCCAGACGACCACCACGTTCCCCCACGTCGACGACGACTGGGCCACCGGGTTCAAGCGGGCCTCCACCCACTTCGTCGACGCCCTGGTCGACGGCGTACCCGCCGAGATGAGCGCCGAGGAGGCGGTCAAGGCCCTCCAGCTGTGCTTCGCCGTGTACGAGGCCGGCAACACCCGACAGCCCGTCGACCCCCGCACCATCGACGACCTGGTCGTGCCCGAGGGATGGCCGCGGCCGTGAGGGTCACCCGCACGCTCCACCACAGCGTCAACGTCGAGGGCGACCTGGAGGCGAACGTGGCCTTCTACGAAGGCCTGCTGGAGCTCCCGAGCGACGCCCGCCCCGAGATCCCCGGGGTCGGGGGTCACTGGTTCGCCGCCGGCAACGCGCAGCTGCACCTGGTGGACGCCGACCCGGGGCCACCGGGTATCCAGCCCACCGGACCCCACGTCTGCTTCGCCGTGGCCGATCTGGACGCAGCCATCGCCGAACTCGAGGCCGCCGCCGTCCCCTACGCCCGCGGCGCCCAGGGCACGACCGTCCAGATCTGGTTCACCGACCCGGCCGGCAACACCGTGGAGATCCAGCAGGACCCCGACGTCCTCTCCGGCGCCTGACCGACCCGCGCCCCCGGGACCCGCTCAGGGGATACCGCCGTCGACCCGCAGCACCGCCCCGGTCGTGAAGCTCGACGCGTCCGAGGCGAAGTAGAGGGCGGTGCCCACGATCTCCTCGGGCCGACCGCCGCGGCCCAGGGCGAGCCGCTCCTTGGCCGTGGCCTCGAAGGCCTCGAGGTCCCACTCCTTGGTCACGTCGGTCAGGAACGGGCCGGCCATGATGCAGTTGACCCGCACGCTCGGCCCCCAGGCATGGGCGAAGCCCACCGTGATGGCGTTGAGGCCCGCCTTGGCGGCGTTGTAGGGGAGCATGTCGGGCGCCGGTCGGATCGAGCCCACGCTCGACACGTTGATGATCGAGCCCCCGTCCCCGGCCGCCATGCGGGGGCCCACGAGGGCGGTCAGGCGGAACGGCCCCTTCAGGTTGATCCCCACCACCTTGTCCCACATCGCCTCGGTCACGTCGGTGAGGTCGCCGTAGAGGAGGGACATCCCGGCGTTGTTGACCAGTACGTCGACGCGGCCGAAGTGGTCGTAGACGGTGTCGACGAGGCCGTCCATCTCGTCCCAGTGGCTCATGTTGACCGCCACCGGCAGCGCCCGCCGGCCCAGCGTCTCGATCTCGGCGGCGACCTCCCGACAGGCGTCGATCTTGCGACTCGCCACCACGACGTCGGCGCCCGCCCCGGCCAGTCCCAGGGCCATCTCCCGGCCCAGGCCGCGGCTCCCCCCGGTCACGAGGGCCACCCGGCCGCCCAGGTCGAACCGCTCACTCGTCGTCGGCACCGCGTCCCCTTTCCGGTCCCGGCTCCTCGGCGCGGCACCCGGCAGGCGTCACCGTAGTCCGGGGCCCGAAGGGCGAGGGCTGTCAGCCCTCGGGCTCGGGATCCCGCGGCAGCCCCAGGATTCGTTCGGCGATGACGTTGCGCTGCACCTCGCTCGTCCCGCCGGCGATGGTCAGGCACCGGGTGGCCAGCACGCCCCCGGTCCAACGCGCCGACCGCCCCTCGAGGGTCGCCCCCTCCGCACCCAGCAGTGACAGCCCCATGAGCTGCACCCGCTGCTCGTGCTCGGCGCCGAGCAGCTTGCGCAGGCTGGCGCCGGGTCCGGGATCGGCCCCGGCCAGGGCCAGGAGCGTCGATCGGTGACCCATCAGGCGGAGCGACTGGGCCTCGGCCAGCAGGCCACCCAGCTCCGAGGCGGTGTCGGCGTCGAGCCCGTCGCCCAGACGGGCGGCCAGGCGCAGCACCGACTCGACGCCGGTGCCGAACGTCGCCCCGGACGAGATCGAGACGCGCTCGTTGGCCAGGGTCTGGCGCGCCATCCCCCAACCGCCGTTGACCGCCCCGATGACACACCCGTCGGGCACGAAGACCGAGTCGAAGAACACCTCGTTGAAGAGGGCTGCCCCGGTCAGCTCGCGCAACGGACGGACGTCCAGGCCGGGGCTCGCCATGTCGACGATGCAGTAGGTGATGCCCTCGTGCTTGGGCGCCTCGGGGTCGGTCCGGACCAGGCAGATGCCCCAGTCGGCCACGTGGGCCATGGAGGTCCACACCTTCTGGCCGGTGACGCTCCAGCCCCCCTCGACCCGCTCGGCGCGTGTGGACAGGGCGGCCAGGTCCGAACCGGCGCCCGGCTCGCTGAACAGCTGGCACCAGGACAGGTCGCCGAGCAGCGTGGGTCGCACCCAACGGGCCTGCTGCTCCGGCGTCCCGGCGGTCATGATGACGGGTAGCGCCCAGGCACCGACACCGAGGTGGGGGCGGGTGATCCCGGCCGCAGCCAGCAGCTCGTCGAGGACGACCTGCTCCACGGCCCCCGCGTCGCGCCCCCACGGGGCCGGCCAGTGCGGGACCACCAGGCCGGCGTCGACCATCCGGGCCCGCCGGTCACCCTCGGACGCCTGCTCCACCCCGGCCACCACCGGGGCGAGCTCGTGGCGCCACCGTTCGGCCTCCTCGGGGAGGTCCGTGGTCAGGTCCCGCCGGGTGCCTCCGGCGGCCACCGCCGTGACCCGGCGGCGGTGGCGGTGGGGCCCGCCCAGCAGCTGCCGGTCGGCCAGCGCCCGCTTGAGGCGCAGATGGAGATCGTGCTCCCACGTGAAACCGATGCCGCCGAGGATCTGCAGGCACTCCTGCGCCGAACGGACGAAGCCGTCGGCGCACAGCGCGGCGGCGGTGGCGACGGCGAGCTCGGCGTCGTCGGGGTCCGCGTCGTCGGCCGCCCCCACGGCCAGCACCGCGTCCCAGGCCACCGACGTCATCTGCTCGACGCGCACCGCCATGTCGGCCAGCCGGTGCTTGACGGCCTGGAACTGGCCGATGGGCCGGCCGAACTGCACGCGGATTTTGGCGTACTCGGTGGCCGTCTCGAGGCACCAGCGGGCGCCACCGACGTGCTCGGCCGACAGGAGGACCGTCACCAGTCGGCGTACCCGACCGTCGTCCACCCCCACCAACCGGTGCACGGCGGGGACGACGGCGCCGTCGGCGACGACGGCGGCCACCCGTCGGGTGGGGTCCAGACTGGCCAACGGGTCGATCCGCACCCGGTCGCCGTCGACCTCGAGCAGGCACCAGGCCGACGAGCCGTCCGGGCCCCGGAACGGAGCCACGACCACCGACGCCGTCTGTCCGCCGAGCACCGGACGGAGGGTGCCCGACACCTCGAGCCGGCCGTCGGGTCGGACCGACGCATCCAGCACGCCGGCCTCCAGGGCTACCGCGCCCACCGATGTACCCTCGACCAGGCCGGGGACGACGGTGCCGGCGACCGTCGGCTCCAACCCCTGGACGAGCAGGGCGGCCGCGGCCGTCGTGGGCGCCAGCGGCCCGGGGACCGAGGACCATCCCGTCTCCTCGAGCACGACGGCGAGTTCGAGGAGGCCGAACCCCTGGCCGCCGAGTTCCTCGGGGAGATGGATGCCCAGCCATCCCTGGCCGGCGATGCCCTTCCACACCGGGAGCAGCGTCTCCACCTCGGCGTCGAGCAACGACCGGGGGACGTCGGGGGGACAGTGGGTGTCCAGCCACCGGCGGACGGACAGCCGCTGGGCGACGTGGTCCTCGGACAGTGCGATCGGCATCCGTCTACTCCTCCGTACCTGATCCGTCGGACCCCGGCGGGACGACGGCGATGGCCCGGGTGGGGCAGCCGTCGGCGGCCACCCGGATCCGTTCGAGGTCGTCGCCCGGCGGGTCGAGCACCACCGACACCCCGTCGTCGTCCAGCTCGAAGGTGCCCGGCGCCCAGAAGACACAGTTTCCCGAGCCGACACAGCGGTCGGCGTCGATCGTGATGCGCCATCCCCCCGGACCGCCGCTCATGCCTTCCCCCGATCCCGACCCCGTGCGGGCCCGCACCCCTCGGCCATGGGGGTGCAGACTAGCCCGGAGGGTCCGCCCCGACCGCGGGCGCGCCGGGCATGATCCGGTCGGACCCACGGAGGCAGACAATCCATGACCACGGACCCATCCACCGCCCGCCACCCGCTCGAGCCCCTCGACGCGGACGAGATCAGCACCACGGTGGCCGTCGTGCGGGCGACCGGCCGGCTGTCCGACACCGCCCTGTTCGCCATGGTCACCCTGGTCGAGCCCGACCGCGCCCAGTTGGCCGCGTTCGCCTCGGGGACCCCGGTGCCCCGCCGGGCGAGGGCCGTCGTCCTGCCCCGCCCCGACGCCAGCGTCGCCGAGGTCACGGTGGACCTGCCCGGCGGCCACGTGGTCGGGTGGGTCGAGTGCGACGGGGTGCGCCCCGCCCTGCTGTTCGACGACTCGTACCGCTCCATCCTGGCGCTCAAGGCCGACGCCCGCTGGCTCGAGGCGATGGCCAAGCGGGGCATCACCGACCCCGACACCGTCCAGATCGACCCGTGGCCGACCGGTCACTTCGACAACCCGGACGAGGAGGGCCGGCGGATCACCCGATGCCTGTCGTACTACCGCGAGGACCCCGACGACAACGGGTACGCCCGACCCGTCGAGGGGGTGCTGGCCACGGTCGACGCGGCCCGCGGCGAGGTGCTCGAGGTGCTCGACCTCGGCGTCGTGCCCCTCCCTCCCGGTCGCGGCACCTACCGGTCGGGCGACAACGGCCCGGACCGCACCGACCTCCGACCGCTCGAGATCGTCCAGCCCGAAGGGGTGAGCTTCGCCCTCGACGGGCACCGGCTCAGCTGGCAGAAGTGGTCGATGCGCCTGTCCATGCACCCCCTGGAGGGCCTGGTCCTCCACACGGTGGGCTACGACGACGACGGCGTCACGCGGCCGGTGCTGCACCGGGCCTCCATCTCCGAGATGGTCGTCCCCTACGGCGACCCCGGGCCGATGCACGGCTGGAAGAACGCCTTCGACGTCGGCGAGTGGGGCCTCGGCCGCATGGCCAACTCGCTCACCCTCGGCTGCGACTGCCTGGGCGAGATCACCTACCTCGACGCCGCCTTCGCCTCCGAGCACGGCCACGTCCATGTCGTCGAGAACGCCGTCTGCATCCACGAGGAGGACTACGGGATCCTCTGGAAGCACAACGACATGAACACGGGGCACACCGAGGTCCGACGGTCCCGCCGTCTCGTGGTCTCCTTCATCGCCACGGTGGGCAACTACGAGTACGGCTTCTACTGGTACTTCTACCTCGACGGGTCCCTGCAGCTCGAGGTCAAGCTGACCGGCATCATGTCGACCCAGGCCGTCGAGGAGGGGCGGGCGACGCCGTGGGCCGCCCCCGTGGCGCCGGGGCTCGCCGCCCCCTTCCACCAGCACCTGTTCTGCGCGCGGCTCGACGTCACCGTCGACGGACCGGTCAACGAGGTCCACGAGGTCTCCTTCGAGCCGGCGCCCGAGGGCCCCGACAACCCGTGGGGCAACGCCATGCGCCAGCAGGTCACCCGGCTCGACACCGAGCTGGCCGCCCGGCGCGACGTCGACCCCGCGTCGAGCCGCCACTGGCGGTTCGTGAACCCGTCCAGCATCAACGGGGTGGGCCGCCCGGTGGCCTACAAGCTGCTCGCCGGGGCCACGCCGACGATCCTGGCCCGGCCCACCTCGAGCGTGGGCCGCCGTGCCGGGTTCGCCCGCCACAACCTGTGGGTCACCCCGGACACGCCGGGCGAGGTGCGCGCCGCCGGCGACTACCCCAACCAGCACGTCGGCGGCGAGGGCCTGCCGTCGTGGACGGCGGCCGACCGCAGCCTGGTCGACACCCCGATCGTGGCGTGGCACACCTTCGGCATCACCCACTCCCCCCGACCCGAGGACTGGCCGGTCATGCCCGTCGAGTACTGCGGCTTCCACCTGGTCCCGGTCGGCTTCTTCGACGCCAACCCGGCGCTCGACGTCCCCCCACCCCCGGGGCACTGCCACTGACCCCGGTGGCGGCACCATGCGACCGGGGTGTCCGGTCGACCGCGGAGCACGGGCGCGGCCGCCGGTTACCATGACCGCCATGCCCGAACCCGAGACCCTGCTCTACGACGAGAAGGACGGCGTGGCCTGGGTCACGCTCAACCGCCCCGACGCCCTCAACTCCTTCGACACCGTCATGCAGCGCGAGCTCCGCGAGCTGTGGGCCATGCTGCGGGTCAACGACGACGTCCGCTGCGTCGTCCTGACCGGCGCGGGCGACCGGGCGTTCTGCACCGGCCTCGACCGGGCGGGCATCGGTTCCTCCGAGGACCTGCCCCCGGGCAAGCTGGCCGGCTACAACACGCCGTGGGACTTCGAGGACCCGGGCCGCAGCGTCTGCCCCAAGACGAACCAGCTGTGGAAGCCGGTCATCGCCGCGGTCAACGGCATGGCCTGCGGGGGCGCCTTCTACATCCTGGGCGAAGTCGACTTCATCATCGCCGCCGACAACGCCACCTTCTTCGACCCCCACGTCACCTACGGGATGCCGGCCGCCTTCGAGCCCATCTTCATGATGCACAAGATGCCGTTCCAGGAGGTCATGCGCATGTCGCTGCTCGGGGCGAACGAGCGGATGTCGGCCGAGCGGGCCCGCGAGGTCGGACTGGTGACCGAGGTGGTCCCCCGGGCCGAACTGGACGAGCGCACCCGGTGGGCCGCCGACGCCATCGCCGCCCAGCCGGCCCTGGCCGTGCAGGGCACCGTGCGGGCGCTCTGGCTGGGCCTCGAGGTCTCGCGTCGCCAGGCCCTCGACCACGCCTTCCTGTTCACCAACATCGGCACCGACCAGGCCGCCCTCGACGAGGGCCAGGCCCGGTTCACATCGGGCACACGCCTCGAGTGGCGCCTGCGTTAGGTGTCCCGGGTCACACCGCCGCGGCCCGTTGGGCCGCCCACCCCCGCAGGGTGGTCCGGTCCGGCTTGCCCACCCCGAGCACCGGTACCTCGTCCAGGTGGAAGACGTACTCGGGGGTCTTGAAGCGGGCCACGCCCTGGTCGGCGAACCAGGTGCGGCAGAATTCGACGTCGATGTCGGCCGACCCCACGACGAAGGCGGCCACCCGCTCGCCCAGCCGGTCGTCCGGACACCCCACCACCACCGCCTGGCGGACGTCGGGGTGCAGCTCGAGCACCCGCTCGACCTCCGCCGACGCGATGTTCTCGCCGCCGCGGATGATGAGCTCCTTCAGCCGGCCCACGATGGTGAGCCAGCCGTCGGTGGTCAGCGTCCCGAGGTCCCCGGTGGCGAACCAGCCCCGCCGCACCGCATTACGGGTCTGGGTCGGCTCGCCGTAGCCGATGAACAACTCGGGTCCCCTGACCAGGACCTCGCCGCGCGCACCGGGCGCCACCGCCCGGGTGGTGCCGGGCTCGGCGACGAGGAGCTCGGCGTCCCCCACCGAGTGGCCGTCGGTGTCGCGGGCCTGGTCCGGGGTGTCCCGCCAGCTGCTGGTCGTGACGGTCGGCGCCTCGGTCGAGCCGTAGGTGCGCTTGACCATGGCCCCCAGGCCCTCGCGGGCGGCGTCGATGAACTCGGGCGTCACGCCCATCGAGCCGCACGACACCAGACGGAGCCGCTCGACGGCGGACCGGTAGCCGGGGACCTCCATCATCCCCACGAACAGGGTCGGTGGCCCGATCATGAAACTGGCGCCGTGCTCGCCCGCGAGCGCGACGCCGCGCCCGGCGTCCCACTTCTCCATGAGCACCACCGTCATGGCCCCGTACCCGGGCACCAGTACCGAGTTGAGCAGTCCCGACACGTGGGCCAGCGGTGAGGGCATGAGGGCCACGTCGCCCGCCGTCAGCCCGTGGGCCGCGACCATGCTGGCCGCCTTGTAGGCCAGGCCCCGGTGGGAGTGCAGCACCGCCTTGGGATTTCCCGTCGAGCCCGAGGTGAACAGCACCACGGCGACGTCCGACCCGCGAGGCGACACCCGCGTCGGCGGACCGGACACCAGAGCCTCGAACCGGGGGTCACCGGTGCGCACCCCGATGGCGTCCACCAGGCCGGCCAGAGGCAGCTCGGGGGCGGACAGGGTCACGGTAGGGGCCAGGTCGTCGATCATCCGGGTCACCTCGCGGGCCCCCACCTGGTGGTGGACCGGCGCGGCCACGGCCCCGCTCCGCCAGCAGGCGTGGAACAGCACGACCGCCTCCCACCAGTTGGGGGTCTGCCAGGCCACGACGTCACCCCGGCGAACGCCCAGGGCGCGCAGGCCGCCGGCGGCCCGGGAGGCCAGGGCGTCGAGGGTGCCGTGGTCGAGGGTGACGTCCCCGTCCACCACGGCCGGCGCCGAGGCCGGACGGGTCGAGTCGAGCAGGCGGTCGAGGCCGGGTACGTCCCACGCCCCCCCGGGGCGGCCGAAGCGGGATCGGCCGGGTTGGTGGTAGGTGGTGGCGAGGCGGACGGTCATGCCCGCACCCCGCCGCCATCGACGGCCCTGTCGTCACTGTGGCGTGGCGGCACGCAATTCCTCCCCAAGACGTGGCCCCGGAACCGCGGCCGGCGCCGTCGGGCGGGGGCCACTCTAGGGCGCCGGGTCGGGCTCAGGCGGACCCCGGCACGGCCACGGTCCGGGTGTCGGTGCCGGACCGCAGCACGGCGCCGGGCACCGCACCCGTCAGGGCGTCGTGGGTCACGACCTCGGTGCCGTTGACCAGCACGTGTTCCATCCCCGTGGCCCCGGCGTAGAGACGGCTGGCCCCACCCGGCAGGTCGTCCCGGGTGCGGAGGCCCCCGGGAGCCACGCGGTCGGGGTCGAAGACGACGAGGTCCGCCCAGTACCCCTCGGCCACGCGACCGCGGTCGACCACCCCGTAGAGGCGGGCCGGTGCCTCGGTGAGCATCTGCACGGCCTCCTCCAGGGTGACCAGCCCCCGTCGGCGCACCCCTTCGGCGAGCAGCGTGGTCGAGTAGACAGCACCGCACATGGTGTCGAGGTGCGCCCCGGCGTCGGATCCACCGACCAGGGCGCGGGGGTCCCGCCAGGTGCGGGCCCGGGCCGCCCAGTCGTCGTCCGACGCGGGGATCGGCACCGCGAAGCCGGTGCGCAGCCGGTCCGCCACCAGCACCCGGCAGATGGCGTCCCAGGCCGGCACCCCCCACCGGGCCGCCACCTCGGCCACGCTCGATCCCTCGAGCCCGGCGTTGGCGGGGGCGTGCGTCTCGCTGATGACCAGCCGGCCCCAGTCGGCCAGGTAGCGCAGGATCCCGGCCTCGTCCGACTGGGCCCGCTCGTCGAGCGCCCGGCGTCGGACCGGGTCCTCCAGTGCCGCGATGCGGTCGTCCACCGGACGGGCGAAGAACTCCCCCCACCCGGGCAGGCCGTCCAGGATCGCCCCGTGCTCGAAGGACAGGCGCAGGTCCATGGTGTGGGGCAGGGTGAGGGCCACGACCCGACCGCCCGCCGCCTCGGCCGTCGTCGACGCCGCCAGCTGCGACGCCGTCCCCTCGGGATTGGCGCCGGTGGCGGCCAGGACGTTCCAGTTGACCGGTCGGCCCGACAGGACCGACATCCTCGTCAAGAGGTCGACCTCGTCCGGGCTGAATCCGTTGAGGCACCCGGGCACGATCATCTCGACGGTCGTCCCCGGGTGGTCGGCGACCACCGCCGCCAGGCGCTCGAGCTCGGCCCGGGACGCGGCGCGCGACGGCACCGGGCTCCCGTCGCCGTCGTGATGGGTGTGGGCCTGGGAGGTCGAGAAGCCCATCGCCCCCTCGGCGAGGGCGGCGTGCAGGAGAGTCTCCATGCCCGCCAGCTGCGCCTCGCCGGCCACCCCTCCGACGGCGTCGTCCCCCATGACCACTCGCCGCAGCGTCGAGTGGCCGACCAGGAAGCCGGCGTTGACCCCGATCGCCCCCTCGAACCGGTCGAGCCACTCGCCGAAGCCCGACCACGTCCAGTCCAGGCCGGCCTGCAGGGCGGTCAGGGGCATGCCCTCGACCTTGGCCATCATGCGGGTGAGGTAGTCGGCGTGCTCGGGCCCGGCCGGGGCCAGCGAGAAGCCGCAGTTGCCCCCGAACACCGTGGTCACACCGTGCAGGGGCGACGGGCTCGCCGTCGGGTCCCACGCCAGCTGGGCGTCGTAGTGGGTGTGGAGGTCGATGAACCCCGGAGCCACCACACAGTCGGCGGCGTCGATCTCCCGCCGGGTCGGTCCGTCGACCTCGCCGACGGCCACCACCCGGCCGCCCTCCACGGCCACATCGGCCCGGCGGGCCGGTGCCCCGGTCCCGTCGACCACCAGGCCGCCGCGCACCGTCAGATCGATCACGACGCCCCCTCCGGACGTGTCGACTCCCCCGTGTCCGTCATCATCACTCCCCGTTCCCCGACAGTCCTCCCCCGGCCGTCCCGACGCTAGCCTCGCGCCCCATGGCCAGCACGCGGCTGCCGGACCCCGAGCCCCGGGCGATCGTGGCCCCCGTCATTTCGGTGGACGACCATCTGATCGAGCCACCCGACCTGTTCGACGGTCGCATGCCCGCGGGCCTGGCCGCACGGGCCCCCCGCGTGCTCGAGCGGGACGACGGTGACGAGTACTGGCTCTTCGAGGGTCGCGAATACCCGAACGTGGGTCTCAACGCCGTCGTGGGACGGCCACGAGAGGAGTGGAGCATGGAGCCGGCCCGCTTCGACCAGATGCGACCCGGCTGCTTCGACATCGACGCCCGGGTGGCGGACATGGACATCGCCGGCATCTGGGCGTCGTTGTGCTTCCCGTCACTGGTCGCCGGGTTCTGCGGCGCCGTCTTCTCCTCGGCCGCCGACCCC
>Ga0182013_10007590_pt1 | contig 11900 bp, 11 predicted proteins | sample 612S2MmetaG_FD_120487 | JGI IMG/M metagenome (GOLD analysis project Ga0182013, IMG submission 120487) | Permafrost microbial communities from Stordalen Mire, Sweden - 612S2M metaG | ecosystem: Environmental > Terrestrial > Soil > Wetlands > Permafrost | place: Sweden: Stordalen | collected...
CAGGCCCCGCCCGGCAAACTCGAGAAGGTCATGGCGGCCATTCCCTGGGGCCGGATGGGAACGTCGCAGGAGGTCGCCGACCTGGTTCTCTTTCTGGCCTCCGATGCATCGCAATTCATCACCGGCGCAGAAATCGCCATCGACGGTGGCGCAACCGCTTAAATTTTCAGGCAAAGGAACGCTTGACGGCGAAATCCGCAAGCAGCTGGTCCGCCGACGCGGTGTAATTCATTTCCTCCATCACCCAGCGCCCGTTCGGTGCGTTCTCAGGCTGGTAGGTAAAGCAGGAAGCGAACCCGCCGGGAACCTGGTCGGCACTGGTGATCTCGGGATATTCCGACATGCGGCCGCGAAAGATGACCAGCGCGCGGCGCAGCATCAATGCGGCCTCCAGCGCGTCCGCATCGACAATGCTGCCCTTCGGCCATTGCGCACGTCCCGGCAGTTTATGTCCCGCGAAGGCGGGGGGCGCGATGACGACTCGATCGCGAATTTCCCAGTGAAAGACCGGAGCCCCGTCGCGGCTGATGTCGCCGGTCGTCTGGCCGTCAATGATATCGGGAATGGTGATGTCATATTGACGCCGTTGTCCCTGCCCCGACAGGGACCGCGCCGACTGGGCGATGGCAAATTTCGCAACGTCGTAGAGATGGGTGCAATGCTCGGCGATATGGGTCTTTCGGCCAGGATCTTCCGGCGTGGGGTTCAGCGGCGCACCGATCAGCTGTTCCAGCTTGGCCGTGGCGCCGGGACAGGTGGTCCAGGGAAAGCGCACGGCCTCCCCGACCAGCTCGGTTACATGCCGCCCGTCGTGACGCAAATGCACCGTGAAGTGATGAAAGTCATCTTCCATCGCAGCAAAGGTCTCGAATTTCCCTGCTTCCGCGATGGCTTTGCGGCGATAGAGCCTGCCCGGCGTCATTCCATGTGACATTATAGGCGTGTCCTCGGCAGACCCAAGGCCTGCTCAGCCACCACGCTGCGGTGAACCTCGCTGGTGCCGCCGTAAATCGTCTGACCAACCGAATGGCGATGTTTGAATTCCAGCACGCCCAGCGCGTCGTGCCCTTCCAGCAGCGAATCCGGCGCGGCTAATTCCAGCAGGTCGGCCGAATCCTTCAGATAGGTCTCGCTCGTAAACAGCTTGGACATCGGGCCGAAGGCCCGCGACGGCACGCCTTCCACCCCGGCCCAGACCGCGCGGCGGCACAATAGATCGGCGACCTCATTATGCACCGCCGCCCGGGCGATGCGGGCGCGCACGTCCGGGTCTTCGATGCGCTTGCAGCCGCTATCGTCGACGGCCTCGCGCGCCCAGGCGACCGCGGCATCGACCAAGGCGGGCTGGGACACGTGATATCCTTCGCCGCTATGTTCCAACTTCATCGCCGAAGCCATCACCCCGACCGCCCCGTTGACCGGCCCCAACCGATACATGTCGGGCACGCGAACATCGGCGTAATAGGTGATGTTGGTCCGCTCCTCCTGCATCGTATGCAGAGCATCCACGGCAATTCCTGACAGGTTCATCGGCACCAGAAACATGGTCAGCCCCTTATGCTTGGGCACATCCGGGTCGGTGCGGGTCAGCAGCAACACATAGTCGCTGACATGAGCCGCGGTCGTGAAGACCTTCTGCCCGTTGATGATCCAATCGTCCCCGTCCTTGACGGCGCGGGTTTTGGACGCGAACACGTCGGACCCGCAACCCGGCTCGGTAAATCCCAGGCACGAGGACGCCGTTCCGGCCGCGAATCGCGGCAGGGCCTCGGCCTTCAGAGCATCCGAACCGAATGCCATCGCCATGCGCGCGCCCATATTTGTAGTGCCGATGGCGACGCGGCTCCAGTCGTTGGCCTCATAGACCACCCCCAGTGCAGACAGCTCATAGGCGCTACGCCCCTGCCCGCCAAATTCGTCAGGCCAGTCCGGATAAAGGAACCCGGCCTCAGCCAACTTGCGCTGCATCTCGGGATCATAGCCGTCGAGCGATCGGCGCATCGCCGTACGCCGTTCCGGCGTCAGATTTTCGTCGAAGAACGCCTGAATTTCGACGGCGAAGCGTTCGGCCGCCTCGCCGTAACCGAACTCTATCTCGATGGGGCCGGGATCGGGCAAAGGCGACCAGCGCGTATCGCCCCACAACCGGTCGGCAACGCGCACCAATTCGGCAAGCGGATCACCCAGCGGCAGCGCCATCGCCCGGCCGCGTCGAAAATAAAGCTGAATGTCATATTCAACCGACAGTCCATAGCCGCCGAAAGTACGCAGGGAGCGGACTACCGCCGTCGCCGTCGATTTGGCGGCCCACCAGAACGCCATCGACACCGACGCTGCCGCGTCGTCACGGCCGCGCGCAATCGCCCAGATCGCGCGCCAGATCAAAAGCTGCGCGCCGTCGATATCGGTGATGGATTCCGCCAAGGGGTGGGATATGCCCTGATAGGTGCCGATCAGCCGGCCGAAGGCTTCGCGTTCCGAGGCATATTCCGCCGCCATCTCCAGCGCCCGCCGCCCCAACCCGGCCAGAGCCGCCGCGGTCAAAATCTTCCATTCCTCGATTGCCGCCAGATAGGCATAGCGGGCATCCGGCCCGTGGGCCAAAATCAGGCGCGTGCGGCCGTCTGCCTCGTCCTCAAGATCGATCGCGGCAAGCGGCGCCTTACCCAGATTGGCGGGCGCCTTCCCGGGCGGCGAACCGGCCAGTAGGACAATCTCGTCCTCATCGAGATAGAGAACCGCATCGGCCACGGCGGCCCCCGGCACGATCTGCCGTGGGCGCAGCCCGGCCTCGTGCAGCGCCAGCGTCACGATCGCGTCGCCGCTCTGGACCCGCTCGAACCAATGCAGCCCTTCGCCGCCCAATTCCGCCAGCAGACGCGCGGCGACGATCGTCTCGATAACCGGTCCGGGCGCCAGATGGCGGCCGGCCTCTTCCGCGATCAGCGCCGCATCCAGCAGGCTCATCCCCCCGCCGCCTACCGCCTCGGCCGCGCGCATCGCCGGAATGCCGAAACCGACGAGCTCGGCCCAAAATGCGGGATGATGGCCCATGGGTTCCGCCGCACGCACCCGTGCCGGGGTCGATTCCGTGCGCAGGAACTTGGAAAAACTATCGCGCAGAAGCTCCTGCTCCTCGTTCAATCCCAATTTCATGCCACTCATCCCTTGAGCATCCCGGCCTTAAGCACTCTGGCGACCCTGTTTTAGAACTTTCAGCGCATTTTCGCGCAAGAATTTCGGCCATACATGATCCTTGAACGGCACGTTTTTCATCTCGTCGAAAATCCGATCCAAGGTCAGGCCCGAGGGGTAATAGCCAGCATAGATAATCTTATCTGCGCCGCGCGAATTGGCGAAATCGACAATGTCCCGGGGATAGAATTTCGGTGCGAAGGCGCTGGTCGAATAATAGAGATTCGGCCATTTCAGCATCAGCTTGATGGCAAGATCGGTCCATGGCTCGCAGCCGTGACGCAGGACCAGGCGCAGTTCCGGAAAGAACCAGCACACCTCGTCGACCAGGGCGACCTGCTGACTATCCATCGGGATGCGCGGCCCCGGCACACCGGCATTGACGAATATCGCGATGTCGAGATCGACGCATCGCGCATAAATCGGATACGCCCGCTTATCGTTAATCGGCACCGGCGGGTTCTGCCCCGCCGGGAAAAAGCTGGCCCCCAAGATTCCGTAAAGCTCGTATGCGCGGGTTAGCGCCCGCACGGTATCCATCCCCTGGTTGGGATCGACATATAGCTGGCCGAGAAACCGGTCGCGGTGGTGAGTGACAGCCTCCACCGACAGGTTGTCATTGACCCTGATCAGCGCCTTCTCGATGCCGAACCGATCCATCTCGCGAAGCGTGTCTCCAATTGGATCGCCTGACCGTGTGATGTTGGGCGCGTCCTTGAACAGAAAGCCGGCCGCGTGCGCCATGGCACCCGTCTTGCTTTCCCGGTCGCGGAATAATGCTCCGAAATCGCTTGCCCAGGCGTTGCGGTTTTCCGGCGGCAGATCGAAGAACGTATCGACGATGCCGATACCGGACGGCATGCTCATAGGGTTACAGACCTGGGAACAACAGCGCGCCATTGTCGCAGAAAAAGGCCTGTTCGTAGTCCGACCCCAGCCGATCGATGGTCTTGCGAAAACGCCCGATCGGGTCGCGGCTGCCCTCCACATGCGGATAGTCGGTGCTGAATACATAGACCTCTTTCAGACCATAACGTTCGACCATCAAATTGACGTCCTCATGCCAGAAGGGCGTGACGCGCACGTTGCGGCGAACGAACTCGCTGGGCGGCATCGAATAGGTGATGCCCACCTTGGCCATCAGCTTGGAGTGCAAATCCATCCGCTCGCACATCGGGCCGACCCAGCTTGCGCCTACTTCGATGACGCCGAAACGCAGACGCGGGAAACGTTCGAACACCTTTCCCATCACCATCGAAACCAGCCAGACTTCAGGCGCCATATGAGAGATGACGAAGTAGAATGGCCCCAACGCCTCTTCGGCCCCCGAACGGTCCTTAAAGGCGGCCTTCAACCCCTCCGCCTCGGCGAATTCACGCGGCGGGATCATCGGATCGTCCGCAGTGGTATTGCTGAGGATTCCCCCCGAAGCGATGTGGAGAAAGGCTGGAACATTCGCCTCTTCCAGCATTGCCCAGAACGGGTCCCAACAACTGTTGGCTGGCGACACGCCGCCGGGCGGCGCAGCGCAGGATAACAGCACCCCGCGCGCGCCCAATTTCAGAACCCGCTTAAGTTCCTCGGTCGCCCAACCGACATCGCTCATATTGATCTGGCAGACTGCGCGTGCGCGGTCGCCTGTCTGGTGAGTCCAATCGATCACGTAATCGTTATAGCGGCGGCACACCGCCCGCGCTGCGGCGGTTTGCAGGCGCAATTCGCGCAGTGCAGTGTTCGGGAACAAAAGCTGTGCGCGCACCCCCATGCCGTCCATCGCCTCGACACGGCTCGGGGCATCGACCGCACCGTGGGCGCTGATTCCCTTGACGCCCCAAAGATCGCCTTTCGCTTCGGCGCGGGCTTGGCGGTCCTGATCCGAGCCGACATATTTGCGCAAATACTCCAGTACGAAACCGGCCCCGACATCGCCGACCAATTCGGCCATATCCTCTGGCTCGAGATAGAGATGGGCGTCGCAATCCAGAATGCGGCCGGCATAAATCCCCGGATCGGCGGCGATCGAGGGTGTTCCTTTTCCGCCTTGTCCCAACATTTTCATGTCTCCGTCATATGATTAGGATCCTGTGGTCACGATGCCCGGTCGAACAGTCGGCGGACCTCGGCGAGGCTCACCTTCATCGACGGCGTCCGCGGAAGGGCTTCGACCGCGATAAAGCGGGTCGGGATATGCATTGCGGTCAAACGCGCGCGCAGATGAGCGGCCAAGGCATCGTCGCCGGGATAGGTTGCGCCCGCTTTCAACTCGACCGCGGCGGCCGGAACCTCACCCAGTCTGTCATCAGTCAAACCGACGATCGAGGCGTCGGCGATGGCGGGATGGGTCCGTAGCGCCTCCACAACGGTCTCAGGTAAAATCTTGAAACCGCCGCGCGAGATCACGCCGTCATTGCGTGCGTGATGAAAGACGAAGCCATCCTCGTCGATCGTCACCAGATCGGTCGTGCGAATCCAATCCGGGCTCATCATCGGCACCTTGGCTTCCATCACGCCGGGCTTGCCCGGTGGCAGAACTTCGCCCGTCTGCGTGTCGATCACCCGCAAATCCGTGCCTGGCATGGCGCGGCCGATACTGCCCCGTTTGGACTTGGCGAAGGGCTCGCGCATATCCGGCGTCCAGCGCACCAAAGTGCCGCCGAACTCCGTCGCGCCGTAACCCCAATGGATCGGGATATCGTAGGCTTCCTCGAACTGGTCCTGAATTTCAGGGGTCAATTGCCCGCCGCCGCCGAACACGCCGACAACCCCGGCCAGATCCTCCTTCGGCACCTTGGCGTCGAGGATCATCTTAACCCCCACCGGGACCATCCCGAGGATAGGCGGGCGAACACGCTTGATCGCATCGACGAATTCCGTAACCGAGAATTTCTCCAGAATCGCCATCGGCGTCGTTCCGGCCGCGCAGCCGATCAATTGGCAGAGCCCGCTGACATTGCCGAAGGGCGCCGAGACGATCTGCGGCGGTCTGCCGCCCGGTGGCGGTTCGCCCAGCATAAAGCTCTGTGCGGTACGCTCCAGGATCGGAAATCCGATCATCACCCGCTTGGGTGCGCCGGTGGTGCCGCTGCTGAGGAGCTCAACCCCCGGTTCTGCCGGCGGCTCACGGTGCGGCGCCGCTCCGACTTTGGCGATGTTCTCGACCGCGCGGATGGGTTCGCCCAGCTCGCCGGTAGCGGCCAGCCCCAGCGTGCCGGCTGCGCGTGCGGCCTCGATCTGCGGTCCCGCCCAATCCTGTGGGTCGGCGACGATTGCGACTAGGCGCAGCTTGGCGATATCGCCCGCCATCGCCTCAGGCGACTGGGCAGAATAGATCATCGTCACCGAACGGCGGTGCGTGACCAACCCCAAGATCGTGGCGGCGAGAAAGGGTCGGTTCCGGGCGACCACGCCGACCGGCGCCGATACCGGAACCCCCGCCGCGACCAGCGCCGTTTCCAGCGCATCGCCGATTTCGACCAATTGTCGCCAAGTATAGCGCACGCCGCGCACGTCCGCGCCCCAGCTATCGGGTTTGCTGGTCAGCGCCGCATGCAGCAAATCTGGAAAGTCCATCTGTTCCCCGTTTTTACCGCCGTGCGCAAACCAAGCGGAAGCTTGGTTTATATCGACCCGTGCCCAGCGTGCCGTCAAGCCGCCTGGTCGTGGGCGGTTTGAAATCTAACTATGACTTGCTTTGGTCCAACGGTCATTTTGAAGTTGTCGTCCCTGTGGTTGAGGAGGAACATGATCCTCAATTACCACAGGGAGGAAACCATGAAGTCGGTCAACCAAGGTCTCATTGCATTCGCGTTAATTGCCTGCGTCTCGTTCGGTGCACAGGCGCAGTCCTTTTTCAACGTTCCGATTATCCCGGAGGGCGGATTCGGTGTGGGAGGCGGTACATTTTCCCCACCGACGGCGCAATTGACCGATTTGGTCGCGATTGTGTGTCCAGTCCTCCTTACCATGGTGGAACGGGTGCAACCCTGCCGCTGAGCGCGTTTGCGAGTTCCGACGAATTTCGGGCTCTGAACGCCGAAGTCACCAATCTGAACGTCCAACTCAACCAGATGAATATCCACATGTCTGAGGGGATTGCGATGGCGTCGGCCATAACCATCGTTCCGCCGAATCCCGGTGACCGGTTTTCATTGAGTCTCTCCGACGCCGACTTCAATAGTCAGAACGCGGGCTCGGTCTCCGCAACTTACCGGGTATCAGATCAGGCGCTGGTCTATGCGGGCTATGCCAGGGGCAATACACAGAATCTGGGAAAAGTGGGGTTATCCTTTCCCTTTCATTAGTCAATTTGGACAGTGGACAAGATTGAAATACGCGACCCCGCGCCGTCAGTGCAACGCGTGCAGCCTGTCCGCCAGCGCCGTGCTCCGAGCAATTCCGAAATTCGGGTCGCCGTCGCTTGCGCGGTGCCAAAGACGAAAAGGAAACTGAGTGCGAGGTCTTAAGCGGCCGACCGCGCCTCGGCATGTTCGCGGCTCTGGATCTCATCCTGAATCTCGGCGGCTTTCACGGACAAGCGGCCGGCACCGATGTAGTCGCGAACCTGCATCCGATCGGCAGATTGATTCTGGAGCTTGTGGAGCCGCCGCGACAACTGCCGGTCGCTCAGCGCCGAAAGAGGCGGTTCCACATCCGAATGCTTCCCGAAGAGACGACCGAGAATAAAATTCATCGAAACACCGCTGGTTTATAACGGCGCCACACATGCCGCAATGCAGCGAATATAGCCGGATAATATATGGTAGTCGAGACCTAACATACTGCAATTATTTAAAAGTTTACCTTCTTCGGGGGCAGTCCGGCGACATCGCTGCAGGCGACTGACCGACGCCACAGAACGGCCGCGCCCACGACAAGCGAGAACGCAGCGGCGGCACAGGCCAGTTTTTTCCGCGATCCTGTGCATCACTTAAGTTGGATTTCAGAGCCCGCTTCTGCATCGACCGGATTTCCGGGGAAATCGGCGGAAGCGAGACGCCTGCGCCTGTTGTTTCGATGTCGGATTCTGCATGATGGAAGCGATGGATCGCGGTACCGACAGGTCCGCCGGGTTCGGCGGATTTCGTGCGATCGGATAATGAGGGCCTCATATGGCGAAGGTTTTTTCCGCTCTCGACGAGACCATGCGCGACTTCATCGCGCGTCAGCATCTTTTCTTTGTGGCGTCCGCGACGGCGGATTCGCGCATCAACCTGTCACCGCGCAGCGCGCGCGATTTTCGCGTGCTGGGCGATAACACCGTCTGTTGGATCGATTTGACCGGCAGCGGCAACGAGACGGCGGCCCATTTGCGCGCCGACGGGCGGTTGACGGTGATGTTCTGCGCCTTTGAAGGTGCGCCCAATATCCTGCGCCTCTATGGGCAGGGTGAGGTCCTGCATCGCAAGAACACCGCCTTTGCCGATATTGTGGCAAAATCCTACGAAGGCCGCACGCCGGCCGGAACGCGTCAGATCGTGCGCCTTACCGCGGACCGAGTTCAAACCTCCTGCGGCTATGCCGTTCCCGTCTTCAACTATCAACGCGAACGACCGGGGCTCGACAATTGGGCCGCCAGCAAGGACGAGGCCGGCATGGAAGCCTATTGGCAGGAAAAGAATGTCCTCAGCATCGACGGTCTGCCAACCGGCCTGTTCGAGGAGGCGGAGGCGTAAATGCGGGGAGGATCGGGGTCCCGGGCGAGCGACGATATCCCTAAAATTTGACTTTCGGCGTCGGCTGTCCCGCAACGTCGCTGCGGGCGCGATAGACCCGGCCAGCCTTGCCGCCGGGTTTGCGGTAATCGCCGGCGGTAACGACATAGAGGTCCTTCAGGTCCGCCCCGCCGAATGTCAGGCTGGTGACCAGACACCCGTCGAACTTGCCAGAGAAATCGATCTCGCGCTCGACCGTGCCGTCGGGCAGATAGCGCACAACCTTGGCGGTATTATAGTCCGCCACCCAGACGCCGCCCTCGGCATCCACCTGCAGCCCGTCCGCCCCACGGAACTTGGCGAGCAGGCGCCGGTTCGAGATGGTACGGTCCGGCGAAAAATCATAGATCGCGATGCCCTCGAAGGTTTCGGCGTAATACATCAAGGTGCGATCCGGGCTGAAGCCGATGCCGTTCGACACCATGACCCCGTCGGTCAAGGCCGTCACCTTGTTCGGTGCATCGATGCGATAAAGCTTGCTGGGGTTGGGTTTCCTGCCGACCTGGATCGAGGCAAAGTCCGTACCGCCGGCATAGATGCTGCCCTTTTCGTCGGGTTGGATATCGTTGAGCCCCGCGAGCTGCTCGCCTTCGTAGGTCAGGTCCAGCATCCGCCGCTCGCCGGTCCCGGGATTGCAATATTCGAGCCCGACGCCGCCCGAACAGATAAAGCCGCCATCCTCTGTCAGAACAAGACCGCCGATCGATTTGCGGTCGGTGACAAACCCCTCGATCTTGCCGTCGGGCGACAGGCGATAGACGCCGCCATCCATCACCTCGCTGAAATAGAGATTGTTCTGGTCATCGACGCGGGGCGCCTCCAGAAACACGAAGCCGTCCAAAATCTGTTCGAATTGCATGGTTTCCCCCTTCGGCTAAATCTGCATTGGCGGAACGGCGCGCATGGCGATGCGCTCCGCCGCGTCCGGGTCGTTTAGGACCGCACAGTCACTATTGAAAATCATGGTCGCGCGCGTCGCCGCATCATAGAGCGGCCAGTGCGGAAGACCCGGGTGATTCGGATCGCTCCTGTGCGCAAAAGCCAGCCAGGCGTCGCCCATACGATTAGACAATACCAGCCGCTCCGGCCCAAGCCCGACCATGGACTTTGCCGCATCGGTCGTGCGGAAGACGAACGACACGGTGACGCCGTGCGGCGCGCCCAGCATTCCGCCCAGAATCGGGATGTTCCAGTCGAAACGATACATATAGACCGAGCCCGACTGCTGAGCGGCTTTGCGCTCTGCCTGGGTAATCGCATTGGTCCACAACATCCGTGCATTGGTGGCGGCGAAGAAAATATCGCTGGGCGTGGCGGCCGGCCTTTGCTGCCGGAAAATCGCGATGATGCGGTCCGTTTCGGCCTCGCCGACCTCTAGGAACGCGATCAACCGCACCCGCATCTGCGTCTCGTTCAGTTCGAAATTGCTCACATCGCCGGCCAGCAGCATCCTGCTCTCGTCCTTGGTCGTGCCCAGGATCATCGGAATTGCCGCCGAGATCGCCGGGGCTTGCGGATCGAACGGGTCGTGCGGCAGGGCCCGGCCGTCTACGACCGGCGCAAAGGGGTTCTCGCCGGGCACACAGACCCGCTCCAGCACCATGGTCGCCGCATCCATCATCCTGTCCAACGACATGGTCTGCAAACGATCGACCTCTCCAGCTTTCAGCCCGAGATGATCCAGAACCCATTCGGCGTGCCGGGTCGCGATGGCGCGCGGGTTGCCGCGGACGACCGACCCGCTCTGGATGATCGCCTTGTGAAACAGTCCCTGCGCTGCCGGCATCGCCATCAGCATGCTGATCTTGAAACCACCGCCGGATTGGCCGAACACGGTCACATTGTCTGGATCGCCGCCGAACGCCGCAATATTGTCCCGTACCCACCCCAGTGCCGCGACGACATCCAGCATCCCGGCATTGCCGGAATCCGGGTAACGCCCGTCGGCCAGCTCTGCCAGATAGAGAAACCCCAGAATATTCAGCCGGTGATTGAAGCTGACAACCACCACGTCGCCATAGTGGGACAGATTGGCGCCGTCGTTCCATTTCCCGCCGCCCGACCCGGCAAAGAACCCACCGCCATGACACCAGACCATCACCGGCCGCTTCGCCCCTGTGTCGGTGCCGGGGGTCCAGACATTCAGGACCAGACAGTCTTCCGACGGCGGCACATATTCCGCGGCCCCTTCGATCATCGCCATGATGTCGGGATTGGTCATCGTCTCGGCGGCAACGCCAAAGGCGGCCGGCGCGGTAGGTCCGAGTACCAGCGTATCGCGCACGCCGGCCCATGGGGTTGGCGGCTTCGGCGGCATGAACCGCCCCGCGCCGGCGGTGGGTGCGCCATAGGGGATGCCCTTGAAGACATGAACCCCGTTCTCGACAAAGCCACGCACCTTGCCGTAACGCGTTTCGATCATACGGTTTTCCCCAATTCGACGCCGCAATCTATCCCAGCCCGAAAGCGACCGTCGACCGGGATCAGCCTGGTCTCAGCGTTCGGGGAGAGGTTTTCGGCATATTGACGCAATTTGCGCCAGATTGATCGAGAATAACCCCATTCCGGCAAATCCGCGGATTCCGGTCGCCATTTCCACTCCCTAGACTCAACCGCGCGAATCACAATCTGGGGTTGCGGCAAGAGCGCTATCGTCCGGCGGGAGACCTTCGCGCCGATCCTCTATGTCATGAAATACAACGATTTCACCCTGGCGCTCCGTCTGCAAATAAACGTAACTATGCTGCGGCGGCAGGCGCTGTAGCAAATCGCTCAAAAACATGGTTTGCTTGCGACTGTGCTGCATATCGTCTTGCATGTTGTACAACACGTCGAGATCGACGACAAACAGAGCGTCGGTGGTGGCGCTCTGCACCGCCATCACGAAATCGCTCATCTGGTCGAAAAAAAGGATATCGAAGTCGTACTTGTGCGCGCACAACAACAATTCGGCTTGATTGTCCTTAATGAAAAAGGTTTGCGAAAGAAACATCA
>Ga0182013_10007592_pt1 | contig 11900 bp, 10 predicted proteins | sample 612S2MmetaG_FD_120487 | JGI IMG/M metagenome (GOLD analysis project Ga0182013, IMG submission 120487) | Permafrost microbial communities from Stordalen Mire, Sweden - 612S2M metaG | ecosystem: Environmental > Terrestrial > Soil > Wetlands > Permafrost | place: Sweden: Stordalen | collected...
CATCCCCGTCCACCCAAGCCACATCGGAGACTTCGTTCTGCTCACCGCTGGAACCGTTGCCTGGCTCATCGTCGCCGCTCTCACCCTGCTCGCCACCGGCTCTAAACTCCCCGCGCAGATCCTCCGCCGCCGTTGACGCGTACCCCATTTGGGCTACAATGAGCTATGGCTGAGAATGCAGTCGTTCGTACCAGGATCAAGTCCGAAGTCAAAGAGCAGGCAACCGCCGTTCTTGAACCCATGGGCCTCACCGTCTCCGACGTGATGCGCATCGTCCTCACTCGTGTCGCGCACGAGCGCGCCCTGCCCTTCGACCTCACTCCCAACAAGTTGACCCAGGAGACGCTGCGCAAGAGCGCTCGCGGCGAAGAGGTCCACCGCGCCAAAGATGCCGCGGACCTATTCAATAAGCTCGGAATCTGATGCGCGTTCCCGAGTATTCCACCCGATTTCATCGCGACGTCAAACTTGCCCAGAAGCGTGGCAAAAACATGGTCAAGCTGAAGGAACTCTTGGCCATCCTCATCGCAGATGAACCTCTGCCGCCTCGGTATAAAGACCATGCCCTCAAAAATGACTGGTCGGGCTATCGGGACGCACACATCGAGCCGGACTGGCTTCTCATCTACTGCGTCACAAAAGAAGTGATTCGCTTCGAGCGTACCGGTACCCACTCCGACCTCTTCGAATGAAGCGATGGGTGGAAAGTAGAATGCTCACACCTCGCACCCTCCTTGAACCTCGAACCTACCCCTTCGCGTCCACGTACTCCTCGTGCCACGCCGTCTGGATCGCCTCCAGAATTCCCTCATTCGACTTCCCCGGATCGCCCACAAACCCCGGCAACTGCACCACCCACTTATGCAGATCGGTAAACCGCACCGAGTACGGGTCCGTCTCCGGAAACATCTCCTGCAACTGAATCCCAATCTCCTCCGCATCCGTCCAATCCAGCTCCCGCGCCATCGCCGTCTCCTCCTCTTAACACTCTACGGCGTGGCGCCGCGGTAGACGAGTCGCCTGCGCATTCGCTTCGGAGCAGGCGAGCGAGGAGGCGTCCGAAATGGCCCCATCTGCATTATTTCCGCAGTGCCTAAGAAAACTCCATAGACCGCTATCCCCACGATGTTCCCCTCGACCATCAGCGCAACGCCCACCCCCAGTACCACCCCAGCCAAGATCCATCGCCCGACGTGCCGCTCCGGAGCCACCTCCCACATCCGCACCTCCCGCACCGCGCTGCGCGGAAACACCAGCCGCGTATCGTTCGCTGGATCCTCTTTCAGGCACGTCAGCGCGCCATCATCCACCGCGGACACCAGGCACGCCTCCGGCCCCGCCTCATCCGCAGCCAGCACATCGATCTGCGTCCCCGGCTTCAATGCCGCCATCGCATCCCAACTCCCGGAGCCGCCCGCTCGCTTTGCTTCTTTCGCCTGCGCCACCCCGCCGCCAGCCAGCACCGCCGCCAGCACCATCGCCACAAACCTTCCCATCGGCCGCCTCCTCAACCCGGTTCTCCGTACGCCAGCCCGAATGACCGCCTATTTTGCAGCCGACTTCCAGAGCGTGTTTTTCTTCTGGCCGCCGAAATCCTCCGAGAGCCCGCAGGATTTCAGCTTCCCGTTCATGTAGAACTCAATGCCGTGATCGTAGTCCTGGTGCTTGACCCAGAGGCCGTACAAAATGCCGAGGGGGCCATCATCATGCCTGCACGGAACTCCCTGCACCACCTGGTCTTCGACCAGGGAGCAGCCCCACAGCTTTCCGCTCGGGTAAAGCGCTGTGGCGGCACCCTCTGCAGGACCGAGCAGCCCACCACCGCTGCATCGAACACCGCTGATCACTGTATTGTGATTTAGCATCACGCCGATGAGCCTGCGCCTATCATCCTGGACTGGGGAAAGCTGGATGATTGACCCTTTGGGAAGGTGAGCTTCACCGACGTCGATGTCCCGCGAGAGGAAGCATTCACTCAGTTGGCCATCCGCATAGAACCACTGGTATCCCTTGGCGCACGGATAACCCTGAATCACAGTGTTCTGATGGAGCTTCTTGCGCGTTGAATCCGCCGGAGCGGCCACCGCCGTTCCTGCGGAAAGGATGCTGAAGAAGAGCGTGATTACAATCCAATTCGACATGGCGAGCCTTTCTTCCCTTAAACCACTGGAAGTTCAGCCTACGAGCCCTCCGCGCACCCCAGTTCCGCCCTTGTGACACTTCCTAAACTGTCACAGCTCCGAGGGCCGTCATTCTGCACGACGTGCAGAATCTCTGTAGTTGTCTTTCCGATGAGCGGACGCTGTCTCAAAACCTGATGGAAGCCACCGAACCGGAAGGGCCCGCCTATCGTCCCGAAGGTCTCAAACAGGGCGGAGAGCAGCCATGACCGCTCCCCACCCCTTCGGTGCGATGAGTTCCAGCCGGGTAATTTTTGGCGAGTTGCTCTCCAGCAGAGCTCGCCTCCGCTTCCCCGGCCGCCCTCAGGCTCAACCCATCACCCCCCGTTCGCCAACCCAAAATACAGCGAACCGCAATCAGGGACTTCTCACACTGTCTCACTCCAGGGGTTCACTCCAGCTTGTCAAGCCCCCAAACCCCGCAAAATCCCCCTAACCATCCTCAATTGAGCCACTTCCACCTAAAAGAAAGTTGGCATAGTAGTTTTCCTCCAGCCCGTATACTGGAAGTAGAGATCGAGAAAAGAGAAAGCCTCGCAAGCCCACCCGGAATTGCGGCGCAACGCGCGACGCGCACTCTCTGTGCTCTCTCGCTGTCTCTGTGTACTCTGTGATCCGCTTTTTCCAGACCTGAAGTCCCGGCCTAAGTCCAGACTTAACCCCTTTAGAAGAGGGACTAGCCTTTCTGAAGTCCAGACTTAACCCCTTTAGAAGAAGGACTTTCGTACTCAAAGTCCTCCAGAGAAAAAAACGTTCCCGAGGCAGATGGAAGAGATCAGGGCCGCGTTCGCTCAACGTCCACCGGACGCGAGCCATGCGGCCTATAGGCTTTTTCCTCTAACTCATTTGTTTTCTTATACAGCGCCTCGAACTCATTTGTTTTCTTATTTTTGCGAGGTGGTGCGCCGTAACCGGCTTAGTTTCTTCTGTTTACCAAACACCCACCCGGGGGGGGGAGGGGGCCATCCCCTGTTCCCTATTGCCTGCCCCCTGTTCCCTGCCTCTAGCTTCCCGGCCCATGCGCCGGCTTGCCTTCTTGCACATAGTTCCGGTTCCACTTGGGAATCTCGACCACGTACGTGCCCGGCTTCTCGATCACCGCCTGGCAGCCCAGCCGCGAGTTCAGCTCGATGCCCGCCGCCGTCTCCAGCCGGTCCAACTCCAGGTCCTCGGCCTCGCTGATCCCGCTCGCGCCCTCCTTCACATGCAGGTGGCACGTGGTGCAGGCGCAAACCCCGCCGCACGCGTGGTCAAGGAAAATCCCGTAGTTCTCCGCCACATCGAGAAACGACATAGGCCGCCCGTGCCCCTCGTACGGCAGCGAGTCGAACGCAAACTCCACCGTCCTGCCCTCCGGCAGAAACGTCACCCGCACCACGCCCTCGGCGGGCGGCTTCGATAGATCGACCTCAGGAGATGCAACCGCGTGATTCGACATAAGCTCCATTCTAAACTTCCGCCAACAGGCCAATGCATAATGCCGATCAGAGCGAACACGCACCCATAAGAATCAATCTTCTATTGTTCTTAATCGGTGACTGTCGGTGTCAATCGGTGTTAAGTCTCTTCCTCATCGTCCTCATCGTCCTCATCGTCCTCGAACTCCGCCTTCGCAAACGGATGCGGAGCGGTCGGCGCATCGCCCATCCCCTCGTCTGCCGCGTCCATCGTCTTGCCCTTGATTGCGCCCATCACTTCTGTATCCATCATCACTTCGGCGAAGCGGCGCGTGGCCTGGTCCAGCCGCCCGATCGCCGCGCGAATCGCCCGGTAATTTCCACCCTCAACCGACTGCTTCAGTTGCTGGATTTCAATCTCGATGGTTGCCATCTCGTAACTCGATAGCTGCAGCCACGCGATGTGGCTCTTGCCTTTCTCCACCGCGTTGAGGATCGTCTCCGCCTCATTCTTCGCCTCGATCAACTGGCGCGCTTCAATGTCCGCCTCGGCGTTGTCGAAGGACGAGAGAATCATCGTCTCCACCTGTTCGTCGGTCAGCCCGTAGGTCGGCTTCACCTCGATCTCCGCCTCTTTGCCGCTGCGCTGCTCGCGCGCGCTAACATGCAGAATGCCATTCGCATCGATCAGGAACTTCACCTCGATACGCGGCAGTCCGGCCACCATCGGCGGAATTCCCTTCAGGTCGAACCGCGCCAGCGAGCGGCAATCCTTGGCCAGTTCGCGCTCGCCCTGCACCACATGGATCGCGACGTTGGTCTGTCCGTCCACGCCGGTCGTGAAGTGTTCCGTCGCGCTCGCCGGGATCGTCGAGTTCCTCTCGATAATCTTCGCCACCACGCCGCCCAGCGCCTCAATGCCCAGCGACAGCGGCGTCACATCCAGCAGCAGCAGGTCCTCCGTCGCCGCCGAGCCGCCCGCGAGGATCTGCGCCTGCACCGCAGCGCCGAGTGCGACCACCTCATCCGGATTCAGTTCCGTATGCGGCTTCTTTCCCCGTGCGCTCAAGGCGAACCGCTCATCCACCAGCGCGCGCACCGCCGGAATGCGCGTCGATCCACCGACCAGCACTACCTCGTCGATCGCGTCCGCGTTCAAACCCGCATCCTTCAGCGCCTGCTTGCACGGCGCCGAAGTCCGCGCAATGATCGGCGCAATCAGTTCATCGAACTGCTCTCGCGTAATCTCTCGCGCATAAAGTTTGCCGGTTGGCAGCTCCACTTGCAGCCTCGCCGAGTGGCCCGCGGAGAGCTCAATCTTCGCCTCGATTACCGCCTTGCGCACCGCCTGCACCAGCTCGCCGCTGGCCTTCGCATCGCAGCCAATTCCGAAGCCCAGCTCCGCGTCGCCGGCAATATCGTCCAGCGCAATCGCAATCAGCAGATTGTCGATGTCATCGCCGCCCAGATGCGTATCGCCACCGGTCGCGATCACCTCGAAGATTCCCTCATGCAGCTTGAGGATCGAGATATCGAAGGTCCCGCCGCCAAAGTCGTACACCGCAATCAGGCCGTCGCGCTGCTTGTCCAGCCCATACGCCAGCGCCGCGGCCGTCGGCTCATTCACCAGACGCAGCACATCGAGCCCCGCAATCCGTCCCGCGTCCTTGGTCGCCTGCCGCTGCGCGTCGTTGAAGTATGCGGGAACGGTGATCACCGCCCTAGTCACCGGAGCGCCAAAGAACCGCTCCGCATTCTTCTTCAACTGCAGCAAAATGTAAGCCGAAATTTCCGGAGGCGTCAGTTGCAGCCCGCCAATCTCCAGCTTCAGTACGTCGCCCGGCTGCAACCCCTCGACCAGCTTGAAGGGAAAGAGCTTCAGTTCCTCCTGGACATCCTCGATTCCGCGTCCCATCAGCCGCTTCGCCGAGTACACCGCGCTCGCGGCATCGGTCAGCAGGGTCGCCCGCGCCGCGTTCCCCACCACGAATCCGCGGTCCTGGTCGAATGCCACGACCGACGGAACCAACCGATCGCCATCCTCGCCCGGAATGATGGTCGGCTGGTCACCCTGCATGAACGCCACCAGTGAATTGGTCGTCCCCAGGTCGATCCCGACGACGCGTGCTGCGCTCTCATCCGCCATGCCGTTCGTGTGCCCTCAAACTCTCCATCTCGATTGTGCTACCGAAGTCTATCCCTTGTTGGATGATGCTCAGCCGACAACGGTTCTGCCCAAACATCTATTGTCCTACAAACCGCGCGATGGCATTCTAGGCAGATGGCGCCCAACCCGTACGCAGAATACCTGGCCGGTCGCGATCCTATCGAGGTCATCGGATCCATGCACGCCCAGCTCAGCAGGCTGGCGGATCGCCTGCCCGCGGACCAACTCGCATTGTGCCCGTCGCAGGGCAAATGGAACGCGCGCGAGATCGTCGCCCACCTTGGCGACTGCGAACTCGTCTTCAGCTTCCGGCTCCGTCAGACCCTCGCCGAAGACCATCCCACGCTGCAGCCCTTCGACCAGGACCGCTGGGCCGCTCGCTACGCCAACTGCGACATGGCTAGCGCCATGCGCCTGTTTGGCGCCGCCCGCGACTGGAACCTGCTGCTGCTCGCCGGAGTGAGTGAGGCAGAGCGCGCGCGCCCCGTCACCCATCCCGAACGCGGCACGATAACCCTTTGGACGATTGTCGAAACCATGGCCGGCCACGACCTGAACCATCTGCAGCAGGTCGAACGCCTAACTTTGAGCTGAAACTAAATGCGCGGAAGGGAAGAGAGCTTTTGCGCGTTGCAGATGGAGCCGTTAGAATGATACAAGGTACGCCGATGTAGCTCAGTTGGTAGAGCAACTGATTCGTAATCAGTAGGTCAGCGGTTCAACTCCGCTCATCGGCTCCATCATCTTCGATCAAGCAACAGAGAAGCCGCGAAGTCCGATTCTTTAGTTGGCCGGATCGCCCCAAAGCACACCCCGTCCATTGGTCCCGAAGTACAATCTGCCGAAGACTCGCGGGTCGCCGGTAATCTGCTCGACCCAAGCGTATCGGTGGTTCGGATCGTCGATGCGCTGCCATGTGGCTCCGTCGTCGAGAGACCGGTAGATCCCGCCGCCACGTCCCTGGTTCGCAGCGGGCGGCTCCGCCTCCGGAGTCCCGGCGATCGCTCCTGCCAGGTAGATTGCGGGCGCGGCTGAGCCAGGCGCGGGCTTGCCGAATCCAACGGCGTAGGCCGCTGCGACTGTGGTCAGTTGCTTGAACGTGGCGCCGCCATCGGTCGATCGCCACAGGCCGGCCGAGTTCGCGATCCAAAGCACGCCGGGCGCGTTTGCAGGAATGCGCAGCCTGCCGCCCTTCGGAGCAGCGTCGCTGACCAGGCTCGGCACACCATCGCCTTCGATGGCGTAGAGCTTGCCGGCAGCCGCATCGAGCACCCAGAAGCGCTGGACCTTGCGCGGGTCCGCGAGCACCTGCAGGCCGCCGCGTCCGTTAGCCTGAAGCGAGAGCGGATGCCAAGTTGCGCCGGCGTCGTTGCTCATCTGCAATGGACCGCCGCGCACCGCCCACAGCAGTAGCTTGCCATCGGCCGAGATCGCCGCGTCACCGCCCTGCGCGCCCTGCGCGGGCTCAGCGGCAAACGGCGACCAGTGCAGCCCACCGTCGTGCGAGACCGCTCCATGCGGCCCTGGGTTCCAGGAGCGGCCCACGCGCACCATCTCCTCCGGCTTCTGCGCGGCCAGGGCAATCGTGTCGCAGTTCGAGAGCTCTGGGTTCTTCATCGCACCGGCCGCCGGCGACCTGGCGAAATCGTCGTTGCGGAAGCACCCGATGTCACCCAGACCGGTGAAAAGGTGAGGCCCCTCGCTGTTGGGGCTCAGCAGCATAATGTCGGCGGTCTCCTCCAGGCCCGGCGCGCCGACGACCCAGTGGGTGCTGGCTCCGCCGTTGACATCGTGCGACTCCCAGATCGTCTCGCCCGTGCCATAGAGCACATGAGCAGAATCGAAGGGGTCAATCATCACCGCGCCGACCCAATGGCCGAAGGGCGCCCCCGCAACATGGTCGGCCCAGGGTGCAAGGCTTGCGTCGCGAACCGCGCCCTCTTTCAGCGACTGCCAATGAGCGCCTCCATCCGCCGAACGGAAAATGGTGTCGCCGGGATGCCAGCGATCGATGGTCGAGGCCAGCAGCGTCTGCGGATGCTGCGGATCTACCGCGACGATGCCGTATCCAAAGCCTTGCGCGTCCTGCTGGGCCGACACGTCGTTTGCATGGTCACGCTGCTCGCCAGCGGCAGGTCTCTGCGGGGTGATGTCCTTCCACGCGTTGGTGGACGGCGAGAATGCCCATACCTCTCCGTTGCCAACTCCATTCGGTCCCGGATGATCGGTGAAGCTGAGATACATCGTCCGGTCAGCGCTGAATACGCCATGATTCGGGAATAGGCCCTGCGGTGTGCCAGCCACCGGCTTCCAGGTCTGACCTGCGTCCTCGGAGCGCAGCAGATTGTTCACCGGATCATCCACGCCAACGTAGATCACCGGCGTGGGCTGTCCTCCTCGACCGCTTGATTTGTCGAACGTGACAAACGTCAATCCGATCCGGTTGGCCGGCGGCGCTGGAAACTGCGCGACCCGGGTCCAGGTAGCTCCACTGTCGTCGGATCGCCACAGGCCGGCGAGCCGCGTGGCCATCAGCAGCGTCTGCGGATGATTGGGGTCGACCTGCAGCCGTTCCCCCGCGAAGCGCCCATCCTCATTGCCGCCCATCTTGAACGGAACGCGCGCGATGGTGAAGTGCCGGCCCTGATCGCTGGAGCGCAGGATGGCCCCGTTGGGCGTGCCATTGTTTGTGTACGTTCCCGCGGCGATGTACAGCTTGTTCGCATCCGTGGGGTCGATGGCCACGCTCTCGGCACCCAGCAGGTTGCGGTCAGCGAATGGCAGCCAATCCTGTAGCGGCTGCCAGCGCTTGCTCGCAGCATCCCAGCGATACGCGCCGCCGATGTCGGTCCGAACATAGTAGAGCCCACGCTGCGACGGATGCACTACGAAACCAGTAATGAATCCACCGGCGATGAAGGTGACATTCTGAAATTGGTACGGCACCGAAGCGGGAGACGCGGGGTCGGCCGCGATGCAAGCCGAGGTCGCGCACAGCAAAGAGACGACAAGACCCAGGACCTTTTCTCTCATCGGGTAAGGGTACTGTACTCCGCCGTTGCGGCGCAGATTAAATGTTGTAGGCGGACTTGCAATGAGGTCGACTTGTTAGATGGACGTCAACGCAGCTTCATATGGACCTCGACCCCGGTGTATTGCGCAGTCTTCGATGCCGCAGGAGTGGGCGAGAACCCAACCGCATGCGCTTTCGAGACCAGGACTACCTGGAAGGTGCGGCGGTCCAGCATCCCTTCGAAGCTGCCCGTCCTTCTGCCAAGCGTCAGCGTTCCCGTCTTGTCTTCCCAGCGGATGGGGATCTGCGTGAAGGCACCCTTCTCGTAGTCGAATGTCGTTCCCTGATCTTCGTAGAGGACAAAGCTGCCATCAGCCCCCGCATAGACGAATAAGGTGGTTGGATCGGAAGGCTTCTCGCCGATGTACTGCGTCGGGGGCGCGTACGGGATGATCGATCCGGCGCGTACAAAGACGGGGATCTGGTCGACCGGCGCTGCCGCCTGGATGTGGCCCGCTACCGCAGGCTTCCCGGTCCAGTAGTCGTACCAGGTGGACGCTAGAGGCAGATACAACGATCGCGTGCGCTGCTTGTATTCGGTCACCGGTGCGATCAGCAGAGCAGGGCCAAACATGTACTCGTCCGGCAGTTCACGGGCGGTGCGGTCGGCAGGGAAGTCCATGACCAGCGGACGCATCATGGTGTAGTCGTTCTGCGTGATCCAGCCAGCCTGAGAGTAGATGTACGGGAACAAGGCATAGCGCAGGCGATCGAACTTCAGCTCCGCGTTGTATGCGGGCGAGTCGTCGCCCAGCGTCCACATCTCGCGCGGGCGCAGTTCGCCATGCACGCGCAGCAGCGGCGTGAAGGTGGAGTACTCGAACCAGCGCGCATTCAGTTCGCGCCACTCCTCCTGATCCTCTGGCTTCATTGGTTGCTGAGAGAACTTACGCTGCATGGTGTAGCCGCCCGTGTCCATGGTCCAGTAGGGCAGGCCGGAGATGCTTGCGCCCAGTCCTGCGGCGACCTGCTTGCCCATGGCGGTCCATGTCGAAGTAATGTCGCCCGACCACGGCACCGCGGAGTAGCGCTGCTGGCCGGAGAATCCGGAGCGTGTGAGGATGAAGACGCGCTGGTCCGGCGCGGCCTGGCGCTGGCCGGTGTAGACCCCTTCGCTGTTCACCAGCGCATAGCCGTTCAACATGCGCGAGCCGGTGCCCAGATACGTCGGATTCATGTGAGTCTGCTGCCCCTGGAGCGAAGGCGGAGACGGCATCAGGTCGGGCTCGGTCGCATCCATCCACCACGCGTCCACACCTTTGGAGAAGAGCTTGGTGTCGATCTGCGACCAGAACAGCTTGCGCGCGTCCGGGTTGAAGGCGTCATAGAAGGTGTAGGGCTGGCCGATCCAATCCTTGATGTGCTCGGTCAGGTTGGGCTGATAGAGATACCCCTTCGCGTCCATCTCTTTGGCATTGTCGGTATTTGGATTGAACTTGCCCCAGACCGAGATCATCAGATGGGCGTGCTCTGCATGGATAGCCTTGATCCAGCCCTCGGGGTCGGGAAAGCGTGTGGGGTCGAACTGGTGCGACCCCCATGCGTCCGCACGCCAGTACTGCCAGTCCTGCACAATGTTGTCGAAGGGAATCTGCCGCTCGCGGAACTGTTTCACCACATCTAACGATTGGTCGGCAGTCTCATAGCGCTGCCGCGACTGCCAAAGACCGAAGACCCAGTCGGGCAGCATCGTCGCTTTGCCGGTCAGGAAGCGATAGCCGGCGATGACCTTGTCCATGGAAGGGCCATAGACGAAGGTATAGTCGATGCCGTCGCCGACCTGCGACCACAGCGAGGTATCCGCATCGGGCGCGGGCGTCTTCCACTGGAAGGTGAGCGTGCTCTGCTGCTCCGGATCGTTCTCGATACGGATTGGGTACCTGTGCCCGGCCTCAAGATGGACGCGCACCTGGTCGTTGGTCGGGTTCCAGCTCTGGCGCCAGTGGCTCATCACCAGCTTGCCGTCGAACCAGACCTGTATCCCGCCATTCGAATACGCCTGAAACTGGTAGTCGCCGGTTGCGGGCGCCAGGATCGAGCCTTCCCAGCGCTGATGCTTCAAAGGCGCGGGACGACCCCCACCAGGCGGACGATTGGCGCGCATGTTGACGCCAATGTCTGCTGTCTGCCGGGCCGGCTCGGAGCCATCGACCGGTGCGACCGTCAGACCGCCCTGTGCGCCGCTCGCGTCGTAAAGACTGCTCGCGGGAATCGCCTCAAAGGGGCGCAGATCGCCAAAACGGGTGAACGATGTGTTGTCCCAGAGAATTCCGTATCCTCGCGATGAGACAAAAAACGGCACGACGATGTTCGTGTTGTGCTGCCAGAGATCGAGGTCGTAGCCCTTGATATCGGTGATCCCGAGTTGCATCTGGCCCAGCCCGTAGAGAGACTCGGCCACCTGCGCCTTCCACCTCTGCTGAATATTGAAGGTGCTCTCGCCCTGGACTGTGGCAGGCTGCAGAATCCGGTCTTCCGATGCTTCAGCAAGAATCGGATGGCCTGCCGCATCGGCGAACGAGACCGCGCCGGTCTGGCGATCCACCGTTACCTGCAGCTTGGCTGTGGACAAGGTGAATGCTGTAGGCCTTTCGACAATCTTCCAGCCGGAGGTGAAGGAAGCATGTGGAACCACATCGACCGAGGTGCGGCTGAAGAAATCGGCAGACTTGGCGAACGCCACGCGAACCACCGTGTCAGAGAGGACCTGAATACGAAGATCGCCGGAACCCAGATGCAGGGTCATGCCGTCGGGCTGCCGCTCCATCGTTGCCCGGGCTGCATGAAGCGCGAGTGCGGACACGCTGAAACAGACTGCAAGTATTAAGGCTTTCGCGGAAAACATACGAACAGTGTACGCCGGAGGTTAGACGGAGAGGCTAGTTCGCATCGGGCTGCGTTCTGACAGCTAGAGTTATGGCGCAGCAAAAAGCCCCACCGGGTTAGGGTGGGGCTTCTGGATTATGCCGGCGATCACCTAATCTCCCACACACTTACGCGTGCAGTACCATCGGCCCAACGAGGCTTAACTTCCGTGTTCGGGATGGGAACGGGTGTGACCCTCGTAGTAAACTCACCGGCAA
>Ga0182013_10007595_pt1 | contig 11897 bp, 7 predicted proteins | sample 612S2MmetaG_FD_120487 | JGI IMG/M metagenome (GOLD analysis project Ga0182013, IMG submission 120487) | Permafrost microbial communities from Stordalen Mire, Sweden - 612S2M metaG | ecosystem: Environmental > Terrestrial > Soil > Wetlands > Permafrost | place: Sweden: Stordalen | collected...
ACCTCCGTGCTCATGGATCGGGTCACGGGCTTGATCGGCCTGCTCATTCTTGGAGGCGTGATGGTTCTCGCCGGCTGGAATGAAACGATGCGCACCGCTGCCACGCGCAGTCTCGGATTGTTAACGGTTGGGGGCGCTCTCGGCGGACTGCTGGGCCTTTATGCCGCCGTATTTTCGGGAAAGGGCATTTCTGGCTTGACCTTCGTTCCCCGCGTGCTCCGGAACGTGTTTGAGGCCCTGCATGAGTATCGGGCGCGGTATTCCGTGATTCCAATTGCACTCCTGCTCAGTGTCTTAAACCAGACGCTGAGTTGCGCGATGTACTATCTTGCGCTGAGGGCTGTGGGGATTGCGGATATGCCTGTTGGCCAGTTCTTCCTCGTCGTTCCACTGGGCCTTGTGACTACTGCAATCCCGCTGTCTCCCGGAGGAGTGGGCGTCGGGCAAGCGGCATTCTTCGCACTCTTTCAGATCGTCGCGCCACGCTACGCCGCCGGGGGTACGGACGCCATGACTGTGTTCCAGTTGATGTATATCCTGGTTTGTATCAGCGGCTTGTACTGCTACATTTCCTACAAGCACACCGATGATCAGCGTTCTGATTCCGGTCTATAACCGCGAGCTCTTCATCGAGGCTTGCGTTGAGTCCGCGCTTGGGCAAACGTTACGGGATCTCGAAGTAATCATCGTCGATAACGCCAGTACCGATCGTACCTGGGAAATCTGTCAGTCACTAGCCACGCGCGATAACCGCATCCGAATCTTTCGCAATCATTCCAATATCGGACCTGTCGCCAACTGGAAACGCTGCATTGATGAGGCCCGCGGCGAGATGGGAAAGTTTCTCTTCTCGGACGATTGGATTGCGCCGACTTTCCTCGAAAGAACCGTCTCGTTTCTTGACGACCCGGAAATCGGGCTGGTTGTAACTGCGGCCGAGGTTGACGGGCGCGTCGAATATCTGTGGGGCGGCCGCAACGGCAAGACTCCGAGACGGGCTTACTTGCGGGACATGATGTTCAACGGCCGTCTGCCAGTCTCGCCCGGTGCTGCATTATTTCGGACCGCCGACCTGCGACGCAACCTCTTCGTCGATTTCGGCCGCGACGGCATCGGTCCCGACCTTCTGCTGCTGTTGCTGACAGCGGCGTCGTATCCTTTCGTCGCGCATGTTGCTGAACCGCTGGCTGTATTCCGCGACCACTCCGGTTCGATTTCGCATCAGCACCAGGCTCAGCTAGGTTGTGGATACGCCAAAGCACGCCTTTGGTTCTGGCTCTTTTCGATCGCAAGAATGATACATACGTAGATCGAGACGGCCGCATTGATTCTGACGTCCGCGCCAAGAAAAGGGCTGAAAAGACAGCTCCAGATTCCGTTCAGCAAGATGAAGATCGCAAAGGCCAGGAACCGGTCGACGGGGCGCGTGAGCGTCCACCACAACGATACAAGCATTCGCCAGAGCAGATAAAAAAACGCGATCGCAGCCAGCGGACCGCCTTCGATCCAGGTTTGCAACAGCTGCGAATGACCGCTTTGATCGTAGGATTCCGTGTCATGCGAGCCGCCCGCTTCGACCAGATTCGCGCGGTGCCGGTTGGCTGCCTCAAAATCGGTCTTCCACGAGCCGAGGCCCATCGCGGGATGTTCGGCGATTGTCTGGAGCGCGGTTGCGACCGCCGCATATCGCATCTCATTCGAACCGAGTTGCCGTTTCCCGAATTGAGTCTGTGTTTCGTCCAGAATCGCGCTGACCCCGGCCGCTGAAATCAGCAATGCGGTGAAAAGGATGAAAGGCATCAGTTTCCCGATACGACCGGCGACGATCACTCGCGTAGCCATCATCGCCACGGTCACGAAACAAATCATGCCGAAGGCGCGAGTATCGATCTGGAAAGATATGATCCCCGCCACTGCGAGCAGGCCGATGCTGTATGCAGACCGGCGTGAATAAAGACCGGCCACGCCAAGTAATCCGATCAGCACGGGAAGACAGAGATGATGCTTCCATGCCGTGACATACCAGTGGTCACCGGCCCCGGGTCTTGCCCAGACCATAATTTGTCCCGCCATATAGCCGATAAACAGCGGGAAGAGATTGAAGTGCGACTTCCGGCCGATTACATAAATTCCCATGAAATCGAGAATCAGAAAAATAAAGCGTGCCCACCCGCGGAGAGCGTCATGAAGCTCCGTTCCGGCGAAGAAGTCTGTCGCTATGTAGACGGACAGTGAAAGCAGAAACAGACCTGTGAAAGCTACCAGTCTGCGATCGGGGAATCGCACGTTGCCGACATTCGCGATCACGCCCACGATCGCGAAAACAGCCAGCAGAATCTCACCCGCAAGCAGATTCCCAACGAAATTGAGAGGGATTCCGAGCGCCACACCGGTGGCAAGTAATACCAGGCCTGCGGCCGGAATCGGATATAGCCGTATCTCAGGCATGGCTTCTGAATAGCCCGGCAAACCAGTTGGGAATGGATCTGGTTCTTCCCCACGTCTGTTTGTATTCCTGAAAGCTGGGTTCTACGGCACCCGCGTAAAATGCCGGGATCAATCCGAACCAGAGAGGGATCTCTTTCGAACGAATCGTGTCGGCCTGAGCAGCCCAGGCTTTTGCGACTTTGCGGAACTCGATCACCGGATGCGACATGCAATCCACTCGCGCCCGCGGCTGGTCAAGCAGATAGTCCCAAACGGCTCCGCTGTAGGCGTGATGCGTGCCCAGATAGCGGTCCGAGTATTCCGGTTCAGCATATTCGCGACCGATGACGAAACCGCCCAGCGGCATTTTGTCCCAGAGCAACTGGAACGCTTCGCGCAAGTCCGTTATCGTTCGCCCCTGCAAGCTGGCTGGCAAGTGGGGTCGCGCCCGATGCCAGCCGTTGAGCATCAGCATGTCCGGTTTATTCTGCAAGGCTGCGAGTATGCTGTCCACGCCGTGCGCGCCAATCATTTCGTCGTCGCCGATAGGAAGCACATAGCGCCCGCGAGCCATGCGCAGTGCAGCCAGAATGTTCCGGTCGATGCCGATATTCCACCCGCGCGTCTGGTGCCGGATCCGGGAGTTTCCAGCCAGAAGATACGTCGCCAGCATCTTCGCCGTCTCGTCCGTTGAAGCATTGTTCGAAATGCAGATTTCGACAGGCCGGTCTATGCATTGCGGCAAGAGGACTTCAAGACTCTCTGCCAGCAACCTCGCCCGGTTGTAAGTCGGAATACAGATAGAAAGCTCGATATCAATGCTGTCGTTCATGCCATCACCTGCCTGACTTTAAATGGAAGATAAATGCCCGAAGTAAGCGCGTACGTCGCCAGTGACCCGACTGCCGCGCCAGCCACGCCAAACCGGCGAATTGCCCACACACAAACCCCGATGTTCAGAATTGCCTGTAGAATAATGACCCGCGCAGGCTCGCGCGCAATGCCGAGAGCGCCCAATGTAGTGGCGTAAACACCGGTCACCGCCTGGATCGCGACATTCACCCCGATCAGGAGGGCGAGTGCGGGATTCCACTCGATCTGGCCGTGGCTCCATCCGGTCATGAGAGGGCGTCCGACCGCAAACAGAGCCGCAACTCCGATAAACGAGAGCCCTGCAGTGACGAGGACCATCCGTTGCATCCCGGTCTTCACCCAGGTCGTTTCGCCCGCCTGCCAGGCATCCCCAAAAGCCGCCCAATAGGGTGAAACCAACAGGGCCATGCCGGCTTGCAGATAAACGAAGAGTTGCGCGTGGAGAGCAAAAACGGCGGCTTGCTCAGCGCCGAGCAGAAGATTGACGAGAAATATATCGGTCTCGAATATCAACAGGGCACACGCTTCAATGACAAAGAACCAAAGCCATGCCCGACTTCCAGGGCGGATCCTGCGGCCCGCAGCCGACGCGCCCGCCGGTCTGGTCTGGACATCCGAAAACATCATCAGGAAACCGAACATAAGTCCAACCAGATTCGCCAGCAGGGAAACAGAGACAACCGCCGTAGTGCTCCACCCGCGATGAACCCCCGCCACGATCAGCCCAAACGAAATCAGCATTCCCGCCAGCATCGCCGGAGCCAGCTTAAACTCCGCTTGCAACGCCGAATAAGAAGCACGCACCAGGCTAAAGAGCGCAGTCAACAAAACAATCCAAAGGCTCGCAATAATAAGCGGAGTTTGGTGAAAGGCCGGATCGTTCAAGATCGCCTTCCACGGCAGAAACTGAACAATGGCGGTCAGCAGCCCGCCGGCGCCAAGAACGATAACCAGCAGAACCCCAAAGGCTCTCGAAAAGAAAGTCCCGGCTGACTCGGGATCGCGAATGATGTCGTTCTTAAGACTTTGCCCGATGCCGCCCTGCGTAATCGACAGCCAGGATGCCATGCCTGTGATCGACGCGCAAAGGCCGTACGACTCGCGCCCCAGATACTGCACCAGCATCGAGACGGTGAGAAATGACACCACCGCTCTGACTCCTGAAAGAGCTCCATTCGACAAAGTCGTAGCACTGGCGCGGCGAAAGCGGCCTGACACACAGACATCGTGCCTCGGCCATCCGTTATTTCTCAGCAAAATGCTAAACTCCCCTCAGCTTGAGGAACCCGCAAATTGAAGAGCTCTTTTCCGGTTTGGCCCGCGGTACGGCCTTCCAGTCGCTTGCCGCCAAAGTCGGAATAGCCGCCGGAGCGAATTTATTCAGGCTTTCGGGTCTGACATCAACCGCGAAAGCTGTCTACTCAGCCCTGCTGCACAGCGCCACGCGGCGCCCGCAAATCATCGTCGTCGATGGCAATAAGCAAGCTGAAGCTCTCTACGCGCTGGTCCGCACTTTCGCCGATCTTATCGAGCCCGGGAGCGCTCCCATGCTTTTCCCGGCTCTCGATGTGTTGCCAGGCCAGGCGATGTCTCCCCACGCCGAGATTCTTGCGGCCCGGGCCACAGTTCTCGGCCAGCTCGCGAATGGAAAAGCCGGAATTGTGATTGTCCCTGTGGCCGCCGCTCTTGCCCGAACCGATCCACCGGCCTCTTACCGGCAACTCGCGCAAACGCTTAAAGTTCACGATGAAGTTCCGCTGGACGATCTGGCGATGCATTTGGAAAGCGTCGGCTATGAGAAATCCGATCCCGTGGAAGCAGTCGGCCAGTATTCCATTCGCGGCGGCATCCTCGACGTCTTCTCGCCCGAACAAGACCAGCCTCTCCGCATCGAATTTTTCGGCGACGAAATCGAATCCATCCGGCGCTTCGACGCCGAGACCCAGCGTTCCATTCACAAGCTGAATGAGTGCGTCCTGCAACCTCTCGCCGAGTTCCAGAAATCGCGCCCGCTGCTGGCGTCTCTTGCCGACCATCTGCGCGAGCACGGCATTCGCAGTCGCGACCTCCCCATGAATGGCGAACCGTTTCCGGGGTGGGAAGTTCTTCTCGCCGCGGTTCGCCCGCGCACTTCGACGCTGCTCGACTTTTTCGCCACTCCGCTGGTAATTATCGATGAGCCCGATCTGACTTCCGCCGCAGCCGAGCGCCTCTGGACGCGTCTCGAAGAACCTGCTCAGTCCGCCGCCTTGAAGCCCGAAGCAGCCATGCTGCAGTGGAACGAATTCGCTGCTCTCGCACGCAAGGGCAGTGTTCTGGAACTGCGCCAGCTCGATCTCGATCAGGATCCGAATTCCTTTTACATCCCCACCCGGCCGTCCATGGCGTTCCACGGCAATCTGCAGGTGGCGATCAGGGAAGCCAAAACCCTTCTCGAATCCGGGACCCGCCTCGCTTTCTTTGCTCCCACAGCCGGCGAAGTCGAGCGCCTTGCCGATGTCTTCAACGAATATTCCGTTCCCTGGCAAATCGATCTCGGCGGCGATCGCGTCCCCGAGCACTTGCAGGAACGGGCGCATTCGCACAGCGCCGGCGTTTCCCTCATCCGCGGTGACGTCGCGCACGGCGCCGTATTTCAGGAGGCCCGCCTCGCCCTCTTCGGATCCGAAGATCTCTTCGATGCCGCCGAAGGTGTCGCCAAACCCGGCAAATCCCACCTCGGCACCTTCTCCGCCGACCAGTTCGATCTGAAGCCCGGCGATTATGTGGTGCACGTCGAGCACGGGGTCGGACAATTTCTCGGCCTCCGCGAGATTGCACAGGGCGATGCCAAAGGCGATTACATGCTGGTGGAATATGCGGGCGGCAACAAGCTCTACGTGCCGCTCACTCGCATGGATCTGATCCAGCGCTTTCGCGGTGAAGGCGAAGCAAAGCCGTCGCTGGACAAGATGGGCGGCGCCACGTGGAATCGCACCCGGACGCGCATTAAGGCCAAAATGCGCGACATGGCGGAAGAACTGCTGAAGCTCTATGCCGGCCGCCGTCTCGCCAAAGGCTTTGCCTATTCCAGCGACAGCAACTGGCAGCGCGAATTCGACGATGCTTTCGAATTCACCGAAACGCGCGATCAGAAATCCGCCATCGCTGACATAAAACGCGATATGGAAAGTCCGCAGCCCATGGACCGCCTGCTATGCGGCGACGTGGGTTATGGCAAGACCGAAGTGGTGATGCGTGCGGCTTTCAAAGCCATGGGCGATGGCAAGCAGGTGGCGGTTCTCGCGCCCACCACCGTCCTCTGCTTCCAGCACTTCCAGACCTTCAAGAAAAGATTCCAGCCTTTTCCTGTCCGTATCGAAATGCTGAGCCGCTTTCGCAATCCGAAAGAGATCAAAGCCGTCCTCGTCGATATAGCGGAAGGCAAGGTGGATTTGGTTGTCGGAACCCATCGTCTCTTTTCGAAGGACGTTGCGTGGAAAGACCTCGGCCTGATGATAGTTGACGAAGAGCAGCGTTTCGGCGTCAAACACAAAGAACGTCTCAAGGAACTGTGCAAAAGCATCGACGCCATTGCCATGAGCGCAACGCCGATTCCCCGCACCCTGCACATGTCGCTGCTCGGCTTGCGCGACATGTCCGTAATCGAGACACCGCCGAAGGATCGCCTGTCGATCCACACTGTTGTTGCGCCCTTTGGCCCCGACATGATCAAGTCCGCTATCGAACTGGAAATCGCGCGCGGCGGCCAGATCTACTTCGTGCATAACCGTATCGACTCGATCTGGCATCGCGCTGCCATGATTCAGGAAATGTTCCCGGGCATCCGTATCGGCGTGGGCCACGGACAAATGCCCGAAGCGGAACTGGAGAAGGTAATGCTCCAGTTCATGCGCCACGAATTCGATGTATTTGTCTCGACCACCATCGTCGAAAACGGCCTCGACATTCCCCTCGCGAACACGATGATCATCGAGAAGGCCGAGCACTACGGATTGTCGGAACTGTATCAGTTGCGGGGACGCGTGGGTCGTTCCAACAGACGCGCGTATTGCTATCTGTTCGTCGAACCCGATTCCGAACTGACGGAAATCGCGCGCAAGAGACTAGCCGCGCTGAAAGAATTCAGCGACCTCGGCGCAGGCTTCAGAATCGCAGCGCTGGATCTGGAACTGCGAGGTGCCGGAAACCTCCTGGGCGGCGAACAGCACGGACATATCAATGCCATAGGTTTCGACATGTATGTCCGGATGCTGGAAGACACGGTACGCGAGTTGCGCGGCGAAGAGGTCGCGCCTGAAATTCATTCCGCGCTGAATCTCGGCCTCGACCTCCGCATTCCGGCGACATATATTTCAGACGAGAACCAAAGGCTGCGAGCTTACAAGCGAATTGCCCAGGCCAACGAAGAAAAGGAACGTGACCGCATCGAACAGGAACTGGCGGACCGATACGGACCGGTGCCGGAAGACATTCGCCTGCTCTTGCGCTATTCCGGTATCAAGACCGCGGCAGAAAAGATCGGGATAGAAGCAATCGACCGCCGCGCCTCAATTCTAAACATAAAATTCCACGAAGCCACAAAGGTCGATGGAGTGAAACTAATGGCGCTGGTAAGCGGAACACAAGGAGCCCAATTCACCCCTGCCGGAGTTCTGCGCCTGCCGCTGGGAGAAACCACGCCAGCCGGGATTCTGGAGTTCATAGAGAAGAAACTAATAACTCAACTAATCTGATGCCACCCGGAAGACGTGTGGGGCGGACTCCCCAGTCCGCGGCCGACCCCCCGGTCGGGCCTCTTCGGGGGACTACAGAAACGTCTTAAACTCAATCACGTCGCCATCCTGCACGCCGTACTCCTTGCCCTCAGTTCGCGTCTTCCCCAACTCCCGGGCCCTTACAAAGCTCCCGCAAGAAACTAAATCCTCATAAGCAGTAACTTCGGCGGAAATAAAACTCTTCTCAAAATCCGAATGAATCACACCCGCCGCCACCGGGGCCTTATCGCCTGCGTGAATCGTCCACGCCCGAGTCTCTTTCTCCCCGGTGGTCAAATAGGAACGAAGCCCCAGCAAAGTATAGGCTTCCTTAATAAGGGTCCCGGTTCCAGTATCGGCGCCCTTTGGAATCCCCAAAGCCTCCAGGTATTCATCCCGCTCTTCCGGAGGCAAAGTAACCAGCTCCGATTCAATTTCCGCCGAAACCACCACCGCGCGCGTACCATGATGATGCGCCACGTAGTCGCGAACCTTTTGAACCCACGGGTTCCCGTCCGGATTCGCCAGATCCTCCTCCGCCACATTGCACGCAAACAAAGTAGGCTTGGCGGTAAGCAGAAACAGAGTCTTCCGGATCGCAGCCTCCTCCGGAGTTACCTCAAGAGTGAACGCATGCTTGCCCTCGTTCAAATGCGGCTCCAGACGATCCAGCAGCGCAATCTCAGCCTGCGCTTTCTTGTCCCCGCTCTTCGCCAGTTTCTGCTGCCGCGTCCGGCGCTTCTGAATACTGTCCAGATCTGCCAGCACCAGCTCGGTATTAATAACCTCAATATCGCGGATCGGATCGACCGTATCCATCACATGTTCGATGTCGGCGTTCTCAAAACACCGCACCACCTGCACAATCGCATCGACCTCGCGGATATGGCCAAGAAACTGATTCCCCAGTCCCTCCCCCTGACTGGCGCCTTTAACCAGACCGGCAATATCGACGAACTCGAAGACCGATGGAATGATCTTTTGCGAGCCGCTGATCTTCGATAGAACATCCAGCCGCGCATCGGGAACCGTGACGACTCCCTGATTCGGTTCAATAGTACAAAACCGGTAATTAGCCGCCATGGCTTTCCGGGTCTTGGTTACAGCATTGAATAACGTACTTTTGCCCACGTTGGGCAGACCTACAATTCCGGCGCAGAGCATGTTTTGAGTGAGATTACCTTTGCTGAAGGAGACGGGACGTCTTTCCGCTCCATTTTAGCGTGGCTCAGGGAATCCGTGGCGCAGACGCGCGTCTTGCGTGCCTGCGCCAACTCATTCGTCTTTTGGCTATGCGAAAGAGCCACTCGCGGACATGGTCATCGGGGCCTTGGCAGTCCCCCCTGAACCCGTCCGAAGTACAGCCAGGAGAAACTCGAACGAATCGAGATGATTCCGGCATTGTTCACATACGAATAAATGGACTTCGGCCCGCCCAGCCGCCGCATTGTCTAGTCTTTTAAGCGAGTACTTCTCGATTGCTTCGCCATCCAGGTGTTTCATCGAACTGATAGTGGGCCGACCGGGAAAGACTCTCACAAAAATTGCGCTATATCGCGCACGTGAGTTCAGGCACTCATATTCTCTGCGTCCTGGTACCAAAATGGTACGCAAATCAGCGACTACAATACTGGAATGCGTTTCGTAATTCTTCTTCTCGCCTCGACGCTGGCTTTTGCTCAAGCCCCCGCAACCCCCAAAAGGCCTGTCACCGAGACCTTGCAAGGAGTCCAGATCACCGACGATTACCGCTGGCTCGAAAGCAATACCGACCCCGCCGTCAAGACCTGGAGTGACGGCCAGAACCGCTATGCGCGAAGCTTCCTCGATGCGCTTCCACTGCGTCCGGTCATCTACGATGAACTGAAGAAGGCGTATGGCCAGGCCGCTTCATCTTACGGCGATCTGATCTACCGCAAGGGACGTCTCTTCGCCCAGAAAAGGCAACCACCCAAAGAGCAACCATTGCTCGTGTGGATGAAATCCGCCGACGATCCTGCATCCGAAAAGGTCATCGTCGACCCCAACCAGATCGACGCCAAAGGCGGCACCGAAATCGATTTCTATGTGCCATCCCCCGACGGCAAACGCGTCGCAGTCTCTCTCTCCCGCGGAGGTAGTGAAAACGGCGACCTCCACATCTACGACGCCGAAACCGGAACGGCACTGCCCGATATAATTTCCCACGTCAATAACGGAACCGCGGGAGGCAGCGTCGCCTGGCGCACCGATGGCCAGGGACTTTATTACACGCGATACCCGCATCCGGGCGAGCGCCCCGAAGCCGACACAGCCTTCTATCAGCAGGTGTACTTTCACAAACTCGGCACTGATCCCGATGCAGACACGTACTCACTGGGCAAAGGCTTCCCTAAGATCGCCGAAATCCTGCTGAGCGCCTCCGAAGACAACCGGTCGATTCTTGCCCAAATGGAGGATGGCGATGGAGGCGAATACGCCTACTATCTGCTGGGTCCCACCGGTGACTGGGTTCAGATCGCGCGTTTTGCCGATGGAATCACCAACGCGGTATTTGGCGGCGCCTCCGATTTGTACCTTCTTTCGCGACACGATGCGCCCATGGGAAAGGTGCTGCATCTCCCCGCTGGCGTAACCAAACTCCCGGATGCGCAAACCCTGGTGCCTGAAGGCAAATTTGCCATGCAGGAACTGGTGGGCACTCCGCATCGGATCTATGTGATCGATCAGGCCGGCGGCCCTATGCAGGTCAGTGTTTTCGACAGCAAAGGCGCCGATCTGGGCGTTATTCCGCTGCCGCCATCATCCGCCGTAAGCCAGGTTACGAAGCTTTCCGCGGACGACGTGCTCGTTCAGTCCGAAACCTATCTCGAGCCGTCTGCGTGGCGCTACTTCGATGCCACCGCCAGGACCGTTCACGTAACCGCCCTTCGCCGCAAAGCTACAGTCGATTTCAGCGATACGGAAATGCTTCGGGAATTCGCAACGTCGAAGGACGGCACGAAAGTTCCGCTGAACATCATTCGCCGAAAAGGCACGAAGCTGGATGGAAATAATCCGGTCGTCCTTTATGCTTATGGCGGCTACGGGATCAGCATGACTCCCGGCTACAACGTCACGCTCCGGCCATTGCTCGATCGCGGCGTCGTCTACGTCGTCGCGAATCTGCGGGGCGGCGGGGAATATGGCGAGGCCTGGCACCATGCCGGAATGCTCACAAAGAAACAAAACGTATTCGATGACTTCACAGCATCCGCGCGCTGGCTGATCGACAACAAATACACCAAACCCGTGCGTCTCGGCATTGAGGGCGGAAGTAATGGCGGCCTCCTGATGGGCGCAGCCCTTACGCAACATCCCGAGCTTTACCGGGTAGTTGTTTCACATGTCGGAATCTATGACATGCTTCGCGTGGAACTCTCGCCGAACGGTGCCTTCAACGTGACGGAATTCGGGAGCGTGAAAGAAGGCGATCAATTCCGGGTGCTCCACGCCTACTCGCCGTATCATCATGTCGTCGATGGAACCCAGTACCCGGCCGTCCTCTTTATGACGGGCGCCAATGATCCGAGAGTCGAGCCATATAACTCCCGCAAGATGACCGCAAAACTCCAGGCCACCGGAACAAAACAACCGATTCTGCTGCGGACGACCGATAGCGCGGGCCACGGCATCGGCACCGCGCTGAGCGAACGCATAGCCCAAACCGCCGACGCAGAAGCCTTCGAACTGAAAATGCTCGGAGTAAACTAGTGTAGTGTCCAACAAATAACCAGACAATTTTGGCAGTACCGATTATCCTGGGGCATGGGCATATCCTGTCAGCCTTCGGCCGTGGAACTGGAGAAGCTCCAGCAGTGG
>Ga0182013_10007596_pt1 | contig 11897 bp, 10 predicted proteins | sample 612S2MmetaG_FD_120487 | JGI IMG/M metagenome (GOLD analysis project Ga0182013, IMG submission 120487) | Permafrost microbial communities from Stordalen Mire, Sweden - 612S2M metaG | ecosystem: Environmental > Terrestrial > Soil > Wetlands > Permafrost | place: Sweden: Stordalen | collected...
AGATGCTGAAACGGTTGCGGGCGGAGGGGTTCACCCAGATGAAGGTGATGATGGTGACCACCGAAGCGGAGAACGATTTCATTCTCCGTGCGTTGGATGCCGGCGCCGACGAATACCTGATGAAGCCCTTCGACGATGAGGCGCTGAGCGAAAAACTGGCCATGCTTGGTCTGGTGGAGGCCTGAACGATGGCGCTTGGCCCCCGCACCCGGATATTGATCGTGGACGACTCGGCGGTGATGCGAAGTCTTCTGCGCTCGGTTGTCTGCGCCGACGCCAACCTCGAAGTGGCAGGGACGGCGGCGGACGGGGAATCGGCTTTGAAATGCGTTGAGACGCTTCGCCCCGACCTGATTCTGCTCGATGTCGAGATGCCGGTGATGGATGGACTGATCACGCTGAGGCAGTTGAGGGCGCGAGGGCATAAAACGCCGGTCATCATGTGCAGTTCGCTCACCCAGCGCGGCGCCAAGGTCACCATCGAGGCGCTGGCCTGTGGCGCTTCGGACTATGTAGCCAAGCCGGCCGGACAAGCGAGCCGCGAGGCGGCCACCCGCGCGCTGGCACAGGAACTGGTTCCCAGGATTCATGCCCTGACAAGTCAGCCGCAACCGCCCTTTCAAAACCCGGTCCGCAGGCCGCTCGCCCTGCCCACCGCCCTGGCCCACCGGCCCCAACCAGTATCCTCTGCCCCTGCGGTACTGGCCATCGGGGTTTCCACCGGCGGACCGGCGGCGCTTGACGTCTTGCTGCCAGAGATCCCGGGGAACTTTCCGCTGCCGGTGCTGATTGTGCAGCACATGCCCGAGCTCTTTACCAAGCTGTTTGCGGAGCGGCTCGACGGCCGTTGCCGCTTGCGCGTGCGCGAGGCCGCTGAAGGCGATCCCGTGCGCTCGGGAACCATCTATATCGCCCGTGGCAACTGGCACATGGAGGTTTTGGAGGCGGGGTGGCCCGAGCAGCCGCCAACCCTTCACCTGAACCAGGGTCCGCTCGAGAATCACTGCCGCCCGGCCGTGGATGTATTGTTTCGATCGATTGCCAGGGTGTTTGGCTCTGGAGCGCTGGCAGTGGTGCTCACCGGCATGGGCTCTGACGGATTGATTGGCTGCCGCGCGATTCGCGACCATGGCGGCAGCGTGCTGGCCCAGGACGAGGCGACCAGCACAGTGTGGGGAATGCCCGGCGCCGTAGCCAACGCAGGGCTGGCCCACAGCGTGCTGCCGCTTCACGCCGTTGTTCCTGAGATCCTTCGGATTGCCAGCCGAACCCCCTGCAGCGAAGCTCTCGAGCTTCTGAGATCGGCGGTCTAGTCATGCAAGTTTCCCCAAGCGTCGACTATGGCTATCTGCGCGAACTTGTCTTCGGACTGTCGCAAAACGTCCTTGACCCCTCGCGCGATTATCTTTTTGCCACGCGCCTCACCAAGCTGCTGCGCAATCAGGGCATGGCCCATCTGGAGGAACTTGTCGAGCAATTGAAAGTTAGGAAAGACCCGGCGCTGGAGCGCTCCATCGCGGAGGCCATGACCATCAACGAAACCAGCTTCTTTCGCGACAACCGTCCCTTTGAGCTGTTGAGGACCGACTTGCTGCCCAAGCTCATTGAAACCCGGCGGCATGTGCGCTGCCTGCGCTTCTGGAGCGCGGCCTGCTCCAGCGGCCAGGAGGCCTACAGCCTTGCCATGGCGATCTTGGAGCACTTTCCCATGCTGGCGGGATGGAGCATTAGGATCGAGGGAACCGACATCTGCGCTGAAGTGGTGGAGCGCGCCAAGACCGGCCGCTATCATCGCATCGAGATGAATCGCGGCCTGCCTGCCCGGTTCGTGGTGCGCTACTTCGACCACACGGGCGAGGATTGGGTCGTGAAGCCGGAAGTGCGGAAGATGTGCAACTTCCGCCAGGCCAACCTGTGCGGGCCGCAACTCCCCTTCCACCGCTCCGATGACCGCTTCGACGCCATCTTCCTGCGCAATGTGATGCTTTACTTTTCGCAAGAGACGCGGCGGACCCTGCTCAACAATATTCACCGGATCCTGGCGCCCGACGGGGTACTGTTCCTTGGGTCCAGCGAGCAGCCGGCCGATCCCTCCATCTGGACCTCGGTGCTTGCCGGGGGCACCTGCCACTTCAAGCCCCGGCAGCCGAGTTAGTGAAGCAGCTATCAGCTATTCGTCAAAGGGCAGAAGCTGACAGCAGCTTCTGCACCTCGTTGTGCAGCCGAGCGGTGATCTGGGACTCGGTGTCAAATGGAGCGAAGCGGATGGGCCGCCCTACGCGCACTTCCAGGGCGCCGGAGCGGAACCAACTGCGCTGCTGCGTCTTCAGCTCTCCGAGGCCGCGAATCGCCATGGGCAGCACGGGCGCACCGCTTTGCTTGACGAGCAATCCGATTCCAGGGCGGAAGCGGGCCAGTTCGCCTGCGGCAGAGCGGGTTCCCTCGGGAAAAACCAGCACATTGAAGCCCTGATCCATGGCTTTGCCCGCATGGTCAAAGCTGGGCTGAAAGTCCCTCTTCCTGGGCAGCGGAAAGACATTGAAGAGAGCGGTAAGAAGCAAATAATAGAAAGGCCCAGGCAGGTAGAATCGCTTGCCTCCCGAGATCCGCTGGGGATTGCGGAAATGGCGATAATCCTCCAGCATCTCTCCGGACATAGCCACTGCAATCCGCCGCCGGATGGAGACGGGGAGTGCGTATTCCAGCAGCGGGCCGTCGAAGCTGGTCACGTGATTGGCTACGATCAGGAGGGGTTCACCAGCGTCAACCCAGGCAGGTGCTACGATGGCAGGCTTGGCCAGCAGCCAGACCAGCGGACGCATGACCGCCTCGACAAAAGCGGCGCGCAGCCATCGGAAAGGCAACCACCACGGCCAATGCGTGTAGATGTACCTTGCTGCCGCAACGCGCTCGGCTTGCGGCTCCTGGGGAGGTGACGCCGGTTGGGTTTCGTCGGCTCCCACCCTTTCCGCAAAAGGCTGCGGAAAGGATGGGGCACCCAACTGTTGCGCCGCGTTCGGCGTGCAGTTTCCTGCCAGCAAATGCCGCAGTTCGCCCAGCGTTTGCATTTCTTCCAGCAGCCCGCTCTCGGTTGCCATGCCCATCCGCTCCCCGATGGCAGCGGCCAACTGCACGCGGCCCAGGCTGTCAAGGTGCAGGTCGTCGCTCAGGCGGAGTTCATCCCCTGCGCCGGGCGGAGCTTCGCCAGTGATCTGCGCGATCCATGACAGAAGCCAGTCCCCCTCTCCGGCCTTTGAGACCCCGTTTTCACAAGCGGCGGCGGGCAGTGCGCCGTTGTGTGCTGCCGCCCGGCGTTTCCCTGCCAGCCACTCGGCTACGTCTTTGCGCCTTACCTTTCCGGTTGAAGTGCGCGGCAGGTCCGGCTCAGGCCACAATTCCCACCGCGAAATCCTCTGAAACTCCGCCAACCTGCCGTTTGCATGTTCGATCGCCGCCGCCGCCTGCGCGCGGCCGCCGCGAAACGCGAGCACGGCGCAGGGTTCAGGACCGGATGGCGTATCCACACCCACCACTGCGCAGGCAACCACGCCGGGGTCGTTCTCAATGGCCGCTTCCAGGTCTTCCGGATGCACATTCAGCCCCGATGCGGTCACAATCACCTCGCTCTTGCGGCCCAGAAAGCGCATCTCGCCGGAGGGTTCTGTTTGAGCCAGGTCTCCGGTTGCCAGCCATTCCTCGCCGCGGGGATGTAACGCGCCGCAAGACCAGGTAGCCGCGGAGATGGATGCGCCGCGCACCAGCACCTCGCCATCCGGCGCAAGCTTGACCTCGCGGCCTGCCAGCGGTTTGCCGATCGTTCCCTGCGCCACATGGAATGGGTGATTGAGCGTAATCAGCGCGGTCGTTTCGGTCATTCCGTAGCCCTGCACCACCACAGAACCCACCGCGCTCCAGAACTTCTCAATTGGACCCGCGAGCGCCCCTCCGCCGGAGATGATCGCCCAGAACTTGAGGCCCAGAGCCGAGTGGACGTCGCGAAACCGCCACCAGCGCAGCGGGACGGGAACGCCGGTCGCCGTGCCTTTGGGTCCGGCGGCCCGCTCGGCGAGTCCGGGCAGGGTGGCTTCAAGGTGCGTCTTGAGCAGGGCGATCACCCTGGGCACGGCGGCCAGCACCGAGATGCGCTCGCGCCGGATGGTCTCAATGAGCCTGGGCGCGGCCAGGCGACTCTCAAAGTGAAGCTCAGCTCTATAAATAGGTGGAACCCACAGCCCCATGGTCTGGCCGAAGACGTGGCTCAGGGGCAGCGTGTGCAGTATGCGAAGGGGGTGAATGAGCCGCTCGTATCGCAAGTACGGCTGAGACGCGTCCTCGATGGGGCCGACACTGGCCAAAACGTTGCCGTGGGTGAGCACGATTCCCTTGGGGTCGCCCGTGGTGCCGGAGGTAAAGAGAATCTGGAGCGGCGTCTCAGCTGAAAGCCCTGGAACCGGGCCAGCTTCTTCCGCGGGCAATGCAGCGAGCCATTCCTCAAACGTCAATTGCGGCAATTCAGCGGGCAACTGGCTGAGCAGCAGCGCATCGCCGACGGCCAGCCTGGGGGTTACATCGGCGGCCACGCGCGCGGCAAAATCGGCGGCTCCGCTGGCGTCCAGTGGAACCGCCAGCACCCCGCGCAGCATGCAGCCGTGAAAGACGGCGATCCACTCCGCGCTGTTCTCGGCCCACAGGAGCACCCGGTCGCCCGGCCCAATGCCGCGCTGCGCCAGAAGCGCGGCAAAACGCCCGGCAAGGGGCGCGATTTCACCGTAACGAGTGACCGTGCGCCGATTGCCATGGTGACGCACCACGGCAACCTCGCGGCCATAGCGGCGAAAGTCGTCGAGCAGGGTTGCCAGGTGGTCTCGCATACGCGCTCCGGCAAGGATTGCTGTTGGATTTTCAAGTTGTTAGATGCAAAATCTGCCCTTTTGAAGCGGGCAAATCTCGGAGCTTTCCAGACCGCCGGCTCTTCAGGCGGTGGTAATCCCAGGGCTGGGGCATTCAATCATCCCGGCCGCTGCCACAAAAGTTGTGGGGCTTCTCACCTTCATGGCGCATGGTCTCATCCACTTTCCCTATTGCATCTCTGCTATCCTCAACCTTTTACGGGAATCGGAAACGGGGAGTCATGCCGGAGCACAGGGCGCGCAAGCATCATCAGGACCGGGTGGCGGAAACGCTGCGGCTGGAGATCGGAACCATGATCGAGGGCGAGCTCTCCGACCCTCGCATCGGCTTCTGCTATGTCACTGAAGTTGCGCTCAATCCCGGCGCAAAGTCGGCCCGCGTCTACGTGGCGCTCGACAGCTCGGTCAAAGATATCGCCCAGGCGGAACTGGATACCATTGCCGGCCTGGAGGCAGCAAAAGGATACATTCGCTTTGAGTTGAAGGAGCGGATGGGTGTGCGCCATGTGCCGGAACTGAGCTTTCTTGCCGATCGCTCGGGCCGCTTTCAAGCGCGCATCGAGCAGTTGATGGACCGGTCGCGCAAGCGCCAAAAGTCCCTCGCCGAGCAAATGGCCCTTTCGGACCAGAACCTCGCCGCGCAACAAAAGGCTCCGCCGGAGTAACCCCGTATGGATGGAATCTGCCCGAATCCGCCTCTCGAAGCGCCGCTGGCGATACTTGCTAATGCTCCTGTCGACGCGCTGTTTTCGCCGGACCCCTCAATGCCGACCGATCCGCCCGAAGACCCGATTGCCGCAATCCTTAAAGTCTTCCGCCAGGGCAAGCGATTCCTGGTGTGTTCCCATTCCTGGCCCGACGGCGATGCCGTGGGCAGCATGCTGGCCGTTGGAATGCTGCTGAAGCAGATGGGCAAACACGTCGATCTCGTCACCGCCGACCGGATCCCGGCCAACTGTTGCACCCTGCCGGGCGCCGATGCTATCCGCTCAGCCGTGCGCGTCCACGGCTCCTATGACGCGGCGATTGTGCTCGAATGCGATAGCCTTGCCCGCGCCAAGCTGCATGGCCTTGAGGATTTCTTTCTGATCAATATCGACCATCACGTTAGCGGCCGCGCCTTTGCGCAACTCAACTGGATCGACTCAAAGGCCACCAGCGTGGGCGAAATGATCTACCGGCTGGCCGGGGCTGCGAGAGTCACCGTCACGCCGGAAATGGCCACTTGCCTCTATGCCACAGTGCTCACTGACACGGCGGGCTTCTCCTTCGGTTCCATCCAGGCCTCCACATTCGCCCTGGCGCGCGATCTCGCTCTTGCCGGGGCCGACCCAATCCGCATTGCCCAGGACGTGTGCTTCTCCACTTCCACCTCCAAGATGCTTCTGCTGGGCGCGGCGCTCGGTAATTTGAAGCGCGAGGGCCCTTTGGTCTGGCTCTGGGTCACACAAGACGATATGGTCCGAACCGGCGCCGTCGAGGAGGACTGCGAAGGCATAGTGAACTTTGCGGTGTGCATCTCCGGCGTCGAGGCAGCGGTTTTCCTGCGCGAACTCCCTGAGGGGCGCATCCGCCTGAGCTTGCGCAGCAAGGGCAAAGCCAACGTGGCCGCAATTGCCGAACGGCTGGGCGGAGGAGGTCACGAAAACCTGGCCGGTGGCATTGTGGATGGCCCCCTGGCCTCCGCGATCAGCCGGATTCTGGCGGAATTGCGCGACAGCGTCGCCGGTTTCCCAGAAGAAACCCTCTGAGAACCACCGGGATTCCGCGCCAATCTGATAGCCTTGTCCCTGTTGAAACTTGATCGTCGTTTCCGCGCCTTTCTTTAGGTGCGGATCGCAGGCCGGCTGAGTCAGCTCCCCCCAAGCGCTGTGACTACAGCCGGATTCCTTCTGTGCGGAACAGCTTGCATGTGCCCGCAAGAAGAAATACGGGGACGGGAGAAGCGCTGGAAGTGGAAACAACTCTGGAACCCTCTGCTCCGGAATCGCCGGCTAGCCGGCACAAGCGGCTGCCCAGTTGGGCAACCGTTTGTGAAGCTGCTGTCTTTCTCCTTTTTGCCGTCTTCTTTCTCACCTACGGCCTCACTCCACTGCTGGGCGGCGATGGACTGGGACTGGTGGGCGCCGACGAGCCCCGCTATGCGCAGATCGCCCACGAAATGCTGGACCGTTTCGACGCAGCGTCGAGCATCAGAGACAAGCTCAGCGCCTGCGTAACCCCCTATCTCTACGGCCATCCCTGGCTTGAGAAGCCCGCGCTTTACTACTGGCGCGCCATGTTTCTATTTCAGGATTTCGGCGTTCACGATTGGAGCGCCCGCCTGCCCTCCACCACCTTCGCCTTCATCATGGTGGGCCTTATTTACCTTCATATGCGGCGCTTCCGTCCCGGGGGGCACTTGGATGCGGCCCTCATCACAGTGGCCTGTGCCGGCGTCATTGGCTTCTCGCGAGGCGCCTCCACGGATATGCAAATGGCCGCGCCGCTAGCCATAGGCCTACTTGGCTGGTATGCATGGTACGAGACCGATTCCAAATTCTGGCTTTACGACATCTATTTCTTTACCGGTCTGGCCACCCTGGCCAAAGGGCCGGTAGCGCCCTTTCTGGCTATCGTGATCGTCGCGGCCTTTGCATTCCTGCGCCGCGAATGGTCCATCCTTCGCCGCTCCCTATGGTGGCCAGGCGTGGTCTTGTACTTCGCCATGGTCCTGCCCTGGTTCATTGCCGTGCAGTATCAGAATCCCACCTTTTTCCGCGAGTTCTTTCTCGAACACAACCTGGAGCGATTTACTACCGATCGCTATCAGCACGTCCAGCCTTTCTGGTATTACCTGGTGGTTGTGGTGCTGGCCATGATGCCCTGGGCCGTGATCGCCATCCGCGCGCTCGTCGACGGCATTCTCACCTCAGTCGCCGAGTGGCGGCTGCGCCATTCCAGAATCTCCAAGCCCTGCGCCAACCGCCCCGGCGATGCTTTTCCTGAGTTCCTGGTGATTTGGGCGCTCATTCCCATCATCTTTTTCTCCTTCTCCAAATCCAAATTGCCTGGCTACATTCTGCCCTCCATTCCTCCCATCGCCATCCTCACCGGCGACTATCTCTTCCGCCGCCGCCAACCGGGCCTGAACCGCTGGGTTCTCGTGGGCCACGCGGCGCTTTGCGGCATCATGACCATGTTTGCTCTGCTTCTGCCCTGGTTTGTGGTCCACGGCCCAAAGATGCCCCCCACAGACGACATGGCGGCGGCGGTCCTGGCCGCAGTCGGCGCGGCGCTATTGATTCTCATCGTTGTCAAAGGCTATGGCGTTACAAGGCTTCGCCTCGTAACCACTATCGTGCTGGCTGTGCTTGTTCTCTTTCTCTATGGCGTTGGCCCCTTCTTTGGCATTCCCGAGATCGGCGCCACCAAGCATGTGATTCACATTCTCGACAGTGCTTACTCCGCGCGTCCGCTTGCCGACCGGCTCGCCACCCTGGCTCCCGCAAATGAGCCCGTGGCCGTCTTCCGCGTCCGTCGAGATGTGGAGTACGGACTGTCGTTTTATCGCAATTCCGAAGTGGCGAACTACGAACAGACCGGCGTGCCGGAAGAACAGCACTTGCTGGTGGTGCGGGTGGCAGGCAGGCACGGCGTGGATCTTGATACACCCGCGGCGCTTGAAGAATATCTGGAAGGCCGCCATTATGAGCAAGTTCTCGTTTGGCCAGAGCAAGGACTCGTGGTTTACCTGGTCGGCAGCCGGTAAGCTGATAAGCTGAACATCGGCTTGCACTTGGCCGCGAATCGTGGCAAAGTGGCCAGTAGGTGCAAATTGCTGCACGCCTCCACTGAAGCCACGCCTGCCGCAGGCCTCGACTTGTCGAAGGCCCAACCGCTATTGGCTGACGTCAAGGGGGAGACCATGGCAACCCGTGTTTCCATCGAGATCCTCGACCTGCGGCACTTCGCGGCGCCCATGCTCCGCCCTGTGCTTGAGGTAGAGGGTGAACTCTGGAAGCAGCGCCTGCACTGGGACTACCGCACATCGGCAAGGCTCCTCATGCAGTATCTCGACAGCCACATGCTGCCAGGATATGCAGCATTGGAGGCCGGACGTATTTCGGGCTATGCCTTCTGCGTATACGAAGAAACCAAGGCGGTCATCGGCGATGTCTTTGCCCTGCCAGACTTTAAAGCCGGCGACCTTGCAACGCCTCCCCAAGAGCAAGGCCCTAGCCACCCAATTCCCGCTCTCGCCCTTGAAGTGGAAGAAACCCTGCTCCGCCATCTCTTTGAGCTGCTACAGAACTCGCCGCAGGTCGACCGCGTCGAATCTCAACTTCTGCTGCACCCCTCAGGCGCCCACGCCGGGGTCTTCCATGAGGCTGGATTCAAGATCTTCCGCCGGCTGTTCATGGTTCAGCAGCTTCACGATCTCTGGCGGCAGCCGCGGACCGGCCTACCCGGCAGCCTTGAACTGCGACCATGGCGCGACGAGGATCTGTCCTCAGCAAGCCGCCTCATCACCGAGGCGTATCGCGATCATCCAGACAGCGTGATCAACGATCAGTACCGCTCCTCGCAGGGCTCACTTCGCTTTCTTCACAACATTGTTCGCTACTCAGGCTGCGGCACCTTCGTGGCTCCGGTTTCGCACGTCGTCGCTCAACGCGGCAGCCGCGAACTTGTGGCACTGGTACTGGGTTCGCGCGTGAGTCCCGAGAGTGGCCATATCACTCAGGTTTGCGTCCATCCCGACTACCGCCGCCGGGGTTTGGCCAGAATGCTGCTCTCCCTGGCTGCCTTCCACTTCATGCGTCTGGGCGTCACCGAGATATCGCTTACCGTCACCGAATCGAACACCCAGGCCATCGATCTATACCATGCTGAAGGTTACGCCTGCCCCCACAGCTTCGACGCTGCCGTCTGGAAGCGGGCGGACCGAGCCTGACAAAATCGGCTTGCGAGGCGATGCGAATCAGGCCGAAGAGCTGGCTCGCCTATCCAGCGCGTCCCTCGTCAATAAGGCCTGCGCACAGGGCACAACGATCAAGACTGCGAAGGAAAGCCAATCCAGCCGGCCTTGCTCGCGCCACAACCTCCATGCATGGGTGCCGTGGCTCCAAAGCGCTTCAATGGTGAGCACGCCAAACGCCCACACCAGCCATTTGGGCCGCCGCATCAGGTAACAGGCAAACAGAATGTCGATTCCGCAGAATGCCGCATGACGCCAATGGGCTCCGCCATTGCCGAACGCAGGCTCAAAGAAGGCCAAAGCGTGATAACCCGCCGCTCCGAAGAATAAAACAGCGAGAATGCGGAAGAGGGATTCGCGAGACATTGGGTTCCGTCTCAGCGCGCGATAAAGAACATAACCCAGCTGAGCGCAATAGCCGAGCCCACGAAGAGCACGAAGCAGTAGATTCCATACCGAATCATCTGCCTCGGAGTCTCGCGCTGGGTGATGCCGAAGACGACGGACGCGAAGAGGGCAAACAGGAGAACCGCCGGAAAGTGAGTCACGACTTCCTCCCGGTGCGCAGGTTGTGCGCGTCAACCGCGGCAATCACATTGAGCAGGCCTGCCACAACGATGAAGCGCGTGCCCCAGTCGGCGGTGGTCACCTGCACCAGGTCAGCACCCAGGCCGAAAACCCGGCTGACCACGTAGAGCAGTCCATTGCCCAGATCCCCGGCCAGGCCCAGAATATCCAGAATGTCGTGGGCGCCTGAGTAGAGCTTGCCTTGCAGGACGAGGCCGGTCACGAACATGCCCAGGACTGACGCCGCAAGCAGAGAGCCGCGGCCCCACTTGCGCAGCAGAAAATGCCCCGCGCCCGGCACCAGCCAGCCCGCGATCAGGGGGAGATAAACAAACCCTTGTTGGGACACTTCTTGAGCAGCCGCAGAATTGTTCGGTGTTGTCGCCATTCCTTTTTGACTATACCGCATCGGATCGGGGATCGGGGATCAGGGATCAGGAACGCCTGGGCCGGCTATTAAGCTCGGCATTCCATTGATCCGACCGCATTTCGGGTAATCGCTCTTGCAGAGTGCGGGTCAGCAAAACCCGCGTGTTGGCCGTACACCAAACCCTGACCCCTGACCCCTGATCCCTATATCCGCACCAGCTCGCGCTGAATCCGTCCCGTCACCCACGCTTTGCCGGGAGCGGTCAGCATGTCCACCTCGCTGCGCACCCCGAACTCAGGCAGGTAGATTCCCGGCTCGACCGAAAAGCAGGTATTAGGCAGCAGCAGCCGCTCATCGTGGGTCTCCAGATTGTCAAGGTGCGCGCCCGCGCCGTGCAGTTCCTGGGCAATATTGTGTCCGGTGCGATGGGTAAAGAATTCACCGAATCCCGCCGCAGCGATTACCCCGCGCGCAGCATCGTCGGCCTCGAAGCCGCGAATCGAACGGCCCTCGGCAAAAGCCCGCGAAACGGCATCTATGGCCGCGTCGCGCGCGTTGCGCACCGTCTCAAAAACCAGTTGCTCGCGCTCTGTCGGTTCGCGTCCCACGACGCCGGTCCAGGTAATGTCGTAGAAGACGCTGCCCGCCTTCTCAAGCCGGCCCCAGATGTCGATCAGAACAAAATCGCCTTCGCGAATGGGCGCGGACTTCTCCGCCGTCGGCTCGTAATGCGAGTCGGAGCTGTTGGCGTTGGCGCTTACGTTCGGCCCGTTCTCCCACACCAGACCTTCGCGGCGCATGGCCTCGCTCAGCCATTGCACAACCTCGTACTCAGTAGGCCCGCCCGTCCGGCCAGGACCCCGGCGCTTGCCCGACCGCAGCCGCCGGCCAATCTCCTTCCAGCCCTCGGCTAAGATCCGGTCGATGGCCTGCTGCGCCGCGCCGTGGCTCGCAACCTGTTCTTCGCTGAGAACCGCCTCAAACCGGCTTACCAGATCGGCAGAGCTCACAATCTGCTTGCCCAGCCCGCGCAAGAACTCAACCGTTCCCGCATCCACCATCGAGACGTACATGATGGCGTTGTTGGGCG
>Ga0182013_10007597_pt1 | contig 11897 bp, 6 predicted proteins | sample 612S2MmetaG_FD_120487 | JGI IMG/M metagenome (GOLD analysis project Ga0182013, IMG submission 120487) | Permafrost microbial communities from Stordalen Mire, Sweden - 612S2M metaG | ecosystem: Environmental > Terrestrial > Soil > Wetlands > Permafrost | place: Sweden: Stordalen | collected...
GCGGCGGCCGCGTCCTGTTGCAACCCATGGTGCTGGCGCGGCTGATCCAGGTCGCCGCCCCGCTGGCCGGCGAAACCGCGTTGGTGGTCGGTGCCGGCACCGGCTATTCCGCCGCTTTGCTCGCAGTCTGTGGCTGCACGGTCACGGCGCTGGAGGAATCGGCGCCCTTGCTGGATCTCGCGAAGCAGGCTCTGGCCGTCGTCCCCTCCGCGGTCACGCTGGTCAGCGGCCCGTTGCCATCCGGCTGGACGGCCGGAGCGCCCTACGACCTCATCCTGATCGACGGCGCGGTCCCCGCGGTTCCCACCGTCATCTCCAGCCAACTGAAGCGCGAGACCGGGCGTCTGCTCGCCATCATCAATGAGGGCGATCGCACCGGCCACGCGATCCTGGCCGAGCCGACGCCGGTGGGCGTGTCCGTCCGCGCGCTGTTCGATTGCATCGGCCCGGTACTGCCAGGCTTCGCGCCGGCGCCCGCGTTCGAATTCTGAACCGGCGGCGCCGCCGAACGCTTCGAACGCGCCCGGCCATCCACCCGCGAAACCCGCCGCGCGTTAATCGATCTGTAACACGGATGGCCGATAACCGAGGACACCGGTAGGCGCCACGGTGCAGGCGTGTATCATCTCAGCGTATATCATCAATGGCGTGAGGCCACGGTTTGTGGCACAGCTTGGCCTGTGGGATTAAACGGGGGAGTGAGCGGTGGCGGACAGCAGCCGATTCACCGAAGCTGCCTCTGAGTGCGTTGGCCGCCGAGTGCCGTTGCTTCTGAATGAGGGTGTCGCATGAGTCCGCGTTACGGTTTGTCTCTCCCCTTGTTCGCCGTGCTGATGACCGGGCCGGCGCTCGCTCAGGTCCAGCAGCCGGGACCAATCCAACTGACCCCGACGCCGCCGGTGCCCGGCATGGTCGCGCCGCCGCCCATCAACCTTCCAACGCCGCCCACGGTCAGCGCACCGACGAATTCGGCCGCGGGGCCCAGGGCAGCCGCGCCGATGCCACCGCCGTCGAACCCGACCACTGAGGCAACACCCGAAGCCCCGACGTTGCCCACGCAACCGGGCACGATGCCGGCTCCGCCGCCAACCACGACCCGGACGATTTCGCGCACCGCGTCGATTCTGGCTGTCCCCGGCTCGGCCCATTCGCAACCCAGCAACATGATTCCGCACACGCTCGCGGAAGCGCTGGCGCTGACCTACTCCTACCAGCCCGCGTTGCAGGCCGAGCGGGCGAAGCTGCGGGCCACCGATGAAACGGTCCCCGCGGCGCTGGCGGGCTGGCGGCCCACGGTGCAGCTCAGCGGCGTCGCCGGCTATGGCAACGGCCTCACCCGGTCGTACAGCTACGCATCGACCCCAGGACGCTATATCAACACGCCGGCGCAACGCGACATCGCCTCGGGTGCGTTTCAGGCGCAGGAAACGCTTTACAACGGTGGCAAGACCCAGGCGAACATCAACCGGTCGAAAAACCAGGTGAGGGCCGAGCGCGCGACCCTGATCGCCCAGGAACAAACCAGCTTCACCAACGCGGTGAACGCTTATGTCGGCGTGATCCAGGCACAGCAACAGTTGGACCTGAATCGCAACAACGAAATCGTATTGACCAAGCAGTTGCAGGCCACCAACGACCGCTTCCGGGTCGGTGAAATCACTCGTACCGACGTGGCGCAGGCGGAGGCCGCGCTGGCCGGCGCGCAGGCGCAACGGCAAACCTCGGAAGGCCAGTTGGAGTCAGCGCGCGGCACCTTCCAGCAGGTGATCGGTGTCCTGCCGCCGGCCGATCTCATTCCCCCTCAACCGCTCGCTCTGGGATTGAAAAACGAGACCGAGGCGATTGCCCAGGCAGCGACCAACAACCCGCAGGTGATCGCGGCCCAGTTCAACGACTCAGCCGCCAAGGACGCGATCGACGTGGCGTTCGCGCAGTTGCTGCCGACAATCACCTTGCAGGCGCAGGCGTTCCAGCAAAACAACACATCGTCCCAGGCGACCGCGGCCAACGGCTACCAGGTGACCGCCAACCTCGCGGTGCCGCTGTATCAGGGGGGCTCGGAATACGCCGGGGTGCGGCAGGCGAAGCAACAACAGCAGCAGACCCAACGTATGGTCGATGACGCGCGGCGCACGGCTGTACAGAACGCGGTGCAGGCGTGGGAGACGCTGTCAGCCGCGCGCGCCGCGGCGGACAGCACCCGCTCCCAAATTCGCGCCAATGAAATCGCGCTGGAAGGTGTGGAGCGCGAAGCGATCGTCGGGAGTCGTACCACCCTGGATGTCCTGAACGCGCAGCAACTGCTGCTGAACTCACGGACGACGCTGGTGCAAAACCTGGCGCAATTGGTGAACGCGTCCTACGCGGTCGCGGCGGCGGTGGGCCGTTTGACCGCGCGGGACATGCACCTGCCCGTGCCGCTGTATGACGAGACAGCCTATTACAACGCCGTCCGCGACAAGTGGGGTGGCCTCGGGGACTACGCGACCAACCAACCTGGGCGCTGACGGGACCGCGGAGCAAGAGGTCGATGAGCGGATCACAGTTGCAACAGAGCGGAGCACCGGCGGCCGGCGGAGGCGCCGACCCATCCATGGAGGACATCCTGGCGTCCATCCGGCGGATCCTCAGCGAGGAGGACCTGCCCGAGGACAAAGCGCCGCCGCCGGCACCGCCCGTCGAACAGGAGCCGGACGTGCTGCTGTTGGACGCCTCGATGCTGGTGCCCGACCAGCCGGAGCGGCACATCCCCGAGCGGAGCCATGCCGCCTCGCACCCGATCATCGCCCGCTCCGCCCCGCCGCCGGCGCCGCCCCTGCTGATCCCGCCGGAGATGACGGAGGCAATGCTTCATCCCGCCGAACCGGAACCGCCGCCGCCCCCTGAAGCGCCTGAGGTTACGCCGGCCGAACCCGCGCCTCCGGCCATGCGGGTGCCGCCGGCGGTCATCGCGCCGATGCAGGAACCGGAGCCAGCCGACAAGGTTCTGGTGGGACCGCCCCACGCGCCAACACCCGCGGAACCGGCGCCCGAGATGCTCGCTCAGCCCCAGGAGCCGCGACCGGAGCCCCAATCGGAGCAGATTTCCGCCACCTCTAAGGTCCCGGTTTTCCACGCGGCGCGCGAACCCGGAATCGCGGCCCATCCGAAGCCAGGCTGGTCCGAACCGCCCATTCAGACGGATCCCGTACCACTCCCGGCGGCGCCGGATACCGCGCGTCCGGTGCCGATGAAAACCGAATCCCGGACGCCGCCGGCGCCCGAGTTCGCACCCGCGGTGTTGGTCAAAACCGAACCGCCCATGCCGGCGGAGGCCATCCCGGCGCTGGCGGTAGGGTCGATGGCATCGCTCCGCTCGCCGATGGAACGTGTCCCGTTGGAGCCGGAAGGCCAGATGTCGGCGAGGCCGTCCACCGCCGGCCTACCTTCCCTCGTGGGCCGGCTGCCGGCGTCGCCCGTGCTGGTGCCGGTGCCACGACCCGGTCAGGCGCCGCCCTTGATCCGGAGACCGATGTCGGCGACCCGGGAATCCCCGCTGCCGCCCCCGCCCAGCCGCTTCGCGCCAGCAGAACCCGCCGCCCAGGCGCCCCCCGAGCCTTCTTCTGCTCCCTCGGCTTCCGCGCCATTGACCGCCGGGTCCGTCGCGCGGTTGCCCGTGACCGAAACTACATCACCAAACCAGACCGCCACGCCCCCCCAATCGGAGACTTCTTCCATGAGCGCTTCCATCGCCGGCCTCGCCTCGGTTGAGACCGCCAACGCGGCGGCCGGGTCGGTCACCAACCTCGTCCGCGCCCTGACCTCCGATCGCGGCACCCAGGTGTTCAGCGGCGGTCCCACCATCGCCGACCTCGTGCGCGAGGAAATGCGGCCGATGCTGAAGGCATGGCTCGACAACAACCTGCCGCCGCTGGTGGAGCGGCTGGTGCGGGCGGAGATCGAACGGGTGATTTCCCGCGCCTCGGTCTGACCACCGCCCGTCATCCCCCGGCTCGACCGGGGGACCAGCCAGGCCACATCCCGCGTCGACCAATGGCACGGTCGAGCCCCGTGGGCTTCAAGATAAGCGCCGCGAGAGGAAAACGCGCCTCTCCCCGTCATCCTTGGGCTCGACCCGAGGATCTCTCGACACGCCAAGGAATTCAAACGTCGAACAAGGTGTCTGGGCCGGCCGATCCTCGGGTCGAGCCCAAGGATGACGTTCGCGAGCCCGAGGATGACGTTCGGGGGGAAGGTTTTCCCTTCGCCGGTCTTATCCTGGTGCCTATGGGGTCGAGCCGCGCCATGACGCATCCCCGCGGCCTCACCGCGAGCAGCCACCACGGCGGACCTGCCCCGCGCCCGAGCCGCTTGCTCTGAGCCGTCTCCCGCGGCATCCGTAAGGTTCCCCCGCTCATCGCCGGGGACGCGGGAGACCACCATGCCACTCGACAAGACGTTCGCGGCCAACGAAGTGGAGCCGGCCCTGTATGAGGGGTGGGAACGTGAGGGCGCGTTCGCCTGCGATCCCAACTCGAACGCGGTCCCCTTCACCATCATGATCCCGCCGCCGAACGTCACCGGCTCCCTGCACATGGGGCACGCGCTGACCATCACGGTGCAGGACGCGCTGGTCCGTTATCGCCGCATGACCGGACGCGACGTGCTGTGGCAACCGGGCACGGATCACGCCGGCATCGCGACTCAAATGGTCGTCGAACGCCTGCTCGCCTCCGAAGGCATCGACCGCCGCGCCCTGGGCCGCGACAAATTCCTGGAGCGGGTGTGGCAATGGAAGGCGGAATCCGGCGGCACCATCACCACGCAGTTGCGCCGGCTGGGTGCCTCGCTGGACTGGCCGCGCGAGCGCTTCACCATGGACGACGGACTGTCCGCCGCGGTGAAGGAAGTGTTCGTCACGCTGTATCGCGAGGGGCTGATCTATCGCGACCGCCGCCTGGTCAACTGGGACCCAAAACTCCAAACGGCGATCTCGGATCTTGAGGTAGAAAACCAGGAAGTCCGGAGTTCGCTGTGGTACCTGCGCTACCCCATCGCGGGCGAACCGGGTCAGTTCATCATCGTCGCCACCACGCGGCCCGAGACGATGTTGGGCGATACCGCCGTCGCGGTGCATCCATCGCATCCAACCATGGCCGGCCTGATCGGCAAATTCGCCATCTTGCCCCTGGTCGGCCGCGCCATTCCGATCGTCGCAGATGAGTACGCCGACCCGGAAAAAGGCACCGGCGCGGTGAAGATCACGCCGGCGCACGATTTCAACGACTTCGAGGTCGGGCGGCGGCACGACCTGCCGATGCCCTCCGTGCTGGACAAAACCGCGCACATAACGCTGGCGGAAATCGCCGACGCTTTGGTGGCGATCGAGGGAGTGGCCGATCCGGAATTCGTGCGAAGCCTGGACGGCAAGGACCGTTTCGCCGCGCGCAAGGCGATCGTGGCGGAACTGGAACGCCTGGAACTGGTCGAGAAAATCGAGCCGCACACGCACCAGGTACCGCACGGCGATCGCGGCGGCGTGCCGATCGAGCCGCTGCTGACGACGCAGTGGTATTGCAACGCGGCGGAACTGGCGAAACCGGCGATCGAGGCGGTGGAAACCGGCAAGACCGTCTTTGTGCCAAAACAGTGGGAAAATACCTTTTTCGCCTGGATGCGCGACATTCAGCCCTGGTGCATATCGCGACAGTTATGGTGGGGACATCGCATTCCCGCGTGGTACGGGCCCGATGGCTCGGTGTTCGTCGCGAAAGATGGCGACGAGGCATCCGCTTTGGGGTTGATTCATTACGGTCGCGTCGAGCCGCTGACCCAGGACGAGGACGTGCTGGACACATGGTTCAGCTCCGGCCTGTGGCCGTTCTCCACCTTGGGCTGGCCGGAGCAAACGCCTGAGTTGGGACGGTATTATCCCGGCGACGTGCTGGTCACCGGCTTCGACATCATCTTCTTCTGGGTCGCCCGGATGATGATGATGGGCCTGCACTTCATGAAGGACGTGCCGTTCCGCACGGTCTACATCCACGGCCTGGTGCGCGACGAGCGCGGCCAGAAAATGTCGAAGTCCAAGGGCAACGCGATGGATCCGCTGGAACTGATCGATCGTTACGGAGCCGACGCGCTGCGCTTCACCATCTGCGCCCTCACCGGCCCAGGACGCGACGTCAAACTGGGCGAGTCGCGGGTAAAGGACTTTCGAGGTTTCATCACCAAACTCTGGAACGCCGCGCGCTTTCTGGAAATGAATGACGTACGCGTCGATCCGGCGTTCGATCCGGTTGCCGTTCGGTCGCCATTGTGCCGTTGGATCCTCGACGCGGCGAACGCGGCGGTCGCGGAGGGCACCGGTGCGCTGGAGGCATACCGGCTGGATGAATACGCGCAGGCGGGATATCGTTTCGTCTGGAACACGTTCTGCGATTGGTTCCTGGAGTTCGCCAAGCCCGCCTTCGCCGGCGACCCGGATCAGGCGGCGGAAACGCGCGCGACGGCGGCGCATGTGTTCGGCGTCATACTGCGGCTGCTGCATCCCGCCATTCCGTTCGTCACGGAAGAGTTGTGGCATCGTTTCGGATACGGCGCGGAGTTCACCTTGATACGTGAGGCCTGGCCGTCATCGGTGCCGGTGGCGGACGCCGAAGCGGCGCGGGCGGAACTGGATTGGGTGGTACGGCTGATTGGCCTGGTCCGCTCGGTGCGCACTGAAATGAATGTGCCGCCGTCGGCGCTGGCGCCGGTGCTGCTGCGCGATGCGTCCCGTTTATCCATGACGCGCGCGGAACGGTGGATGGAAGCGATCCGTCGCCTGGCCCGGGCCTCCGAGGTGCGGGCGCTGGACGGCGCGATTCCACCGGACTCGGCGCAGGCGGTGCTGGATGAGGCGACCGTCGTGCTGCCTCTGGCCGGCCTGATCGACCTCGTCGCGGAACGGAAGCGGTTGGGCGGCGCGCGCGACAAAGCGCTCGCGGAAGCGGAGAAGGTCGTGCGCAAACTGGAGAACGCCGACTTCGTGGCGCGCGCGAAGCCCGAGGTGGTGGAAGAAAATCGTGAGCGCCTGACAGCGTTTCAGGCCGACGCCGCGCGCCTGGAAGCGGCCCTGGCGCGCATTGGCCAGAACGATCCGCCATGAGGCCGGACCGCGATTGGCGTGCCGGCGCCTCGATCAGCCTCCACGGGCGCCGATGAAAAGGCACCGTTGATTAAACGTCATGGTCCGCTCGGCCGGACCATGACGGGGGATGTGCGGCAACCCGCTGCTCGCCATGCTATCCAGGCGCCTATCTGTCAGACGCGATGCGAGCCTTCGGCCAGCGAGCGCAGTCCCGTCACATCCTTGATCACCACGTCCTGCGTATTGGTGACTTCGATGAGTCGCTCGTCGCGCAGTTTTTTCAGCGTGCGCACCACCGTTTCGATCGTCATGCCCAGATAGTCGGCGATGTCGCCGCGGGTCATCGGCAAAACAAAACCGCGCGGCGCGCGCTCATCTCCATCAGGATGCCCATTGGGAACCACGGGCGGATGCCCAGGGGCCAACCTGGCGCGCGCCATTAAAAACGACGCCACCCGCTCGCGCGCGCTTTTGCGGCCCAGAAGCAGCATTTGTTCCTGCGCGGCGACCAGTTCGGTGGAGGCGACTTTTAACAAACGTTCCTCCATCCGCGGGAAATCGCGCATCAGCGCGCGCAACGCGATGCGCGGAAAGCGGCAATACCGCACGGTGTCGATCGCTTCGGCGCTGAACGCGTAAAAGTCGGAGACCGCGAGGCCCAGAAAGCTGCCGCCGTTGGCGAAACCGGTGATCTGACGGCGTCCATCCGGCAGTAACTTGTACAATCGCGCGGTGCCGCTGACGATGTTGAAGAACGCGGTGGCGTCGTCCGCTTCCTCGATGAACAGCGTGCCCGGCCGCGCGACGCCACCGATCGCGACGGCGCCCAACCGCGCGAGGTGCGCTTCCGGAATGGCGTCGCAAACGCTCGCCCGGCGTACTCCACAGGTCGCGCACGGGCGCCCCGAACCCGAAGGCCTCAGAACGATCGGGAACTCCATGACAGCGTTCATGACTGCTTCGCCTGGATGCGTTCGCCATTTCTTAACGTTTGGCACGCGATGAGCGCGTGCGTGGCAATTGAACGCTGCGCCGTTCTGGTCAGGAACCAGGGAATCGGGCGGTATTTTTGCGTTAAAATTCAAGGGCCGAAGTGAAACGCGGGACGATTGGCGCGGATGCTACAGTTGAGACGTGGTTCGATTGACGATCACGCCTCGCCGGCCGTGGGCGGCAGCCCGAGCAGCATCCTGCCATACGGCACCATCCCCAGATGCCGCGAGACGACCGTATGCGTGCTGATCGTCACCATGTCGCGCCACAGGCTTTGCAGCGGATCCGTATTGTAGACGGTGCGCGCGCCGGCGAGTTCCGCCAGCCGTTCCACCCCTCGCCTCGCCTGCCATACGGCGAAGGCGATGTCGCGGCGGTTCCGCGCTACCGCCTCGGGCGAAATGGCGGCACCAGAGTTGACCAGCGCCAGGGTCTCATCCCGGCGCGCCCGCATGATCAGGGCAGCGGTTTCGATCTCGGCCGATGCCTCTCCCAGTTGCTGTTGCACAACCTCGGAGGCGCCGACGGCATGGGTGCCGCGCGAGACCCGGCCGAGCAGCGAAGCCGCCACCAGGCGCAACGCGCGTCGTGCCAGGGTGAAGGCCACGCCCGGCAAGGAGAACGGCACCAGCAAACCGCGCGGCGCCCGCGGCAGCGTGTAATCGGGATGCACCAGCGCGCCCGGCGTCGTGCCGTCGTACAGGTCGCGCAACAAAACGCTCCGGTGGGTGGGGATGAACACGTCGTTCAGCACCAGCGACCGGCTGCCGGTGCCGCGCAGCCCGAGCACCTCCCAGTCATCGACGATCTCGATCTGGCGCATCGGCACCAGCACATAGCGCGTCGGCGTGTTGCCGGCGCCGTCCTCGCAGCGCGCCCCGACGATGGCCCATCGCGCGTGCAGGCACCCGGAGGAGAACGGGAACCGCCCACTCAGCCGCCATCCCCCCTCCACCGCACGCGCCGTTTCCCTGGGCGCCAGCGAGGACGAGGCGACGGCCAACGGATCCTCGCCCCAGACGTCGATTTGCGCCTGCTCCGGCATGCAGGTGATGATCCACTGATGCTCTGCGAGGACCGCGTAAACCCAGGCGCTGGCGGCACAGCCCTCGGCGAGGGTTTCGATGACGCGGGAGAACACGCCGAAGCTTGCCTGATGACCGCCGAAGCGGCGCGGCTGCATGACGCGCAGGATGCCGGCGCGGTGGTAGTCGGCGATCGTCGCCTCGGGCACGCGGCGCTCCGCCACGGTGGCCGCCTCCCGGCCAGCCAGAGCGGGGATCAAAGCATGGGCCGCGTCGAGCAAACCGGTCGTTTCGTGCGTCATGTCGTTTCGTGCGTCATAGGGAGATCGTTCGGCGCGCCGTCCGGGCCTGTCAAGCGCGGCCGGATCGGGTCCGGCCGCAAGGGGCGCCGCATCGGGGATGAAAGCCGGACGCGGATGATGACTTGACCCGCCGCCCAACCTGTCGTTCAACCCGCCGGAGTGAGCCCGTAGCTCAGTTGGTAGAGCACGAGACTTTTAATCTTGGGGCCGTGGGTTCGAGTCCCACCGGGCTCACCAATGAAAACAAGAATTTAATCAACATTTTCAAATTGGTTTCCGGCTAACAAGCTACGGTGGGTAACACAGACGGCCGAACGCATCGTTGGCGAGGATGTCCCGCGCCTGTTCGAAGGGAAAAGTCGCCACCGAGCGGGAGGCGGCGCAGACGGCGTTCCAGGCGGCTCTGGTCGGGCGACCGGTACGATCGACGCTGCACCGCCAACTCAGCGGCTTCTAAAAGCAACCGACCGCGGGACCCGGGGATCGAGGACTACTTGCTGGCGGCCGTCCTGCGCGGCGCGCTGGCGCAACGGCTGGCAAGACGGCCCTGTGAACAGTGGTGCCGCCCCGACGAGGCGTGGGCGGCAACGGTCGAGCGGTTCGATCTCCGTCCGGCGCTTCGCCGGCAACGAGCTGATCGTGCCGCGGCGTCCGCCGGGCTGCCCGTGTTGTCGTGACACCGGCTTCCGAGGACGCCTCGCGGTCGCCGGGTTCCCGCGGCCGGATGAGAGGTTGGGCCGCATGATGGTTGAGCGCGTCCGCGATCGGGAGATCGAGCGTGCCACGATCATGGCGGGCATGGTGTCCATATTCGAGAACGGAGTTCCGGCCGCGCTGGCGGGAAACACCACCACGGAAGAGGCGGTTCGCGCAGCGTGGGCAACCGGGGCGCTGATCGGCATCCGGGCCCACCGCCGTAGTCTGAAGGACCAAAGCAACGTCGTATCCTACTGACGCGTGGTTCGGTAGTCCAACGGTTGCTCGCGCACTGACGGTCGGCATCCATGTAGGGATCACCGCTCCCGACTCGGCACTCTGATTGCTCTCCATCGCTCAGCCGGCGGCACCACGTTGAAGGTCATCGACGCGGCGCGGTTTGGATCCGCCTATTGGATGCAGTGTGGCGCGTGGCGGTGTCTTTTGCGAACTCCGCACCCAAACCTCGCACTGGTCCTGCTCAGCCTGGCGTAAGATTCCGGCTCGCCGCCGCATGACTACGGCGATGTCCTCATTGCCAAAGTGCCGCGGACTGTCGTCAGACGCGCGCGGCGATAAGCATCCGCCGCCATTTTGATTGCCTCGGCCTGCGTCGGATAGGCATGAATGACCCGTGCGAGCGCACGTAAGCCGACCCCGGTGCTGATCGCGAGCGAAAGTCCGCCGATCATCTCTCCGGCATGGCGCGCGACCACGGTGGCGCCCAGAATTCGATCGGTGCCCTGTTTCACATGGATCTTCACGAATCCTTCTTCTTCGCCGTCGGTCACCGCGCGATCGACGTCATGCATCAGAACCGTGAAGGTCTCCACCGGTATGGATTTCTCCCACGCCTCTCGCACGTAAAGACCGACATGAGCGATTTCCGGATCGGTGTAGGTGCACCACGGGATCGTCATCGCACTCAGTCTGCCGCGGCCCCGGAACAGGGCATTCGTCATCGCGATACGCGCGGAGGCCTCGGCGGCATGAGTGAATTTGTGCTCGAGGCATACATCGCCCGCCGCGTATATCCTTGGGTTGCTGGTTCGCAGGAAGTCGTCGATATGGATCCCGGCTTCGGTGTCGTACAAGATGCCGGCAGCCTCAAGACTCAAGCGTTCGACATTGGGCGCGCGACCAATGCCGACCAGGATTTCATCGACGGAGACGCTGAACCGTTCGCCGGCGCATACCATGTCGACAACTTTTTGTGTGCCCTCCCCGCGAACCGCGACCACCGTCGTGTTGAGGTGGATCTCAACGCCATCCCGTGCCAGGGCCTCCGACAGAATCTGAGCCGCGTCGCGCTCCTCCCTGGGCAGAAACATTGGGTCGTCCTGCGCTATGACGACGTAGGATCCGAAGCGGCAAAATGCCTGCGCCAGTTCGCAGCCCAGAGGGCCGCCGCCCATCACCAGCAAGCGCCTCGGACAGTCGGCCAGATCGAAGACAGTTTCGTTGGTCAGATAGCCGGTGTCCTGAAGCCCGGGAATCGGCGTGATCAGCGCCCTCGCCCCCGTCGCGATCAGCGCCTTTTTGAAACGTAGTACGTTATCCGCCACCGCGATGGTGTCGGAGCCCGCGAAGCGAGCCTCGCCAAAATACACGTCGATGCCGGCCTCGCTTATTCGACGTGCCGAAACTGCCCTGCCGAGCCGGGCCCGTACCCTCCGCATGCGGTCCATCGCGGCTGGAAAGTCGATGGCGATCGTGTCCGGCGTCCGACTGCCGAAACTCGCCGTGCCGCGCATATCGGCATAAATACGC
>Ga0182013_10007599_pt1 | contig 11894 bp, 13 predicted proteins | sample 612S2MmetaG_FD_120487 | JGI IMG/M metagenome (GOLD analysis project Ga0182013, IMG submission 120487) | Permafrost microbial communities from Stordalen Mire, Sweden - 612S2M metaG | ecosystem: Environmental > Terrestrial > Soil > Wetlands > Permafrost | place: Sweden: Stordalen | collected...
CTGGGCCGCTGGGTGCTGCTCGAAGGCTGCTGCAAAGCCGCCGAGTTCGGCGCCGTCGCGGGCCGGCCGCTGATGATGAGCCTCAACGTATCGAGTCAACAACTGCTGCACCCGGATTTTCTGAGCCATCTGCAAGAAGCGCTCGATGCGAGCGGGATCGATCCCCGCGTGCTGCAGCTCGAAGTGACCGAGAGCGTCTTCTTGGCGGGCGGCGCCGTCGTCGGGGCGGTGTTCGCGCGCATTCGCGGGCTCGGAATTCAGATCGCGTTCGACGACTTCGGCACCGGGTATTCATCGCTGAGCTATCTCGAACGCTTCCAAATCGACACGCTCAAGATCGACCGGTCGTTCGTCGCGCGGATCGACGACGCGTCGTCAAAATCCGAAATTCTGCGCATGATCATCTCGCTGGCGCACGCGCTGGGGGTCGACATCGTTGCCGAAGGCGTCGAAAACCGAGCGCAGCGCGATGCGCTCGGGCATCTGGGCTGCACCCACCTTCAAGGCTATCTGTACAGCCCGGCGATGCCCGCCGGCGACGCCGCGCGGATGGTCGCCCCGACCGGCCACCAAACCGAACTCGCCGCGCTGCTCGGCGAAACGCTCACCGACGCCGGACATGCGACCCTGTCCGCGGAGCAGCGTGCGGAGCTGCGCGAACAAGTCGAACTCGCGATGCAGACCCATTATCGCTGGATCGAGCGCCTCAACGCGGCGGTCGCCACGGGCGAGTCGCCGTATGACATCGCCGTGGTGGCGCGCGAGGATCTTTGCCCGGTCGGCATTTGGCTGACGACGACGATCTCGGAATCGTTGCGTACCATGCCGCTGTACTACGTCACCAAGTCGCGCCATGCGGTGTTTCACCGCAGCATGGCGCGCTTGCTCGCCGCAGCCGCGGCTCGCCAGCCGCAAGCGGCGCTCTCGATGCGGCCCGATGGCGACATGACGATGGTTGCGGCTTCGCTCTTGCGCACGCTCAATGATTGGCTCGCCATCGCCACGGGCGAGACCGGCTCGCCGACGGTTGCTTTCAGAAGCGACCTATCATAGCCGATAGCCCGCGCGCGAGGCATCGGAGTTGCTCAGAATGTGGGGTGCGGACGATCGACGCCGCCTAGCAGCAGGGTTGCACCGCAAGCGGCCGCTTGCATTTACGAGCGGGCGGGGACTCTTGCGCGGGCATTCGCGAGCTCGGCGATCACCGCGTCGGCGAAGCTCGAGGTCGTCGCGGCAGTTTCGCCCGGCGCGCACAGATCGGCGGTGCGCGGGCCGCGCGCGAGTGCCGCCGCGACCGCGCCTTCGATTGCCGCGGCGGCGCTGTGCTCGCCCAGCGAGAAGCGGGCCAGCAACGCCGCCGACAGGATCGCTCCGGCCGGATTGGCCCGATTCGTGCCGGCGATGTCGGGGGCGGTGCCGCTGATCGGTTCGTAGAGCCCGAAGCGCAAGGCACCCCTGGCGGCGCCGAGGCTGGCGCTGGGGGCCGTGCCGATCGACCCGGTGATCATCGCGGCTTCGTCGGACAGAATGTCGCCGAACATGTTCTCGGTGACGATGACGTCGAAGCGGCGCGGGTCGCGCACCAGCTGCATCGCGGCGTTGTCGACGAGCATGTGCTCGAGTTCGACGTCGGGATACGTTGCCGCGCGTTCGGCGACGATTTGACGCCATAGTTGCGAGCTGACCAGCACGTTGTTCTTGTCGATCGACGTCAGCCGCTTGCGGCGCCCGCGCGCCAGCTCGAACGCGAACACGACGACGCGTTCGATTTCGTCCGCGGTGTACACGAGTGTTTCGCGCGCGGTCATCACGCCGGCTTCGAGGCCCAGCGTCTTGGCGCCGAAGTAGAGCCCGCCGGTCAACTCGCGAACGATCACGAGGTCCATTCCGCGCACGATGTCGGTGCGCAGGGGCGAGCGTTCTTCGAGTCCCGCGAAGACTTGCGCGGGGCGGACGTTGGCGAAGAGCCCGAAGCGCTTGCGCAAGCCCAAGATTCCCGCTTCGGGACGCTGCTCGGGCCGGACACCGTCGAATCCGGGGCCGCCGACCGCACCGAAGAGAATCGCGTCGGCGGCCGCGCAGATCGCGATCGTTTCATCCGGCAGCGGCGTGCCGTGGCTTGCGATCGCCGCTGCGCCCACCGCTGCTTCGTGAAAGCTCAGCGCGGGCAGAACGCAAGCCAACACGCGCCGGGCGGCGGCCGTGATCTCGGGCCCGATGCCGTCGCCGGCCAGAACGGCTATTTGCGACAAGCGGCCTCCCACGCGCGAACGCGGTCGATCTTCGACGCAAGGAAGGGCAGGAAACCGCCGCCGGTGATGAACGCCTTGCGCAGTTCGTCGAGCTCGAAACGGATCGGGTCGCCGCCGTCGAGCCGGATCGTCTGGTTGTCGACGTCGATCGTGGCCCGCTTCGCGGCGGCGAACGTCGCGAGCTGGGCCGGGTCGATGACGATCGGGACGATCGCATTGTTGTAGGCATTTTCGAGGAAGATGCGCGCGAAGCTCGGCGCGATCACCGCCCGGAAACCGCGGTCGCGCAGCGCCCAGGCGGCATGCTCGCGCGACGAGCCGCAGCCGATGTTTTCGCCGGTGACCAGGATCTTGGCGTCGGGGACGCCGGCGAGCAGTGCGGGTCCGTCGGGCATGCCGCTCAGACAGTATTGGCCCATCCCGTCTTCGTCGATGCTCGTGAGGTAGTGCGCGGGGATGATCTGGTCGGTATCGATGTTCGGGCGCGGGATCGCCAGGATGTTGCCTTCGACGATCATGCCGGCACCGGTTCGCGGACGTCGATCTCGGCCGGCGAGCCGATGCGGCCGAGGATCGCGCTGGCCGCGACCACGACCGGCGAGGCGAGATGGACCCGCCCGCCGGCCCCCATGCGGCCGGGGAAGTTGCGGTTGGTCGAGGAGATGCAGCGCGCGCCGGGCGCGATGACGCCCATCGACATGCCCAGACACGGTCCGCACGAGGAGTGCGTCCAGAGTGCGCCGGCATCTTGAAAGATGTCGTGCAGACCCTCGCGCTCGGCTTGCCGGCGCACGGCTTGCGAGCCGGGCGTCACGATCGTGGGGATGCTGACTTTGTGGCCCCGCATGACGGCGGCTGCCGCGCGCAGATCGGAGATACGCGCGTTCGTGCAAGACCCGATGAAGGCTTGGTCGACCGCGAGGCTCGTCAGCGCCTGACCGGGATGCAGATCCATGTATTCGAGCGACGCCGCCTCGGCGTCGGCGGGCACGACACCGTCGATCGGCGCCGATTCGCCGGGGTTGATGCCCCACGAAACCGTCGGCCGGATCCGGCTGCCGTCGATGGTTACGGTTGCGTCGTATGTCGCGTCGTCATCGGCGCGCAGTGTCCCGTATCCGGTCGGGGCTAGTGGGGTCGCGCCGAGATACGCGCGGGTGGTTTCGTCGGCGGCGATGATGCCGCTGGTGGCGCCCGATTCGATCGCCATGTTGCACAAAGTCATGCGCTCTTCCATCGTTAGCGCGCTGATTGCCGAGCCGGTGTACTCGAGCACGTAGCCGGTGCCGCCGCGGAAGCCGATCTTGGCGATCACGCCGAGCGCCAAATCTTTGGCGGTGGCGTCGGGCGCGAGCTTGCCGGTGACTTCAACGCGCATCACTTTGGGCCGCTGCAGAATCAAACAGCCGGCGAGCATGGCGCCGGCCTGCGCGGTCGTGCCGATCCCCAGCGCGAAAGCGCCGAACGCGCCCAGCGTGCAGGTGTGGCTGTCGCCGCAGCAGACCGTCATCCCGGGCGTGACATAGCCGCGCTCGGGGACGATGACGTGACAGATTCCGTTGTCGCCGATGTCGTACATCGTGATGCCCTGGCGCTTGGCCCAGCGGCGCACGACTTGCGCTTGAATCGCCGTCGCCGTGTCTTTGGCCGGCGAGACGTGGTCGTTCATCGCCACGATACGGTTCTTGTCGTACAGCCGGTCGCCGAATTCTTTTTCGATCGCGATCGCGCCCTGCGGGGTGGTGATTTCGTGCGCGACGACGAGATCCATGAACACCAGCGCATTGCCGCCGGCGAGTTCCTCGACGACGTGCGCGTCCCAAACTTTGTCAAACAGTGACCGGTTCACGAGGTCCTCCCAGCGAATTCGTCTCGGTTTCGCTCGACGCATTCAGCGTGTTTGCGCCCAAGACCGTCGCCGCGATCGCGATCAAGTCGTTATCGGTGACGATCGTGCGCGTTTGCGAAAAGTCGATGACCGCCGCCGCGAACGCGCGCTCTTCGCTTTCGTCGATGGCGCAGCCCAGCTCGTGCGCGCGCGTGACGATCGCGTGCCGCCCCGAATTGCGGCTGATGGTCAAGAGCGTCCGCGCGCCGACGATCGCGGCGTCGAGAATTTCGTACGTCCGGCGATCCTTGAGCACGCCGTCTTGATGGATACCCGACTCGTGGACGAACGCGTTCGCGCCCACGATCGCTTTGTTTTTCTGTACCGGCATGTGCGACGCGTGCGCGACCGCTTTCGAGAGGTCGCCCAGCCGGCCGAGCACGACGCCCGAGGTGTACGGCAGCACGTCGCGCCGCACGTAGAATGCCGCGACGATCTCTTCGAGGGCGCAGTTGCCCGCGCGTTCGCCGATGCCGTTAATCGTGCACTCGACCTGGCGCGCGCCGGCTTTCACGGCGGCGAGCGCGTTGGCGGTCGCAAGCCCGAGATCGTTGTGCGTATGCACGCTGATCACCGCGTTTTCGATCCCGTCGGTGCGCTCGCGGATCGCGGTGATCGCCGCCGTCATGTCGTCGGGCGTCGCGTAGCCGACGGTATCGGGGAAACTCACCGTGGTCGCGCCGGCGCGGATCGCCGCGGCGAAGACCTCGATGACGAAGTCGATGTCGCTGCGCGACGCGTCCTCGGCCGAGAATTCGACGTCGTCGGTGAAGCGGCGCGCGAAACGCACCGAATCGGTGACGCGCTGAACGGCGGCTTCGCGCGTGATGCGCAGTTTCTTCGTGAGGTGTAAGTCGGAGGTGGCGACCACGACGTGAATGCGCGGCGCCGCGGCCTCGGCGAGCGCGGCCGCGGCCGCCTCGATGTCGGTGTACGTGCAGCGGGCGACGGCTGCGATGCGCGTGCTGCGCACGCGCTTCGCGATCTGGGCGACGCTGGCCGCCGTGAGCGCCGAGGCTGCCGGAAAGCCGGCTTCGATGCAATCGACCCGCGCTTCGGCAAGAAGCTCCGCGACACGGAGCCGATCGGCCGGCGTCATCGCCGCGCCGGGCGACTCTTCCCCGTCGCGCAGCGTTGTGTCGAAGATCTGGACGGTCTCCAAGGCCGCGTCGCCCGCCTCCATTATTTCGCCGCCGCCGGTTCGCGCAGCCACGGCATCAAACCGCGCAGCCGCTTGCCGATTTCTTCGATCGGGTGTTTGGCCGCTTTGGCGCGGAAGGCGTTGAACGAGGGTTTGCCCGCAGCATGTTCCGCGACCCATTCCTGGGCGAACTGGCCGCTTTGGATCTCGGCCAGAATCGCCTTCATCGCGGCGCGCGTCTCGGCGGTGACGATCCGCGGCCCGCGCGTGTAGTCGCCGTACTTCGCGGTGTTGCTGATCGCGCCGCGCATGCCCTCGATGCCGCGCTCGTAGACGAGGTCGATGATGAGCTTCATCTCGTGCAGGACCTCGAAGTACGCCATTTCCGGCGCGTAGCCGGCTTCGGTGAGGGTGTCGAAGCCCGCGGTGATCAGCTCCGAAACACCGCCGCACAGAACGGCTTGTTCGCCGAACAGATCAGTCTCGGTCTCTTCTTTGAAGGTCGTTTCCAGCACGCCGGCGCGGCCCGCGCCGATCCCCGACGCGTAGGCAAAGCCGAGTTCACGCGCTTTGCCCGACGGATTTTGATAAACGGCCACCAGCGCCGGCACGCCGCGCCCGGCTTCGTACTCGCTGCGCACCAGGCGTCCCGGGCCCTTGGGTGCGACCATGAAGACGTCGTTTCCGGCCGGCGGCACGATCGTGCCGAAGTGGATGGCGAAGCCGTGGGCAAACACCAGCGCGGCGGTCGGTTTCAGATTTTCCTTGACGCTGCGCAAATACGTTGCGGGCTGCTCCTCATCGGGGATCAGCATCATGACCAGATCGGCGCGCCTCACCGCGTCGGCGACGTCGGCGACGTTGACGCCGTCGCGGCGCGCTTCTTCGCGTTTGGCCGAGTCCGGCCGCAGGCCGACGACGACGTCGTGACCGGAGTCGCGCAAGTTCAGTGCGTGGGCGCGGCCCTGACTGCCGTAGCCGATGATCGCGATCGTTTTCCCGTCGAGCGCGCGCCGATCGATATCGGCGTCGTAAAATGCCTGCATCGTGTTAAACTCCCGCCGCGTTGGCTGCGCCGAGCGCGCTTTCGATCGTCGTATGACGGATCTGCATCGCGAACGCATCGTCGACATCGACGGCCGGAGCGATAGAGGCGATGACGTCGGCTAATGCTGCGCGCAATTGGGCGCTGGTCTGGGCTTCCACGGCGGCTCCTCATAGAAAAGCCCCCCGCCTGCGGGCGAGGGGCTTGAAGTGTGCGATCCGAGGTCGTTTCGCGCTACAACAAAGCCGCTCGCTGCCCGGTAAGGAGCACGAGAAGGCCCAGAAGCGTGAGGGAACGACCGGCTACGGACATCGTGCTCGTTTTGTACCATGACCCTCCCGAGGGCGTCAAGCGCGCGCCGGAACTCGTCCGCCTTCCTTGCCGCGAAGCCGAGGGCGGCCCGAGGCCAAAGCCCCAGTGGGGCGGACCGACCGATACCGTCGAATTCGATCGGCTCGCACGTACACTAGAGCCGGACAAGCTTCACGGTGCCTTGATGCTTGCCGAACGCGGCTCGGCCCCCGGCCGGCGACGACTCTTAGGAGACCGAACGAACGATGTCCGACATCTACGAACTCATCGCCCAGTTCCGCCGCGCGGGAGCGATCATCGAGCTTGGCGGCGGTGACCGCGTCCGTTTCAAGCCCGGCCATGCACCGCTTCCGCCCGGGCTGCTCGAAGAGCTGCGTTCGCGCAAAGCCGAAGTGATCGCCGCGCTCGGCGGCTCAGCCGCGGTTCCGGTGCGGCGCGAAGACCACATCCCGGTTTGCCCCGAGTTCGTCGGATCGCGCACCATCCTGCGTCATCCCGGCTTCGCCTGCGGCCGCTGCGGCAATCGCTACGACCGCCACGCCGAGGCCGGCAAGACCTCAGCGCCGCCCGAAGTGCTCGAGTTTCTGGCCGGATTGCTGCGCAAATAGGGCGTTACATGTAACGCGCCGAAGCATGGCGCATGAAACCTCCGTCGCGGCGGTCTGCGTCATCCTCTCGTCAACGTGTGGTCGAACATCGCAAGCGCCTGCGTGAGCAGGGTCTGCGCCCGATTCAAATCTGGGTTCCGGATACGGGTTCGGCTGCTTTTCGACTCGAGGCGCATCGGCAATCGTTGGCCGTTTCGACTGGTTCCCAGGCGAGGGACGATCAAGCGTTCGTTGATTCGGTTTCGGATTTTTGGAACGTCGACCTTGACGATTGAGGTCGAGTGAAGCGGGGAGAGATCTGGATCGTTTCGGGCGGCAAGGACTATGCGGGCAAAGCGCGTCCCGTCGCGATCATCCAGGACAACAACTTCGACGGTACCGACTCGGTCACAATTTGTCCCTGTACCACGGATCGAACCAACGCTCCGATCTTTCGTCTTGAGGTGATACCTGATGACCGCAACGGGTTGCGCGCCGCATGTCGCTTGATGGTCGATAAGATAACCACGGTTCCGAAAGCGAAAGTCGGCGCATGCATCGGACGTTTGGACGACGCAGACGTTTTGCGGCTAAACGCGGCCATCCTCGTCTTCCTCGGCTTGGCGGCTCCGCCGCGGACTTCGGGTCGGGCGGACTAGTGGATCGGTCCCGCCGCAAGCGCGAGCGCGACCATGAGGTCGTGACCGACGACGAGCGCGTCTTCATCGATCTCGAAGCGGGCGCTGTGATTGGGGAACGCGGTGGCCTCGCCGCCGCGCGTGCCGATCAACGCATACCCGCCGGGCCGCTGCTCGTGCATGAAGGCCATGTCTTCCGCCATCCCGTCTCCTGGATCGGCAACGCGTCCATATCGGCGCGCAGCAGCGTCACCGGTCCCGGCTTCGCGCCGCGCAGCGTTGCCAGCACGCCGGTTTGCGCGACGTTCGCGCGGATCTCTTCAAACGGTAACTCGCGCAAATGCGCGAGCACGTATTCCGCAGTCGCGAACTCTTGCAGTGAGAGTTCCGGGTGCGCGTGCAGGTGGCGGCGCATGGCGACGAGCGATTCTTTCACGGCCGTCGGCTACGCCGCATCGCGCGCAGCTTCCGCTGGCGCATTGCGAGCCCGGCCGTACCGCGAGCCGCCGGTGAAGCTACAGTTCGCTTGTTCGTACCACTGTACGTCGGGCTGGTGTCCCGGCGCCGCGCCGGCCATTCGTAGGGCTCGTGCTAGGTGCGCGCGTGGGCGCGTTTCGCGTGGGCTTTGCCGTCGACCGGAATAGCCAGCAACTCGCTCAGGATGCGATCGACTTGAGCTTTGAAGTCGGCTTCGATGCCGAAGAGCGCTAGATGGCCGGCCAGGCTCTTGATCACGCGCAACTCACTGCCTGGAATCATACGCTGTTCGGCTTCGCAATCGCGTGGGGGGAAGAACATGTCTTCGTCGATCGGCATCACGAAGGTTTTGGCTTTGATCCGTCCGAGTGCCGCTTTGAGATCGCCGCCGGTGTTGCGGCTCACGTCGCCGCGCTGCCATTTCCAGGCCATGCAGAGTAAATCGTTGGGGTCCATCGCGGTGAAATACGGTTCCATGAAGCCGGTGACGAACGCGTCGGCGGTACCGAAACCCAGCGGCTTATAGTGCTGCTGCTTGAAAAACTCCGTGCTCCAGCCCATGACGGTCCACAGGTGCGCCTGACGGCATAAGCCGTCAAAGACCGCGGCGTTCGACTTGTACTCGCCGCCGTTCCACCCCGGATCCGAGCGAATCGCTTCGTTGCAGGTTTGCGTCCAGATGAAATCGTGCTCGGTGTTGCGTGCCGTGCCCGCGATGGGCGCCGCACGCTTCACCATATCGGGATAGCGCACGGCCCATTCGTACGTCTGCTGCGCGCCCATCGATCCGCCGGTCACCAGCGCGAGCTGCGAGATGCCGAACGTTTCGGTCAACAGTTTGTGCTGAGCGCGCACGTCGTCGCTGATGCGGACGTGAGGAAAGCGGAACATCCCGTGCGGAGCCGGCGTGTTGTGCGGCGAAGACGACAGGCCGTCACCGATTTGATTGATGACGATGACGAAGTACTTGTCGGGGTCGAGCGCGCGGCCCTTACCGATGTAGACCTGCTCCATGATCTTACTGGTGCCCGAATACCAGGTCGTCACCAGGATCGCGTTGTCTTTGGCGGCGTTGAGTTTGCCGAAGGTGACGTAGGCGAGTTTGCAGTCGTGAATCGTGCCGCCGTCTTCCAAACTGAAATCACCGATCTTCGCGATGTCGAACGGTCCATGGTTTTCCTGGGAGTAGTAGGGATTGTCAATCATCGGTCTCTCCCCTTGCCTCGCGGCAGCGCGTTCTTTCGCGTTCGATTGTATCGCCGATTCTAGCACACCAGGACTGCGCTTCGCGTAGTCCGGCGCGTTGCTGCTCGCCGAAGCTGGCAGCACGCGCGGTGCCCGGCGAAAGCGGCGCACCCGATGTGAGGCGCGAGTTGCCGGCTGCGGTGCAATCGACGGACGAACGAGGCGTGCCGCTGCCGTCCTCGCTCGGCGGTAGGTCCGAGCGGTGCGCATCTCTTCGCCGGCTTCGGGCATCATGGGAAGCGTCATGTTCCTGTCGCTCAGCATCTTGGATCAATCGCCGATCGTCACCGATCGCTCGCCGGAGGCGGCGATCGCGGCAACGATCGAACTCGCTCGGCGAGCCGAAGAGCTCGGCTATGCGCGCTATTGGCTCGCCGAGCATCATGCGATGCGCGGTTTGGCCGATGCGTCGCCGGAAGTGCTCTTGGCGCGTCTCACGGCCGAGACGTCGCGGATCCGGCTGGGGACGGGCGGCGTGATGCTGCCGCATTACAGCGCGCTCAAAGTCGCCGAATCGTTTCGGATGCTCGAAGCACTCGCGCCCGGCCGGATCGATTTGGGGATCGGCCGCGCACCCGGCGGTTCGGGGCTCGTGTCGGCGGCGCTCGAGAGCCGTGACGTGGCGAGCTTTCCCCGCCAGATCGCCGACGTCATCGACTACCTCGACGGAACGACGCCGGCCGACAGTCCGTTCGCAGCGCTGAGCGCGATGCCCAGCGGCCGCTCCTCACCGGAGGTTTGGCTCCTGGGGTCGTCGGACTACGGGGCTTTGCTCGCGGCCGAAATGGGCTTGCCCTACACCTTCGCACACTTCATCGCCGGAGACGCGTCCGCGGTTACCCGTGCGTACCGCGAACGTTTCCGACCGTCCGCACGCTGCGCGTCACCGCGCGTGATCGTCGCACTGGCCGCAATCGTCGCGCCCACCGACGCGGAAGCCGAAGCGCTGACTTGGCCGGCTGCCCTGTGGCGCATGCGGCTCTTTCGCGGCATCTCGACGCCGGTGCCGTCGATCGCGGAAACCGAACGGTATCCATGGATGCCGCGCGAGCGGTTCGAGGTGGAACAAACGCGCCGCGTCGTCTTCGGATCCCCCGCGACGGTGCGGGCGAAGATCGAAGGGCTCGTCGACGCGCACGGCGCGGACGAAGCGATGATCGTCACGATCCTGCCGGACTACGCCACGCGGATGCGTTCGTACGAACTGCTCGCCCGCGCGTTTACCGAGCGCGGCGAGCAGAGTGCGGCGCTGATCGCAGCGCGATGAGCGAACGGGCGGCGCGTTGCCGGCAGCTGAGCGAGAATCCGCGAAAGCGCGGCCGATCGCGCTTCGCGCAACTTTTTGCGGTTCGCTGAGCGCTACGGCCATCACCAAAGGCAGTCTAGGACTACCAGCTCGCAGGCTTGGGGATGGTCTTTCCATTTTTGCCGATCACCGGGTCTGGAAACTGACACGGCCCGAAGTATGTTTGGATATGTCGCGTCGATGTCGCGACGGTTTCAAGCGAACCCGCCGGATTTTTTCCGGGCGCTAACAAGATCACAGGCAGTTTGACGTCTTGCGTGACGATGCGCAACGGCTCCACGAGGTTGGTGTCGTTCGTCAACACGGCAGCTTCGTCGAATGCACCCGTCAAAGCGTCACGAACGAGGTGCACCCCGAGGTTAACGTCGGATCCCTTTTCCTCGGTCTTCCAAACTTCAACAACCGTCGGTGGGGGCTGAAAGTTCGGCGGCTGAACGAATGCGGCCCACTTTTTCGTCACGAGAAACCGAGCCATATGCACCTTGACCAATGGTAGCGTGTCGATGGCACTAAGGTACGCGTTCTTCCGAGCTGGCGCCGCTGCATCGGTGCGGCCCCTTCGGGGCGGCTACGCCGTCCTTGACCCGGCCGGCTGAGTCTTGTCGAGGCGACCGGCGGGTACGGCAGGACGGAATCGGACGGCAAGGCTGACCGGATGGCTGGACCACTACCAGGGCGCTGCCCTGGACCCGGAGGACGCCCCCGGCTGGGCCTGGCAGGTTGGTAAGCTAAGCGTGGCAATGGTTTTAGCGGCCGTAGCCGTCACGGCCGGCGGGCCGCTCGACAGGACACCAGAGAGAGATGGCAGTGAGTCGGATGGAAGTGGACAAGCGCAAAAACCTTCCTCATTCAATGCCGTGACGAAGCGTGCCGACAATCGGTAAGCGTCGTTTGCAGGCCGTCTTGCGCACGGTGCCGCTCGCTCACGATGATAGGTGAAAGCCCGTTTTTCATCGTGAGGAGTTAATGGCAGCAGCAAAATCACCAACGCAGCGCGCGCTAC
>Ga0182013_10007601_pt1 | contig 11892 bp, 14 predicted proteins | sample 612S2MmetaG_FD_120487 | JGI IMG/M metagenome (GOLD analysis project Ga0182013, IMG submission 120487) | Permafrost microbial communities from Stordalen Mire, Sweden - 612S2M metaG | ecosystem: Environmental > Terrestrial > Soil > Wetlands > Permafrost | place: Sweden: Stordalen | collected...
ATCTGGTCCCCGCAACCAAGATATCAATCGAACGGCGGCTAACGCCCAAACTTTGGCCAGCAGCCCAAAGAAATAAGCGCCACCACAAAAACCCAAAATCCAAACCAACCAAATACAAAAAAAATCGCGCCCCACATAGAGCGCGATTGCTTCGCTTTTGGAAAACGTTCGCCCTACTTTTTCTTCCCCGCTTCAATCACATCCTCAACAGTGCGCAGGCCCGTCGTCGGAGCATTGACGAGCACAGCCATGTTTCCGGGCGCGTGCTGGTTCTTCCACATTTTTGTATGGGCCAAGGGTATTTTGTCCCATGGGAAGACTTCCGACATGCAGGGGTCGACGCGTCGATCTATGACAAAGCGATTTGCCGCAGCCGCCTGCTTGAGATGCGCGAAATGCGAACCCTGAATGCGCTTCTGCCGCATCCAGACATAACGGGCGTCGAAGGTCAGATTGAAGCCGGTTGTGCCAGCGCAGAAAACTACCATGCCGCCGCGCTTCACCAAAAGGCAGGAAAGAGGAAAGGTCTGCTCGCCGGGGTGCTCGAAGACGATGTCGACGTCCTTCTTTCCGGTAATGTCCCAGATTGCCTTGCCAAAGCCGCGCGCCGCCTTTGTCCAGGCGTTGTACTCGGGGGTGTTGACCTTGGGCAGCTGACCCCAGCAGCCATCGAATTCCTTGCGGTTGATGACGCCCTTGGCGCCAAGCGAGAGCACATAATCGCGCTTGCTCTCATCCGATATAACTCCGATGGCGTTGGCGCCAGCGGCGGCGCAAAGCTGAACGCCGAAGACCCCGAGGCCACCAGATGCGCCCCAGATCAACACATTGTCGGACGGCTTGAGCCGATGCGGCTCGTGCCCGAACAGCATGCGATAGGCAGTCGCAAGCGTCAGCGTGTAACAGGCCGATTCTTCCCAGGTCAGATGCTTGGGCCTCTCCATAAGCTGACGGTCCTGCACGCGGCAGAACTGGGCGAAGGAGCCATCGGGCGTTTCATAACCCCAGATGCGCTGTGACGACGAGAACATGGGGTCGCCGCCGTTGCATTCTTCGTCGTCGCCATCGTCCTGATTACAATGAACGACAACTTCGTCGCCAACTTTCCAGCGCTTGACCTTGGACCCCACGGCCCAGACGATTCCGGACGCGTCGGAGCCGGCGATATGAAAGGGCTGCTTATGTGCGTCGAGAACCGAGATCGGCTCGCCGAGCGCGGCCCACACGCCATTGTAGTTCACGCCCGCCGCCATCACGAGCACAAGCACGTCATGGCTGTCGAGCTCCCACGTGGGGACGACTTCAAGCTGCATGGCCTCTTCGGGCGGACCATGCCGCTCCTTGCGGATCGCCCACGCGTACATCTTCGCGGGGACGTGTCCTAGCGGTGGAATTTCGCCCAATTCATAGAGGTCTTTAGCTTCGGTCAATTTCGCGCCTCCCCAAGGGACAATATTGATATGCTCCGCCTCAGGCGGGCATTCCGGGCGATATACATATACGCCCTGCTTTCGCCTGAATAGGGTCATCTGCCATTCGTGGCTTACGGATCGCCAAGGGAAGGCGGATCCCTTGGCGAAGTCCGCGCAGCGGCTGTCGCCGTTTGCGCGTGGCGGCTTTTCGTCTATTGACTTGCAAAAGCACTTCCGACCAGGGGTCTCGCGATGTTTCCCAAGCCAGTTTCCGATTTGAAGCCAAATACATTCGAATATGAACAGACGCCTCTCGTCAAACCCACGGGCTTTCGCGAATATGACGCGCGCTGGCTATTCGAGAAAGAGCTAAACCTGATGGGCGTGCAAGCGCTGGGGCTCGGTCTTGGCACCTTGCTGCACGAGATGGGCGTGCCGCTGGAGTTGGCCACGGGTCACGACTACCGGGCCTATTCCGCCTCGATCAAGCTCGCGATGATCACCGGGCTGATGGGCGCCGGCGTGCATGTGCATGACATTGGCCTCGCGCTTTCGCCGATGGCCTATTTCGCGCAGTTCGAACTCAACACGCCAGCCGTCGCCATGGTGACTGCTTCCCATAATGATAATGGTTGGACCGGCGTGAAAATGGGGGCCCAGCGACCAGTGACTTTCGGTCCGGAGGAAATGGGCCGCCTGAAAGAGATCGTGCTCTCGGGCAAGTTTCGAGAGGCGGGCGGCGGCTCCTATCGCTTCCACGAGAATTTTCGCGCGCGCTATTTGGACGATCTTGCGCGCGGAGTGAATTTTTCCCGAAAGATGAAGGTCGTCGCGGCTTGCGGCAATGGCACGGCTGGCGCCTTCGCGCCGCGACTGCTGCAACGCCTCGGATGTGAAGTGGTTCCCCTTGATACGGAGCTGGATTACACCTTTCCCCGTTACAACCCCAATCCGGAAGACATGGAAATGCTGCACGCCATTGCGGATAAGGTTCGCGAAACGGGAGCGGACGTTGGGCTTGGCTTTGATGGAGACGGTGATCGGTGCGGTGTCGTAGACAATAAGGGCGATGAGATATTCGCGGACAAGATCGGTGTAATGCTCGCCCGCGACTTGTCGAAAATTCACCCGCAGGCGCGTTTTGTCGTCGACGTGAAGTCGACAGGACTCTTCGCCACGGATCCGGTGCTCATCGCACAAAATGTTCGTACGGACTACTGGAAGACAGGCCATTCCTATATCAAGCGGCGCGTGAACGAACTGAATGCTCTCGCCGGCTTCGAAAAGTCCGGTCATTTCTTCTTCAATGCGCCGATCGGGCGCGGCTATGATGATGGATTGCTCACCGCGATTCACGTCCTGGAGATGCTGAACCGCAATCCCGATAAGTCCATGGCGGATTTATACGCTGATCTGCCCAAGACCTGGGGATCGCCGACGATGTCGCCGCATTGCGGCGACGAGGTCAAATATGGCGTCGTGGAAAAGGTGACGGCGCGCTTCAAGAATATGCACGACAAGGGTGTTCACTTCCTTGGAGGACCGATACGGGATCTTGTCACGGTGAACGGCGTGCGCGTGACCGTCGGAGACGGAACCTGGGGGCTTGTCCGTGCGTCCTCCAACAAGCCGGAACTCGTGGTTGTGGTGGAAAGCCCTGCCTCCGAGGCTCGAATGAGGGAAATGTTCACCTCCCTCGACGCGGTGCTGCGGGAAAACCCGGAAGTAGGCGCCTATAACCAGACCATCTGAGCCTAAACCAGACCGCTTCTGGTCCCCAGGAACTTCACAAGGCTGGCGTCAGCTCGCCAGCGCAATGTGTGACTGCGTCATGATCGATGTTTCGATTCCATCCTGGTTGGGCTGGGGAGACGCAATCGGGGGCGAGATGACACTCGACGATGCTCTGGCTGTTGTGAAATGCGACGACTCCGTGTTGCTAAGATTGGCGGGTCCCGCGGTCTTGCGGCTGAAGCTGCTCGAAGTCGCTCATGTTCTCTCAAAACCAAATCTGCCGCCCGAGATCCGTGCGGCAGCCCAAACGGCTGCGAGAGAATTGAGGACGCTTATTGCGGAAAGACCCTGTGTTTCCTTGGCGGACGTTGCGGCCCGGGAGAAAGTTCTGGGGCGTGCGCCGACCAATTTGACGGAGCCTCATCGAATATGTGGTTGAATTTCCGCGCTCGCCTTTGATTCCCTTTTAGATCCTCTATCGCTAGAGGCGCTTGTTAGCTCCGGAAACGCGCAGTCGCCTCATCGCCTCATCGATGCGCGCATTTGCTTGGGCTAGCAGCGTCGAGCCGCGCGCGTCACCGGCAATCAAGTCTGGATGCCAGCGACGTGCGGCGTCACGACGCAGCTCGCGGAGCCTATGTGCGGAATGGCGTGCAATAACGATCTCCATGAGAAACGCGGCGAACTCGATACTTGATGGGACAAATGACACCTTTGTCTCGGCTGCTTCGGCGTGCGTCGACTCTTTCGCATAGGTCTCGGCATAGCGGCTGGTTGGTGGAGCAGACTGTTCAATGCCATCCATTGAGTCATTGAGAATAAATCGAGAGCCCCGATTGTTGAATGGTGGACATTTCGCGAGATCCGCTTTCGTCGTCATGGAGTTTTCGATCTCGTCCAGGATGCGCTCAAAGGTGATCATGCGATTGTTCCGGCGGCAATTGACCCGCGATCGGCAGGCGATGCCTTATTCAGGCAGTTTTTCGCTCCCCAAACCTGAAGCTCTTTCCCTCGTTCTCAGAGCGCCGCGATGCGCGCCGCTACAAGCCTGGCTGCGGAAGCAAAGACGCGCCTTCTCTGCGATCAAAGGGGCGTGCGCCTAGCAGAGAGCATATGAAATCGAAGTGCGGAAGGAGCGCTCGGTGCGGCGAGGCTGTTGAGGGCTAGGCTTCGGCCCCCAGCGCATGGCGCAACCTGCGCGAAGCGGCCCATTGAGCCGCGCCCTTCGCGTCCAAAACGAACGCTTCTTGATTGAAGGGCCTGTTCGCCTCTGCGGCGGAGTTTGCTTTTATAGACGCAGCAATTGCCAATACGACAATGGACGCAGCCTCTGAAAATATGAGGCTACTATCATGTTGGCTTTTATAGGCGGACATCATTCGGCTTACGACCGACCTGAGTTCGTAGTCAATCAACTCCAGATCAGCTCGCAGTGCGCCAGTCAGATTGCGGCACTCATCTATTGTGATTGATCTTGCTGACGTTGATCCCGTGTTGATGTGGTTATCTCTATTAAAGTATTCAAGCGACATTTTACGCCTCACTAAGTTTTGATATGCATATTTTAGATATTATATATAGGCAAATAAGGAATTATCATAATAATTGTACGCGCAAACTTAGTGAAAGCTCGGCATAATGATGTATTATTGATTACATTTGCGGGCGCTGGCTGCGCTTTGATTTTATGGCGCCATTTCCTCTCGCGGCGGGGCGCGGACATTTAGTCGAGACGGCGCTCGATAGTCGCCTATGATCCCGTTTTCAGCAATGTCTGGACCGCCGACGAGGGCGACAGCATATAACCCAGAAAGCGCTGGGATTCGATTGGGTCATAGCCAAGCCGCGCGCGCAATTTCTTGCGCAATTTGCTGATGTGGCTCTCAACGACATTCTCTTCGATGCCATCGTCGAAAAGCCCGTAAACGGCATTGAAAATTTGCGATTTCGTGAGGCGTCGCCCCTTGTTGATTACGAAATATTCCAGCATTCGTCTCTCGCGCCGCGGCAGCGAGAGCGCCTCCCCATCAACCAATGGGTCGCGGCCATCGAAAAACACCTGGATAGGACCGACCAGCGCAAAGTCCTGGCGCGCTTCGGCCCGGCGCCGAATAGCATGCACCCGCGCGAGAAGTTCCTTGACGTGGATGGGTTTGCGAACCACGTCGTCGACGCCGGAACTGAACAAGCCCAGCGTCAGTTCTAGCGACGGCGCATCGTTCAGCGCGATCACGGGGGCCTGAGAGCGGCGCCGGATAAGCCGCGGCAATTCCTGGCGCCCCGGACACTCACCGATAAGAAAGGCCTCGACCGCCTGAACATCGCCTTCGACGGCATTGTCGACCCAGTCGACGAACTGCCCACCACAGAAACCGGATGATGCAATCCCCTCCTGCCCAAAGCGGCATGTATATCCGCTTGTCACGAGCTCTCTCTCGTTCACGATAATGAGCATTTCCTGGCTCCATTGGCGGCAATGTCTACAGACAACTGCCCGCGAATCACTGGTATAAAGTATTTATTCGTAATTAATATCTACCGTCAATTATTTGTATGAATGTAGTTGCGTGTACATAAGTACATTTAAGTATTGTATACAATCGCAATGAGTCCTGATGGGCCCTTGAAAATACTGGCCGCGCGCCCTTGCGCCTTCTTCAAATTGCTCGCCGCGATCCTCGTGAACAAAATTGATGTTTCCCATCCGACTGGAAAATCGGTTCCGGGGTCTTTTTGCCTTCCATCAGTGTTGTCGCCCTGATGGTAAGTCTCACGCGAGTTCTTGTTTATAGAATCTTAACGTCACGAAATCAGGAGACTTCAATGCACAAGATGTCCCAGTTCAAGCTGATCCGCGAACAAATGATGGAGGAGGTGACTCAAATTCCGCAATATCGCGCCTTGAAGGCGATGGAGAGATTCATGGGAGAGATCGCGGAAATTTACGGCGCGTCGTCAGCATTCTCTGAGTCTGACAAATCGGAAGACAATGAAATGGCTCCCCAGACTCAGGAAGGCCGTGTCGTCCGCGACGCCGCGATCACCCCCGCCCAGAGGATAACACCCTATATTCCAGCCCATCGCGTCGCCTGACGCCGCAACGCCCCCAGTCTTTCTTCGGGGCTGAGCAAGAAGGACTGGGGCGAAATCGAGCAAACGCATTTTATGACGAGTTTGATCCGGGCGCTCTGAGAGTCGTCTCCGAAGGCTACGGAGGCTCTGGTTTGTTGCGCATGGATTTGACGCTTGAGCGAATCTTTTTTCCCTCCAGACGCCGCAGCTTGGAGCCGAGCGTGGGCTTTGTCTTGCGCCGAGGCGGCGGGGCCGGCTCGGCTGCCTCCCGTATCAAGTCCAAAAGGCGTTCAAGCGCGTCCGCCCGATTGCGCTCCTGAGTCCTGTGACGCTGCGCCGAAATGATGAGCACGCCCGACTTGGTCAGGCGCCGACCCGAAAGCCGCATCAAGCGATCGCGAACGAGCGGCGGTAGATTGGGCGAATTGGCGACATCGAAACGCAGTTGTACGGCTGTTTCGACCTTCTGAATATTCTGCCCGCCGGCGCCTGACGAGCGCAGGAAGTCTTCTTGCAATTCCCGTTCGTCGATGGCGATGAAGGGCGTGACCTGGATCATGAGCGCGTCCGCTGAAACTATCAATTCTGCTTCATAGCATGGCGCTCGGATCCTGGCTTCCGGTTATCAACCCTTCGCGTTCATGAGCAGGAAACCCCGACCGCCGCGACAATGAGCGCGAAGGCCTAAGAAAGCCCATGCCTTCGCGAAGCGAGAAAGCGCGCGACTCTCGCTCCCATAAGGCCGCCAATAACGCCACCAGTGAGAAAGAACGCTGCGTTTGTCCAATTCAGATGGTCCGAAATCGCGCAATTGGCGGCGGTCGCCAATCTAAAGGCCGCTAACGAAATGAGTGACGGGCCAATAGCAAAGTAATGATGAACCAATCATCGGGCTTTCGTGCCCTTGACTTTGATGGCTATCCTAGGCGAATCACGACGCTGATGTCGAAAATAGAGGAACTCATCTGCGCCAGAATTGACTTGCGCTTGGCGGAGCCGTCTTTGGAGTTGATGGATGTGAATCTTCACATCGCGATAACCCGCCTGGCGCTTGCTGCAGATCTAGGTACGGCGCAGGAGGTCATCGGGCGGATGTTCAACAATTTTGAGCGGGCAGGTTGGTTGAAACTGTCGCGTGGCGCGATCAATATCGTGGACGCAGGTGCGCTTTGCTTGCTCATTAGTAGCAAAAGCGACTAGCGCGCGAATTCAGGTCGGGAAACAGAGCACCCACAATTGGTCTACGGCGACGAAATTGCTGTTATCCAAATTGAATAATGCGGAATCTCCCAGGCTCACCGCAGAGTTAATGCTGAACCGTGACGCCCAATTCTCGTCCGCTTGCCGCAGGCTATCGAGCTTGCGGGATCCCCTTACGATAAGCGTGCGCCTCTACCGGCGCCGGACTCGTTGTTCGCGCGAATTGAGAAAATGAATGATCTCCGCGATAGGCCGGTAAAACTCGACCGGAATCAATTTGTTGACTTCTACGATATCATACATGGCGCGCACGAGATCCCTTCGTTCCAAAACGGGTATGGAGCATCGCTCCCCAATCTCGCGAATACTCAGCGCCAAGAGATCCTGCCCTTTTGCGACCACCAATGGAGCGCTGCCTTCTCCTTTGATGTAGCGAAGAGCAATGGCGTAATGAGTCGGGTTTGCGATAATCATCGTGGCTTTTGGAACCGACGCCATCATGCGTTTGCGCGATCTCGCGAGAGCCAAGGATCGCATTCGGCCCTTGACCAGCGGATCACCTTCGGACTCTTTATGTTCCTCTTTCAGCTCCTCGCGACTCATTCGGAGATCCCGCCTCCATTTCATTCGACTCCACGCGACATCTGATGCCGCGAGTAGCGCGCCCGCAGTGCAAACGATGCTCGTGAGGTGGATCACGACTTGCAATATAATTTTGGGCGCGAAAGACAGCTCGGTTTCTAGAAGGTCATCGATGATCTTTCTGTCCGCGACGAATGAAAGGGTTGCTGCTCCCATCATAATCATAATCTTAATGCCGCTCTTTGCGGCTTCTCCCAGACCGGAAAGTCCAAATATCCGTTTCCATCCTTTTCGAGGGGATAGGCGTTGTATGTCTGGAAAAATGCGTTCAAAGACCACCGATGGGGAGTTCTGAGCAAATGACGCGGCGATTCCCCCAATTGCGACAATTGCGATCATGGGCCCTAAGAAGCGTCCCATTTCCAAGGCGACATATCTGAGATATTGCGAGGCGTCAGCGCCGTTGCTTATTGGAATTGCGCTAGCATTGCCCAGGATTAACGCCAGGCTGCCAAACAGATGTTTACCGTTGGGTTCGGCTATAAACGCCATGCCCAGCAAAAACGCGAAGAAGCCAGCGATCGTAATCGCGTCTCGCGAGACGGGATTGTTGCCCTTTGAGATCGCTTCCGCGATTCGCTTCTCGCTAGCTTCTTCGGTTTTTGAATCAGCATCGTCATCCCTCGACATTCTATCACCTTTGGGGCTAATCAGATGCCGGGGTCGATTGAGCGTTTAATTCGATGACTCCTGCCTTGCGTAATTGAAGCGCGGTGTTCGCAATCTGTCTTCGCGCCGTCAGGATATCTCGCTCTGAAGGCGTGTCGCCTGCGGCGAGTTCCGCCTCGACCATTCTCCGAACGCGCGCCCCGAGAATTGGAAGAACGGACAAGTTGATCGAGTCGTCCGCTCCTCGCAAAGCCATTATCAACTGATCTGTCGGAACCTTGTCGAAAAGCAACGCGCGAGCGCGCTCGCAAAGCATTGGAATATCTTCGAAGGTAAAAACGAGTCCCTTTAGCTCCCGCGCAATCGCAGGATCAAGGCTCTCGATGTTCATGAATATATCGTCTGCGTGATCCCGATCCATCTGATTGAGAATCTCCGCCACTTGCGATCGAGAATCCGGTCCCAACTCGGAGCTCCGGGACCCAAGAAGATCTTCCTGAAGAGTTACTTCAATTATTCGGATCGCGGTGTCCGTTACCGGGTGAGATCTCAACATTCGACTGATGACGTTGTTTCGCAATTGCCCAGGGAGTTCTTCCAAAACCGCCGCCGCAATTGTACAATCGAGCCTTCCCATAACCAAGGCTATCGTCTGCGGATGCTCGTTAGCGAGATAGGATCCGATTGCGTTTATGGGAAGCGAGGAAAGGCGCTGCCAGAAGAATTGATTGGAGCCGCCGATTACGTCGGACATTATTTCTGCAACATTCTCCGGAGGAATGACGCCAGTCAATAACTGTTCTGCTTTCTCGGGCGCGCCAATGAGATCAGGGGTGCGACTAAAAAATTGATCAGAAAAGTCGCCGATCAGGGATTCCAGAGCCTCTCCCCCAACAACTCCGAGAGCTGCGGCGCGCTTTGCCAATTGATGCAAATCATCTTGATCAAAGTGCCTTAGCAGTCGACGCGCGATCTCCGGGTCTATTGAAAGTAGTAGGGCCGCCGCCTTATCAGAGCCCTGAAGCAATTTAGTGGTGTCTCGGCCCACGAGTCCGTTCATGACGATTCTCTCCGATGTCAGTCGCGCGCTACTCCTATTTGCCGATCTTTAATCTCCGTTAGGGAAACCCCGAAGCGCGTGTTGTCTCCTTCAACCACCACTACCTCACCGCGAGCGATGACGCGGCCGTTAACCACTACGTCAACAGGGTCGCCGATCCGATGGTCAAGCGGTACGATGGCGCCCCGTCCGAGCTTCAGCAAGCTAGATATTGGAAGCGTAGCGGAGCCGACCACGACCTGCACCACTACCGGAATTCGAAGTATCGATTCCATGTGACGTTGGTCCATCGACCCAGACTGCTGTTCAATTCCGTGGTCGTCACCTCTAATGGGTTTGGACAACGAACCTTCCAGTCCTCTATGTTGCTCGGCGTTCATTCCGAACCCCCTTCTATTTGTTGCTGTGCGAGAGGTGTCGTTGGCGAATATGTCATTTGTCCCGGCATCAGTGACCCATGATGTCTCGGATGAACTGCTCTCCCTCATCAACAGGGTCTTCTATACGTACCGAATAGAAACCGTCCTTCTGGCCGAGCAGACACCAGAAGAGTACATGACCCTGTGATTCAAGCTTGATCAGACTTGTGGGCGACATCGCAAGTTCAATTACCTGGCCGATCTCAAGTCGGGCAATGTCTTCAAGCGTAAGCCCTTCTCTATCCATGGTCGCGGATATCTGGATCTCGGTCTGGACCACGCAGTCATGTAATAGGGTGGACCATTGCTTGTCCGGCGCAACGCTTTCTGCCGACACATTTCGAGAAAGCAAAGCACGAAATGGATCCAGCATGCTTCTGGGCAGAAGAATTATGACGCTGCCCGACTGCCCCATGGTGGTGAGCCCGCAGCAACAAATCACTGCGGGAGAGTTTTGCCGACCGAGAGCGGATAGCTCGAAGGCAGGATGTATCGCCTCTAGCTGAAGGTCTAGTTCCATAATGACCGACAGCGCACCGCTTAGGGCGCCAGCGAGTAGTTCCATCACAAACGCGGCGGCAGCCATATCTATGCGCGTAATCGAGCGGTCGGCGTCAATATCGTGTTCGCACCCTGGTCCCCCGTATAGAATTTCGAAGAGTGAAGAAATAAAGGCATGATCCACTGCCACCACAAGTCGGATCCCCTGCCTGGGGCAATGAAAAGCAAAAGAGATTGCAAAGCTGGCGAACTTAATCCGGGCTTCATTGACGCGTTGAACAACCAGACGGTTGTTCTGAAATTCGAATGGCGTTTCCACGATGCTTGAGAAACGCCGGGAGAACTCGGCAGCCATCTGACCAAAAATCGATTCGAGAGCGGGGAGGCGCTCGAACGATGTGTCGCCGCCCTCCAAGAGCGGATCGATTGGACCAAGTTTTGTTTCTTCAAGATCGCGATCGTCGGAAATGTTCATGCTGCGGCCGCAACGCTTGGAGTATTCGCGTTAAGCGTCTCGCTTTCCACCTCATCAATTGTCGGACGCTCATAGGAAGGAATCGACTTTCGCCCGTGTTCAATTGCGATTTGTGGCAAAGCTCCGTTCATGAAGGCCAATAATGTTTGTTTTAATATAAGGAACATGTAGCATTCCTTCGTGCGCGCCACCTTAACTTTAAAAGCTAATGGCGTTACGATTCCGTAAGACACGAAGATGCCCGCGAATGTGCCTACCATCGCGGCGCCAATTAGACCGCCCAGAAGTTCCGGAGATTGGTCAAGCGCGCCCATCGCATGGATGACGCCTAAAACTGCCGCCACAATACCAAGCGCGGGTAATCCGTCGCCGATCGCAGTCAGTGCGTGATAGGGCTTCATCTTGTCGTATTTGATCGCAGCAATTTCCTCATCCATGAGGCTTTCCACCTCAAATGATCGTATGTTCCCTATGATGTAGAAGCGACAATAATCGCAAATAAAGGAAGTGACATCCTTGTTCTGAAGCACGTTGGGAAATCGCTGGAAAATCGAGGATTCTCCGGGAGACTCGATATGAACCTCCACTTCGCTTCGTGACTTTCCACGCAGTTCGCGCATCAGGGAATGCAGTAACCCGAGCGTATCTAGCCCGTCTTATTCACCCAGCGGCTTAATTTAGCTGGCGGATGTAGCGTAAGATATTGATTTAGTGTATGGATTAGTTGCTTACACCGATCCTTCACGCCATCACATCGAAGCCACACCC
>Ga0182013_10007603_pt1 | contig 11891 bp, 13 predicted proteins | sample 612S2MmetaG_FD_120487 | JGI IMG/M metagenome (GOLD analysis project Ga0182013, IMG submission 120487) | Permafrost microbial communities from Stordalen Mire, Sweden - 612S2M metaG | ecosystem: Environmental > Terrestrial > Soil > Wetlands > Permafrost | place: Sweden: Stordalen | collected...
AGGTAGAAGTATCCTTCGGCGTAGGTCGGCGTGAGGTCCAGCGCCTTACGCATTTCCGCCTCTGCCTCAGTCAGCCGCCCTGCGCGGTAACGCATCTGGGCCAGGAGCTCATGCCACGTAGCATTCAAGGGATCGAGCGCTACGGCCTCGCTCATTAGGCGGGCGCTTTCCTCCGCTGGGGCGAATGCAGATCGCGCAAATCCCACGTTGCCGACGACAAACGCATTGCGCGGATCGAGAGTGAGCGCTTGCTGGCTCTCGCGCTCGGCCGCGGGCCAATCCCAGTCGTACACGGCGCTGGTGCTTGCTAAGACGGAGTGCGCTCCGCCTGATTGCGGGTTTAGCACGAGCGCACGTTTTGCCGACTTCCGCGCCCGCTCGAATCCCTCGCGCGGCGGAACAAAGGACCAAACGGCAAGATTGCTCTCCGCGAGCGCGAGCCACTCCGCAGCACGCATCGAGTTCGGGTCGAGTTCCACTGCCTGCCGAAGGTACCCGGCCGCTTCCTCGAACCCGATTCGGTCCCAGCGATCCAGGGCGTGCCGGCCGCGCAGATAGAGATCGTAGGCTTCCGGGCTGTTTAGCATTGCTGGCGCGCGTAGTTCATCGCCGCCCACCGTGACTTGCAGGGCGCGCGCCAGGCTCGCCGCGATCCGATCCTGGATTTTGAGAACATCGCCGGCCGGCTCATCGTAGATCTCGGACCACAGACGTGATCCATCCCGGGTACCCACGAGCTGTGCGGTCACGCGCAATCGATCGCCGGCCCTGCGCACGCTGCCCTCGACGACATAGTGGGCTCCGAGCGTGTCGCCGATCTTGCGCAGGTCCTCACTCCTTCCTTTGAACTGGAACGAGGATGTGCGGCCGATTACTCTGATACCCGGGACTTTGGCCAACAGGTCGATCACCTCTTCTGCCATACCGTCGGCGAAGTACTCCTGGTCCTTCAGTTCGCTCATGTCGACGAAAGGCAGCACGGCGATCGATCTATCGACGATCGCCGCGGGAATGGCAGACGGTACCGGTTGCGAGGGTGCGAGATGCGCGGCGCGCCAGGTCTTGGCGGCCACGATTGCCCCGACGGTAAGCGCAAGTCCGACGGCCAGCAGCACTCGGTGCCGACGCACTGGCTGACTGCTCGCGGCCGCTGTCGCCGGCGCAAGTGGCGGCATACTCAAAGCGCTTTCAGGCTCAGTCGAAGGCCCCACGGTTGCGACCAGCCGATAGCCGCGCCGCGGTAAGGTGGCGATGTATATGGGTTCCTTGCTATCGTCGCCGAGCGTGCGGCGCAGGGCCGCAACCGCTTGGTACACCGAATCCGACGTCACGACGACATCGGCCCACACCTCGTCGAGCAATTCCTGCACGCTGATCACTCGACCGCCTCGGTCTGCAAGAGATAGCAGCAAGCGCATCGCTCGGGGCTCGAGTTTCACAACGATTCCTTCGCGCGAAATCTCGTCGATCGACGGATCAACGCGCCAATCACCGATCTTAAGCGGGATTGAATTGGCGGGTTTCAATCGAGGGTCCTATCTAACTGATTGATCACTAGACTATTTCATGGAAGCTGGTTCTGCAGCAGTGATCTCGAAGTATACCTACCGCGCGGACGCAGCATAGGTGCCACAGATTCGCAGACGCCCACTTCAGAGCAGATTCAGATCGCCGTTAGGTCGATTCAGGCGGCGCTCAGGACTTCCCCGTGCTGGTTCCTGCACTGTTCGCCCACGGTCAATAACGACCGGGCGTGAAACCTCCGGGAGATTTAAACATGCACATTCAAACCCGCTCCATCCGCCACTCGCCGATCGATCGGACGGCGCTGAGTTCACTGTACTTTTGTTCGTTGCTGGCGATCCTTCCGGCGACAGTAATCGCCGGCACCGGACCCTCGAAGGCCGCCGAGACGGCCAGTGTCAAGATTTCCTTCGCCGGACTCAACCTCGCGACGACTGCAGGCTTGAGTACAGCCCAGGAACGTGTGGCGGCCGCGGCGCTTCGGGCGTGCGAGAGGTTCTCGGACAGCCGCAAGATCGACGACCGCGAAACTGTCAACCTTTGCTATCAAACAACGCTCGCTAACGCCATGCAGCATTTGAATGCGCTGTTGGTTGCGACGGGTGCGAATCGAAGCGAAGTGGCGCAAAACATCCCTTAGCCCGAGTGTCGAAAAAAACCAAGGAGAAAGAGAGTCATGCATCCAATTCGCAATGCTGTTCTTATAATTGCCGCAGGTCTCGTGGCGCAGATGTCGGTCGGTGCAGCAGATATGCCTCTGCTTCGATCCGCAATGGAGGTCAAGTGGGGCGCGCCGCCGCCTGCGCTTCCTCCAGGCCTGAAATTTGCCGTGATATCGGGTGACCCCGCGGCGAGTGGCCTCGTCACGGTGCGACTTGATATGCCGGCGGGGTACGTGATTCCGCCGCATTTCCATCCTACTGACGAGCATGTCACGGTTTTGAAGGGCACCTTCTCTCTCGGCATGGGCGATCTCGTCGACAAAGCTCATGCCGTGACGCTGTTGCCGGGCGGATATGCCGTTGCAACCGCGAATATGCATCACTACGCCTACACCACAACTGGCGCCATCGTGCAGGTGCACTTACAAGGGCCGTTTGCCATCACTTACGTGAACCCTGCCGATGACCCCAGCACGAAACGCGCGCAATAGTCGGAAGGCGCTCAGCTGCGCATTCGCCGATGACCGGCCGATTGGTGATCAGTTGAACCCGAAACATCCAAGCCAGGAGCCATCATGAAGATCAAGGCCAATGTGAAGGTGGGAAGACTTTCGATCAATCCGAACGCGACCACCGTCCCCCCATGTTAGCCGGTGGTAAGCCACAGATGACACGGCAATGTCACAGTTGTTGCCTAGCATTGGGGACCTTCGGATTCGTATGCTCACACACACGGTCCGCAGCATGAATTGTGAAGGGGTCGGCGGGGGCAGAAATGTCCCTTTCACCCAATAAAGCCAACCCATCGGGAGTACTGAGTCAATGAAGAAGCTCGCACTGGCCTCGTGTATGGCGGCGCTGATTGGCGCAGGCACGGCTATCGCAGAGGAAGGGCCTGTGCCCGGAGGCATTCCCCGCCTCGATCACGTGTTTGTCATCATGATGGAGAATCATGCTTACGGACAGATCGCCGGCAATCCGCAGGCGCCATTTATCAACTCACTGATGAGCAAGGCAAATTCGGCCGAGAACTATTTCGCCATTGCCCATCCAAGTTCTACCAATTACTTAGAGGTCGTCGGCGGTTCGAACTTCAACAACCTCTCGGATCAGTATCCCGACTGGCACAACAAGAACTGCGCCCCGAACATTACCCCGGGCCATGTCACCAATACCGACAACCCGAGCACGGGCGTTGTGTGCCCCATTGCCGGTACCGGCACCGATGCGGCTGCCCCAGCGCTCGATACGAGCATGAACGAAACATCCACGCCGCCACTGACCACGATCAACGGATCGTTGGCGATTCCCGCCGGCAAGAAGATCGCCGGCATCTCCATCGCCGACCAGTTGGTGCGTGAAGGCAAGTCCTGGAAGTCCTACCAAGAAGGGCTCCCCATTACGGGCGCGGACGGCGTGAATGTGAGTGACGGCTTCTATAGCATTGGTGGTAATAATGCTGCCGGCGTCAACGTCACGTCGAATTTTTCCGCCTTGTCGACCACCGGAAATCCGGTGAGCTCAGCCAACGTCGTTTTTCTCTACGCGGTAAAGCACAACCCTTTTGCCTACTTCGCCTCCGTGCAAGAAGGTAAGAATCGCGAGCTCAGTCTCGAGCGAGTGGTTTCGTTCGAAGGTCAGCATGGACTTTATGCGGATCTGAAGACAGGCCACGTACCGGATCTTGCGTTCATTGCGCCGAATCAGTGCGAGGACATGCATGGCCGGGGTAACGGCACGGCATTTTGCAATTTCGATGCGGATGACAATGGCACACAGACGGGACTTAATCCGACATTGATTCTGCAGGGTGACCTCGCGGTTCAGCGTATTGTGACCGCTATCAAGGCCTCAGCGGCATGGTCGGACAGCCGTAGCGCCATTGTGATTCTTTGGGACGAGAACGACTACAGCCGCATCACCTCGAACCAGGTGGTCGCCATCGTCGATACGAACTACGGGGATCACCACGTTCAGAGCGCACACTTCTACGACCACTACTCGCTGACCAAGACGCTGGATGCCGCGTTCAAATTACCTTGCCTCAACCATGCATGCGATGCAGGTGTTGAGGTGATGTCAGACTTGTTTCACGAATAGCACGAGCACAGCTCATCGGAGGCAGGTATCCTGCCTCCGATGATTCGAGCGAGCATGAAAGAGCCTTCCAAATTGTTTGGGGGCTTTTTTTTGTCTATCGTAACCGCAAGCACAGTACCCGCGGCCGATATAACGCCCTTCGATTCGCTTAGTACCGCCGCAGCGCCTTGCGGGGTCGGGAGTCCGCCCCCCGGTCACTCGGAACCCGAAATTTGGGCGACTCCCGAGGGGCTTACGCTGACCGTGCGGCAGGATCGGGATCGACTCTGCTACATCGCCGCGGGACACGCAGAGGCGCCGATAATCCGCGTGAGGTTGGGTTCGGATCTGACGATAACGCTGCGCAACGAAATCTCGGACCCGGCCGCTATCGATGGGGTGACCGGCCCCGGCAAGCTTTCCGTGGCGACGGCCCGCGTTCCCCGAGCACCGGGCTTCTATGCCGTGATTCCCGGCATGAAACATCACGCCACCGGTGCGACCAATTTGCACGTGCATGGATTTGCCGTGCCGCCCGTCAAGCCGCAGGACGATGTACTAACTAACTGCACTGACCCCGCCGTTGGACCTCAGCGCTGTGGCCAGCACACTTTTACCTATCACTTCCACGTGCCCTCCGACATGACCGAAGGCCTCTACTGGTATCACCCCCACGTACATGGCGAAGTGCAGGCGCAGATGCTGATGGGCCTGACTGGCGCGATCGTGGTCGAAGGATCGCAAGATGACGCGCGCCGCGCCGCCGGCATCGACGAGCGCGTGCTGATCGTGCGCCAAACGCAGGACATTGATGCTGGCAGAACTCAGGCCGCCGCGATGACGGCCGCACCTCCCGGATCGGCTGCGCATAAGGCATCAGGGCGCGCGCCGCCTGCAACGTCGATTGATACGGCGCACGAACTACTGTGCGGAGCCAATTCCGGGATCGACGCGATTAGTCTGAACCGGACGCCCGTGCCGGTTGGTGAAGCGCCGGATTCTGCGTTGGCCAATTTTGAGATTCCTGCGAGCAGAAAGCAGCTGTGGCGCATCTTAAATGCTGCTACCGACGCATTCCTCGATCTTGCGATCATCGATGAGAACGGCAAACCATTGCCCCTCGAGATCGTCGCGCGTGACGGTAGCTCTTTAGCCGACGACGCCGGCATACCGCTGCCCACGGTTCCGACACTCACCTCGCAATTCGTGCCGCCCTCCGGGCGGATTGAAATGCTCGTGACCGCGCCGCCGCTAGGTGTGAAGGCATATCTTGTCACTCATGCGGTTGATACTGGGTGCGCCGGGGATCGGCTTCCAGAGCGCCGGCTTGCCGTATTGACCAACGCCGAGAAAACGGCGGGGCCATCACCGATTGCAGAGCTGCCGCCGGCGCCAAGACGCAACATTTTCAGTGGGCTTATCGCGCGGCCCACCGATCGGGAACGGGTGATCGCTTTTGCGGAGTATCCGCGCCCCGGCATGAGCGACCAGGTCGATTTCTATATCGTGGAGCGAATGCCGGGGGCAGTCCTTAAGCCCTATGGAATGGGAGGGCCGCCCGCTATTTCAGTACGCGCCGGAACGACCGAGGAATGGGTCATTGAGAACTGGACCAACGAGCTACACGCCTTTCATATCCACCAAGTGCATTTTCGCGTCTTGGCAATTGACGGCAAGCCAGTGATAAACCCGCCGCTGCTAGACGTTGTTAACGTGCCTTACGCAGAAGCGACCGGCTACCACAGCAAGGAAGGTCCCGTAAGGCCCGGACGCGTGCGCATCAAGCTCTTCTTTCCGGAGTCACTCGCGGGAGACATTCCGTTTCACTGCCACTTGGTCGATCACGAGGACAACGGCATGATGGCGGTGCTGCGAGTGGTGCCGAGCGTCCGCACAGGCGCACCTCGCGCAAGCGTTGCCAGACACTGACCAGAGGCCGGCCGCTCCCCGAGCTCATAGAGCTCTGCGTTCGTTGGTACATCGCTTACCGACTGAGCTACCGGGAATTCGCGGCGATGGTGGCGGACGGCAGTGCTGCCAGTCACCAGGCATTGAAACTCCTGCAACTGAAAGATCCGCGCGGGCGAGCGGTGACCGTTCGGCAGCATTGCTGCGGTTTGTCTATTAGCGGCTAAACCGCAACTCGACCCGAGAGTCCGTTGGATTAATCCCGTATCGCCAAGCCCGAGTCCCTACTATACTTGGGCCCCAGGAGATGGCATTCCTCCTCGAACCGCCCTCATGGGCTGATGATGCCTACCATGCCTGGGGACCCAGGGCGGTGGGCTTGACGTTAATCAACCCCGAACTGCGTCCCAAGCTGAGTCAGATCACTTGCAGTAAGGAGCGATGGTTGATTCAACGGCCTTTACAGCGGCTTGCGATCTACGGGAGCCTCCCGGTCAGTGGACGGCGCAGTCCGGGCCTGATGTCATGATGGTCTCGGATCCTACAAACGGTGAGTTGAGTCCGGGAGACGACAGTCCCGGCGCTGCTCTTTCTTCGGGCTCCTCACTCGGGCCTACCAAATCCAAGGGAAACCAATCCATGGTGAATTCCATCGTTGCCATAGCCACTGGCGCGTCACTCGGCGCGCTCCTACGCTGGTACCTGGCGAATCGACTGAACTCAACCTTTCCGCAGCTTCCGCCCGGCACGCTGGTGGCGAACATTTTGGGCGCATACTTGATCGGTATCGCGATTGCGGTGTTCTTGACGTTTCCCGCGTTGTCTCCTCAATGGCGATTGCTCACGGTCACCGGGTTCTTGGGAGGCCTCACGACCTTTTCGACATTCTCCGCCGAAGTGGTGACCGCCATTCTGGAGGGGCGCGGCGTATGGGCAGTTTCAACGGTTGCGGCGCACGTGCTCGGCAGCATCGTCATGACGCTCTGCGGAGTCGGTACCGTGCGTCTCGTGCGGACTCTGATTTAGGAGCATGACATGAAGGGTTATCAAGTCAGTTTTATGGCGGAACAAAATCGCCGGATCGAACACAAGCAAGCGATGGAATGGTTGCTGCAGCTCGCGAAGGAGTTGGGCATTTCCGGGTGCACGGTATTCTCGGGCGTCGAGAGCTTTGGCGCAGATGGCCGTCGGCATTCCGCGCGATTTTTCGAACTCGCCGATCAACCGATGGAAATGGTCATGGCGGTTACCGAGGAACAGGCCAACCGCTTGTTCGAAAGAATCGCGGCGATGGACACCAAGATCTTTTACATCAAGACCCCCATTGAATACGGGCAGTTGGGAAAGCAGGAAAATGGATAGCCGGATACAGACGATTCATGCCCGCGAGATACTCGATTCCCGCGGCAATCCAACCGTCGAGGTTGACGTCACATTGAGCGGCGGCGCCCAAGGACGCGCTGCCGTTCCCTCTGGCGCTTCCACCGGCGTTCACGAGGCCATCGAGTTGCGCGACCAGGATGCCCATCGTTATGCCGGCAAAGGGGTGCGACTCGCAGTCTCAAATGTGAACGGCGCTCTCGCCGCCGCTACCAAAGGCTTGGACGCGCTCGATCAAGGGCTGATCGATCGCACCTTAATCGCAGCTGACGGCACGGAAAACAAGGCGAAGCTTGGCGCAAACGCCTTGTTGGGCGTGAGTCTCGCGGTCGCGCGCGCAGCGGCCGCCGCCACTGAACTGCCGCTGTTCCGCTATTTGGGAGGTGGCGCAGCGAACCGCTTGCCGGTCCCGATGTTCAACATTCTCAATGGCGGTGCGCATGCCAATTGGCAGGGCACGGACTTTCAAGAGTTCATGGTCGCGCCGGTCGGAGCGCCCAATTTTGCCGAAGCGTTGCGCTGGGGAGCCGAAATCTATCATCAGCTCAAAAAAGTGCTCAAGGATGCGGGGCTCTCGACAGGCGTGGGCGATGAAGGAGGCTTTGCGCCGGTCCTGAAGCGCAATTCCGATGCGATCGATTTGATCTTGCGCGCCATCGAAGGGGCCGGGTATCGACCCGGCGATGACGTCGTCATCGCGCTCGACCCGGCGTCCAGCGGGTTTTTCGAGAAGGGGATCTATCGGCTGCGCACCGAGGGCCGCGCCGTCGGTGCGCAAGAGATGGTGGCCCTCTACGCCGACTGGGTGCGTAGATATCCGATTGCCGTGCTCGAGGATGGCCTTGCCGAGGATGATTGGGATGGCTGGAAGATCCTCAACCGCGAACTGGGCGATCAGATCGAATTGGTGGGTGATGACCTGTTCGTCACCAATGTATCCCGAATTGCCCGAGGCATTGCCGAGAACGCTGCGAATGCGGTACTCATCAAGCTCAACCAGATCGGCACGCTCACTGAGACCATCGCGGCGGTCCATCTGGCCTATGACGCGGGTTGGGGTGCGATGGTGTCTCATCGAAGCGGCGAGACGGTGGATGCGTTCATCGCCGATCTCACCGTTGCGCTCGACACCGGGCACCTCAAGACAGGCGCGCCGTGTCGTGGCGAGCGAGTCGAGAAGTACAATCAGTTGATGCGCATCGAAGAATACCTCGGAAAATCGGCGACCTATGCGGGGCGCAATGCATTCGTGCGCCGGCGACCTCTCGGCGCGGCTATCCCTGCGCATGACGCCGCTTGAATGGGATTCCCGCGTGGCTGACCGGGCGCCGTGCACTGCGCCTGCCTATTCCACGAATAGTGGGCGGGATTTGCAGGCACTCACGCAGTTGTTGGCGATGGAGCTCCGGCGAGGGCGGCATATAGTCTTGTGGGGACCGCGCGGCGGTGGAAAAACGACGCTGCTGCAGGCGGTGGGGCGCGAACTCGGGGGTGTATACCATGCGCTCAGCGTGGTCACCAGCCACCTCGACGACATCACTGAGACGCTGGAGCGAGCGTATGCCGAGGTTCCCACCCAGGGGGTCAAGCGCCGCACGGCAAGGTCGCGTCTGTGGTGGGCAGCGGACGCGGACCCCGGCTGTTTACTCCTTGACCACGTGACCAAGGTTTCTGCGGCCATGAAGGGATGGCTGCGGCGGCTCCGCGGCGGTGTGGTGGGCGTGGGTTCAGCGGTAGCGCGGCTGCCCTCGGTGTGATTGAAGGATTCTCCGATGCGGCATCCAGAGTACTCAAGCTGTGGATGTCCTTTTATTCCGATCGCGTCGGCAAGCGCAAGCCCATCCTGGCGGTCGGCTATTTCGTGACGGCAATGATGGGGACGCTCGGCTTGGTCACGGCCATATGGCAGATTGTGCTGATTCGCATGGTCGCGTGGATGGGCCGTGGGGCGCGCGGCCCGGCGATTGCCCTGTCACTGGTCGGAGCGATGGCGCTATGCCACATTTTCCTGATCGCCTTCATTCCCGGCGCCATCACCGTCCTCACGCCCAGTCATGGCTCCGTGCAAGCGGGAAAAACCGCGATTGGTCTCTACATCTTTCACACTGTGGTGTATGCGGCCGCCTCTTATCCGGTGGGCATGCTCGGTGACCGGATGAGCATGCGAGAATTACATGTCGCCTGACAGCTTCCGTTATCGTCCTGCACCCGTGACGCCGTTAGATTCACGTGTCCAAATAATCTTGGGAAGTCCAGTGTCCGCCGCGACGAACCGTCATCGTTCGATTTGACAATTTCAAGTTCTATTCCGAAATACAGAATCTGGATTATCGATCATAGTAGCTCAACTGCTAGCGGAGCTGTTGCAATCTAGCGGAGAGCAGCTGCAGTACTTCGTGGCGCCGACACTCCCCATAGGCGGCGTTTGTCATGAGCGCCTTAGTATTTCGGATGGAATGAATCGAGTTCTGCCCACAAGGTGTTAACCAACCATGAACATGAGGATTCCATGAACAATCGGACGGCTTCGGCGGTCACCACGACTTCGCGACGCGGCCTCTTAGTCGGCGGGGCCGGCGTCCTTGCGACGGCTAGCCTGTCATCCACGGCGCTCGGCACAGCGGGCGAACATAGGCATTCTTCCGTCTCGCCCACCAAAGGAGCGCACTCGATGAGCACGATTACCACGAAAGACGGCACGCAGATCTACTACAAGGATTGGGGCAGTGGACAACCCGTGGTATTCAGCCATGGCTGGCCGCTTTCCGCGGATGCGTTTGAAGATCAGATGTTCTTCCTGGCTTCTCGCGGATATCGATGTATCGCGCACGACCGGCGTGGCCACGGTCGATCGAGCCAGCCTTGGACCGGCAACGACATGGATACCTACGCCGACGATCTGGCCGAACTGACCGAGAAGCTTGGCTTGGAGAATGCCGTGCATGTCGGTCACTCCACCGGCGGCGGTGAGGTTGCGCGCTATGTTGGGCGACACGGCACAAAGCGTGTGGCGAAAGCGGTGCTAATCGCCTCCGTCCCGCCGCTGCTGGTGAAGACGCCGGGCAATCCCGGCGGAGTGCCGCCCAGTGTCTTCGATGGCATCCGAGCCGGGGTGCAGGCCGACCGTTCGCAATTCTTCAAGGATTTGACGTTGCCGTTCTACGGTTACAATCGTCCCGCCGCCAAGACCTCGGAGGGAGTACGTGAATCCTTTTGGCTGCAAGGGATGATGGCGGGATTCCCCGCAGCCTACTTTTGCATCAAGGCTTTCTCCGAAACGGATCAAACCGAAGATCTGAAGCGCATGGACATCCCGACGCTGGTCATTCAAGGTGACGATGATCAAATTGTGCCGTTCGCCAATGCCGGGGCGCTCCAGGCGAAGCTCATCCCGAATGCGAAGCTCAAGGTATACAAGGGCGCTCCACATGGACTGTGCACGACGATGAAGGACCAGGTTAACGAAGATCTGCTCGCCTTCATCAGGGCTTGAAATTGCCGGGCAGCATCACGCTGCCGGCCGAGACCGGGTCGCAATCGATATTTTCGTTGCGACATGATCGGCCGCTTTTTTCGGCACACCACCTAAGGAGTCGCCATTACGTTCAACGTCCTTCGCTTCGCCTCAGCAGCCAGCATCCTCTTTTTGATGAGCATCATCAGCCACGTCTTGACCTTCCTGGACGCGCGGCCGACGGCGGCATGACCCCGGGGCCAGCAGGTTCTCGCCCACTATGTTCGGGCTCATGATCGGCATGACGGAGTCGCCATGTCGGCGCTTTTCACGCCCCTGAGACATGTGGAGATTTTCTACAATAACGGGGGCGAGCTGGAGCCGCTCGGCGAGCTCGTGGGGCGTGAAGCGATCGCCAATGCGGGACGTGGCTGATTGAATCGCTGCGGATCAGCCAAAATCTGCCGCTGGTGTTCGAGGTCCGATCGGGTGGCCGCACCGCCTCAGGCGGCCTCTTGTCTTTGGGGCCACTCAGCGAGCTGTGCGCGCCTCCAGCGGCCGGGGGTCTCGCCGACGAACCGTTTGAACACGGTCGAGAAGTGGGCCTGTGTCTGGAACCCCACGGTCAGTGCGATGTCCAGCAGTGCGCGCGAGGTCTGGAGGAGGAGCCGTTTGGCGGCCTCGATTTTTTGCAGAAGAATGAAGTCATGAGGCCTGCAGCTGGTCGCAAGACGGAACTGAGCTGTAAAATGCGTTCGGGATAGCCCAGCCGCCGCCGCCAGATCGGCAAGCGATATGGCCTCGGAGATATGGGCCTCGATATAGTCGACCACCCGCCTCAACCGCCACTTCGGCAGGGGCGAGACGCGGGCGCTCTTTTGGCG
>Ga0182013_10007604_pt1 | contig 11887 bp, 8 predicted proteins | sample 612S2MmetaG_FD_120487 | JGI IMG/M metagenome (GOLD analysis project Ga0182013, IMG submission 120487) | Permafrost microbial communities from Stordalen Mire, Sweden - 612S2M metaG | ecosystem: Environmental > Terrestrial > Soil > Wetlands > Permafrost | place: Sweden: Stordalen | collected...
GGCCGACATCACGTCGGAATGCCTGGCCGACTTGGCCCGGAATACGCAGGCATGTCCGCCTAGGAGAAATGCACCGCGCCACCTGAACGACCGTAATGGGTGCGGAGCGGACTATTCCCCAGCCTGCCTTCATGTTTGGCTCGCCACTCAAGCCGGTCGGCCGGTCCGGTATCCTGACCCAGCGGTAGCCGAGGACGGAGCCTGAGAATCAGCCCCGGCAACAGCCAAAGCCTCTGTGCCGAGGAATTAGCGCGTTTTTTTTGCGGGCCGCGGCGCGCTCGATGGCCGCGCCGTGCCGCGTCCGCCCCACGGGGAGAAAGGCGGTTTTCGAGTGCGTTTCGGGGGAAGTGCGTGGGACGGCCCCGCGGCCGAAAACCTGTGAACGCCGGAACCCCATGGCTCCCATGGTGAGCCCGGTGGGACTCGAACCCACGGCCCCAAGATTAGAAGTCATGCGGTCAGTAGCAAATCAAGATGGTTGCGCGTCCCCGCAACCAAGGATATCAGCCCTGGCCATTCGTGACGTTAGCGTCCGGTCCGCCGCGCGGTCGCGTTGGCGTGACGTTTGCCTCGCTGTCCGTTCAGGCCGCGTCGCGCTGATCGAGCCGCTGACGGATCCCATCCGGGGCCGGTCGCTTTCCGGCCATCGTCCTCCTCGCGAACGGCGCTCTGTCCTCTTTTCGGTTCAGCCTTGCAAGGTTCGCACTGCCAGAGCGGTCGCTGACGCCCGATTTTCCACTCCAAGTTTCACGAACATTTGCTCCAGGTGCTTGTTGATCGTCCGCGGGCTGAGGCCAAGAATCTCCGCGATGTCCCGGTTCGACTTGCCGCGGCTGAGCCACAGTAGAACTTCCGCCTCCCGGGAGGTCAGCGTCAGGCGTTCCCGCAGCAGGATTTCGTCGCTGCCGTCCTGTTCCGCGACCAGGCGCAGCAGTTGCTCATCGGGCCCGACCTGACCGATATAGGTGACCTGAAGGCGGTGTTTTCCGTCGGCGTGGAAATCGGTCGTCAGGCTCGCCTGTCGCGCGGTCCGCGGATTATCGGCACAGCCGCGCAGCCATTGGGTGACGGCGGGCGGCAGAACAGCGTCGAAGGTGCCGCTCGTCTGCTCGATCAGGCGCGTCGCCTGAGGCGTGGACCACAACACCCGCCCCTCCCGATCGGCGGCCAGCAGGAAGCGCCCGGCGGCGTCCAGCGCGATCTGAGCGCTCCGTGTCAGGCGCGCGTTTGACAGGTGCACGCCGATCCGCGCGATCACTTCATCCGGCGTTACCGGCTTCGAAACATAGTCCACGCCGCCGGCATCCAGACCGCGAATGACGTGCTCGGTTTCCGTCAGGCCGGTCATGAAGATAATCGGCACGGACACCAGAGTGGGATTCTGTTTCATCCGTCGACAGGTTTCGAACCCATCGAGGCCGGGCATCAGCGCGTCCATGAGGACAATGTCCGGGGTTACTCGTTCCACCAGCGTAAGCGCCGTGGTGCCGGACTGCGCGATGAGTACCGTGTACCCCGCCTGCTCCAACGCTTCGTTCAACACACCGAGCGTCGCCGGGCTGTCGTCCACCACGAGCACGATGTCGCGCGGCCGCATCACCCTTCGTCCGGTTCCGGGCCGAGCGCATCCATGAACGCGTCGATCTGGAAGTCCGACACCAGGCCGCGCAACTGGGCGATAAAGGCCGCATCCTTCGGCGCATCGTGTTCCAGTGCATCCAGTCGCGCCTGGATGCCGCGGATGTATCCGATGGAGCCAAGCTGCCGCAGTTCCTGGGTCATCGTGGGTTCAAGCGTGTTGTCCATCGGCACGACCGGTTCCGGGCGCGGGTCCGGACCTTCGGCCAGCCATTCCAGTTGCAACAGAAAGCTGATCTTGTTGAGCAGATCGGGAATACTGACCGGCTTGGTCAGAACGTCGTCATGATATCGTTCCGGTCGCGGCGGTTTGCGCAACGCGTTGGGATCGGCCGAGATCACGACAATCACAAGCTGATCGAACCCTTTCTCCCGAAGCTGCCGCGCGACCTCCCAGCCATTTGGAGCTGGCATGGAGATATCCACCAACAGCAGGTTCGGCCGGCACTGTTCCGCCAGCGTCAGGCACTCCGCGCCATCGACCGCCGTGAAAACGATGAAGCCCAGAGGCGACAGCAGGTCTTCCAGCAGGCCGCGATGCACCGGATCGTCGTCCGCGACGAGCACCGTCAGACGCTCACCTCTGTAGCCCAGTACACGGCTTTCCAGCGGCGCGGGATTCAGCGATTGGGCCGCTTGCGGCAACATCAGGCGAACCCGGAAGCAACTGCCCTGGCGTGGCTGGCTGCTGACCGTCAATTCCCCGCCCATGATCTGGGTCAGCAGCCGGGTGATCGTCAGTCCCAGCCCAATGCCCGGCGTAACCGCCGCGCGAGCGCCTTCGACCCGCTCAAACGGTTCAAAAATGCGGGCCAGATCCGCGTCCGCGATGCCGATGCCGGTATCGGTGATCTCAAACTCGGCGATTTCGCCGCGCCGGAGCAGACGCAGCCGAACCGAGCCGGCATGCGTGAACTTGATCGCGTTCGACAACAGGTTGATCAAAATCTGCCGCAACCGGCGCTCGTCGGTGTAGACGACTTCCGGCAGCCGTTCGGGGATGATAAAACTGAAGGCGATGCCTTTCGCTTCAGCCTGCAGGCGAAACATGTTCACCAGTTGTTGCAGGAATTCCGGCAGCCGGACCTCGTCGCGGTAGATTTCGATGCGGCCGGCCTCGATTTTCGAGATATCCAGCAAGCCTTCGATCAATCCGGCAAGATGTTCGCCGCTGCGCCGGATGATGCGGATGTGGTCTCGCCGGTGGGAACTGATCGCGGTATCCCGCTCCAGCAATTGCGCGTAACCCAGGATCGCGTTCAGCGGGCTTCGCAACTCGTGGCTGATGCCGACGACGTAGCGGCTTTTGGCGAGGTTGGCGGCCTCGGCGACATCCTTGGCCTTCTGCAATTGTCTGTCGGTGCGCTGGTGCGCGCGTATCTCCGCGATGAGCAGCGCCGTCTGCCGCTGGGTTTCCTCCTGCGCCACACGGCGGCTTTCCTGGGCGAGGACCAGCAGCCACGCCAGCACGCCGGCGACCGGGATCAGGATAAGGAACGCCTGCCAGAACGCGCGCGTCATCGCCGCCCGTTCGGCCACACCCCCGCTGACGGTCTGACCATAGATCATCAGCAGCATGCCGCCGACAACCAGGGTAAACAGCGCCAGGGTGCCGAAATATCGAGCCAGGGAGCCCGTCAGCGCCTGCCGCATGGGGGCCGGGACGAGTGCCATGATCGGCGCCGAGACCTGGCTGCACAGGCGCGCCGAAGGCTTGCAGCAGTCATGGCAGCGGGCGTCCAGCGAGCAGCACAAGGAGCAAATCGCGCCGGTGTAGGCCGGGCAATACGCCATGTCGTCCGGCTCGAATTCGTTTTCGCAGATGACGCAGCGCACGGCTGCCAGTTTAGCCCAGTGCGCGCGCGGCTTGCGGGCGATGTAGTAGCGGCCGTCGGTCGCCCAGGCGATCAGGGGGGCGGTGGCGAACGCGCAAAAGAATGCCAGGAACGGCGACAGCGCCTGCGCCAGCACGCCGAAACCACCGGAGTATCCGGTCAGCGCGACGACGACCGCGAGCAGCATGGAACCGGTGCCGACCGGGTTGATGTCGTACAGATGAGCGCGCTTGAATTCGATGTAGGCGGGGCTGAAACGCAGCGGCTTGTTGACGACCAGATCGGCGACCAGCGCGCCGACCCAGGCAGCGGCGATGATTGAGTAAACGACCAGGGTGTGCTCGATCGCCTGATAGATGCCCAGTTCCATCAGCAACAGCGCGATGGCGATGTTGAAGATCAGCCAGACGACGCGGCCGGGATGGCTGTGCGTCAGCCGGGAAAAGAAGTTCGACCACGCGATCGAGCCCGCGTAAGCGTTGGTGATGTTGATTTTCACCTGTGAAATGACCACGAAAATACTGGTCAGCGCCAACGCGGCCACGGGCGAATGCACGACATATCCGAAAGCGATCTGATACATCACCGTCGGGTGGGCCGCGATTTGCGGCACGACGCCATCGGCGACGGCGACGCAGGCCAGGAACGAGCCGCCCAGAAGCTTCAACATGCCGATGACGATCCATCCGGGACCGCCTGCCAGCATCGCCGCCCACCATCCGGCGTCGCGCTGTGCGCGCCCCGTGCCGCCGGATCGCGGCGACGGGAGAAAGCGCAAATAGTCGACCTGCTCGCCGATCTGCGCGATCAACGAAAATACCACCGAGGCCGCCGCGCCGAACAGCAGCAATTGAAACGAGCCGTCCGCGCCGGGCGCCGACCCGACATAGCCGGTCCAATGGGAAAATCCGTCCTGGACCGTCACACCCACGACAATGAACGGCACCACCTGTAGCAGCAGCCAAATCGGCTGTGACCATAATTGCAGTCGGCTAATGAAGGTGATGCCGTGCGTGACGAGCGGAATCACCGCGACCGCGCAGATGAAGTAGCCGATCGGCGGGGGAATGCCGAGACACACTTCAAGCATCGAAGCCAGGATGGCAGCTTCAATGGCGAAAAAAATGAACGTGAACGACGCGTAGATCAGCGACGTGATCGTCGAACCGATATAACCAAACCCGGCACCGCGCGTGAGCAGGTCGATATCGACTCCGTCTCGCGCGGCGTAATAGCTGATCGGCACGCCGGCGGCGAAAATCAGCACGCCGACCAGCATGATCGCCGCGACCGAGTTGGTGAAGCCGTAGTTCATGGTAATGGTGGCGCCGATCGCCTCCAGCGCCAGAAAGGATATACCTCCAAGGGCGGTATTCGCGACGCGGGCGGCCGACCACTTTCGCGCGCTTCTCGCGGTGAAGCGCAGCGCGTAATCTTCCAGCGTCTGGTTCGCCACCCACTGGTTATATTCGCGCCGGATGCGTACGATCCGCTGCTGCATCGCCATTTATCGTGTTGTTCCCACGCTCCCGGCCGGTTGTTCCCGCGTTCTCAGCCGGCGCGGGATGCCCGGCCCTCATCAGTCACGAAACAGTCCCTCCCACGCCGCGCGAAACGTCGTGAGCCACCGCGGCAGTCTCATCTTTTCGCGTGTCCGCCCGCACAAACGTGGTGCGACTTCCTGCAATCGAAATCAGCGGAATTTCGATCTTAAGCCTGCACCGCGCGGGTGACCATCGCTCGCGGCCTGACCTCGGTCAAGCGTTATTGTGCACCGCGGCATACGTCATTTGACGTATTGCCGCGCCGCCGCGATTTCACCGACGGTCGCCACACTCGCTTCTCTCTGGGGGTTCCAATGTTAAAAGATGAAAAGAGCGGACGTACGCTTTCGGCTTCGCGCAGGCGCCTGTTGCAGGGTGCGGCGGCGCTGCCGGTGGTATCTTTGCTGCCGCGCGGCGGTTATGCGGCCGCACCCGCGACAGCCGCCGTCAATACGACCGGCCTCGCGGTCACTGACGATTCGGTGACCGTCGGCATTCTCCATTCCATCACGGGAACGATGGCGATCAGCGAAACCGGTTCGGTCGAAGCGGAAAAGCTCGCGATATCCCAAATTAACAGTGAAGGCGGTGTGCTCGGCCGCCAGATCAAGATCATTCAGGAGGATGGCGCCAGCGATTGGCCGACCTTCGCCGAAAAGGCCAAGAAGCTGCTGGTGAACGACAAATGCGCCGCGGTGTTCGGCTGCTGGACGTCGGCTTCCCGTAAGGCGGTGCTGCCGGTGTTCGAACAATATAATGGAATGCTGTACTATCCGACGTTCTATGAAGGCCTGGAGCAGTCCAAAAACGTCATTTACACCGGGCAGGAAGCAACCCAGCAAATTCTCGCCGGCCTCGACTGGGTCAACAGGACCAAGGGATCAAAGACTTTCTACCTGCTCGGCTCCGACTACATCTGGCCACGCACCTCAAACAAGATCGCCCGCAAGCACATCGAGAACCACCTGACCGGTTGCAAAGTCGTTGGCGAGGACTACTTCCCTCTGGGGTCGACGCAATTCAATTCTGTCATCAACAAGATGAAGCTGGTGAAGCCCGACGTCATCTACGCGATCATCGTCGGCGGCTCCAACGTCGCGTTCTACAAGCAACTCAAGGCGGCGGGCGTCGATCTCAGCAAGCAGACCCTGCTCACCATCTCCGTCACCGAAGACGAAATCCTGGGCATCGGCGGCGAAAACATCGCCGGGGCGTATGCCTGCATGAAGTACTTCCAGTCGCTCGACAATCCCAACAACAAGCTGTTCGTCCCGGCGTTCAAGAAGATGTGGGGTGAGAAGAGCGTCATCGGCGACGTGACCCAGGCGGCTTATCTCGGCCCCAACCTATGGCAGCTCACCGCGGAGAAAGCCGGCAGTTTCGATATCGATAAAATCGCCGCCGCGTCGCCTGGCGTGGAGTTCAAAGGCGCGCCGGAAGGTTATGTGCGCATCCACGAGAACCACCATCTCTGGAGCAAGACCCGCGTCGGCCGAGCGCGGCTCGATGGCCAATACGACGTGATTTACGAGACCGCCGATCTGGTCGAGCCAAATCCATTTCCGAAGGGCTATCAGTAAGCGATACGGAGAACAGACCATGCTGATGGGTTATTCGTTTGGCGAGCTTGGTTCGATCATGGCCATGCAGGGTTTCGCCGGCCTGAGTCTGTTCTCCGTTTTCGTTCTCATGGCGCTCGGTCTGGCCATCATCTTCGGCCAGATGGGCGTCATCAACATGGCCCACGGGGAGTTTATGATCCTCGGCGCCTACGTGACCTATCTGACCTCGCAAGCCTTCACGAATTATCTGCCGTCGCTGTTCGGCATTTACTTCTTCGTCGCCGTCACGCTGGCGTTCTGTGCCTCCGGCGCGCTGGGGATGCTGGTCGAATGGGCGCTGATCCGGCATCTTTACCGGAGACCGCTCGATACGCTGCTGGCGACCTGGGGATTGAGTCTGATCCTGCAACAAGTGTATCGGTCGGTGTTTGGCGCGCGCGAAGTCGGCGTCGATCAGCCGGATTGGATGATGGGTGCGACCAACCTGAGCGACACCATTCAGATCCCGATCAACGGCCTGATCGTCATGGCGTTGACCGCGGTCATTTCGGTCTTCGTGTATCTGCTGATTTATCGCATGAAATGGGGCAGGCAGGTGCGCGCCGTGATGTCCAACCGCGCCATGGCGGGGGCCGTGGGCATCGATACCGAAAAGGTCGATCGTTACACGTTCGGAATCGGTTGCGGCATCGCCGGCGTGGCCGGCAGCGCCTTCACGATGATCGGCTCCACCAACCCCACGGCCGGCCAACTGTATATCGTCGATACCTTTCTTATCGTCGTATTTGGCGGCGCGCAGAGTTTGATCGGCACCATCGCCTCGGCCTTCACCATCTCCCAGGCGCGCTCCACGCTGGAGTTCTTTCTCAGCGGATCGATGGCCCAGGTGCTGGTGCTGTTGACGGTGGTTGGGATTTTGATGTTGCGGCCGCAGGGCCTGTTCGTCCTCAAGATACGGCGCTGACGATGACATTTCTCAACCGCAAGGACATAATCGGGATTCTGCTGCTGGCGCTGGTGATCGTGGTGATCCTGCCGGTCTGCCTGGACGCGTTCCGACTCAATCTGGTGGGCAAGTACCTGACCTATGGGTTCGTCGCCCTCGGCCTTGTTCTGTGCTGGGGTGACGCGGGTATCCTCAGTCTGGGACAGGGCATTTTCTTCGGGCTTGGCGGCTATTGCATGGCGATGTTCCTGAAGCTGGAGGCATCGTCGCCGGAAAACACAAAAATCCAGTCCACGCCCGGCATTCCTGACTTCATGGACTGGAACCAGATCACCAGCCTGCCATGGTTCTGGCAGCCGTTTCATAGCCTGACGTTCACTCTCGTGGCGGTGCCGCTGGTACCGATGTTACTGGCGTTCGTGATCGGGCTCGCGATGTTCAAGCGGCGCGTCGGGGGCACCTATTTCGCGATCATCACCCAGGCGGTGGCGTCCATTCTGACCATCCTGATCATCGGGCAGCAGGGCTATACCGGCGGGGTCAACGGCATCACCGATCTGCGCACTTTGCTCGGTTGGGACATCCGGCCCGATCATGCCAAGTACGTACTGTACTTCATCAACGCCGGCCTGCTGATCGCTTGCGTACTGCTGGCGCAATTCGTCCGCCGCAGCAAACTGGGCCGCATCCTGGTCGCCATGCGCGACAAGGAGGATCGCGTCCGCTTTTCGGGATACGATGTCGCCGATTTCAAGATATTCGTGTTTTGCTTCGCCGCCGCCCTGGCCGCGATCGGCGGCGCGATGTTCACCCTGCAGGTCGGCTTCATGTCGCCGTCTTTCGTCGGCATCATCCCGTCGATCGAGATGGTGATCTTCTGCGCGGTCGGCGGCCGCACCTCGATCCTCGGCGCGATCTACGGTGCGCTGATGGTCAACTGGGCTCGCACGACGTTTTCCGAGGATTTGCCGCAGGTCTGGCTCCTGGCGATGGGCGCGTTGTTCATCCTTGTGGTGGTCGCGTTTCCGAATGGTCTGGCGGGTATTTATCGCCGGTACCTCGATCCGTTGGTCGATCGCGTGCTGCCGCCAGGCGGCGGCCGGGCACCAACGATCGCGACGGTCGAAAGCCCGCATGCGCCCGCGACGGTCGCGAAATAGCTGGAGGGATGGCATGCCATCGGTGACGGACTTTCTTCTGAGCGTCGAGGGCCTGACCGTCTCGTTCGACGGTTTCAAAGCGGTTGACGATCTTTCATTCTATCTGGATCGCAACGAGATTCGCGTCATCATCGGTCCGAACGGGGCGGGCAAGACCACCGTGCTGGATTTGATCTGCGGACGCACCAAGGCGACCAGCGGGTCGGTGATGTTCAAAGGCCTCGAACTGACCCGAATGAAGGAGCACGAGATCGTCCGCGCCGGTGTGGGACGCAAGTTTCAGACTCCCTCGATCTACGAGGATCTGACCGTGTTCGAGAACCTGGAGATTTCGTTTCCGCGCGGCCGGTCGGTGTTTGGCGCGCTGGTGTTTCGCCGCGACGCTGAAGTGCGCGATCGCGTCGAGGAAATCGCCAGGAGCATTTTCCTCGCGGATCACCTCGACGACCTCGCCGAATATCTCAGCCACGGACAGAAGCAGTGGCTGGAGATCGGCATGCTGTTGATCCAGGATCCGGCCCTGATGATGCTCGACGAACCGGTCGCGGGCATGAGTCTCAGCGAACGCAAGAAAACCGCCGAGCTGTTGCACAGGGTGATCCAGCACCGGTCGGTCCTGGTGATTGAGCACGACATGGGCTTCGTTGGCGACATCGCGCACAAGGTGACCGTTTTGCATCAGGGGCGCGTGATCTCGGAAGGCTCGATCGAGCACGTCAAGGCCGATCCCAAGGTGGTGGAGGTTTATCTTGGCCACTGATCCGGTTCTGAAAGTCATCGACCTGCACGCGGGTTATGGCCAGAGCGAGGTGCTGCACGGATTGAATTTCAGCGTGGCGCAAGGTGAGATCGCGGTTGTCGTCGGCCGCAACGGCATGGGCAAATCGACCCTGATGAAGGCGCTGATCGGCATGCTGCCGGTCAAAAGCGGCCGGATCGAGCTGGACGGCACCGATGTGGCGCACTTCAAAAGCTATCAGCGCGTGGCGAAGGGGATCGCTTTCGTGCCGCAGGGCCGCATGATCTTCGCCAACATGACGGTTCAGGAGAACATCGAGACCGGGCTGTTCGCGCACGACACACCATCCGTTCCGGACGACATCTACACATTGTTCCCGGTGCTGCGGGAAATGAGTTCACGCCGCGGCGGCAATCTGTCGGGCGGCCAACAGCAGATGCTCGCGATCGCCCGCGCGCTGGCCACCGATCCGAAGGTGCTGTTGCTGGACGAGCCGACCGAGGGCATCCAGCCGTCCATCATCCTTGAACTGGCGCGTACTTTGAAACGGATCCGCGACGAGCGCGGGCTGAGCATCGTCGCGTCGGAACAGGTGCTCAGTTTCGCCCTCGATATCGCCGACCGGGTGCTGGTTCTGGAGGGTGGCGACATCGTGCATGAAGACCTCCGCGCCGACCTCGATGAGGAGCAGGTCGCGCGTTACCTGGCTGTCTGACCCACCAACATCGTCGTAACAAAGAAAGGGGAACACAATGACTGAGACGCTCATCAAGGTTGACCTGTCGCAATCCGCTTATGAAAACGATATGATCCACAACCGGTGGCACCCGGACATCCCGATGGTCGCGACGGTGAAGCCGGGGCGCGATTTCATCATCGAGTGCTACGACTGGACCGGCGGCTTCATCAAGAACGACGAGTCGGCGGCCGACGTGCGCGACATCGACCTGAGCATCGTGCATTTCCTCAGCGGCCCGGTCGGCGTCGAGGGTGCCGAACCTGGCGATCTTCTGGTTGTCGATATCCTCGACATTGGCGCATTTCCGCACAACTCGTGGGGCTTCAACGGCTTCTTCTCGAAGAAGAATGGCGGTGGGTTTCTGACCGAGCATTTTCCTCAGGCGCAGAAGTCGATCTGGGACATCCAAGGCATGTTCACCAATTCCAGGCACGTTCCTGGCGTCAACTTCGCCGGCCTGATCCATCCGGGCCTGATCGGCTGTCTGCCCGATCCGAAGCTGTTGGACGTCTGGAACAAGCGTGAGACCGGGTTGATCGCGACCAATCCGGGTCGCGTGCCGCCGTTGGCCAACGCCCCGTTCGCGCCGACCGCGCACATGGGCCGCCTGACGGGCGATGCCAAAGCCGCCGCCGCCGCGACCGGTGCGCGTACCGTTCCGCCACGCGAACATGGCGGCAATTGCGACATCAAGGACCTTTCGCGCGGCGCGCGGGTGTTCTTCCCGGTTTATGTGCCTGGCGCCGGGCTCTCGATGGGCGACCTGCATTTCAGCCAGGGCGATGGCGAAATCACGTTCTGCGGCGCGATCGAAATGCCGGGCTGGATTCATCTGAAGGTTGAATTGATCAAAGGCGGCATGGCGAAATACGGGATCAAGAATCCGATCTTCAAACCCAGTGTGATCAAGCCAGCTTATAGCGACTATCTGATTTTCGAGGGCATTTCGGTCGACGAGGCCGGCGAGCAGTACTACCTGGACGTCAACGTCGCGTACCGTCAGGCATGTCTGAACGCGATCAATTATATGACAAAATTCGGCTACACGCCCGCGCAGGCTTACGCGATTCTGGGAACGGCGCCGGTGCAGGGCCACATCAGCGGCGTTGTCGACATCCCCAATTCCTGTGCCACGCTCTGGTTGCCGACGGAGATCTTCAACTTCGATATCAACCCCGGCGCGGACGGCCCGAGCGGTGGTATCAAGGGTGGCGTTCCCATGCCGCTCGCGCCGGATCTGTCATAAAAAGGGGGGCGGCGATGCCGGTTTACGAATATCTTTGCGCGGAATGCGGTCCTTTCATCGCGATCCGGCCGATGGCGGAATATCAACAGCCGCACACCTGCGAGGAATGTGGGGGAGCAGCGCCGCGCGCGCTGCTTACCGCCCCGTCCATGTCCGGCCTGGATCCTGGCCGTCGCCACGCGGGCGCCGTCAACGAACGTAGCGCCAATGCGCCAACGCGGGCGAAACGACATCCCGCTTCTTGTGGATGTTGTTCCGGTGCGAGTCGGCGCAAATCTGGTCGGGAGGCTGTCACTGCCAAAAGCTTTCCCACGGGACGGCCGTGGATGATCGGACACTGAGGCGCCGGTAAGGGAAGACCTGCTCTGACCCGCATCCCGGCCAACGAGGTCCAGCGAACCAACAGACAACCATCATCGGTGTCAACTGTCGGTGGTTGCGCGCGGATCGCGGTAGGGACGCCCATTACTGGGCGCCC
>Ga0182013_10007605_pt1 | contig 11887 bp, 10 predicted proteins | sample 612S2MmetaG_FD_120487 | JGI IMG/M metagenome (GOLD analysis project Ga0182013, IMG submission 120487) | Permafrost microbial communities from Stordalen Mire, Sweden - 612S2M metaG | ecosystem: Environmental > Terrestrial > Soil > Wetlands > Permafrost | place: Sweden: Stordalen | collected...
GACGTTTGCACGTCCCGGTACTTGAACGACGACGAGGCTGCGAGGCGCGGCAGCAATGCGGCTCGCCAGGCGGTCGAGAGCGGCCGGCCCGATCGGACCGGGGATCAAGTCGACGGCCGTGCGCGCATACATGTCGATGATGGCCCGGGTGGTTTCATCCGGCGCCAACAGAATCATGGGCTTGCCCGCGGCATCGCGCTTCACGGCCCGTGAGATCGAGGCCAGGTTCTGCCAAACGTCGACACGGCCATACAGCTGCGATGCGGGCGCGACGAGCAGGGCGCAGTAAGCGAGCAGCAGGAACCCCTGAGCATTTTGCTTCTGCGCGGGTGCCGCTGCCCAAGCGCGCAGCGCGAGCGATGCCGCCGCGGCCAGGCCGATCGCCGAAATCACGATGTAGGCGGCGGGCGAACTCACCGCGCTCCAGTCATCGGCGCCGACCCAGGCCAGCGCGGCGAAAAACAGCACCACGCCCGCGAGCAGCAGAACGGCTGTCGCGCGCAGCGCGCGCGTATCCCAGCGATCAGCCACGGATGGATTTCCGACGGCCCACCAGGCGAGTAAAATGGCAAACCCGGGCAGCGCCGGCGCGAAATAGATATTGCGGGCCGTCGCCGCCACCGAAAGGACCGCCAGCGCGGGCAATGAGGAGGCGAGCGCGAAGCGTACCGTTCGATCGCCGGCCGACGCATTCCCGCGCCGCCATGCGCGCTCCCGCCAAGCGCGCCGCAGGGCGGCAATGACCAAGAAGGTCCACGGCGCCAAATACAGGGGCAACTCGATCAGATATTTGCCCGGAGAATTGCGATGGGCGGCTGCATACTGCAGCTCGTTCGGCGCGTCGATGCGGGTGAAGCGGCCGACCAGATTGTTCCAGAAGAACACCTTCAAATGGGCGGGCCCGTCCTCGCCCACGTACACGAACCAGACCCAGGCCAATATCATCGCGGCCTGCAGCAGCAGGCCCAGGTACAACTCCCAGCGCAACAGTTCCCGCCAGCGTTTCTCCCAGGCGGCGAGCGTCACGATGGCAAGCGCCGGCACCATCCAGGCCGCGGCGCTCTTGCACAAAAAGCCGGCGCCCAGAGCGGCATGCATCAATAAATAGCCCCGCACACGCTCGCGGGTGTCCGCTGCATAAAAGCCCCGGTACGCACCCAGCAGCGCGACCGACACGGCCGCGAGCAGCGGAGCGTCCGTCGCGAGCCAAATCGCCACTTGGTATGACAGCAGAAAAGTACTCATGGCTGCCGCGGCGATCCAAGCGGCGGCGGGACCCAGGCTACGCCGCGCCAGCAGCCCGATAGCCAGCGCCGTGATGAGGGAGTACAGCAGATTCGGCAGACGCGCCGCCCAGGGCTTGGCGCCGAAGAGTTCGATGGGCGCCGCCGCGAACCAGTACGTCAGGGGCGGCTTCTCACAGAAGGCCTCGCCCGCCAGCAAGGGCACCGACTTGTCGGCCTGCCAACTCATACGCCAGGCAATGTCCGCCTCGCGGGGTTCGTCGGGGGTCCAGTAGCCGCGGCCGAACATGCCGACGCACCAAATCGCCAGCAGCGCCGCGCAGAGCAACGCGGGCGGTGAGAGGGCGCGCCGCATCTAACGCGTCGATTCGAACGGTGAGTTCAGGCAATTCATGGACGGGTCAGTTTAACGTCAAACGACGCCGTTCAAAACGATAAACTACGTGAAACATCGGCTTGTCCGGGTAGCTCAAATGGTGCGCATCACTTTCATCCTGGCCGCGTGGGCGTTCATCGTGGCCGCGGTGTTGGCGCGCTCGTCTTACATCGAGGCTCGGCTGCTTCGCGCGGACCCCGCTTCGATTCCCGGCGACGCGATGCTGTCGGGATTCGGCCGGGAGCGCGGCGCGGTGTTGTTCGAGGGTCATTGCGCCATCTGTCACGGCGATGCCGGCCGAGGGGATTCGCGGCGCGGGATTCCGGACCTGACCGATGACGATTGGCTGTACGGGTCCGGGTCGGTGAGCAGCATCGAGCAAATCATCAAGTACGGAATCCGTTCCTATCATCCGAGAGGCTGGAACATCGCGTCCATGCCGGCCTATGCCACGGTGCAGGCCAGCGCGAGGGATGGCAGGATCCCATCGCTCTCTCCGGGGAACATTCGCGATTTGGCCGAATTCCTGGTTCGCGAACAAGGTCTTCACGCCGACGATGCGGCCGCCGCCCGCGGCGCCGCCCTGTTTTCGGGGGCGGCAGGCTGCTATGACTGCCATGCGCCGGATGCAAAGGGCGATTCGGCCATCGGCGCCCCCAATTTGACGGATCGCATCACGCTCTACGGCGACGGCAGCCGCGAATCGATGGCCATGTCCATCGCCTATGGGCGGCACGGAATGTGTCCGGCGTGGGTGCGACGCTTGGCGCCTGCGGGGATTCGCGAGGCGGCGATATACGTGTACTCGCTGTCTCATACGGCAGGCGCAGAATAAATGGCAGAGCCGGTCCCCCCTGTGAACAGCCGCCGTTCTTTCGTTCTCATGGGGTGCGGTGCGCTGGCCGGCTTGATCATGGCGGGATACTCGCTGTTCACGGCGCGGGGTACTTCCACGCTGGCGGTGCCCCCCGAAGATGTGGCGCTGGTCAACCAACAGCCGATTTCGCGAAGCGATTATCTGCTGCAGCTGCAGACTCTGTACGGCGTCGATCTGGCGCACGCGACGGCGGCGCAGCGCCGAAAAGTCCTTGACGACATGATCCGCGAAGAACTGTTCGTGCAAAGAGGCAAGGAGCTGGATGTTGCATCGTCCGACCCCGACGTGCGCGCGGCGATGGTGGGTTCGGTGGAGCTGGAGATCGCGGCCGATGCGCTCACCTCCCAACCGAGCGAGGCCCAGCTGCACGCCTACTATGAGGCCCACCGTCCGCGCTACGCCAGCGAAGGCATCGTGACCCTGCGGGACCATGTTTTCGCGGCGGGCGAATCGGGCGCCGGATCGCCGTCCGTAAAGGCCATCGATGAAGAATTTTATTTCGCCGCGAAAATACACATGGGCGAATCCTTGTTCGACGCGGCGCGCAAGCTGCCGGACGGCGGGGTATCGGATCCGATCGTCCGCCCGGACGGGATACACGTGCTCCACATGATCAAGAACGAGAAGCCCGTAGCCTTCGATTTCGCGGCCGCCCGCGACCGGGTATTGAGCGACTATCGCAACGAGGCGATCGGACATCTGCGCACGGGCGACGAGGCCTTTTTGCGCAAGCGCGCGAACGTGCTGATCGCGGACGATGTACTTTGATGCTGCGCCGATGGGATTTCCTGCGCGTCTCGATAGGGGTATTGGTCGCGGCCTGCTTCGGCGCGTCCGCCGCCGCGGCGCACACCCGCAGCCAATCCCATTCGGTCTGGGAGATCAAGGGCGCCGACGTGGATCTGGTGATGACGATACCCGTCATCGAAGCGGACCGCCTGTCGCACGATCAGTCCCCTCCCTCCGATGAGAGCTTGAAGTCTTACCTGAGCGAGCGGGTTTTCCCACTGGCCGGAGAGAAGCGCTGCTCCATCGTGCCGCCGGTTCAGACGCTGTCCGCGGCCGCGGGCTATCGAAAATACGATTTCACCTTCAAATGCGCCGCTGCGAACGATCTGAAGGTGCATTCAGGCGCCTTCTTCGACCTCGTCGCCAGCCACACGAATTTTGCCCAGGTGCAAAACGCGCTGACCGGCGAGTTCACCGAACAGCTCATCACCGCCGAACATCAAACCGTGGAGGTGACGGGCGGCGAGGGTGGCCGTCTCAAGAGCGCACGGTTCATCGAGTTCATCCGCATGGGGACGATGCATATTTTCACCGGCATCGATCACGTGTCATTTTTGCTGGGCCTGGTGCTCATCTCGCGGCGGCTGCGCGATCTGGTGTTCGTCGTCACGGGATTCACCCTGGGCCACAGCCTGACGCTGGCATTGGCCGTCACCGGAGTGCTGCGCCCGCACGCGGAGTACATCGACGCGTTGGTGGCGCTCACGATCGCCCTGATCGGCGCGGAGAACATCGTTGTCCAGACCCACAGGCCGGTGCCGGTGGCGCTGGCCGCCGGGGCTTCTCTGGCATTGATGGCCCTGCTGCAGTGGTGGGGCTTCGGAGGATTGCCCAGCCTGCTGTTGCTGGGTGCGGGCCTGTTCACCGCGAACTACCTGATGATTTCCGGGCGATTGCGCGACGCGGGACGCCTGCGCATCCTGATCACCTTGGTGTTCGGTTTGATCCACGGCTTCGGCTTCGCCGCCGATCTCCTGGAACTGCAGCTTCCGCCCGAGCGCCTGGCCGAACTCCTGGTGGGCTTCAATGTGGGTGTTGAAATCGGGCAGTTGATCTTGGTCGTGGGCGCGACTCTGATCGTCGCGGCATTGGCGAAGAGCAAATTCGCCCCTCCGCGCGCCTTGGTGGTCGACGTGGCGTCGTCGTTTCTGGTGGGCTTGGGCGTCTTTTGGTTCGTCAGCCGCAGCTACTAGCGCGCCGGTGATTGCTCGAACAGCTCCGCCTGGGGCAGGTACTCGTCCCCGTCGCGGAAATTGCCGAGTCCCACGCCGACCAGGCGGTAGCGAGTGGCGGGCGGCAGTTCGACCCGCAGGCGCAGCGAGACGGCGATTTCCGTGAACTCGGGCTCCGAGCGCGGCGGATGCGGCGGGGTATGGCTCCGCGTGATGATGTGGAAGTCCGAGGTCTTCAGCTTGAGCACCACGGTGCGGCCGACGCGCGGCGTCTTGCGCGTCTGTCCCCAGGTCTTCGCCGCGAGCGTGCGGATCATCGGCTCCAATTCACAGAGGGGTAGATCGCGTTCGAAGGTATCCTCCGCCGATATCGACTGCACCGGCTGGTGCGGATTCACCGCGCGCTCATCGATGCCGAAAGAGAGCTCGCGCAGCCGCTTGCCGAACCGGCCGAAGCGAGACTCCAGTTCGCGCGCATCGACGGTTCGAAGATCGGCGCAGGTGCGGATGCCGAGAGCGTCGAGCTTCGCCTCCATGACCTTGCCGACTCCGGGAATGAGCGACACCGCGAGCGGCGCGAGAAATACGGCGGCCTGATCGGGTTTGATCACGAACAATCCATCGGGCTTGGACCAATCCGAGGCGATCTTGGCGAGGAATTTATTGGCCGCGACGCCCGCCGATGCCGTCAGCGACGTCGCCTCGAAAATCTCCCCTCGTATCGCCTTCGCCGCGGCGGTGGCCGAGGGATGAGAGGTCTTCGTTTGCGTCACATCCAGATACGCCTCGTCGAGCGACAGCGGCTCGACCAGATCGGTATGGCGAAGCAGCACTTCGCGCACCTGCCTCGATGCGGCGCGGTAGCGGACGAAGTCGGGCGGCACGAATATCGCGTCCGGGCACAGGCGTTCGGCGCGGATCGCGGGCATCGCGGAGCGCACGCCGAACTTGCGGGCCTCGTAGGATGCGGCGCAGACCACCGACCGTGCGCCGCGCCACGCGACCAGCACCGGCCTGCCGCGCAGCGCGGGATCGTCGCGCTGTTCGACCGAAGCATAAAACGCATCCATGTCGACGTGAATGATCTTGCGGAGCGGCGGCACGTGCCAATCATACTGAGATTTCCGCTAGAGTGACGCTATCCAAGAAGATCGGCGGAGCCGGGATGATCCTATATCAACATGCGATGAGCTCGGCTTCCTACCGCGTGCGGATCGCGCTGGCCTTGAAGCACCTCGAGGTGGATTCCGTGCTCCTGGATTTGCGCGCGGGCGAGCAGCGGCGGGAGGAGTTCCTTGAAATAAACAGCCAGGGATTCGTGCCGGCGCTGGCTTTGGGCGGCGGAGCGGTGCTCACTCAATCCGTGGCCATCATCGAGTACCTCGATGAAATCCACCCGCAGCCGCCGCTGCTGCCCCAGGCGCCTTTGGATCGCGCGCGAGTCAGGGCATTGACCCAGGTGATCACCTGCGATATCCATCCCTTGAATAATCTGCGGGTGCTGCGCTACCTGGAGGACGGCCTGCAGCAGGGCCAGGCGGCGCGCGAGGCCTGGTATCGGCACTGGGTGCGGCTGGGATTCGATGCGCTCGAATGCCGCCTGATCCGAGAGGACGCGGGCGGGCGTTTCTGCCACGGCGATGCGCCTACCATCGCGGACGTGTGCCTGATTCCCCAGGTGTTCAATGCGCGCCGCTTCGCACTGGACCTGGGTCCGTATCCGCGCATCGCCGGCATCGATGCCGCATGCCGTGAATTGCCGGAATTTCAACGGGCGGCTCCGGAGCGTCAGGCGTGAGGTGCCGCCGCCATAGGGCGCAATGACGATCGCGCTCGAGAGTATTCCGAGCTTCACAGCCGCGGAAGCGCTGGACGCGGCGCAACGCGAGTTCGGGGTCGCCGGCGAGGTGCGGCCCTTGCCGAGCGAACGGGACCAGAATTTTCTCATCACCGATCCGCGCGGCGGCAAATTCGTGCTGAAGATCGCCAACTCGAACGATGCGGCGGAGCTCTTGGATTTCCAGAATTCGGCGATGCGGCATGTCGAGGGGACAGTGGCGGAGTGCCGGGTGCAGCGGGTCATATCCTCGCGGCGGGGATCGGATATCGCACATATCGGCAATTCGAGAACGGGCACCGGCCACTGCCTGCGGTTGCTCACTTGGATCGATGGAGAGGTGCTCGCCAAGTCCGCTTCGCGGGGGCCGGCGTTGCTCGAGTCGATCGGGGCCAACCTGGCGAAGGTCGATGCGGTGTTGCGCGATTTCTCGCACCCGGCCATGCGCCGCACGCTGCAATGGGATCTGCGCCAGGCGGGAATGGCCCGTGAGAATACCGGGCTTCTGCCGGACGACCGGCGTGGGCGCGTCGAAGGCCTGTTTGCCCTGTGGGAGCAGATCGACTGGGCGGCTCTGCGCCACAGCGTGATTCACGGCGATGCGAACGATTACAACGTCATCGTCGGCGGCGGCCGCATGGTGGGTTTACTCGATTTTGGGGACATGCTGTATACGGCCACTGTCTGCGACTTGGCCATCGCGCTGGCGTATAGCCTGCTGGATGAGAGGGAGCCGCTGACGGCCGCTGCGCGGATCATAGGCGCATACCATCGCGGCTATCCGCTCACCGCGGCCGAGCAGCGGGCGCTGCTTCCGCTCATGTCCACGCGGCTGGCCATGAGCGTTTGCTATTCGGCTCACAACCGGGCGCGCAATCCCGGCGATCCGTATCAGGTGGTGAGCGAAGCGGCGGCCTGGGATCTGCTGGAGAAGCTCGGGGATGTGCCGGCGGAGGATGCTTTCGAGGTGGTGCGGGCGGCGTGCGGGAGCGGTGCTCAGTAGTGAGGAGGCCGTTCCTGTTCCGGCGACGGGGGGCTTTCCTCGGCTTGAGCCGAACTCAGCCGATCCGACACGGCCTTGAGTTTCACGTCGAGCGCACGAATTTCCTGCTGCTGCCGGAACACGACGTCGCTCAGCTCGGTGGCGGCCCTCTCCAGGAAGGCGATCTTGGTCTGGATTTGTTCGAGCGTTTCGTCGTTCATCCGCCCAGTGTAGCGCGTGCCCGACGGCGGCGGCCGAGCCAGCCGTCGGGTGCCGCCGCGACCGCGGGGCCTTTGCGGCTGACGGACCGCGAGCTAGCTCCTTAGCTCCCGGACTTCAGCTCCCGGACTTCGGACAGGTGAATTCATCGTCGCCCTTTTTGGCGGCCTTCGGGACGTCCTTCTTCCAATCCGCGGGAACTTCGAATCGATCTGCCGGGACCGGGTCGGTGCTGATGGTCACGGTTTCCATGGTGAACGCCGCGAGGTGTATGTACTGCGCATAAGGATCCGGCGAAGCGGGCGTCTGGGGGGCGGGGGGCGTCGCGTTCGCGGTGGCTGAATCGGATGCGGATGCGGATGCGGATGCGGGCGCGGCGCCGGCTGCCGAACTCGCGGCCGCCTGCGAATCGTCGGCCTTCTTCTTGTGAAAGAGTCCACCCACGAGATTGCCCACCGAGGCGCCGATCGCCTTGCCCGCCTGCGCGACATTGTTCATCGGGTTGCCGCTCCCGGCGGTCGAGCTGTCGGCGGTGGAGGAGCCGTTGTCCTTCATCTTGGCGGCGGCGCTGCATTGTTGCCCGCCCATCAGGACCCGCAACGAGGTTTTCAGCGGCTGGCCCTTCAGATCGCTGGATTTATCGGTCAACTGCTTGATCTGCGATTGATAGGGGGCCAGAAACTTCGCGAATTCGCCGCGCATCGCGCCCTGCGCATCTTCGAGGCCGAGTTTTTTTGCATACAGCTGCTCGAATGCACGGCGGTCCGCCGCGCCCGGCAGCTTGTCCTGGGTCAGCCATACGTCGACGGCGACGACGGTATCGCAGACGTCGCCCGTGTCCTTGTCGGTGCAGGTTTCCGTCAGCGTGGCCAGAGTTCGCTGTGCGTCATGGCCGGCGATCGACGCCTTGTCGTCGGTTTTGTGGACTTCGATCTTCGGCGGCGACATTTCGCACTTGGATTTGTCGATGGGCTGCTGTTTCTGCGACACGGGGCACGAGCGCATCTTTTCCAGATTTGCCTGCATTTTGGCGCGCATTTCCGCCATTTGTTCCGGCGACGCGAATACGTCCTCGCGATAGCTCTTCTTGTCGGGCTGCAGGTGCCAGGTGAGGCCGCGGTCCAGGCGCACGATCTCGCCGCCGTGAAGGTTGCCGCATACCAACGACATCATGCCCTCGCAATGCGACTCGGTGTCTTCGCGCTTCTTCTCGGCGGCGATGTTGGTCGTCGTCGCGCCATGCATGCGGATCACGGAGGCCACGTCCAGGGTCGTTTTCTGCTCGACGGTGACATCCGCCCGCGCGGCGGAGGACGCCAGCGACGCGCAGGCGAGGAGGTAAACAACGGGTAGGGTGCGGAAAAGATGCGTTTTCATTTTTTTTCTCCGAAGGGAATCTGATCGGGCTCTTTAGGATTCCAAATACTACAGAACAATGAGGCTGCGGGCCTAGTGCAATGAATTGAATTTGCTTGTTCGGGCACGGTCAATAGACGCATTATTGAGGCGGCCCCCGATCAACCCATTCCTTATTGCCAGGACGACATGAAGACAGCGAAGTACATCTCCTCGGGCGGGGAGATTCGTATGCGGCCGCGACTCGCGCACATGGGACTCATGGCGATCCTTGCAGGTGCCGCCTGTGCTCAAGGGGCAGAGCCGTTGCCGGCGCAGGTCATCGCTGCGCCGCCGGCGCCCGGACCGGCCGCGGGCCTCGCCGATTCGGCGGGCCTGCGCTCGACCGTGTTCGGCACCCCTCCGAAGGACATGGCGCCGATGCCGACGCGGGTGCCGCTGTCCGAAATCAATATTGCCCTCAGCTGGGCGCGGCCGGTTCCGGATGTTTTCTGGTTCGACCGCAAGCTGCGCGTGTGGTTTTCGCCGCAGGACAAGCCCGCCCCGCTGGCCATCGTGATTTCCGGAACCGGCAGCGATGGAAATACCTCCAAGCTGTCGGTGCTGAGAGGCGCCCTGTATGGCGCCGGCTATCACGTATTGACGATGCCCTCGCCGACCTTTCCGGGATTCATCGTGTCTACGTCGAGCACCGGAGTGGCCGGCGATCTGATGCAGGATGGCCAGGATTTGTACGCGGCCATGCAGCAGATCATTGCGCACCTGCCCCGCAAGGTGAAGATAACGGACATCGACGTGATCGGCTACAGCCTGGGCGGCGCCAATGCGGCCATCGTCAAGTCCATCGACGGTAAAATGGGCAAGCTCAAGATCCATCGCGCGGTCATGATCAATCCGCCCGTGAGCTTGTTTGCGTCGGTCGGGCGCCTGGACAAGCTGTTTGCGATCAGCATCGGTTCCGACGACGACGCGGTCGACCGGCTGTACCGCCGGCTGTATGCCGAACTTGCCAATCTCTACCGGGCGTCGGATCGACTACAGATGGACGAGGACTTCCTGTTGGGCGCCGCCGCCGCCGTCTTGAAGACGGATGCGGAGTTTTCGGCGGCGATCGCACTGAGTTTCCGCACCGATCTCGCCAATATGTTTTTCGCGGGCGACTTGTACGCCGGCACCGGCGTCGTCGTCGATCCGAAAAATCCGCCGAAAGTGGACGACTCGCTCGCGCAGATCCAGCGCGAACTGCGCAACAAGCCGTTCTCGGAATACTTCACCCGGGTTTTCGCTCCCTACTACCTGCAGCACCGGCGGAACTCGACCGCCGCATCGCTGGTCGCGGACAACCGCCTCGACATCATCGGCGACACTCTGCGCACCGACGGCGATTACTACGTGCAGACCAACAGCAACGATCTCATCCTCGACCGGCGCGAACTCGCATGGCTGAAAGATACCCTGGGCTCCAGAATCGCCGTCTACGACCATGGCGGCCACCTTGGCAACATCGGCGAGCGGCAGCAGGTAGCGGATATGCTGGACATGCTGGCCGGACGATGGGCGGGTGCAAGCCGATGAAATCCCGCATCCTGGCCACGGCCATGATCTTTCTCGGCGGCTGCGCATCGCAAGAGATGAGCATCCGCAGCCAGCCTCCGGAGAACCCGGCTGCGGAAAATGCAGCCGCCGCCGAAAGCGCCGCTGCTTTCGCCGCCGCGGCCACCGCTGCGGCCGATACGAATGTTGCCGCCGCCACCAACACCGATGGCGCGAACGGCAATGCCGGCGGAAACGCCGCATCCGCCGCGGCTCCCGCCGGCGGCGCGGCTCAGCCTGCCGAAGGCGCCGGGCAGGCGCCGCCGCCCGTGACGCCGGCGGACGCGCCGTCCATGCGGACCTACGATCCGTGGGAGCGCCTCAACCGCTTTACCTACCGGTTCAATGCGCGTTTCGACGAGGCGTTTTTCCTGCCGGTGGCCAATGGCTACCGGCGTATTCCGTCCCCGGTCCGTTCGGGAGTGCACAATTTCTTCGGCAATCTGTCCGAAGTCGATAGCGTCATCAATTACACATTGCAGGGCAGGTTCAAATTCGGCGTTCGCAGTCTCGGAAGATTCATAGTCAACAGCACGGTCGGCATCGGCGGCCTGTTCGACGTCGCCAAGAAACTCAATCTTCCGGGTGCACCCACCGGTTTGAGTACGACCTTGGCCAAGTGGGGAATGCACCCCGGCCCTTACCTGGTGATTCCGCTGCTGGGGCCCTCGACCCTGCGCGACGGCCTGGGCTTTGTCGGCGACTACGCCACTTCGTATGCGGTGGATGTCGCAAAGCTCTACCGCGGCGATCTTTCGTGGGGACTCGGCGCGGTCGATGCGGTCGATCAGCGCGCTAACGTCAACTTCCGCTACTACTCATCGGGTTCGCCGTTCGAATATGAAAACATACGCTTTTTGTACGTGCGAAAGACCCTGATCGAGGACGAGGGGCTGCGTGCCAAGACCGCGAAGAAGGGCGACAAGTCGACCACTCAGCAGGAAAACGAAACCGACGCGCCGGCGGGAAAATGACGGGATGCAGGAGCCGCCGGTCCGATCGGCGGCGGCTGCTGAAAAGTCAGGGAGGGAGCACCGCGCAGTTGTACTCGGTCAGAAATCGGGCGAGCCCGCTCAACTGGGGACCGAGGCCGGACTTCACCATATAACCCGCGATGAACTGCCCGTAGGCGTTCGCCCGGTCGGTATCGGACCCGGAAGTGGTCAATACGAATACCACCGTACCGCGCAATTCACTGTCCGAGCGCAGTTCACGCAGGAATTCCATGCCGTTCATCCTCGGCATATTCAGGTCGAGCAGGACCAGATACGGCTTCGAGATCCGGCGGGCCGGGTGTTCGTCGCGCAGAATCTGCAAGGCGGCCAAGCCGTCTTCCGCGACCACGATGGGGCAGTCCACGGCGTGTTTACGCATGCCCCGGATCACCGCCTCTGCGGCGACATCGTCATCGTCAACCACGAGAAGGCTGAATCCGGGGCCCA
>Ga0182013_10007607_pt1 | contig 11885 bp, 10 predicted proteins | sample 612S2MmetaG_FD_120487 | JGI IMG/M metagenome (GOLD analysis project Ga0182013, IMG submission 120487) | Permafrost microbial communities from Stordalen Mire, Sweden - 612S2M metaG | ecosystem: Environmental > Terrestrial > Soil > Wetlands > Permafrost | place: Sweden: Stordalen | collected...
AAGCTGATCACCGAGCGCGCCGAATGGCTGCCGATGTTCACTTATGTGAAGACCTACGGGTTTTCCAAGCAGTTGAACTTCAAGCCGTTCCCCGACGAGTTGCCAAGATTCTATCTCAGCAGTTGGAAGTAAGAGCGCTGCGCGCCGCCTGAACCTCTGCCGCGGGAGAGCTTGGCTGCCGCCGGATGCAGCGGCCAATCCGGACCTGGGCGACGCCCAAAATAAGCAAACCGGTGCTAAACTCCGTCATCCCCGCGAAAGCGGGGACCCAGGCGGCTTAGGTCCCCGCGTTCGCGGGGATGACGCTGGGCAGGCGGCAGCGGCAGCGAGTCAACGTTTCTGCCGGTTGGTATAAGTCGGTGCCGCTGCGGCCGATCCCGGTTGGCCGCCGGCGCGAGCGATGGCATAGGGGTCGGGATGCAACCGACTCGGTGGGGGTGCCATGGCAGCGCGCGTATGGACTTATGTTGGCGGACGCGCCGGAAACAAGCCGTCGCCGCAGGAGAAGGCCGTCGTCACGGCGGCCTGCGAGGCGTTCATTGCCGAGGTTCTGAAACCTCGGTTCCTGCCGGAAATCCGACCCTCCAAGCAGTTCAATTATCCGGTGGACATCTGCGGGAAGTGGCACGGCAACAAGTACCGGTTCATCACGCGTTATCGGTCGGAGACCCCGAATTCCATTTCGCCGCAATTCGATGCGCCGTTCGCCCGGCTGGATTACGTCAGCCGGGATCGCTTCGATCTGTATTGGCATCGCCATACCGGCCAATGGCTCTGCATGTTCGAACGCCAATCATTGCAAGAGGCCTTGGAAACCATGCAGAGCTTGCCGCACTTCAACCCGTGCTGACCGGCACGCGCCAGAGCATTTCCACCCTGACCGGAATCGTCCTGACCCTGTCATTGCGAGGCGCTTGCGCCGAAGCAATCTCCTGCCTGACGAGCGTACCTCGGCTCGTCAGGCAGGGGATTGCTTCGGCGCAAGCGCCTCGCAATGACAGGGTCGTCTGCGTGTTTCCACTCATGGTGAAAATCTTCTAACGCACCATGCTGACCCGCGCGCACTGACGCCAACTGCTCAGGCCTTGGCGGCGGCGCGCCGTTCCGCCAGCGTCGCCGCCAGTTCGATCGCGGCGATCAGGCTGGTAGGATCGGCGATGCCCTTGCCCGCGATATCGTAGGCGGTGCCGTGATCCGGCGAGGTCCGCACGATCGGCAACCCGAGCGTGACATTGACCCCGTGATCCATGTCGAGCGTCTTCAGCGGGATCAGCGCCTGGTCGTGATACATGCAGATCGCGACGTCGTAGCGTGCCCGCGCCGCTGCGGTGAACATCGTGTCGGGCGGCCAGGGGCCGGTCACGTCGATGCCGTCGGCACGCAGCGCGGCCATGGCCGGCGCGATGATCGTGGTCTCCTCGTCGCCCAGCGCGCCTTGCTCGCCGGCGTGCGGGTTGAGCCCGGCCATCGCCAGACGCGGGTGCGCAATGCCGAAGTCGCGGCGCAGGGCGGCATGCGTTGTGCGTGCCGCGAGCAAAATCATGTCGCTGCTGAGCATGGCGAGGGACTCGCGTAGCGAGGCGTGCACGGTCACCGGCACCACGCGCAACTGCGGTGACGCCAGCATCATGATCTGTTTTCCCCCCGCCCCGGTCAGCGCCGCGAGGAACTCGGTATGACCGGGATAGGCGAAGCCGGCGTCATACAAGGCGGCTTTGTTGATCGGGTTGGTGACGATGCCGCCCACCGCGCCTTGCATCGCCAGGTGCGTCGCCTGCTCGATCGAGCAGATCACCGCGCGGGCGTTCGCCTTGTCCGGTCGCCCGGGTACCGCAGGGTTTGCGAGCCGCACGGGGATGACCGGAAGGGCGTCGCGGAACATGGCGGCTGCGCCCGCGGTGTCTGTGAGCACGCGGATCGGCACGTCGCAGCCCATCGTGGCGGCAAGCGCGGCAAGGCGATCCGGATCGTCGAGCGCGACGAAGCAGTGCTGCGTGTGTAGCAGCGCCCGCCACGTGCGGAGGGTCAGTTCGCCGCCGATGCCGGCGGGATCGCCCATGGTCAGTGCAAGCAGCGGCATGGTCGGGCTCCATTCGGTACACCTCTCCCGCCTGCGGCGGGAGAGGTCGGTTGGGTCGCGAAGCGAACCAACCGAAGCGGCGAGGGTGAGGGTGATCGGGAGGCACGCTACCTCGCTTGAGAAAGCTGCGTGCCTCCCGATCACCCTCACCCTCGTGCGCTTTGCGCCCTCGACCTCTCCCGCCGCAGGCGGGAGAGGTTTACAACGGCATCAGATATGCAGCGCGCGGCCGTCCACCGCCAGCGCCGCTTCCTTCACCGCCTCGTTCAGCGTGGGATGCGCGTGGCAGGTGCGTGCCACGTCCTCGGCCGAGGCCCCAAACTCCATCGCCACCGCCAGTTCGGCGATCAGCGTGCCGGCATCGGGGCCAAGGATGTGCGCCCCGAGCAACCGATCGGTCGCCTTGTCGGCCAGCAGCTTGACGAAGCCGTCGGTATCGCCCATCGCGCGGGCGCGGCCATTCGCGGTGAATGGGAATTTGCCAACATTGTAGGCCACGCCTGCGGCTTTCAGCTCTTCCTCGGTGCGGCCGACGGACGCGACCTCGGGCCAGGTGTAAACCACGCCAGGGATGACATCGTAGTTCACGTGCCCCGCCTGGCCGGCGAGGATCTCGGCCACCGCAACGCCCTCGTCCTCGCCCTTGTGCGCCAGCATCGGCCCGGCGATCACGTCGCCGATCGCGTAGATGCCCGGCACGTTGGTGGCGTAATGCGCATCGGTCTTCACCCGGCCGCGCTCGTCCAACGCCACGCCGACATCATCCAGCCCAAGCCCCTGCGTCACCGGCCGCCGGCCGATCGACAGCAGCACGATGTCGGCCTTGATTTCCTCCGCCGCGCCGCCCTTGGCCGGTTCCAGCGTCAGCGTCACGCCGTCATTGCCGGTGCGCGCGGCGGTGACCTTCGTCCCCAACCGGAATTTCAAGCCCTGACGGGCAAGGATGCGCTGGAACGCCTGCGCCACCTCGCCATCCATCGTCGGCACGATGCGGTCGAGGAACTCCACCACCGTGACCTGCGCGCCGAGCCGCCGCCACACGCTGCCCAGCTCCAGCCCGATATAACCGCCGCCGATCACCACCAAATGCCCCGGCACGCTATCCAGCTCCAGCCCTCCGGTGGACGTCACGATCCGCTGCTCATCAACATCAACGCCGGACAACGGCATACTCTCGCTGCCGGTGGCGATGACGATGTGTTTCGTCTCGTGCACCGTGCCGTCCACATCGACCTTGCCGGGCGCGACGATGCGGCCGGTGCCTTTCAGCCACGTCACCTTGTTCTTGCGGAACAGGAACTCGACGCCTTTAACGTTGGCTGTCACTACTTCGAGCTTCCGCGCCTGCATGCGCGCCAGGTCGAGCTTTACCCCGTCCACCAGCACGCCATGCGCCGCCAGAGCGTGGCCGGCGTGGTCGAATTCCTCCGACGATTGCAGCAGCGCCTTGGACGGGATGCAGCCGACATTCAGGCAGGTGCCGCCCAGCGTCGCACGCTTTTCGACGCAGCCGACCTTCATGCCAAGCTGCGCCGCGCGCAATGCGCAGACATAGCCTCCGGGTCCGGAGCCGATGATGATGACGTCGAAGGATTCGGCCATTCAGCCCTCGTCTGCAAAACAAACGGCTTCCAGATTGTGTCCGTCGGGATCGAACACGAAGGCGCCGTAATAGGTCGGCGTGTAGTGCGGTCGGAGTCCCGGCCCGCCGTTGTCCTTGCCGCCAACCGCCAGCGCCGCCGCATGGAATGCGTTCACCTGCGCGCGGGTCTCGGCGGCGAGAGCAATGTGCACGCCGGTGGGCCCGTCGCCTTTGCCATAGAACCAAAGCCGCGGGCGGCCAGGTGGGCCGAAGGCGACGACGCCATCCTCCTGATAGCCGACGACGAAGCCGAGCGGCGCCAAAGCCGCCGTGTAGAACGCACGGGTCCGGTTCAGGTCACGAACGGCGAGGCCGATATGGTGGAACATGCTCACGTCGCGGGCCCGGGCTCTATCCGTTATCGGGTGCTATCTGCCGATCGCAGGTCAGTGGCTCTGGCCGTTGGCCCGTAATCGCCGGATCTCATCGAGCAATCGCGGCACATCCTGGCGCGCATGCGCGATGAAGTCCTGATCAGCCGCAGACGCACCTGTGAGTTCGATGTCGTTCTCCGGCGTCGCGATGAAGCTTGAGCCGCTGGTGTGATCGCGTCCCTCGACGAAGGATTTCCAGGGGCCAGGTGCGGCGGCACGGAGCCGTGCCTCGATCTGGTCCAGGTCAGCGTTGGTGAGTGCATCGAAAGCGGCAGTGTCCACGGAAACCCTCCACGGCAGCGGTTGGGGTTCGCAACGACCGGGGTGAAAAGCCCGGCCGCCTGTTCGGGTGTAATCCCCGCCAGCACACAGTGAAAGCGGTTATTGGCAGAAGGCACCGGTGTTACCGACCCGCCCGAGCGTCGAATATCGCCAACGGTCGTCACGCCGATCTGCCGATTGGGAATGCCGGACGTCAATTCTGCCATCGTGGTTCGCGCAGCGCTGTTCACCGACACCCCCTGAAGCCGACCCCGCCTTGTCCAACGTGACACCGGCCCCGGCACGAAACCGTTCCGCAGAGCATGTGCCGCCACGGCAGACAAGAGCGTCATCGGACAGTGCGGCACGCGGCACTCGGGCCATGTCGATTCAAGGCGCCGGTCACACCCCCAGCAACAGCCGCCGAGGATCCTCGATCCCCTCCTTCACCCGCACCAGGAACGACACCGCCTCCGACCCATCGATGATGCGGTGGTCGTACGACACCGCGAGATACATCATCGGCCGGATCTCGACCTTGCCCGCTACCGCGATCGGCCGGTCCTGAATCTTGTGCATCCCCAGGATCGCCGATTGCGGCGGGTTCAGGATCGGCGTGGACATCAGCGACCCGTACACGCCCCCGTTGGTGATCGAGAACGTGCCGCCGGTCAGCTCCTCCAGCTTCAACGCCCCTTCCCGCACCCGCTTGCCGAAATCGGCAATCGCCCGCTCGATCTGCGCGAAGTCCATCGCGTCGGCGTCGCGGATCACCGGCACCACCAGCCCGGACGGACCACCCACCGCGATGCCCATATGCACGAAGTTCTTATAGACGATCTCGTCGCCGTCGATCTCCGCATTGACCGCCGGGAACTCCTTCAGCGCCACGCAGCACGCCCGCACGAAGAACGACATGAACCCCAGCCGTGCGCCGCCGTGCTTCTTCTCGAACGCCTCACGATAGGTCGAGCGCAACGCCATCACCGCTGACATATCCACCTCGTTGAAGGTGGTCAGCATGGCGGCGGTGTTCTGCGCCTCTTTCAGCCGCGCCGCGATGGTCCGCCGCAGCCGCGTCATCCGCACCCGCTGCTCGCGCGGCTCGTCCGCCCGGGGCGGTTTCGCGGCGGCCGGCGTAGCAGGCGCGGGCGCCGGGCGGTTGAGGAACGCCAGCACGTCGCCCTTGGTGATCCGCCCGTCCTTGCCGCTGCCGTCGCCGACCTGTTCCGGCGCCACATGCTGCTCTTCCATCAACTTCGCCGCGGACGGCAGCGGCTGCGCCCCCGCGCCGGCCGGACGCGATACCGGCCCGAGCGGCCGCGGTGGTGGATTCACCCCCGCCGGAGGATTGGCCGCCGCACGCCCCGCGGTTGCTGGCTCCGCGGCCTTCGCTGGCGCGGCCGGGGCCGGGGCAGGCTGCGCCGGCCGCGCCGCAGGTGCTGGCGCCGGAGATGCAGCAGACGCTGGCGCCGGAGATGCAGCAGGAGCGGCCGCCTGAGGTGCGGCCGAAGGCGCCGGACGTGCCGAAGCACCAGCAGACGCCGCTTTACCCCCCGCTTCCAACACCGCGAGCAGTGCCCCGACCTCCACTTCGCCGCCTTCCGGCACCGCGATCGAGGTCAGCACGCCGGCCGCCGGGGCATTCACTTCGACGGTGACCTTGTCGGTCTCCAACTCCACCAGCGGCTCGTCCGCGGCGACCGAGTCACCCTCGTGCTTCATCCAGCGCGCAACGGTGGCCGAGGTGACGCTCTCGCCCAGCGTGGGCACCTTGATCTCCGTCGCCATTCCCTGCTCCTCAGCCTTGCTCAAACCTGGTCAGCCGGTGTCGGCCCGTAAATGCCGTCGGCCCGTCGATGTCGTCGTCCGGTAAATGTCATTGCGAGCGCAGCGAAGCAATCTCCCGCCTGGGCTGGTGCGATCTCTCGGGGGGGGATTGCTTCGCTTCGCTCGCAATGACAGCCGGCACAGTGACGATGACAGCCGGCACAGTGACAATGACAGCCGGCACAGTGACAGGGTGGCGCTCCTCGCCTGATGGCCGTCACCCGATTCCGATCGCCGCCGCGACCAGCGTTGCTTGCTCCCGCCCATGGATGCGCGCCGAGCCGGTGGCCGGACTCGCCGCAGCCTCGCGCCCGGCATAGGCGGGACGCATCACCCGCATCTCCAGCCGGCTCAGCACCTTTTCGATGCGGCGATCGACGAAGTTCCAGGCGCCCATGTTTTCCGGCTCTTCCTGGCACCACACCACGTCGGCATTGTGATACGGCGCCAGCACCCGGCCCAGCGTGTTCTCCGGGAACGGATAGATTTGCTCCAGGCGGACGATCGCCACGTCGTTCTCCTCGTGCGCGCGCCGCTCGGTCAGCAGATCGTAATAGACCTTGCCGCTGCACAGCACCACGCGCCGCACCTTCTCTGCCGGCGCGATCTGGTCGATCTCCGGGATGACGAAGCGGAACCGGCTGCCCTCGGCCAGGTCCGCCAGCGGCGACACCGCCAGCTTATGCCGCAGCAGCGATTTCGGCGTGAACACGATCAGCGGCTTGCGGAAATTGCGATGCAACTGCCGGCGCAGCGCATGGAAATAATTGGCCGGCGTGGTCAGGTTGCACACCCACATGTTGCGCTCGGCACAGAGCTGCAGATACCGCTCGATGCGCGCAGAGGAGTGTTCCGGCCCCTGCCCTTCGTAGCCATGCGGCAGCAGCATCACCAGGCCGGACATGCGCAGCCACTTCGTCTCGCCCGAGGCGATGAACTGGTCGATGATCACCTGCGCGCCATTGGCGAAGTCGCCGAATTGTCCCTCCCACAGCACCAGGCTGCGCGGATCAGCCAGCGAATACCCGTATTCGAACCCCAGCACGCCGGCTTCCGACAACAGCGAGTTGTACAGCTCGATCTTCGCCTGATCGGGGACGATGTTGTTCAACGGCACGTATTCGTGCTGATTCTCCTGGTCGATCAGCACCGCGTGGCGCTGGCTGAACGTGCCGCGCTGCACGTCCTCGCCGGACAGCCGCACCCGGCTGCCTTCCAGCAGCAGCGAGCCGAACGCCAGCGCCTCGCCGGTCGCCCAGTCGATGCCCTGGCCGGAATCCAGCATCGCCTGCTTGGCATCAAGCTGGCGGGCGATGCGCGGATGCACCGCGAACCCGGCCGGCACGCGCGACAACGCCATGCCGATCTGCTTCAGCGTCGTTTCCGGGACGGCGGTGGCTGCCTCCTGGAATTCGAATTCGGGCTCCGGCGGATGGAAGCCGGCCCAATGGCCCTCCAGCCAATCCGCCTTGTTGGGCTTGTAGGCCTGCGCTGCCTGGTTGGCCTCTTCCATCGCGCGGGCGAAGTCGTCCCACATCGTCTTGGACTCGTCGGCCGGCACCACGCCTTCCGCCGCCAGCCGCTCGGCATACAACGTGCGGGTGGTCTTCTGCTTGCCGATGGCGCGGTACATCAGCGGCTGGGTGAAGGCCGGCTCGTCGGTTTCGTTGTGACCATGGCGGCGGTAGCAGACGATGTCGAGCACGATGTCGCAGGCGAAGCGCATGCGGAACTCGGCCGCCATCTGGGCGCAGAACATCACCGCTTCGGGATCGTCGCCGTTGACGTGCAGGATCGGCGCCTGGATCGACTTCGCCACGTCGGTGCAATACAGGCCCGAATAGGCGTGCGCCGGCACGGTGGTGAAGCCGATCTGGTTGTTGACGATGACATGCACCGTGCCGCCGGTGCGGTAGCCGATGAGCTGGCTCATCGCCAGCGTTTCATAGACCAGCCCCTGGCCGGCGAATGCCGCGTCGCCATGCATCTCCAGCGCCATCACCGACTTGCGCCGCTGGGTGTCGCCCGCGGTATCCTGGCGGGCGCGCACCTTGCCCACCACCACCGGATCGACCGCTTCCAGATGCGACGGGTTCGGTTGCAGCGACAAATGCACGCTGTGGCCGGCGATCTCCAGGTCGGTCGAGGTGCCGAGATGGTATTTCACGTCGCCGGAGCCTTGCACCTCGTCCGGCTTCGAACTCTCGCCGGTGAATTCGGAAAACACCGCGACGAACGGCTTCTTGACGATGTTCACCAGCGTGTTCAGCCGGCCGCGATGCGGCATGCCGATGGCAATTTCCTTCACGCCCTGGGCCGCCACCGTCTCGATGATGGTGTGCAGCGCCGGAATGGTGATCTCGCCGCCGTCCAGGCCGAAGCGCTTGGTGGTGGTGTAGCGCTTCTGGCAGAATGCCTCGAAGCCTTCCGCCTCGGTGAGCTGCTGCAGGATACGGCGCTTGGCCGAGGCGTCGAACGCGGTGCGCCAGGGCGCGCCTTCCACCCTGCGCTGGATCCAGGATTTTTGCTCCGGATCCTGGATGTGCATGAACTCGACGGCGATCGAGCCGCAATAGGTGTCGCGCAGGATCTGCACGATCTCGCGCAGCGTGGCGGTCTCGCGGCCGAGCACGTTGTCGATGAAGATCGGCTTGTCGAGGTCGGCGTCGGCGAAGCCGTAGGTGCGCGGGTCGAGCTCGGGATGCGGCGGCGGCACCACCAGGCCGAGCGGATCGAGCCGCGCTTCCAGGTGGCCGCGCACGCGGTAGGAGCGGATCAGCATCAGCGCGCGCAGACTGGCGATGGTGGCGGCGCGGATCTGTTCGCCCGACAGCGCCGCGGCTGGCGTTGGCAGGGCGCGCGCCTGCGTCCGGGGTGGCGCGGCCGGCGCGGTGGTGGCAGCCTCGTGACCATTGGGTTCGAGGTAATGCGGCGCCCAGGAGGCGCCGGTGGCCTCCTCCAGCACGGCGCGGGCGTCGTCGTTCAGCGCGCCGAACAGCTCGGCGAAGGTCGGATCGACCGAACCGGGGTCGGTCGCCCATCGCGCATATTGCTCACCGAGGAAGGCCGCATTCGCCCCACTGAAAGCGGAGGCAAGAATATCGACGCCAGCCATTCGCTATAGACCCCTATCTCTTTGGCCGCCGCTGCATAGGCCCACGCGCCCGGGGGCGGAACCCCGCCCGAACCCGCGCTGGATTGCCATCGCCGCATGTCACCGTTCTGCCACGGCAACCGTAGCAGGAGGAGGCTGGCTTGCGGGGGCAACGGCAGGCCTGACGGGAGGAGATGCGGCGGATAAGAACCCGGTGTTCAGATGCGACCGGCCGCCGGTATTTCAAGCAAATCAAACGACGTCTCCCGCGCGGCACGGGAGGGCAAACGAAACAACCTCTCCCGCGGGAGCGGGAGAGGTCGATGGTGCGAAGCACCGAGGGTGAGGGTGATCGGGAGGCACGTACCAGATAGAGCGAGGCAACCCGATCACCCTCACCCTCGACGCTGCGCGTCTCGACCTCTCCCGCGCGAAGCGCGGGAGAGGTTCCGTCTTTATCCCTGCGGTTGCTCGGTCGGCGCCGGCGGGCGCTGGCGCAGTTCGGCCATGAACTGATCGAACTCGGCCTTGTCCTTGGCAAACCGCAGCCGGTCGAGGAAGGCCCCGAACTCCTTTTGCTCCTCCTCCAGCCGGCGCAGCGTCTCGGCGCGATATTCGTCGAACGCGCGGTTGCCGCTGGTAGGCTGCGCCTGCGACTGCGCCGGTGACTCCGGCTGACCGCGGCACCAGTCCCGCATCTGCTGCTTCCACTGCCGCTTCATCGCGACCCAAGGCGGCGGAGCCCCACCCTGCCAACCGGCATCGTATCCGGCCTGACGTCCATATCCCCAGCACCCCATGCGACGACTCCCTAGCGTGAAGAACAGCACGGCCAGACCGACCGGCCACCAGAACATGAACCCGAGGATCATCGCCACGATCCACAGCGGCCGGGTGGCGTAGCGCCAGTGCCAATACGAGGCCGCACTGTTCGGGTAATTCCCCGGACGGCCGCCCCACGGCGAGCCGGGTTCAGGTCCGCTCGCCCAGGGCGCGCCTCCCATCCCAGCGTTGCCGTAACCTGGTTGGTTCGCCGCGGTGGTCATCGGAGGCCTCATGTGAATGTAAGACACATTTACATATGTTCGGCCGAGGCGCGGCGTCAAGAGGATTCCGCAAGTATCTCGCCAGTACCTGGAGACTCCCCCTCCCCTTGAGGGAGGGGGTTGGGGGGAGGGGTGCGTACAGCCGACGACGGTGGTGGTACGCACCCCCTCCCCCCAACCCCCTCCCTCAAGGGGAGGGGGAGTCTCCTTTTCTTGTCCTCCTTTTCTTGCCCTCCTTTCTCTTGCCCTCTCTTGCCTTTGGCGGCGTCACTCGCCAGACGAACGGGCGCTCGGAGACCGACAGAGCAAGACAATGCCAACCCCACAGCCAGCAGATCGCGACGTGATCGTCTGGGACCTGCCGACGCGAGCCTTCCATTGGCTGACCGTCGCGCTGGTCGCGGGCGCCTACGTGACGTGGCGGTTCAACTGGATGGACTGGCACGCATGGTGCGGCGACGCTTTGCTCGCGCTGCTGCTGTTCCGCCTGGTCTGGGGTTTCGTCGGCAGCGACACCGCCCGGTTTGCCCGGTTCCTCGCCTCTCCACGCGCCGCCACGCATCATATCGCGCGGCTGTTCACCCGCGAGCCGGACACCCAGGTCGGGCACAACCCGGCCGGCGGCTGGATGGTGCTGCTGCTCCTGGCGCTCCTGTTCGGTCAGACGCTGACCGGTGTCGTGGACAACAACGACGTGGCCGACGCCGGCCCGTTGACCGACATCATGCCGCCGGCCGTCGCGAACACGATCGACGCGCTGCACACGTGGCTGTGGGAGGCTTTGCTCGCCGCTGTGGCACTTCACCTCGTCGCCATTGCCACCTACGCGGCAGCGAAGCGCCACAACCTGCTGCGCCCGATGCTGACCGGCCGCAAGCGCCTGCCGGCGCGCGCGACTCCGCCGCGCCGCGCCTCTCTGGCGTTGGCGTTCAGCATCCTGTGCGGCAGCGCCGCAATGGCAGCGCTGCTCGCGAACTTCCTGTGAGTGAGGTCAGCTCTTGGGCGGTGTGACCTGGCCGCGGATCTCGCCCGACGGGTGATCCTTGGTGTGGACGTTGACGTAATACATGCCGGAGGTGAATTGCTTCGCCTGGTCGGCCGTCAGCGTCGCCTTGCCGGCGATCGGGCTGGATACCGGTTCGCCCTTCTTGCTGAGCCAGATCACCACCGGGCCATTCTTGCCCTCCGCACCGTCGTGGAAATGCGCCATGGTCGCGTCGCCGGACAGCCCACTATAGGTGATCGACCACGTCACCTCGCGGGTGCTGGGGTCGTAGGTGAGCGCCGCCGACCCGCTGCCGGAGGTCTGCACCGGCGGCACCTGCTGGGCCCCGGTCAACGGCACGGTGAACGACATCGGCGCCGCATGCGCGACCATGGTGGAACCCGCCCAGGCAACCGGGATCAGGGCGAGCATCATCCGACGCGAAAGTGTCATGTTCATTGGCCTTTCCTCGATGTCCGCGAAGTGCGGATTGGTGGGCACGAAACCATAGGGGAGCCGGCAAGCAACCTAACAATTGCGCGACCCGATCAGCCGGCGTTGCCGCCCATCGGC
>Ga0182013_10007610_pt1 | contig 11880 bp, 5 predicted proteins | sample 612S2MmetaG_FD_120487 | JGI IMG/M metagenome (GOLD analysis project Ga0182013, IMG submission 120487) | Permafrost microbial communities from Stordalen Mire, Sweden - 612S2M metaG | ecosystem: Environmental > Terrestrial > Soil > Wetlands > Permafrost | place: Sweden: Stordalen | collected...
AGACCGGACTGCCCTCGACCCCCATCCTACGCGCAACGCCGCCGTGGATTTCGTGTCCCTGCGGTGCAATCTTTAGACCCGTCCGGAACCGCGTCTCCGAGCGGTGCGGCAGTTCGGAGTCCGGGGTGATCGAAGTCGCTGCAAATGCGATATTTCAGGCATTTCGGCGGCTTCGCCCAGGTGGCGTGACCCATAAATTCACCGGCTGAAGGCTTGACGGGATAAGCGACAAAGTCGTTTTATTGTTACCACGAAAGGCGGGCGTGTCTCGTCGCGACCTCGCCAACCCCTTGGGTACCGGTCGACATCTTCATCTCCGTCTTGGGTACACGCAATTTGTGGCGCAAGGTGGCGACTGGGGCGCCATCGTCACCGAACTCATGGGCGTGCAGGCGGCGCCGGAGTTGCTTGGCATTCACACCAACATGCCCGGCATCTTTCCCAACGACGTCGATAAGGCAGCTTTCTCCGGAGCGCCGGCGCCACCGGGTCTCTCAGCCGATGAGAAGGCCGCCTACGAGGCGCTGCAGCTCGAATATCAAAAGGGAATCGCTTACGGGTACCAGATGGGACTGCGACCGCAGACGCTATACGGAATCGCGGATTCACCGGTCGGGCTGGCGGCTTATTTCCTCGATCACGACGCTCGCAGCTATGAACTCATTACGCGAGTTTTTAGCGGACAGTCCGAGGGCCTCACGCGCGACGACATCCTCGACAACATCAGCATCGCCTGGTTGACCAACACGGCCCTTTCGGGTGCCCGTCTGTATTGGGAAAACTGGGGGAAACTCGGATTCTTCAATGCCAAAGGCGTCTCCATCCCGGTCGCTGTCAGCGTATTTCCAGACGAACTCTATTCCGCGCCGCGCAGTTGGGCGGAGCAGGCGTATCCCAATCTGATCCATTACAACAAGCTCGACAAGGGCGGTCACTTCGCAGCGTGGGAACAGCCGAAACTTCTGTCTGAAGAGCTTCGCACGGGCTTCCGATCGCTGCGGTCAGGCGTGGCGAAGCCGGAAGTGGACTTCGCTAAAGCTAGCTAACCGTTCGCATCGCGGCAGGAGAGCTTCCAGGATAGAGGCTCTCCTGCTTCATCTCCGGAACATGACCAACCGGTTTCGCACCGGGATCACCCATAAAGAGCACGGAATCGCGGTCGAGGTGATTGCCTGAAAGTCGGCTTCTCGGCGATCTGGTGCATTCGCCTCCATTTGACCCACTCCCGTGTGTCCTTTGACTCGCGTGCCCTAAGTTGTTAGCCTTAATGCTGGATAGGAGCGCAGTTTCAAGCTATCTTCCGCCTCCGGTCCCCATCGTTCAATGGTTAGGACATCGCCCTTTCACGGCGGTAATACGGGTTCGAATCCCGTTGGGGACACCAACTGCAACACTCGACGAAGCCTGCACGAATCATGAAATGACATTGACCTTGCGAGGGGCAACGCCGGCTCTCTTCCTAGCCTTTGAACCTTCGAGTTGCCAGAGTCTGCATTTCGGGGAAGCTCACCACATCGGTAGAACGTGACTTTTAGGCTTTTGGAATATAACAACGCTGGATTCCACGGCGCCTTTGTCGCAAAACGCTTGGTCAGACATTCCCAATTTGTTCAAGAAACATTAATCTGAAACCATTGAAGTTGCCTGAATTTCTCACTGATCTTGAGTTCCGTGTGGTATTGGGTCAGTGGAATCCGATACGCCGGGCCACCTTTACTCGAAATTTGCTTACGGAAGGCGACGAGGAAATTGGCGATCCGAACGATGTGTATTCCGGTTGCGGTGCTCATGGCCGCAGGCTCGATGTACGGGCAGACCGCGCCTGCTTCGAAGCCGTCAGTCGACCGCGTCGACCTGGAAATGATGACCTGGGTCGAGGTCAAGGATGCGATCGACCACGGTAAGACCACGGCGTTGATCTTCAACGGAGGCACCGAGACGCGCGGTCCCCAGGCCGTCAACGGCGGTCACACGTTGGTCGCCCATGCAAAGGTGATCGAGATTGCCAAGGAACTCGGAAATGCGGTTGCGGCCCCGGTTCTTCCTTTCTCACCGAACAATGCGACGCCGGACCTTCCGGGAACGATTGGCATTACGAACGACACTTTCAAGGAAATCAACAAAGAGGTTGCGGAGCAGTTGATTCGCAACGGCTTTAAGAACGTGGTTCTGATGGGCGATCACGGCGGCGGTCAGAAGCAGTTGGGCGAGGTTGCGACCGAGTTGGATGCGAAGTACTCCCCGCAGGGCGTCCGGGTGGTCTATTGCGATGACGCCTATGAAAAGTCAAACGCCGACTACGACGCGTGGCTCGCCAAGAATGGATATTCCCCGGGCGGACACGCTTCCATCAATGACACGTCCGAGATGATGTACCTGGAGCCGGCCCCGAACGCATGGGTACGGAGCGACAAGCTCCCCGAGGCTGTCGGTCAGCCGCGGCGCCAGCGTCCTGCTCCTGGCACGACTCCGGCTGCGACAGGAAGCGATCCGGCAGTTGCGTCTGTATCAACTCCTGCAGCCCCGGCGGCTCCCCGTCCTCCATCGAACGGCGTTAGCGGTGACGGCCGGCGTTCTTCGGCTGAGTTGGGTAAGTATGGCTATGAGATTCATGTCAGTGAAGCAGTCGCGCAGATTAAGAAGCTGCTGAGCGAGCCTGCGCCGGGAGCACCCGCTGCCGCCGCAGTGCAGGCAGTACCTGCGGCACCTGTAACGTCGACCAAATAGCACCTTCTCGATTCTCTGGGGGATTACACGCGTTATGAATACATGGATGGCAATTGTTCTCGGGGGAGCCGTTACTGCGATAACGGCATCGGCCATGGGTCAGGCAGCGGTGCCCCAGTCGCACATGTCTGTCCATGACCAGGCGGCTCTCGTTGACGAGTACTGTTCCGATTGCCACAGCTCCGACGAAAAGAAGGGCAATTTATCGCTCGATGACCTTAATCTGGAGCATCCGGACAAGACCGTCGACGTCGCGGAGAAGGTGATACGCAAGTTGGGTGTGGCCATGATGCCGCCCCCCGGCAAAGCGCGGCCTGCGCCAGACGTCATGAAGCTCTTCGTCAATTCGTTGGCGAGCGATGTGGATACTGCTGCGGCTCTGCATCCTGCGGTCATCAATCCCGCGCTGCATCGTCTGAATCGGACCGAGTATGCCAATTCTGTGCGCGACGTGCTGGGTGTCGAGATCAATGCCGACAAGCTGCTTCCGTCTGACGCATTCAGCCACGGCTTCGACAACATGTCGGACGTTCTCACCACTTCGCCTGCCCTGATGGACGCTTATATTACCGCCGCAGGCGAGATTAGCCGCGAGGCGGTGGGTGACCGCCATGCGGTGGCGCTCACTACCACCTATGATGTGCAGCGCGTTGTCTCCCAGGATCACCACATTGAAGGCACGCCCATGGGAACGCGCGGCGGCATCTCGGTCGTGCATGACTTCCCTGCAGACGGAAAGTACACATTCAAAGTGTCGTTCTTTTTCTCGCTGGATGGTCCCATCTTCGGCGGACTGCAGGCGAAGTCGGAGCAGCTCGAGATATCCGTGAATGGCGTCCGGGCGGCACTCATCCCGCTGAATCCCAAGATTACAAAGTTTGACGATATACATACTCCACCGATCGACATCAAGGCGGGTCCGCAACGTATATCGGCTGCTTTTCTGCCGATCGCGGATGGCCCAGTCGAAGACTCTGTCCAGCCGACGGGGATGAGCCTGATCGACCTGAACCAGGCGACGCTCGCCGGACTGACCAAGTTTCCTCATCTCCATGAGTTGTCGATTGTAGGACCGATGCAGGTTTCAGGGATATCCGAAACGCCTAGCCGCAAGAAGATCTTCTCGTGTTATCCGGCGACCAAGGCGGAAGAGAGTCCGTGCGCCCAGAAGATTGTTTCGCGGCTGGCCGTCGAGGCATATCGCCGGCCGGTGAGCGCGCAGGAGGTGACCGGCCTGATGAAGCTCTACTCGGTCGGATACGCCGACGGAGGCTTTGAGGGCGGTGTCACGGTGGCCATCCAGGCGATTCTCGCCAGCCCGTCCTTTATCTATCGTTTCGAGCGGGCTCGCGTACAGGTAGCGGAACATGCATCGACGCCCTATAACATCAGCGATCTTGAGTTGGCTTCACGTCTCAGCTATTTTCTGTGGAGCGCGCCGCCTGATCAAACTCTGCTGATGCTTGCCGAGCAGAACCGCCTTCACCTGCCTACGGTTATGCAAGCCCAGGTCAAGAGGATGCTCGCTGACCAGCGCTCAATGTCGCTCTCGACCAACTTCGCTGAAGAATGGTTGCACCTGCAAAATCTGAAAGGTGTTTTGCCGGACGCATATCTCTTCCCGAGCTACGACAAGATCCTCGGCAATTCGATGCGCAAAGAGACTGAGCTGTTCTTTAACAGCGTGGTCCAGGGCAATCAAAGCGTTCTGACGCTTCTGGATGCGAACTACACCTATGTGAATGAGCCTTTGGCGCGGCTCTACGGCATTCCCAATGTTCTCGGCAACCGTTTCCGCCGGGTGCAACTGACAGACGAGAACCGTTTCGGCCTGCTTGGACAGGCGAGCATTCTCACTCTCACCTCGGCCTCGAACCGCACTTCGCCGGTAATCCGGGGCAAATATGTCATGGAAGTCTTCCTCGGTACGCCTCCGCCGCCTCCGCCGGCCGCGCAGCAGTTGCCGGAACATGGCAGCAACGGCAGTGTTCAGACGGTGCGTCAGCGGCTGGAGGAACACCGCCAGAACCCAACTTGCGCGGGATGCCACAAGTTTATGGACCCTATCGGTTTTGCGCTGGAGAATTACGATCCGATCGGTGGGTGGCGCACTCTCGATGCGGGCACTCCGATTGATTCCAGTGGCCAGCTCTACGACGGCACCAAGCTGAATAGTCCAGTCAGCCTGCGCAAAGCACTGCTCGCGCACTCTGACGCCTTCGTCGGCACCTTTACAGAAAACCTGTTTGCCTACGGGGTTGGCCGGGTTATTCATCCGACGGATATGCCTGCCATTCGTGCCATCGAGCGCGAGGCAGCGGCGCACGGGAACACGTTTTCCGCAATTGTCCTTGGCATTGTGAACAGCGATTCATTCCGCATGCGTTCGGCGGAACCGCAGGTGCCCAAGTCACTGCTCGCACAAATCGACCTGGTCAAGGCTTCGAAAACCACGGCAACCCACTGAAGATAACCAGAACCGGCAACATGGAGGCAGCTCCGATGTTCAATACCAAACGTCATCTTTCCCGAAGAGCTATTCTGCGCGGCATGGGCTCAACTGTATTTCTTCCTTTGCTGGATGCCATGGTTCCGGCGAGCACCGCTCTCGCCGCGACCGTGGCGAAGCCCAAGTCCCGCTTGGCCTGCATTGAAATAGTGCATGGTTCGGCCGGCAGCACGCTTGACGGCGCGAACAAGCACTATTGGTCGCCTGCCCAGGAAGGCCCGAACTTCGAGTTGTCGGAAACCCTCAGTCCGTTGAAGGATTTCCGCGATTACATGACCGTCATCAGCGGTACAGACCTCAAAGGCGCGATGTCCGGTAATGCCGAAGAAGAGGGCGCGGACCACATGCGTTCGAGCGCCGCGTATCTCACAGCGGCACACCCCAAGATGACAGAAGGGGCGGACATCTACAACGGCACCTCGATCGATCAGATCTATGCCAAGCAGTTCGGTCAGGACACGCCCATTCCGTCACTGCAGCTCTGCATCGAAAGCGCCGACGCTTCCGGCGCCTGCGACTACGGTTACGCCTGCGTCTACTCGGACACTATCAGCTGGTCTTCGCCCACCACTCCTCTTCCGATGACTCTTGACCCGCGCATGGCCTTCGAGCAACTCTTTGGCGACGGCTCGACCCCCGCCGAGCGGCTACAGCGCCAGCGCGTCAAGGCGAGCATTCTGGATTGGATCGGCAATGACGTCAAGGATCTGCAGGGCAGCTTAGGCGCCTCCGATCGTGGGCGCATCAATGACTATCTCGAAAATGTACGCGAGATTGAACGTCGTATTCAGGGCATCGAAAAATACAACGCGAGCGGCGAGAAGCGCGCGCTGCCATCCGCTCCGCTGGGCGTGCCGGAGAGCTACGAAGAGCACGTCAAGTTGATGTTCGACCTTCAGGCGCTGGCCTTCATGACCGACGTCACCCGGGTTTCGGCGTTCAAGATGAGCCATGATGTGTGTATGCGCGTGTATCCCGAGAGCGGCGTCACGACGCCATTTCACTCCTGTTCTCACCACGGGGAAAGCCCGGAGCGCATCGCGGAGTTTGCGAAGATCAACAAGTATCATGTCAGCCTGCTGCCATATTTCTTCGAGAAGCTTCGCAGCACGCCGGATGGCGACGGCAATCTGCTCGACAACTCGCTGGTTCTCTACGGTAGCCCGATGGGCGATTCGAACGCTCACAACCACAAGCGCGTTCCCGTCATGCTGATGGGCAAAGCTGGCGGCGCAGTCAAGGGCAACAACCACGTGCGCGTCAAGGACGAAACTCCCATGGCGAACGTGCTGCTTACCATGATGAACAAGCTTGGCGTCGTTACCGACGGTGTTGGCGACAGCACTGGCACCATCAACATCTAACACCGCGGTCGTCCGGAGGTCCCCGATGTTCAGAACAAGCTTCGCAGTCCCAGTGTTGGCCGTTTTCTCGACCATGGCAGTCGCCGCAGTTGCTCCCACGGCGCCTCCCAGTGCGCAGGCAGCACCGGTCGCCCCCGACGCTCGGCTCCCCCAGGCCGTCGAGCGCGGCGACCGCGCGGCAGTGGAAGCCTTGCTGCGCGCCCATGTACCTGTTGACAGCGCGGAAGGCGACGGCATGACTGCGTTGCATTGGGCGGCTTATCAGAACAATCTTCCGTTAGCGGAACTGTTGCTGAGCGCGCACGCAAACGTCAACGCCAAGACGCGAATTGAAGCAGCAACTCCTCTTTTCATGGCGTGCCAGAACGGCAGCGCCCAGATGATTGAACTCCTGCTGAACCATGGCGCCAGCGCAACCGGGGCAAACACGCTGGGCACGACGCCTCTGATGATTGCGGCGGCATCTGGAAGTGCCGACGCCGTCAGAGTGCTGCTGAAGCACGGGGCGGATCCAAACAGCCGCGAGTCTGCCCATCAACAAACGGCGCTCATGTTTGCTGCCAACTACAATCGCGGAGATGCGATCCGTGTACTGGTCGAGCAGGGCGCAGATCCAAACCTGCAATCCAAGGTTGCCACGATTGAGAAGCCCGCTCGCAACTTCGGGAATTTCAACAATGGCGGAGACGACCCAACCGGTAATACCACCAACGAAGCCGCTGCTGCCCGTAAACCCAAAGATCCGACGGCAGCCGCGGAGAAGGCGGAAGCCGAGTCAGTAGCGCAGCCCGACACAAAAAAGTCGATCGCCGCCAATGAGAAGAAGCCCGGCGCTCCGATTCCTGAGCAGCATCTCGATGTAGTGACGGCGGATGCCCAAACTGCTAAGACGATCCAGCGCGATCGCGGCGGCCCAACTACGATGGGTGGTTTCGCTCCACTGCACTACGCTGCCCGCGAGGGAAGTCTCGCTGCAACTGTGGCGTTGCTCGAAAAGGGCGCAAATGTCAATGAGGTTACACAGAGCGAACAATCCACTCCGCTCGTGCTCGCCATCGCCAACGGTCACCTGGATGTCGCCAGAGTCCTGGTGGAACACGGGGCCGATGTGAATAAGGCCAATGTCATGGGCGTAACTCCGCTCTATGCCACCATCGACGTCGCGTGGGTGCCTTATGAGTGGTCGCCCGAACCCATTGTCGCTCAGGAGAAGACCAACTACCTGGACCTGATGAAACTATTGCTGGATCACGGTGCCGATCCAAACGCCCGCCTGGGTCACTCCATATGGTCGCGTGTCCTGTCCGAGAATCGCGTGTGGATCGACGTCGCTGGCTCGACCGCCTTTTTTCGGGCAGCGATGGCGGATGACGTGAAAGCGATGCAATTGCTGAAAGCCGGTGGCGCCGATCCGAATATTCCTACTCAAAATGGCACCACGCCCCTGATGGCCGCGGCGGGAGTGGGTTGGGGTGCAAACTACAGCAAAACTACGCCCGAACGCATGGCTGCGGTGCAGTACTGCATTAGCCAGGGCAACAAAGTCACCACTGCCGATAGCCTCGGCTTCACTCCGCTGCATGGCGCGGCCTTTGTTGGCGATTTGCCATTGATTCAATTCCTGGTGGACCACGGTGCCAAAACTGACGTGAAGACCAAGGCGGGTGATACCGTCGCCGATTCCGCGAACGGACCGTTCGAGAAGTCGCTCCCGCAACCTGCCGCGGTGGCGCTGCTGGTCAGCCTGGGTGCCCCAGTGCCCACGAACTGCCGTTCCAGTGACTGCATCCCAGCTACCAAGGTAGATTTGCCGGGAGCAGCGGGCGGCAGAGGACGAAGGAGACAGCAAGATCCTGCCGCGGGTGGCGATGCGAAGCCGGCCGACGGCGTAAAGCCTGTAGCGTCAGCCGCGGATGCACCCGCGAGTCCTGCCACCCCTAAGCCCGCTGCCGTACTGACCACAAACCCTAAATAGGGTCCAGCGACCGATTTCAACCTGATGGTCTGCTGCGAGATCGCTGACGTTGCCCTGCAGATGGCTCACGGGTGACGCTCATCAGGCTGACTGAAGCCACGATCGGCCTCTATGCACGCGGAGGCGTTCCAATTCCACCGCTGTCGCCAAGCAGGAGCTATTTTCCAACGCCTCTGAATTCGTCGGTGTTGGTGATTACCAGCCCGATCCTCGCTTCATCTTCCGACAACGGAAAACGCCTGTTTCCCATCGCTCTCACCATTGAAGCCTCGTGTCGAAGCCGAAAAGGGCCCATTCGATGAGGACCGGCGTGCGGAACTTAAGGCTGTCTGGCGTCGATTCGATAGCTGGAACGCCCTTAATTCCTTGATGCATCGGTCGCACGGGACAAATACATTAGAACCTCACTTAATCTTAACCTAAAAATAAAATACTATCGACTTGATCAAGCCTTACAAACCTGAAGCTATCTGAGTCGTTTTGACGGCTTCAATTCCCACCATCTTCAGTTACCACATTGCGAACCGCTGTACTGACAGACCCCGGCTAACAACCAGGAGGGGATTCCTTCACCCTCCAAGGGAAAACTATCTGCGAGAGGTAGTCGATGGACTGTAGTTCGAATTTGGACAACGCTGGACGCAGGCTGCAGGCCAATCTGCGGAAGAACATACGGGCCACGGCCAAACCTGCAAGCCTGGTTGGCCTCTCGTCATCGGCCCCGGCCGAGCGCGGTCACGCGCACCAAACTCAACTTGGATGTTTCCCAAACACCAAAGCTCCAACGATGACTCGCCGTTTCGCTATTTAGAAGATGTCGATGTTCTGAAGTGCTGGGTCTGGACAGCACGATTGTCGACGCATACCCGGTAGCAGCAATAAACGACCTGCTTCACCCTGGAGGTTTCGAATGAAGTATATGCGGACACTAGTTGTCTCCCTACTCTGCGCCCTCTCCGCCACCATGTTGGCACAGTCGAACACATCGGGGATCAGCGGCACCGTCACGGACGCGTCCGGTGCGGTCATTCCTGGAGCTCATATCGGGCTCGCGGAAGCAGCCACTGGGCTCGAGAAGACGACTGTCTCGAAATCGAAGGGCGAGTATTCTTTCGACCAGCTTCTCCCTGGCGATTACGACCTCATCATAGACGCGCCCGGCTTTTCTCCCGAGCGTCAGCACGTTCAGTTGCTCATCTCTACGCCACTCAAGATTGATTTCAAGTTGAAGGCTGGCACGGCGGAGATTGTCAACGTGGAGACGACCGCTGCGGCCATCAACTCCACGGATGGAACCTTGGGCAAGGCCTTCGAGTCCAACCAGGTGACCAACCTCCCGTATCTGGCCAATAACACCCTTTCTCTTCTTGCCCTGCAGCCGGGTGTAATCTCCTTCGGCGCCGGCAGCACGGATGTTCGCACTGGTACCGTCAACGGGGCGCGCAGCGATCAAACCAACCTTACCCTCGATGGCGTCGACAACAACCAAGTTAACAGCGAATCTCCCTTCAACGGCTCTCTTCGCGCCACCCGCGACTCCATCGAAGAGTTTCGCGTCACCACTAGCAACGGCAATGCGGACTCCGGTCGCTCCTCCGGAGCCCAGGTCTCGCTGGTGACCAAGCGCGGCACCAATCAATTTCATGGAAGCGCCTATGAGTACTATCGCGATCCCGCGATGGCCTCTAATAGCTGGTTTAATAAGCAGTCGCAGTTGAATAGCGGCAGTCCAAATATCTCCCAAAAGATTCTTCAGCACACCTACGGTGCCTCGCTTGGCATGCCCGTCATCAAGAACAAGCTCTTCTTTTTCGGCGCCTATGAAGGATACAAGCAGGCCAGCAATTCGCTGGTCTCCGAGACCGTACCGCTGCCGTCGTATCAGGCTGGAAATGTGACCTACCTCAACTCCTCCAAGACCACCACAACCCTCAGCCCCGCGCAAATCGCAGCCATCGATACGAAATGCTTTGGTGTCTCCCAGGTCTCCACCATCGGCGGCGGTTGTCCCTGGGGTCCGGGTCCCGACCCGAATGTCCTCGCCTATATCTCCTCCGGCTTCCCAGCGCCCAACTCCTCCGGTGGAGATGGCTATAACACTTCATCCTTCAGCTTTACCTCTCCGGCCCCGCAATCGCTGATCACCAACGTAGCGCGCCTGGATTACAACATCAGCTCCAAGCACTCTCTCTTCTTCCGCGGAAACCTCCAGCAGGACAATATTCTTGCCGCTTTGAATATCCAGGGCGGCGTACCCAACTCCAAGACCTACAGCAACACCCGCGGTCTTGCAGCCGGCGATATCTGGACTATCAACAACCAGATGATCAATAACTTCCGTTTTGGCTGGGTTCGCTACGGCAACCAGTCGCAGGGCGCCGTCACCGGTCCCTACATCACGTTCGCAGAGTTCACCCTTAAAACTCCGACCACCACTTCGAGTACGGCCCTCCTTGACACCAGTAACTTCGCCGACGACTTTACCTGGATCAAGGGCCGCCACACTATCACCCTGGGCATCAACGATCGCCTCATCTACAACATTAGTTCCAATACCTCGAACAGCTACAACCATGCTCAGATCAACAAGACCCATCTTCAAATAAGCGCCATCGCGGGCACCGGGCAGAGCCTGGATCCAAACTCTACGTACGCTCCCGTCGCCAGCAGCTTCGATACCTCCTACGATCAGGCCGTCCTCAACCTCGCCGGGGTTGTCACCTGGGGGTACAACGTCTACAACTTCAAAATTGCCAATGGCGCCCTCGTTCCCATCCCCGGCGGCGCGGCCCCCATTCGCAACTATCACTCTCTGGAGCAGGAGTACTACGCACAGGATCAGTTCAAGATCATACCCAAATTGACTGTGACCTATGGCGTTCGCTGGAGCTATCTGGGCGTGCCCTATGAGGTCAATGGCCAACAGGTCGCGCCGGCCCTTCCCTTCCAGGCGTTCCTCGCCAACCGTCTCGCCGGCATGAACTCAGGTGTTCCCTATGACACCAATGTCCAGACCGTTACCTCGGGCAAAGTCAATGGCAAACCCAACTTCTGGACGCCCCAGAAGCTGAACTTTGCTCCCACGGTGGCGTTCGCCTACTCCCCGGATGAAAAGACCTCCATCCGCGGCGGCTTCCGCCTGGCGTTCGACCACTTCGGCACTTCTGTCATCAACCAGTTCAACGCCAATGGATCCTATGGCCTGGCCGGCAATGTGCAGAATGGCCCAAATGCCAGCGTCGATAACAACCCTCGTTACGTCAACCAGGCAACCCAGCCCACTGGAATCGAACCCGCCGCCCCCA
>Ga0182013_10007611_pt1 | contig 11878 bp, 14 predicted proteins | sample 612S2MmetaG_FD_120487 | JGI IMG/M metagenome (GOLD analysis project Ga0182013, IMG submission 120487) | Permafrost microbial communities from Stordalen Mire, Sweden - 612S2M metaG | ecosystem: Environmental > Terrestrial > Soil > Wetlands > Permafrost | place: Sweden: Stordalen | collected...
CCGCCCGCCTCGCAAACGACGGCACCGAGCTTGAGCGTGACTCGCTGAAGGTAGGGATCGATCCGCTTCCGGCTTTCCGGCTCCAGCACAGCGAGCAGCTGGTTGCTCAACGCCTTCCCCGGCACTTTGGACACGGTATTATCGTAGGTTCGGAAATCCATCGTTTCAGTCCAGCGCCTTTCCTAGTGGCGAGTCTGAGCAAAACCGCACACTTTTGTGCGCCCTAACTGAACACGGCTTCCACAACCTAATTTCGGCCTACGGGCCGAGAAGCGAGCGGATCTCGAAAATCATTCTCTGCGCATGATAGGGCTTGAGAAAAAAACTGCTGTTTCTAGGCAATCTAGGCCCGGCCAGCCGAATTTGACTCGATGCGATCACAATTTTAACGGCCGGCCAGCGCTTCGCCACCATATGCGCGAGACTCAACCCATCCATGCTGCTCGGCATCGAGATGCTTGTGAGCAACAATGCAATATCCGACCGGGCTTCCAGAATGGCTACTGCTTCGTCGGCATCACTTGCCTGAAGCGTCACAAAACCGGCGTCTTCCATGATATCGGCGGTAAGTTTCTTCAAAAGGTCGTCATGTTCAACGACCAAAATAATATGCAAAGATTTGTTCGTCATGGTGTCGCAAGCTTACCGTTGACAGTGTCCGAGTTGGCATCGAAGCGCGGCCCCGAAACGGCCAAGGCACCCCAGAACTCTGCCATGGAAACGAAATGCGACTGCACATTGTGGCCGTAAGCAACTCCCGCCAGCTCCATGCAGTCGGCCTGCAGGCGCAGGCACTCCAGAGTATGCTTTCGCAGTTTCTTGGCGTCGAACATGGCGGACCTCGTGAAAGCCAGCCATTGGCATCGCACGTATCTGCCTGTTCTGTCGGTGGTCTACGCCACGAAGAAGCGAGGAAATATCGGCTCCAACAGGATCATGTGGACGATCCAAGTGTTTGACACCGGCGCGAGTGACAACGAAGCGCGAGTGCAAGTGGCGGCGTTTAGGAGGCAGCACAGTCACCGACTGGCTCGACGGGCGGCGTTTCAACCCATCGGTCAGGGACTTGCGAACACCGCTTGATGAGTTACGACGAGAACTGTAGCCCGCTGCCTGGTCAGGGCATGTCGTTTGCGTCCGGTGTTTTTCGCCCCCGCTTTGTCGGAGCCCAAAGCAAGGAGCCGCGCCCCAGCGCGGCGACTATGCGACGGCGTCCGGCGCAGCCGGCCGACCCCGCGGCGCCAGCCCGAGCACCGCAGTCACCAGACGAGGAGCGCAGCGGCCGCCAGCTTTGCCAGATGCATAATGGTGAAAGTCTTTTATAGGCAAAGTGGCGGCGCGGGGTCGGGCGGCTCGCCCGACAAAGCGGGGGCGTATTGTGAGGAACTACAAGCACGTTTTGGTTCGGTGCAAAAGGTAAAGGGTACAAGTCAGGTGTACCCCTATTGTACCTTTCGAATGCGATCTCTTCTTATTTGAAAAATGCATTTCCCCACTGGGTATTATTTATATGCGTATTCTTAGATGGGTATTCTTATATAGAGAGAGCGGCAGATATGGCCGTTCAAGGCCGGCAAGTATGGCCGGTCTGGACCGGCCAATTTGGCCGGTCAGCGCCGGCCACGTGTGGACTGCTTCTGTACAGTGAGGAACAACCGGTATAGGTTGGTTTTACCCAAGCCGCGTTGGACGATTTCCAATAGGCTCGCCTTTTCCAGTTCCTCCAAATATCGTCGGACACTGCGTTCGCCCGATCCCATATCGGAAGCGAGCTTCGTCTGGCCGGGAAAGCAGGCGTCGTCTCCCCACGCATATTTCAGCAGCATGGCGTAGGCGAGCTTCGCGCCAACGGAAATGTCGGCTTTGGTGAGTATGAAATTTGGGACCTGGGTGAAGCCGTGACGCGTCGCAAGATCAGCACCCACAATCTCGATGTTGCGTTCTCTCAGAATGTCGCCAATCGGCCGCGGCGGTTGATATTCCATCACTAAGGATTATACGCGCCGGGCAACGCACTATCCCCTGCTTATCCCCGTTTTGATGATGTATTGAGGACGGCGTACCAAAATACTTAGTTAGCGCGGCGTTCCGCGACCGATCGCGACTAGTCGCGACAACCATCGACAACATTTGAGAGGCGGCAATGAAACGGTCAGTCTTAGCGTTTGCGATCGTGATCGGCATTTCGGCCGGGGCGCATGCCGAGTGCGTGTCTGTGAAGTATCGCGAGACTTGTGTCCCACTGGACAAGCTTGAATGCACACCGACCGAAAGTAGCTTCGTTCATCAAGTCTGTTACGACCAGAAAAATAGATACATGGTGATATTGCTCAATACGACCCGATACCATTATTGCGACATCCCGAAAGAAACCGTTACCGCCTTGGTGCAAGCCGAATCGGTCGGACGCTTCTACAATACGGTGGTAAAAGGCAAGTTCAGCTGCGAAGGCCAGGCTGTCCCGACCTATAGCGAAGAATAGCGACGCCTTGTTATCGAAGCTCGCCGACTCGCGCTAAAAGCAGCCACGTCGTTCGCATAAAATCGCTGAGATGCTTATCGCGAAGCTAAAAAGCTAGGAAGGCTCGATCGGTCGGATGGCCGCTGCTATCGAATCGAATTCTAGGCTTGCTCGTTATCTTCAGCCGTGGCTTCAGCAAAGATCTCGGCCTCTTCGCCTTTCTCATCCGAATTGTCCTGCTTTGGTCCTTCAATTGAAGGCCGACGGCGCGCGTCTTCCTCCTCTTGCCGGCGCAACCCTTCGCGAAATCTCTCTATAATCCGTTTCCAATTATCCTCCGACGGTAGTGTCTCGACCTCGCCCACTCTTGTAAGGAAGCGAGCCACATCAATAATCGGCTCAAGCGGATCGAGTTGGACAAACGGCAGACCCCGGCTAACCCTATCACCCATGCCGTCGAATCCGCCGCTGGTGACCCAAGATGTGGAAGTGGCCGCAGCGGCGAATTTGACGACAAATGCGTCTTGCCCAAGCTGAGTGTTGGTCCACTCTTTCGGTTCATCGGCCTGACCAGTAAAATCTCGCCATCTAAACAGTACCGAGACTAGATGGTGCAATTGAAGTAGGTCGCCAGTTTGGGCGGCGCGCCTCAGTCTTTCGAGAACGCCGGCCACAAGTTCAGTCGCTACGAAACCGTCTACAAGGCACTGCCCTGGAGCTATCGATTGCTGGGGCGTCCTCGGGTGATGCTCGGAATGAAGGCGTCTGATTAAATCGATTGCCCAACCGAGGCTTGCTCCCTGCAGTGTTTGTTTTAATAGTTGGTTGCGTTCAGCCTGAGAAAACCTGTCACGTACGAGCTCATTAAGCAACCAATGTAATCTAAGATTATTGGACCCTACTGAACCAAAGCCACGCTCCTCATCGCGTTCCACATCTAATTCGTCGGCAATTTCAAATATTGCAGCGAGGAAAGGAACGACTTTGTCGGTGGAAATTTTATTACCGGAGCCAATCAGATCGTTTAGGACGATAGGTACTTCCGAACAGCCGTCGCTTCGCACGGCTTTCACCCGCTCACGAAAGAACGCCTGCACATATTCGCGATCCCCCGCTTTAGCGATAAGGCCATCGAGCAGCTTGCGAGGAATTGCATCGGGGCCAAGGGTGAGCCTGAAATAGCTTGAGAAGTGCGCGGGGGCACAAATCCGTCGCCTTGCGCGCCAGTCGCGCTCGGATGAGCTATCGTAATGGACATTGGCCCAGACGGAATCAAGCCGGGGGAACAATCGCCTTAGCGCCACTTTTAGGTATTCACGGTCGGCGTCAGTCTTAGCCGATGAGAGGAAAAGATCGGAGTAAGCCTTTTCTTGATTTCTCGGGCGACCGTAGTCTTCGCCTGATCCGCACAGCATGCTCCTGTGAGACCTGATGGCTTGATGGAGTGGGAAACGGAACAACCTTAGCGCTTCAATTGCTAGTAAATCCGCGAAGTCTACTTCCTCGCCAATCGCCGACCAAGAAACGTTCACCGCCGCGACGAAGCGAACTAAGTCCCGCGGAAGGATGATAAGTGGTTGAATGATGTCAGCCAGTATATTCCGAAACCGGACGCCATCATCGTCCCCGGGATGGCCCGCCAAGGTAACCAAGGTGTGCAACAAAGCGTCCTGGAGTACCGCCGGCTCCGGCAGCGGGATCTCAAATGCAGCTTGTACAATCTTTTCTAAAAAATGACGCTCGGCTGGGAAGCGCTGCGCCAAAGTACGTTCAGCAAGGTCGCGATCGAACGCGAGCAGATAAATCACGTTGGGTAATCTGCCAATGGATTTCACTAGCCGAAACACGAGGATTGTCTGATCGGGGGTCAATCGGTCAATATCATCAATGACTATCAGAAATCTCTCACTTTGTTCGCGCAGCAGAGTGAAGAGCGTTTTGTAATCATCTTCCGCAGTCCGATCCGCTTTAATTGCGTCAGCTGCGGACGATGACATTTGTTCGATTAACTTGCCTGCGATGCCAAAAGTAAAAAAATCGGCCACTGTAGATATTAGAGGGCCGGACCCGAGAACGCTTTTGCCGAGCGACAGGATAAGCTTTCGCGCTTTATTTGAGACATTCTTACCGAGCCCGGAGTAAAGGTGCTGAAAAAATGCCTTGGCCAAAATTTGATCGTCAGAATACCACCAGGGATTAAAGGCGATGATCTTTATTGACCTGCTATGTTCCGATGTTTGGAGATGATGCAGAATCAGGTTGACCACACTGCTTTTACCGGAACCCCATGGCCCGGTTAGAGCCAAGACCGTTCCTTCGGGGGCGGATAGCTTCTCGATGGCCTTCGCGATCGCTGACGCAAATCCGTCGACGCCGAATTGATCGTCTTGCGGGCTATTTATTGGGATATCGCTGGAAATCATATTTTCCCGTCCAATGTCTGCTCGGGGCAAATGGAATCGCGAGGCGTTGTGGAATATTGCCTAACATTTGCGCTGGCCAATGTGAACGGAGCTTACGGTCCATCGCCCGCAGCGGGCTTTTCCCAGAGCTTACTGTGAGGGATCGTCGGGCTCTGCTCGCCGGTCGAGTCGCGGTGTGAGAATTCTTTGTAGTCCAGCGATGAGGTGATTGGTTTCCCTATCGCGCTCTATAAGTGCTTCGATGGTCTTGTCTTTGACGGTGAGTTGGCTGCGCAAAAACTCGTTATCGCCTTCGAGGCGTGCCACATATCGAGCGTCCAGCTCGGTGATTGTCGCGGCCTGTCGCGACTGGTCGGGGCCTGTCGCTACCGGCTGTCGCGGCTCGTCGTGGCTTTCTTCGGCGACGACACCTGTCGCGACTTGTCGCGGCACGTCGCGACCGGTCGCGACAGGTCGCACCTCCTCGATGTACGCGATGTGCTTATCGAGCGATGCCGGCGAGATGAGGTATTTTTCGCCAAACTGGGTTTCGATTCTCCGGCAGTCCAGATGGCCTTTGGCGCAATAGCGCTGCACGCTACGCGGCGTGCGGGGGAGTCCGGCGCGGGAATAGCGCTCCAGAGCCTCGTCGATCGTAAGAGTGAATTCGCTGTCGGGGCTTGTCGCGACAGGTCGCGACTTGTCGTCGGTCATTGATCTAATGATAACCCGACTTCGTTCCACGCCTCGTCGGTTATCCCCACAGGAAACATGGGCCCATGGGCGAGCGCCAGCGGGCAAAATGGATCGAGCCCATTCGCCAACCCCGAGACCGGTTCAATAAGGCAGCCGCAGGAGCGGGAGCATAGCGACGCCGAAGGCGGCACGCGGGACCGACTGCCTCCTGAGAGGGGTGCCATATTATTGCGCGCGGGATCGTCACCGGACGGCCGAGACCCGCCATCCCGTTTTCGGGATCTGCGGGGCTCGGTAAGCGCAGCGAATAGAGCCCGGCCCGAAAGGCGCGCCCTGACCTATGCCAATACGTCGTCGATGGCGTAAAGCGTAAGGACACGGAAAGTCTTCTCTGGATCGGCCGGATCGAGCGAAACACCGCACCCATCCTTGCCTCGATATTCAATGCGCCACTCGAACGAGAACCCGGCGAAAATAAAGACGCCGCAATCGTGCTCGCTGGCGTCGTCGAACCTGCTGTATCTCGCCATCACCGACAGGGCACGGCCGCGCAATCTATCGTCCAACTGGTAAACGTTGCGCGTCATCTGGACCCGGCCGCCCTTGAAGGTCGTCCGAAGCTGGTCGTTCAGTTCGATGATCCTGGCACGCTTGTCCATGGATGCGGCCGGTTTTCACGCGGTGAGACAGAATGGCTCGAAGCCGGCACGCTGCCACGGCTCGGTGAGCATGTGGCCATCGGGCCTCGGAGATTTCTCCGCAGAGGAGAGCAAGGGAAAGGTTTTGAACAAAAACATCTTCGAGCCGCGACCACCGGTCATGCGCTGCAATAGCGCCATCATCGATTCCATGCGGATCCTGGTAGGCGTGATCAGCGGGACGAAGAAATTCGGGAAGCCAAAGTGGCTACGATAGATGCGCTGGTCGGCAATCGCGATATACGCCGCAAATTTCTTAGCGATCGACGATCTTTCAAAGTCGCTAGCCTCGATCGGCTCGGTGCCGCAATCGGCTTCGATGCCGGGAAAGAATAGATAGGTCCGCGCGCCGTCGATGACGCGCTCAATGCCGAAGGGCTGGGCATCGGCATTGATATGAATAGAGTGCTGCACGCCGTACGCGGAAAATGTGACGGGCATTGCAGCCGGCGTTGCGGACAGCCGGAGTGCTTCGGGCGTGCGCGGGTTTACCAAAATTTCCGGCCAGCTGATTAGCCGAAGGTTCTGGCGTGCGCGCGCGCCCAACTCGAAGGACGCCGTAATCTGCGCGACCATTAATTCGTGCGCGAAATTGCGATGGTAGCTCTTCGGCAAGAACGACAAGCCGCGTTCTTTAAGAAGTCGCGAACCGCGTTCATCCAGCTCGTAGGTAAGGTGGCGATAGTTGGCATCCGCAGTCTCGCGTTGCTGACGCGGACGAGCGAGATAGAGATTAGGCTTGCGCGAAAGGAGGTTGAGGCGCCGAGTAAGCGCGCTCATGCTGCCGCCGACGAAGGCGTGAATGTAGTCGCTGGGGAGGTAGCGGAAGCGAACCAGCAGCTTAAAAATCTCGATATCGCGTTCGGTCGGCCGGACGGCAAGCGCCGCTCCGGCGTGGCCGATCACGGGATCACGTGACCACCGGGAATTACGCGTCTGCTTCTCGGCTATCGCATCCATGCGGGACGCATAGAGGCAAAGAAAAAGTGAGTAAACGGAAGCTGCGGGGCAGCGCGGCTAGTGGCGGTGAACCGCGCACAACAGCGCGTCGACAAAAATATTTTGACCTAACCCCAGTCGGCCGCAGGTTCGCCGGGATCTTCCGGAGAAGGCTGAACTGGCGGCTCCGATGGAGTAGGCGGAATCGGGTTCGCAGGGGACTGTCCGGTCATACTTACGGGAGGTACGGAAGAGGAAGCTTTTTTCATATTTGCCGGTGGGACCGAAGAGAAAGCCATTCGCAAGCGTTCGCGAATGGCCGCCATTTCTTCATCGGCAATTTTCGGCAGAGCGTCTAAGTCGATCTTTTCCACTCGCAACTCAATGCCCACCGGTGTGAGATCGCGGACAAAGGTTGCAAACGTGCCGCGTGGAAGAGAGCGCAAAGTGTCAGCAGGCATTCTTAGCTTATCGGCAAGATACTTGGCTTCGTCGTCGCTGTTCGCCATCCGTATTGCGCAGTTGGCAACGGCATCGAGAACAGGCGGCGAGAGCTGTGCTGTTCGCTGGTGCGCGAGAATTAAGGCGATGCGTTGGGACCGGCATTCGTCAAGAAGGACGGGAATGCGAGTATCCTTCGAAATCACGGTCTGGCACTCGTCGATATAGCGATGCCCTCAATGCGGATGCCGGAACATCGCAGTCATGTTTGGGCCGCCAATGACTACAAGAGCGGCGCGCGCTGGATAAAGGGGGATTCTTTCCAACGCGAAGCCGCTAGGATTCTGGCGAGTGAAAAAGCTGCGGTAGAAGAGCCGATGAAAGAGGTCGCCAACTGAGGCGCTCTAGGCCAGGGAGGGTTCTATGACTAAATCAAGTGAAGGAATGGCTTTTCTTCTTCTTATTGCCGCGTGGATTGCTTACGGGCTTGTGCGGTTCGGGCTCTCCTTCGTCGGACTAAGCGTTGCCGATCAGGTAGCCCTAGCGATGCTGGCCGCATTGGTATTGGTTGCTGGAACAATACTGAATGTCATCAAGGATGCTACCGCGCGCATTCTCAATGCCTCATTGCCAGATTAGGCTACTACCAGATCAGTATTTCTCAGGCGGCGGTGCATCCTTGGGCCGAAAGCCGTCTGTGAGCCATTCCTTCGGGCAATAGCGCAGCGTGGCCATGTCTGGCTTTAGATCGCGCTTCTTGATTGCTTCGAGAGTGCCGAGCCCAACCCATATATCGTAATTGATAGTGCTTGGGTTATAGGCCATGGCGTCATAGACGGCCGTGTCGTTCTGCAAGCTCTTTTCCTTTGGAAAATCGACCATCTAATTCTCCCAATCGCAATTGCCGATCATCCTAATGCTGATGAGCCAAATAAAGAAGCCCGCTCACGAGGAGCGGGCCTGGAAAGTTGGAAGCTTGAACTGATCGAGAAGGTCAGCCCAATCCTGCATGAGCTTTATTCGCTCGGGCCAATACGCCGCCCGATTGTATGCGCGGCGCACCTTGTTCGGCTCTTCGTGCGCGAGCGCTACCTCGATCACGTCATCGTCGTAGCCTCGTTCGTTGAGGATTGTACTGGCAGATGATCGAAAGCCGTGAGCGCAGTGCTCCTCCGAACCGTAGCCCAATCGCCGTAAGACGCTGTTGAAGGCGTTTTCCGAGAGCGGGCGGCGGATAGACCGTATCGACGGGAAGACAAGATTGTCGTCGATCGTGAGCGGCCACACCTCGCGTAGAATCGCTAACGCTTGCTTCGACAATGGCACATCATGCGGCTTGCGCATTTTCATTCGTTCTCCCGGTATGCGCCACGTTGATGCTGGCCAGATCACTTCATTGCGCCGCATGTGTCTCACTTCGCCAGGACGCACCATGGTCAAAGCGAGAAACTGGATTGCGTGCCGCAAAGTTGGCCAGCCGTCGGACTGATCGAGGTTGACCATCAGCATTCCGAGCTGCTTTTCGTCCGTTATCGCCGCCCGATGCGTGACGACAGGAGCTGAGAGTGCATCGCGCAAGCTATACGTCGGGTCAGTTTCAGCCCGAAGCGTTGCGATAGCGAGCCGGAATACTGAACCGATCGCTCCTCGCAAACGCCGAGCGGTTTCCCGCATTCCCGCTTTCTCGTGCTTCTGAAGTATCACGAGAATTTCGACAGGCTTGATTTGCGAGATGGGCCGTTGGTGCAGAGGCGATGCCAGCTCCATGAGGAGCCAAGTATTTTTGGCGATCGTGGCGTGTGCCAACTTCTGATCTTTCAGCCGTTGGATTTGTTCTTCGGCAACAGCGAGGAACGTGTTCCGGCCGGCCACCTCGGCAACGAGCTTCTCTTGCCTCTTCTGGTCGGACGGATTGATACCGTTCGCCAGTAGCTTTTGCGCTTCGTCGCGTTTCCCTCTCGCATCGGCGAGCGACACGGAGGGGAACGAACCAAGCGAGAGCATTTTCTCTTTGCCGCCGAATTTGAAGCGGAAGCGCCAAAGCTTTCCGCCGCTCGGCTCGACAAGGAGAGACAGCCCGTTTCCGTCAGAGACTTTGTACGATTTCTCTTTCGCCTTGAGCTTCTCGATTCCCAATACTGTGAGCATGGGTAGGAGCCTTTCTGTGAAAGAACCTACCCTGAATCCTACCCACGAAATGAGGGTATGTCACAGGCCGCGCTGTGGAATGGCGGTGCAAGGAAATCGCAGAAGTGCCCGGATGACGGGCATAAGTTGGCACAAAGAACAATGGTGGTACACGATGGTGGTGCCCGTGGAGGGACTCGAACCCCCACGCCTTGTGGGCAACGCATTTTGAGTGCGTCGCGTCTACCAGTTCCGCCACACGGGCATCCGAGGGTGAGGTATAGCGCTGACCCCCGTTTTGAACCAAGAAAAATATTTTGCGGCGCTTAAGCCTCTGCCATCGGCCTTTCCGTTCCCTTCCGGCGCTTTCGAAACGTAGCCTTCTTGCCGCCTTCGCGGGTCTTTCGGTCCGTACGGACCGTGGTCGCGGTCTCGCCTCCGCGATCTTTGCGCTCCCTGCGAATCGTACCCTTCTCCACGTTGATAGCGGTGGCGTCGAGTATGGTCTTGATGTGACGGGCATAGAACTTCTCGATCATCTCGACGCTTGTGCGGCAGTTCTTCGCGATCTGATAGATGTCCGCGCCCTCCATGAGCCGGAAGCAGATGTAGGTGTGCCGCAAGCTGTAGGCTGTGCGCAGATTTCCTTCGCGGTCGCGCTTAAGTTTGAGTTCTTCGAGGATGGCGTTTAGCAAGCCGCGCTGCTTCATCGGGAACAGCCGATCGGTGGGCCCCGGCCTCACCTTGCGCGGCTTGTCGTCGGCTGTCGCATCACGCGAAACTGCTTCGTCCTCATCCGATTCGTGGAGGACTTCCAGCCGCTCACGTTTCTGCAATCGCGTGAACGGCAAAACGGCGCGGGTCGTGCTCTTGCACCATCCGATACCCCTCTTCCCGCGCACTTCAATCTCAAGAATCGTTTCCTTGCTGCCCGAGTCTTTCACAATTTTAACATCACGGAATTCAAGCCGGGCGGCCTCGTCAGGCCTGAGCCCGGTATTCGCCATGAACAGCACGTAGTCGTGCATCTGCTCGCACGCCCACCGATGGCGATTGTTTAGCGGCGTATGCGCCCTCTGGCGCGTTGCCTCGTAAAGCTGCTGATACTCTTCGGGGGAGAACCATGCCCGGTGTGTTACCTTGCCGGACGTTTTGTAAGGTTGGGAGAGGTCGGGTAAGGCGTTTAACCAACCATGACGCATCGCGGTCTTTAGTATTTGGCGAATCGCCACGGTCTCATGATGCATTGATGTTCGCGATGGCGGCTTGCCCCGCTTATCCATCGCAAGCTGTCTTCGGTGAATGCGATATTCTTGGACTTTCCCTGCGGTGATTTCGGACAGGGCCATCTTCCCGAAATAGGGGAGCAAATAAACACGTACCATCCAGTTGTAGGTCTTCACCCACTCGGGACTTCGTTGGCCTTGCGTAATGATTTCGTATTCCTGTAGGAACTGCTCGGCAGCCTTTTTGAATGTCGGACCGGAGGTAAGTTCTCCACCTCGGGCTTTGCCTCTCAGCTCCAAATACCAATCTTCAGCGATCTCCTTCGCGTGGGAGAGGCTTTCTTCTTTGGTTGTCATGCGCCGATTCTTTCCGGCGAGATAAGCGGAGCACTGCCAGAATCGGCTGTTCTCACGCTTGTAGATATGGAGCTTGCCTCCCATGAGTTCGTGTTGTTCGGCCATCGTGCACCTAACTTCGAAAATCGCCCGAAAAAGACGCTTTTGTGTAAGACATGTGTAAGAGTATGTTGGCTTGTAGAATACGGCTAAAGTGATGAAATTACAATATAAAAATTAATTTCGGATGTGGAATTTTCAGATTTTGAGTCGCGCGCGTCTACCAGTTCCGCCACACGGGCATTCCGGCGTCTTCTACACGCCAGAACAGCGCAGGTCCAAGCGGAATCTGCGGTATTGCGGAAGGGCTTGCGCTGCGCTGCAGGATCGGCAATTGGTTCCGGCCGGTAGGCGCAGATGCGGCGTCGACCGGCGCGGCAGCGAGGTAGCGATGCGGAAAAGCTCGATCGACTGGCTTCGCACGGAGCCCGCGGCGGCGGCAGCGCTCGCTGTCTTCCTCGTCAGCGCGGCGACGCTTGCCGGCGCCTGGTA
>Ga0182013_10007612_pt1 | contig 11878 bp, 8 predicted proteins | sample 612S2MmetaG_FD_120487 | JGI IMG/M metagenome (GOLD analysis project Ga0182013, IMG submission 120487) | Permafrost microbial communities from Stordalen Mire, Sweden - 612S2M metaG | ecosystem: Environmental > Terrestrial > Soil > Wetlands > Permafrost | place: Sweden: Stordalen | collected...
CGCGGAGATCGTCGAGGCCGGTCCAGTAGCCGACCGCCAGACCCGCCGCGTAAGCCGCGCCCAGTGCGGTCGTTTCCAGCACCCTGGGCCGCACCACCGGGACGCCGAGCATGTCCGCCTGGAAGCGCATCAGCGTCTGGTTCACGACCATGCCGCCATCGACTCGTAACGAGCGCAGCGCCACGCCGGAATCCTGTTCCATGGCGCGAACGACCTCCATCGTTTGATACGCTGTCGCTTCCAGCGCGGCGCGGGCGATGTGTCCGGCGGAGGCGAACCGGGTCAGTCCGGCGATGATGCCGCGCGCGTCCGCTCGCCAATGCGGGGCGTAAAGGCCGGAGAACGCGGGCACGAAATAGACGTCGCCGTTGTCGGGCACGGACGCGGCCAGTGCCTCGATGTCCGCGCTCGACCGGATCAGGCCCAGATTGTCGCGCAGCCATTGCACGAGAGCGCCGGCGATCGCGACCGACCCCTCCAGCGCGTAGGTCGCCGGGGCATCGCCGAGTTTGGCGGCGACGGTGGTCAGCAGGCCGTGTTTCGACGGTGTCGGTACGGTTCCGGTGTGCATCAGCAGGAAACAGCCGGTGCCGTAGGTGTTCTTGGCCTCGCCCGGCTCAAAGCAGGCCTGGCCCATCAGAGCGGCCTGCTGATCGCCCAGAATGCCGGCGATCGGGACGCCGTCGAGCACACCCAGACCGGTGCCGTAGACTTCCGATGACGGAACGATCCGGGGCAACACCGAACGCGGAACATCGAACGCCGAGAGCAATGAGTCATCCCAGTCCAAGGTCGAAAGATTCATCAGTTGCGTGCGGCTGGCGTTGGTCACGTCGGTCACGTGTTGTCCGGCCAGATGCCACATCAGCCAGGCGTCGATGGTGCCGAACGCCAGATCGCCATCGCGCGCGGCGTCTCGGGCGCCGGGAACGTGATCCAGCAGCCAGCGGAGTTTCAGGGCTGAGAAGTAACTGGCCAGCGGCAAACCGGTGCGCTCGCGAAACCGGTCCTGGCCGCCGTCGCGGGCGAACTCCGCGACCATTGGATCGACTCGCGTGTCCTGCCAGACCAGAGCGTTGTGTATTGGGCGGCCGGTGTGCCGGTCCCACAGCACCGTGGTTTCGCGCTGATTGGTGATCCCGACGGCGGCGAGGTCTGTCACCGTCAACGACGCGTCGCGCAGGGCTTCCTCGATGACCGCGCGAACGGCGAACAGGATTTCTTCGGGGTCGTGTTCGACCCAACCGGGTTGGGGAAAGATCTGGCGATGTTCTCGTTGCGCCATCGCGATGGTGGCGCCGGAGCGGTCGAAGACGATGAAGCGGCTGGATGTCGTGCCCTGATCGATCGCGCCCACGTAGCGGGTCATTGTCCGCTCTCTCCCTGGTGTCGTTTCGCGTCCACCGTGCCGAGATCGATGGCCGGGTCAAGACCTTGGCTTCGGTTGCCGGGGGGGAGGGAATTTTTCGCTTTCCCGTCATCCGTTGACGTTGAAATCCGAGGGGCGCGGATTCAAGCGTGCGGATGGGGTTGGTGCCGGACCATCGATGGTGTGCCGCCTGGCAACGCCGGTAAGTATTACCACTAAACCACTAAGACACTAAGTTCTTCCCGACACGTAGGGGCGGAGGGGGTAAATGAATCGTTCGGCTCACCTGATCCGGTATTGTGCAGCGATTCAATAATTTAATAATTGATTCATTAAATGATCATGGCCGAATCTGAGCGTTTATCCCCACCCGGAGCCTTAGTGTCTTAGTGGTAATGCTTTCAGGCGCTCAAACGGACTCGATCGTCGAACGGAGTCAATCTCCTCACGCCCAGCCACATGAAAACCAAAGGCGCGTGAACCTCTTGGACAAAATCGTGCAAAAGCGAAACAGTCACATTCCTCTCCCTCTTATGCCGATGAGGAGCGCCCATCTTTGGACAAAGCCCCTGTTCTACAACTTCAGCACCATCGTCACCTCATCCCCACGCGCGTTCTCCGCCACGAACCCCAGTTCCCGCACCAGGTGCAACATCCGCGCATTGTCGCGCAAGACCGAGCCGACCAGTTGCTTCAATCCAACGGCGCGCGCCAGGCTGATGATCCGGTGCATCAGCGCGGTGCCCAGTCCGTGACCATGCAAATTGCTGCGCACGAGGATGGCGAATTCGGCGCTGACGTGGTCGGGATCGGCGTAAAGCCGGACGACGCCCAGCGGCATTTCGTCGCCATCGCGGAAGCCGATCAACGCGATTTCGCGATCGTAATCGATTTGCGTCAGCCGGATCAGCAGCGCGCCGCTGAAATCGCGCATGGCGCCATGGAAACGGGCGCGGATGTCCTCGGGAGAAACCGACTCCAGGAAGCGTTGGATCAATGTCGCGTCATCGGGGCGGATCGGGCGCAAATACATTTCGGTGCCGTCACGCAGGATCTCGGTGGTTTCCAGTTGCCTGGGATAGGGCACGATCGCGGATTGCGGACGCGTCGCGGGATCGCCCAGTTTGACGCGGGCATCGACGGCGATGACGCCCTCGGCGTCGGCGAGGATCGGATTGATGTCGAACTCGATGACTTCCGGATGATCCAGCATCAGCCGCGACACCGACACCAAAGCGCCGGCCAGCGCGTCCATGTTGACCGGCGGACGGCCGCGGAACCCTCGCAGCAGGCGGGAGACCCGGGTGCGGTTGATCATGATGCGGGCGAGTTCCAGGTCCAACGGCGGCAAGGCGAGGGTCGAGTCGTTGATGACCTCGACCCCGATACCGCCCTGGCCGAACAGGATCACCGGACCGAAGGTGGGATCGACGCTGGCGCCGATGATCAACTCGAAGGCGCCGGGCCGTTGCGCCATCGCCTCGACGGTGAAGCCTTCGACGCCTTCGATGCGGTCCAGCATCGAGCGCGCGGCGGCGGTGACGGCGGAGGCGCCGGACAGATCGAGCACGACCCCGCCGACGTCGGATTTATGCATCACCGTGCTGGAGCGGATCTTCAACGCGACGGAGCCGCCGATTTCCTCGGCCGCGCGTCCGGCTTCCTCGGGCGTCGCGGCGGACAGCACCGGCACGACCGGAATGCCATGCGCGGCGACGAATTGTTTCGCGTCCGCCGAATCCATCCACGGCCTTTTCGACGCCGCGATCAATTGGCGCGCGCGCGGCATGTCGACCGCCGCTTCGGCGCCCTCGCCCTGCGCCGGAACGCGCAACATCAGCCGCTGGTTGCGCGCGAACTCCGCCAGTTCGGCGCAGCCGCCGATGGCGCCTTCGATGGTGTCGAAGGCGGGAATCCCGGCCTCCCCGAACCGCGCGCGAATGGCGTCGGCACCGCACGAGGTCAGCCAGCAGGTGATCAGGTTGGGCGGCATGTATTTCGGTCGTTTCGCCCATGCGGAGAGCACGCCGTCGGCGGCCTCGGACGGGGAAGACACGCCGGTCGGACAGTTCAACGCCAGGATCGTATCGATCCCGGAATCGGTCAGCAGCGCGGACAACGCGGCCTGATAGCGTTCCGCTCCGGCGTCGCCGACGATGTCGATCGGGTTGGCGTGCGACCAGGTCGGCGGCAACGCGGCGTTGAGCGTCGCCATCGTGGCCTCCGACACATTCGCCATCGTGCCGCCGGCGTCCAGCCACGCATCGGTGGCCAGCACGCCGAAACCACCGCCATTGGTCAGGATCGCCAGCCGCTCGCCGCGCTTGGGGCTGACAGCGCGGGACAGGGTTTCGGCGGCGGAGAACAGGTCGCCCAATCCTTTGACTCGTACCAGGCCGGCACGGCGGAAGGCGGCGTTGTAGACGGCGTCGGAGCCGGCCAATGCGCCGGTATGCGATCGCGCGGCGGCCGAGGCGGCGGGATGGCGGCCGGATTTCACCACGATCACCGGCTTGCCACGGGCGGCGGCGCGGGCGGCGCTCATGAATTTGCGGGCTGAGGTCACGCTTTCGACATACAGCAGCACGGCCTTGGTGCCGGGATCAGTGGCGACGTAATCCAGCATGTCGCCGAAATCGACGTCGGTCATGTCGCCCAGTGAAATGAGGTAGCGGAAGCCGACGCCGTGGGCGTAGCCCCAATCCATCAGCGCGGCCGCCACGGCGCCGGACTGGGTGAAGCAGGCGATGCCGCCATCGCGGGCCGGCACCGAACTGAAACTGGCGTTGACGTGCGCGCCGGGGGACACCATGCCGAGGCAGTTGGGGCCGATGATCCGCAACATCGCGGGTTTGGCGGCGTCCAGCATGGCCTCCCGCAGGCGCATGCCCGCTTCGTGGCCGCCCTCACCAAATCCGGCGGTGATGACGACGGCGCCGGCGCAGCCTCGGCGAGCGAGTTGGGCGATCAGGCCGGGCACGGTGTCGGGCGGCGTGGCGATGACCGCGAGGTCCGGATCCTCCGGCAGCGAGTCGATGTCGGGGTAGACGCGCAGGCCTTCGATTTCGGCATCGCGCGGATTGACGGGCATCAATGTGCCGGTAAAGCCGGCCGCGATCATGTTCGTCAGCACGAGATGCCCAACGGCGCGAGGCCGGCTGGACGCGCCAATCACCGCCACGCGGCGGGGGGCCAGAACACGATCGAGATTTCGGATTGTCATGGTGGTGTCACCTCACGTTGTGACGTCACCCCCGGTTGGGGGGGCTGAATAAGGACGGCAGCCGCCGGAGGCAAGCGAAACCTTTGAGTCGGCTGGACCCGGGGCGGCGCTTCGGCCAAAACCGCCGCACGGACAAACAAGGGAGACCGATCATGGCGGGACGCTTCGCCGGACGCACGGCGGTGGTGACGGGTGGCGTGTCGGGCATCGGCGCGGGCATCGCCGCTCGCCTGGCCGCCGAGGGCGCGCGGCTGAGCCTGTGGGATTTGGACGCCGCGGGCCTCGCGAAATCCAACGAGGCGCATACCGTGACATTGGACGTCACCGACCCGGACGCCGTGCATCGCGCCGCGTCCGAGACCGCCGAAGCGTTGGGAACGATCGACATTCTGGTTACCTCCGCCGGGATCACGGGTCCGAACATGCCGATGTGGGAGTATCCGGTCGCGGCGTGGGACAAGGTGATCGATGTCAATCTCAAGGGGGTTTTTTACTGCAATCGCGCTGTGGTGCCGTTCATGAGGGCACAAAATCGTGGACACATCGTTAACATCGCGTCGATAGCCGGCAAGGATGGCAATCCGAACGCGTCCGCTTATTCCGCCTCGAAAGCCGGCGTCATCGGATTGACCAAGTCATTGGGCAAGGAACTGGCGGACACCCCGATCCGGGTGAACTGCGTGACGCCGGCGGCGGTGAAGACGCCGTTGTTTTCCCAGATGACGCAGCAGCAGATCGACTGGATGCTGTCGAAAATCCCGATCGGGCGGTTCGGCGAGATCGATGAGGTGGCATCGCTGGTGCTTTGGCTCGCCAGCGATGAATGTTCGTTCTCGACCGGCGGGGTGTTCGACATCTCCGGCGGCCGCGCGACTTATTGACGGAGCGTTCTCATGGATTCTGAAACGATCGGCTTCATGCCCGCGACCGAGTGGGCGGAGCGGGTGCGAACGAAGCAAATGTCTCCCGTGGAGGCGATGCGCGCCTTGCTGGATCGGATCACGGCGGTGGAACCGAAAGTCAACGCTTTTGCTTACCTCGCGGCCGAGCAGGCGATGGACGCGGCGAAGGCGGCGGAAAAGGCGGTGATGGGCGGGGAGAGGCTCGGCCGGCTGCACGGCGTGCCGGTGACGATCAAGGACCTCGCCTGGACCAAGGACATGCCGACGCAAAACGGCAGCCTGACGTCGAAAGGGTTCCAGCCGGTGGAGGACACGCCGGTCGTGCCGCGGTTGAAGTCCGAGGGCGCGATTATTCTGGGCAAGACGACGACCTCTGAGTTCGGCTGGAAGGGCGTGTCGGAGAGCCCGCTGACCGGTATCACGCATAATCCGTGGAAGCATGGAATGAACGCCGGCGCGTCCTCCGCGGGAGCCGGTGCCGCCGCGGCGGCGGGATTCGGGCCATTGCATCAGGGCAGTGACGGTGCCGGATCGATCCGCATGCCGTCGCATTTCTGCGGCGTGTTCGGACTGAAGCCGAGCTTCGGCCGGGTGCCGTATTATCCGGTCGGCACCGGCGATCTGACATCGCATATGGGTCCGATGACTCGCACCGTCGCGGATGGCGCGCTGTTGCTGGAGTTGATGGCGGGACCGCATCATCTGGACTTCACGACGCTGGAGGCGTGGCCGGCCGCTTATTCGGCGCGGCTGGCGGAGGGGATCAAAGGCGCGCGGATCGCCTATTCGCCGGATCTCGGCGTGGCGCGGGTCGATCCCGAGGTGGCGGCGCTGGTGAAAGCATCGGCGCTACGGTTCAGCGAACTCGGCGCGCACGTGGAGGAAGTGTCGATCCCGTGGGGTGGACCGGGCCCGGAACTGATCCGGTTCTTTTGGTCGGCGCATATGACCGTCCGCAAACCGCTGCTGGCGAAATGGGAAAAGCAAATGGACCCCGGGTTGGTGGCGTGTATTCACGACGCCGAGAATTTCCGGGTCGATGAGTATCAGGCCGCGCGCGAGCGGAAGATGCGGTACGTCGCCGACATTCATCGGTGGTTCGAAAGTTGGGACTTTCTGTTGACGCCCTCAGTTTCGGTCGCGGCGTTTCCGGCGGAAAAACTGATGCCCGATCACTGGCCCTCGCATCCCTGGGACTGGATTTCCTGGGCGGAGTTTTCCTATCCGTTCAATATGTCGTGGAACCCGGCGGCGAACGTGCCATGCGGGTTTACCGCCGAGGGGTTGCCAGTCGGGCTGCAAATCGTCGGCAAACGGTTCGACGACCTGGGCGTGCTGCAGGCGTCGGCGGCGTTCGAGGCGGCGCAGCCATGGGCGGGGAAACGGCCGGCGCTGTGAGGCGGGGCGCTGGCCTTTCGTCGTCGTGGCATGACGAGCGGTGCGGTACCATTCATCCCTCGTCATGGTCCGGCTTGACCGGACCATCAGCACGAACACATCGGTGAGAGCGATTTTGGGGACACCGATGGCCCGGTCAAGCCGGACCATGACGGAGCAGGAACGGTGCCGTTGGGTCGTCGATACTATTTTCCCGCCAATGGGTTCGCCCGGGGAAGACCGGAAGAGGCTGACGTGAACCGTTCCGTTATCGTCATGGCCGGGCTTGACCCGGCCATCTGTCACCGTACATGCCGCTGACGAAACGAACGCGCGCCGACCTCAGTTGATGTTGTAAAGCGCCGCCACGTTGTCGTGCACGATTTTCCGCCGCGTGCTCTCAGAGAAATTCGCCAGATTTTCGCCCAGTACCTTATGCGAGTCCGGCCACACGCAGTCAGGATGCGGATAATCCGAGCCCCACATGATCCGATCCTCGCCGATCAGCGGAACGATCGGCTCCAGGAACTTATCCTGCTGATACGTGACAAAACCCTGACGGCGGAAATAATCCGACGGTTTCATCTTAAGGCCGATCGACTTTCCGCGATCCTCGTATTCGGTGTCCAGCCGGTCGAACACGTACGGCAGCCAGGTCACGCCCGACTCGCCGAGCACGAAATTGAAGTCGGGGAAGCGTTCGCACGCGCCGGACGCCAAAATCGTCGTCAGCACTTCCATCGTATCGAGCTGGAACAACGCCGAGCGGACCAGCCGCCATTCGGTGAAATACTCCTTCTCCATCTCGGGATTCAGCGGCGCCTTCACCGCCTTGAAGCCCGTGGAGTGGAACGAAATCGGGAATTTGCACTCGGCCGAGGCCCGCCACAGCGCGTCCCAGTCGCGGTGCCACAACGGGAGTTCCATTCCCTTGAACGCGAGGTCGCCGCCACGCAGGCCCATCTTCGCGCAACGGCGCACTTCCGCGGCCGCCGCTTCCGGGGTGGAGTTCGGCACCAGAATCAGGGGAAACACCCGGTTGGGGTCGGACCGCTTCGCGAAATCCGCCACCCAGTCGTTGTAGGTGGCACAGCAGAACTCGCGAATCGCGAGATCGCCGATGATCTCGTTCAGGCGCAGGCAGCCATAGATCACCTCGGCGCGAACGCCGTCCCGATCGAGGTCCTTGACCCGCCAGTCCGGGTCGGTCGGCCGCGCCACGGCGCCGCGCCGGTAGTCCCACTCGAACCCGAGATCTTTCATCTCGTCGATGTGTTTGAACGAGCCTTTCTGGTATTTCGTGAACCCCGGGCCGACGCCGTTCCACATGCCCTGATCGGCGCCATCGACGATCCAGTGCAGGCCGTCGTCCTTTTCCTCGGTGCGCGGCACCTGAGTCTTCCAGTTATGCGGCGCGGCGTCCGACCACAGATCGGGCGGGCAATAGGTCATGTCGATGTGATTATCCGCGGAGATCAATCGTTCAACCATTGGACGCTCCTGTGCTGCCGTTTCGTTGGTGGAAACGCTAGTCCGGGCTTGCCGCCGCGGCAAGCTCTGGCCGACGATGTCTGGATCGAGTAGGTTGCGGAGCGCCAAACCAACAACAGGAGAAAGTCCCATGGCATTTTCGATGTACGACGCGTCCGCGCCGATCTGCGCGCAACAACTGGGCGCGCTGGCGCATTTCATCGGCAAAGCCGCGGATCATTGCGCCACCCACAAGATCGACGAGGCGGCGCTGCTGACCGATCGGCTCTATCCCGACATGTTCTGTCTGGCCCGGCAGATCCGTCAGGCGGCGGATTTTGGCCGCTTCACCCCAGGCCGGTTGGCCGGCGTCGCGGGGCCGGATTTCGTCGCGGTCGATGACACCAGCTTCGCGGCGGCGAAAAAACGGGTCGAGGACTCGCTGGCGTTCGTCAACACGCTGACCCGCGCGCAGATCGACGGATCGGAGGACAAGGTCATCAGTTGGATGGCCGGCAGCGCGGAGCGGAAGTTGAAGGGCGTCGATTATCTGCGGCAGTTCGGGCTGCCGAACTTCTTCTTCTTCGTCACGACCGCGTACAATATTTTGCGGCATCGCGGCGTGCCGGTCGGCAAGCCGGACTTCCTCGGACCGGTGAACTGGCTTTAAGCTTCGAACGGGTCCGGGGCTTCGGTCTCGGACCCATTACGCTGCCTCACTGAGCGTCGAACCGGTGTCCAGGGTCGTGGCGCGGCGCAAATCGCGCGCTTTCGTTTCGTCGTGTGGGCGGCCGCGATGCATCGTGCAGCGGTTGTCCCAGATCACCAGATCGCCCAACCGCCATTTGTGGCTGTAAACGAAACGCCGTTGCGTCGCATGCTCGTTCAGGTCGAGCAACAGCAAGCGCCCGTCCGCCACCGGCCAACCGACGATGTGCGACGCATGGGCTGACAGGTACAAGGTTTTTCGCTTCGATCCCGGATGCGTGCGGACCAGACGTTGCGGTGACGGCGGATATTGATCGCGCTCACCCTGAGGGAATTCCGTGAACCCCACCTGGGCGCGCGACCAGAACACGTCATGTTGCACGATCAGATCGTTGATCGCGGCCTTCGTCGCATCGGGCAGCGCGTCGTAAGCGGCGCGCATGTCGGCGAACTCTGTTTCGCCGTTGCCGAACGGGGAGGGCGGCGGCAAGGCGACCGCGTGCAGCATCCCCAGCACGACCGGAACCGGCATGTAGGACGCGTCGGTGTGCCAGAGGCGATTGCCGAGTCCATCGAGGCGGCGGCGGTCGAAAAGGTCGCGGACCTGATGGTCTTCGTTGAGGTTCGAGATATCGCCGATTTGCGGGATCGCGAGGCGTCGGCGGCCGGGTCGCGCGGCGGCTCGGCCGATTTCCAACGGGCCGAAGCGGGCGGCGAAATCGCGAAGTTGCGCGTCAGTCAGCGATTGTTCGCGAAATACGAGCACGGAAAATTCATCGACGGCGCGCCAGATTTCGGCGATGTCCGCGTCGCCGAGCGTGGCGCCGAGATCGAGGCCGGTGAGCTCGGCGGCGAAGCGGTCCCCGATCGGGTTGATGGCGATGGACATGGCCGTTGCTCCCTTGGTTTGTCAGATGAACCCAGGCTGGACTATTGTGCTGGATAATAACAGGGCGGCGAGCCGGAACAAATAAAGGAGGCAGTCTCATGGACAGTATCCAGAAGCGGGTCGGACTTGGTTTTCTCGTGGCGGTCGTTTCGGTGTTGACGTTCCACCAGGGGATGTGGGCGTTGCTGCATTTTCTCAATCTGCCGGGAGGTCTGGGCATGCCGGCGCCGTATCCGATCGATCCGCTGCCGCCGTTCGGTGTGCCACGCATTATCAGTCTGTGTTTTTGGGGTGGTGTGTGGGGCGCTTTGTTTGGCGCTGTCTGGCGCGGCCGTGCGGGCACTTATTGGTGGGGTGGGATTCTGTTGGGCGTGACAGCGGCGTTGTTCGGGCTATTCGTTGTCGCCGCGATTAAAGGCCTTCCCATCGCCGGCGGCTGGATGTGGAACAACTGGGTGAAGTCGTTGCTGATCAATGGCAGTTGGGGTCTGGGTGTTGGCCTCTATCTGACGGCCTTGTCCACGCAGTCCACGCGGCGCGAGGAATACGCCAACCGCTAACGGTTGACGGGCGACGCGCGGGATGCCGAAATCGCGCGCGTCGCACGGAAAGGTTCAGGCATGGAATTCGGCGTTTTTCATGAATTTCCCTCGTTGGTGGGGCGTCCCGACTCGGATGCGTTCGAGGAGGCGTTCGATATCGTCGATGGCGCCGAACGCTGGGGGCTCGATGTCATGTGGCTCGCCGAGTTGCATTTCGATCCGCCACGCTCCGTGCTGTCGTCGCCGATGTGCATCGCCAGCGCGATCGCCGCGCGAACGAAACGGATCAAGATCGGTGTCGCGGTGCAGGTGCTGCCTCTGGGCAATCCACTGCGCATCGCCGAGGAGGCCGCGACCGTCGATCACATCAGTCACGGGCGATTGATTTTCGGTGCCGGCCGCAGCGGCGTGGCGAAGACGTATGAGGCGTATAACGTTCCATATGCCGAGAGTAAGGAACGTTTCAACGAGACGCTGGATATCGTCCGTCGCGCGTGGACCGAAACGAACTTTTCCCATTCCGGCAAGTACTTTCAGTTTGAAGACGTGACGGTCACGCCGCGGCCGTTTCAATCGCCGATGCCACCGATCCGTGTCGCCGCCACAAGCCCAGATACGTTTGTTTCGATCGGCGCTCTGGGCATGCCGATTTTTATCGCGATCCGGCATGAGGACGCACGGCATTTCATTCCGCAAATAGCGTCGTATCGCAAAGCGTGGAAGGAAGCTGGGCATAAGGGAGAAGGGCAGGTGTTCCTGCGCGCGCCCGGTTTCGTCGCGGCCTCGGCGGATGAGGCGAAGGCGCGGTACGAGGCAAGCCTGCTGCATTACTTTCACGCACAGGGGCGGTTGCTGGCGGATTCAGCGCATCGGTTGGGGTTGGAACCGACCAATCCTCGATTTAAGACGGCGGATGGGCTGATGACGATGACGTTCGACAAAGCGCTGGAGGGCTCGGTGATGATCGGCACGCCCGATGCGGTCGCGCGCAAGATCGAGGCGTTGCGCGACGACATGGGGCTGGACGGCGTGCTGGTCGAACTCAATTGCGGCGGCAAGGTCGTGCACGCGCACGAAATGGAAGCGCTGCGGTTGCTGTGCCAGGAGGTTCGGCCGCGGTTTCATTGATCAAGGGATCATCGCGCCCCGCCCGTTGATATAAAGCGCGTAAACCGACGTGCTGGCGCACATGAACAGACGATCTTTCTTGACCCCGCCGAAGCACAGGTTCGCGCAGCCCTCGGGCAGATGGATCTTGCCGATCAGCGCACCGTCTGGGGCGTAACAGCGCACACCGTCCTCGGCCGGATCGCCCCAACCCATCGAGCACCAGACATTGCCGTCACTATCGCAGCGCAGCCCGTCGGTCATGCCGGGCGCGAAATCATCGGCGAACAC
>Ga0182013_10007613_pt1 | contig 11878 bp, 11 predicted proteins | sample 612S2MmetaG_FD_120487 | JGI IMG/M metagenome (GOLD analysis project Ga0182013, IMG submission 120487) | Permafrost microbial communities from Stordalen Mire, Sweden - 612S2M metaG | ecosystem: Environmental > Terrestrial > Soil > Wetlands > Permafrost | place: Sweden: Stordalen | collected...
CCTTGGCCGACATTGACTACAACGAGGGACGCTACATCCGACTCATGGCGAACCAGACAACCAACACCGAAGTTCGCGAGTTCCGTGCTGACCTGCGCACCTGCACGGACAACGTGGTCGGTGTAAGCGCCTCCAACCAGTACTCAGAGGAGAAGTTCCTTCAGGTCAAGCGCATCATCGACCGGTTCAAGGGTCGAGAGGGCACCACCGAACAGGACCGTAACTGGACTCGCAGGGTGACTGACGTGCGACAGTGGTTCCTCTTCTCCGCTTCCGAGCGGCGGCGAGTCGACGACGTCGAGTACGAGAACTACAGCGACTCGGCGGGAAAGTCCGGTGGGCAGAAGGAGAAGCTGGCCTACACAATTCTGGCCGCATCGTTGGCGTACCAGTTCAAGTTGGACTGGGAGACCGAGCGATCAAAGGCTTTCCGATTCGTCGTTATTGATGAGGCATTTAGTCGTGGTTCGGAGATCTCAACCCGCTATGCCTTGCGTCTCTTCACCCGTCTCGGGTTGCAACTCCTGATCGTCACCCCACTCCAGAAGATCCATGTGATCGAGCCGCACGTAGCGGCCGTCGGCTTTGTCGACAACCTCAACGGTAACTACTCACGACTTCAGTGCCTCACAATCACCGAGTACCGGCAGCGGCGTCTTGAGCGCGGCGCCGTCGCCGATGTCGCAAGTCAAGGGACTGCTGAGGGCGAAGGCGTTACCGGCGAGCGCAGCGCATGACCTCTTGGACGAACGTCGATGACCTAATTACTACTTTGCGCAAGCGTTGGGCTACGGGGCGTTACCTAAGCAACTACGCCGGGAACGTGCCGTGGACGCTGGTCGAACTCCCCGTGAAGGCTCCATCGGCGAGCGAACTGCTCAACCAATTCGATGAAGCGGTCCGCTGGGCCGAAGAATTCCAGCGCCATAGCCGTACCCGCGGAGGGGTGGCGCGCTTTGCAGTGACGTACCGCACCGTAAAGGGCAAGAACCTCGGTGCAAACTCGGTGCCAGCCCGAGTCCGAATCGAAAGCTTCGAACAACTCTGCGCGCTGATCGGCACGACCCGCGACGTTCGATCGCTCGATACAATCCTGAGGAAAACAGAAACCGCGATGCCCACACTCGTTCCTTGGGTGGTCGCCCATCCCTTGAGCGCAATTGAGCATCAAAGCATCTGGGGCGACTTGTTGGCCACGGTCACCTGGATCATCACTAACAGCACGGAAGTCCTCTACCTGCGCCAAATCGACGTCGAGGGTCTTGACACCAAATTCGTCGATCACCATCGCAAACTGCTCGACGAACTCTTAACAGCCGTGCTACCCGAGGACCGGATTGACTCCGAGTACAGCGCCGCCGACTTTGCGCGTCGGTTCCGCTTTCGACCCAAGCCAACCTATACGCGGCTCCGTTTACTCAACCCACAACCGACCTTGCCCAAAGGCCTCAGCGAGATGACAGTGCGTACCGAGGAACTGGCGGAACTCGAACTCGACGCCGAGACTGTCTTTGTCGTCGAAAACGAGATTACCTACCTCGCCTTTCCCACGGTTCCGAATTCAATCGTCGTCTTCGGATCCGGATTCAGCCTCGCTGCCTTGCGAGACATCCCCTGGATGGATAGCCGGGAAATTGTTTACTGGGGTGACGTCGACACGCATGGCTTCGACATCTTGCACCGACTGCGGGCTCGATTCGAATCCGTGCAATCGATAATGATGGATCATCAAACACTGCTCGCCCATCCGCGCCAGTGGGTAAACGAACCCAGCCCCACCAACCGAGCGCTGACGAACCTCAACGATGCCGAGTGGGCTCTCTACCACGACCTCATTGAGGATCGCTACGGCCAGGCGGTCCGCCTAGAACAGGAGCGAGTGCGCTTCTCATGGCTGCAACAAGCGTTGGAGCCATGGATGTCCTGACCCGCCGCCAACTCGAAAACGTCGAGACTCCAGAAACGACGCTTGAGCGCCTTCGGTGGCATTGCCATCATTTTCAGACAAAGTAACGCAATTGTTCCTAGTAAGGTAGTGTTTGCTGCGTCAGCAAACATGACCAATAGCGGTAATCCACCTGATATTATTAATGTTTACTATGACAGCAAACACCATCTCTACCGAGAACGAGATGATTCAGGCTGCCGTTTCCTGGATTCGCGACCGGCTCCCAAAAAGCTGGGAAGTCGGACTGTCCTCTCGTGCTGAATTCCAAGGCACAAGAGACGCGCGCGTCGATGCAGCAATAGATCTGAAGGGTCCGAACGGCGTCTACACGACGATGGTCGTCGAGGTGAAGCGGGTTTTCGGCCCTCGAGATGTGGACCGACTCCTTGGCGGCGTTGGCAGAATGCTCCGGACACTCGTCTCGCATATCCCCATCCTGGTGGTCGCACCTTGGCTAAGTGTGCGAACTCGAGAGATGCTCAGTGACCAGGGAATCAACTTCCTCGACCTCACCGGCAACGCACTAATCCGTCTAGATAATCCCACTGTCTATATACAGACGCAGGGCGCCGCGAAGGATCCATACCCAATTCAAAGGAACCGAGCGGGCCTCCAGGGCCCCAAGGCCGGACGACTCATCCGACTCCTCGTCGACGTTCGTCCTCCCTATGGAGTTCGTGAACTCGCCGGTTCAGCGGACCTCGCGCCTGGTTACGTATCTCGTCTGCTTGACACACTGGATTCTGAGGCGCTCATCGAACGGTCGGCGCGGGGCCGGGTTGAGTCGGTCGACGTCGGCCGGGTTCTTCGTAGGTGGGCGCAGACCTACGACGTCTTCCGCTCAAACAAGACCGTCCGATATCTCGCGCCAGGCGGAGCCAATGATGCCGTAAAGAAGATGGCATCGATGAGTTCTCGCTTCGCCATCACCGGATCATTTTCCGCGGTACGCCTCGCTCCGGTTGCGGGACCTGCTCTCCTCGTCGCCTATGTCGATTCAGCGCAGGATGTCGCAAGGACCCTTGACCTCATACCAACGGACCAAGGCGCGAACGTCGCGTTGCTCGACCCATTTGACCTGGTTGTCTGGAATCGAACATCAACAGTTGACGGCCTGATCTATGTGGCGCCCTCGCAGACTGTGGTCGACTGTCTCACTGGCAACGGAAGGATGCCCGCGGAAGGCGATGCACTGCTCAAGTGGATGACGGACAATGATGATCAATGGCGCCTATTGTCGCTTCCAATGCCGAAGCCGGAGACCAAGCGATGAGCGATGGCATCACCTACGATCCTCTCTACGTTGCTGCTCGGCGGGTTCTCCTGGATGCGCTGTCAACGCTCGCGCCCCACGGTAAGGCAATAGTCGTCGTTGGGGCTCAGGCCGTTTACTTGCGCACCGACCTCAATGACATTGCCTTGACAATTGCGCCGTATACAACTGACGGAGATCTTGCTCTCGACCCAACGCTGCTGGGTGATGAGCCGAAATTAGAGGAGTCGATGCGCCGCGCCGGGTTTCAGCTTCTCGAACAAGATGGCAAGCACGCCCAGCCTGGAACCTGGTGCGCGACCGAGACAGTTAACGGCAAGGACGTCGTCATTCCGATAGATCTGATCGTCCCGGAGGCTGCGATATCCAGCGCGGGACGAAGAGGAGCGCGGCTAGGCGCCCATGGCAATCAGGCTGCCCGCCGAGTTGTGGGCCTCGAAGCTGCCCTCGTGGACCATGGCACTATGACTGTTGCTGCGCTCGATCCGTTGGACGATCGTCAACTCACCGTAGAGGTCGCTGGCTTTGCCGCCCTTCTCGTTGCGAAGGCACATAAGATTCATGACCGCGTGGCAAGCGGTCGCGCTAACCGTCTAAGCGACAAAGACGCCTCGGACGTCTTCCGAATCATGCAGGCGGCATCTCCCACGGCCGTCGCAGCGACATTTGACGAACTCCTACGTGATCCCTTGGCTGGCGAAGTCACTTTGCAGTCGCTTGAATTCATGGAAGAATTATTCGCACGACGGGCCGGGTACGGCATCGTGATGGCCAAGAGAGCACTGCGCCTCGCTGTTGACGAAGCCCAAGTCGAGACCTTATGCATGTCCTTTGCGACGAAGCTCTTGGAGACCCGCCAACGACGCGTATTCCCGTGAAACCGTGCGCCTGTTCCGGAGTTTTCGTACACCTCCAGTTGACGTCGGAGATCGCGGAGCGACCGACGCTGAAGTGAGTGGTGGTCCTCTTAACTCACCTCGTTCGGAGTCATCGTAGAGCATTGCATTTAAGTCTTGGCGATTGTGGCGGCGTGAAAGCCAACGGCGCCAAGCGCCTCAAGGAGCTGGAAAAGTGGAACACCAAGTTCACGCGCATCACAGGCCGACCAAGCCCTCGAGATTGAAATGTTGAAGTACTTCGGCGAGGGATTTTCCTTTAGCAACGCCTTTAGCAACGCCGATGAATACGTGCGGTCACGCCCGAACGCGGGCGAACCAAAGCCCCAATATTCCAACCAAATACGGTCACCAGTGAACGTCAGCGAACTGAAAACGACCGCATGGCATACAACGCTACGGGTCCACCGCAGTTCGCTGCTAGTCGATAAGACGAACGGCGACAACGTTGGGTTCAGAACTCACCGTCTGGCCACATGGGAGAGTCACCATGACGCGGGTGCCGGCCACCGAGTCCGACTGTAGGATGACGTCGCCAGCGTGAGCCACGACGATACTGCGCACAATGGGAAGTCCGAGCCCCGTACCGGACCGGGACCGGCTGGTGTCAGCTCGCCAAAACCTGTCAAAGGCGTGACTCGCTTCCTCATGTGTCATGCCGGGTCCTGAATCTTCAACCTCGAGCATCACCGCGTCTCCTTTGACCGACAGGCGGACCTCGACGGCTGCGTCGTGTGGCGTGTACCGAAGAGCGTTATTGACCAGATTGGCCACGACCCGACGAAGGCCGGAAGGGTCGCCCTGGACGATAACGGAGCCAGGGTCCTTGACCGCGATTGTCCGATGAGGGTCAGTGGTCGAAGCGTCAGCCACAACCTCCTGGATAAGACGCGAGAGATCGACGGGAGCGCGGTCCATGGGTCGGCCTTCGTCGAGACGAGCCAGAAGGAGGAGTTCTTCAACGAGTTTACCCATCTGGTTCCCGGAGACTCCAATACGATGGATGGCTTCGTCGCGCTCCTCGCCGTTCCTCAACTCGCCCTGGCGCCACAACTCGGTGATTCCGAGGATGACTGAGACGGGGGTGCGAAGCTCGTGCGACGCGTCCGCTACGAACTGACGAAGTTGAGCTTCGAGCGAGTATTGCTCGTCGAGCATCATGTTGAACGCCTGCGCCAACTGACCTGCCTCTGTTCTCCTTCGCACCATCGTCACCCGACGCGTCCGGTCACCCGCTGTGATGGCGTCGGCCACCTCAGTGACCTCGGCAATCGGGCGCAGACCGAGTCGAGCGATCCAGAAGCCTGTGGCGGCGACGACCACGAGTACCACGAGCCCGGCCAAAAGGAAAGCGAGTCGGAAGAAACTCATCGTCGCGTCAATCTGCGCGAGTGAGACGGCTACGAGCATGTCGGTTTGCGAGTGAGGCAGCGCGAAGAGGACGGCGCGCCAGCGAAGGGAATTGGCGGTTGAGCCCACTGAGAAGATCTTGATGTCACGAAGTGACGTCGACGCGACGTGAGGAATCTGTGGCGACGCTCGCCCCGTGTCGAGCGGTGTTGAGATGACGTTACGTTGTCCGTTGGTGATAGCGGCGATGTAGTACGCGCTGATTCGGCTGGTGTTAAACGTCTGCGGCAAGGAGCCGACCGGGTGAAACGGCAGTGGGGCTGGAGCGCTAATAGTCCGGGCAATCGGCAACGCATTCTTCAACTGCTGGTCCACCTGTTGGAGTTCTGAACTTCCGACAGAGTGAACCAGAAAGACGCCAAGGAGCGAGATAAGCGCGAGGAGGAGTGTCGCAGCGAAAATGAGTCTGACACGGAGGCTCACCCAGAAGCTACTGTCGCTCGAGTCGGTAACCGACACTTCGGATTGTGCGGATCATCGTTGGCGGTGACGTATCGATCTTTCTGCGCAGCTGAGAAATGTACGATTCGACGATGGTCGGCTCGCCTTCGAAGCTGTAGTCCCAGACGTGGTCGAGTATCTGCCAGCGTGTCAGGACCCTTCCAGCATTCTTCATCAGGAAGAGCAGGAGACAATACTCTGTCGGCGACAAGTCGACGAGAGTGCCATTCTTGGCGACCGTGTGGGCATCTTCGTCAATGATGACACCCCCACAAGACGTCACCGGACGCTCAGAGACCTTGTCAACGCGTCGCAAGAGGGCCCTCACACGGGCCGCAAGCTCTTCGACGCTGAATGGTTTGGCGAGGTAGTCGTCGCCGCCGATCGTCAAGCCCCTGACTTTGTCACCGACGGAGTCAGCCGCGGTGAGGAATATCACTGGAATATTGGCGCCAGCCTCTCTCAGCCGTTGGCAGACCTCGAAGCCGTTGAGATCTGGGAGCATCACGTCGAGGATGATCAGGTCGGGTCGGTTGCCTTCGAGGGCCAGTCGGAGAGCTTCGTGACCGTCCTTCGCGCGTGTCACACTGAACCCGCTTAGTTGAAGGGTCGCAGTGATGACGTACGCGACGTTGTCGTCGTCTTCAACCGACAGAATCTCGATACTCACCGACCAAGTGTGACATCACTTCATAAGAATTCCCTGAGGCTTCGATGACTGAATTCATAACGTTGTCTTCGCCGAGCCCAACAACTGCCTGCGTGAGACGAATGAGTCACCGCGTCGCGTTGGGTTCCGCGTGTCGTCTCGGCCAGCGTCCATGAAAGATTTACTTCGCCCTCACCTTTCGTCCAGATTCGCTCTCCATACTGTCGCTGTGACCAAGAAGTCAATCTCAATTGAGCGATGTGTCAGATTCCGCTCCACCCCTGGAGGGCTGCTCGCTCTGGCTCTCTCGGGAGCGGTGCCGGCGGCGGACGGGGGCGGAGTTGCCTCGGCGTCGTCCAAGATCTCTACTAAGAAATCGAGCGCGTCCGGTCATGCTCTCCAGTGGCGAGCAACAGCGCGTGGCCATCGCTCGAGCCTTCGCCGCCCAACAGCAACTTCACCTCCGCCATGGCTCCTGACGGGAGCCGCCTGTCCGGTCTTATAGCGACCACAGCGAATGCGCACCTCCCGAGATAGCGAGGAGCACTGATTCTTCTCGTCCCATTACTTCTATCTGCGCCGCATCTTTGAATGCCTTACCAAAACTCCGAAGTCAAATCGAAAGGACAATTCGTGAATTCAGTTCGTCGGGGCATCCACAATGCCTTCAGGAACGCCATGCGCTCGGTTGGTGTCATCGCGATCTTGGCCGTGGCCATCGCGCTGTCAATCTCCATGCTGATCGCCCGCGACGCGGTCTCGGCCAAGATCAATTCGGTTCGCGCCTCGACGGGTAACACCATTACCGTGTCGCCCAAGGGCTTTTTCGGCTTCTCGGGTGGTGGCACTCCGCTGAAGGCCACCAAGATCGATGGCCTCTTGTCCATCGCCAACGTGACCGCCGTTCAAGAATCGCTCAGCGAGGAGTTGACCTCCACCTCCACGTCGCTCAAGTCGCCCACGACCGCGGGTTCACTCGGGAGTCAGTTCGGCGGCGCGGGGGCCAGTCCATCGGGCAGCTCCACCACCTTCTCGATTCCTGTTCGAGTGATTGGCACGAACAGTCCCGGCAATGCCGTCACCGGCGGCGCCAACGGCGGCGGCACCGAGAAGCTCACCTCCGGCAAGGCCTTTAGCCCGACCTCCAAGGCGGACGTCGCCATCGTTGGCTCATCACTGGCTTCCAAGAACAAACTGAAGGTCGGATCGACCTTCACCGCCTGGAAGACCAAGATCACGGTCGTGGGAATCTTCAGCGCCGGCTCCACGTTCACCGACGCCAGCGCCTTGATGCCGCTCGCGACCGTCCAGAAGCTCGCGGACGCTTCCAATCAGGTCACGAGCGCCACCGTGGTCGTGAACTCGATCAACAACGTGGCCAGCGTCCAAAAGAAGGTCGCGAAGGCACTTGGCTCGAAGGCTGACGTCACATCGACCGAGCAGACCGTCCAGACGCAGTTGGCGCCGCTCAACTCGGTGAAGACCATTTCTACGTACACTCTCTTGGGCGCAGTGGTGGCGGCCGCGCTCATCCTGCTCCTTTCCATGCTGATGATCGTGCGCGAACGTCGTCGAGAGATTGGGGTCCTCAAGGCGCTGGGCGCGCCAAACCGATCGATCATCGGGCAATTCATCTCCGAGTCGACAACGTTCACCATCATCGGTGCAATCGTCGGGTTCTTCATCGGTGTCGTCATCAGCAGCCCGATCACCTCGGCCCTGGTGTCGGCTTCGAGTGGTAGTAGCACGGCCAGCAACACGGGCGGGTTCGTTCGCCCCACCGGCGGCGCGAGCGGATTTACCGGCGGCGGCTCGGGCTTCACTCCGCCCAGCGGATCTCCCTCGGGCGGTGCGCTCCACTTCGGCGGCGTGACCAACACCCTGAGCCAGATCCACACCTCGGTGGGCTGGGCGACACTGGGCTTCGCTCTCGTCGCCGCCGTCGTCATCGCCGCTCTCGGCAGTACCGTGGCGACCGCCACCATTGTCCGAATCCGTCCCGCCGAAGTCCTGAGGAGTGAATAATGCTAAAGGTTGAGAATCTCAACAAGACGTTCCACACTGACGCTGGCGACGTGCACGCCGTGAAGAAGGTGAGCTTCAGTGCCAACCACGGCGAAATGGTCGCGATCATCGGCGCCAGTGGCAGCGGGAAGTCAACGCTGCTCGCCCTGCTGGGCCTGCTCGATGCGCCTGACGAGGGAAGCATCGTCATTGACGATGTGGAACTCGCGAACCTCGACTCCGCGGGGCGCACCAGGTTCCGTTCACGAGGCGTGGGCTTCGTCTTCCAGCAGTTCAACCTCATCCCCAACCTCAGTGCAAAGGAGAACATCAAGTTGGCGCTGGAGTTCGCGCACTGGCCCAAAGAGGACCGTGACGCTCGCGCCGACGCCATGCTGAACATGGTTGGCCTCGATACCACGAAGAGTGACCGGCGTCCGGCCAAGCTTTCGGGCGGCGAACAACAGCGCGTGGCCATTGCTCGAGCCTTCGCCGCCCAACCGCAACTGATCCTCGCCGACGAACCGACCGGGAGTCTCGACCGCTCCACGGGTCAGAAGATTGTCGAGCTCTTGCGATCGGCGGCGACCCAGCAGCAGGCCACCGTCCTGGTGGTGACGCATGACGAAAAGGTGGCCCAGAAAGCGGACCGCCGCCTCGAGATCGAAGATGGCGTACTGAGGGAGTTGGCCTAGTCCAATGGATAACCCTCCACGCCACTCTCACCAACGACACCGACCATTCCAGTCCGAGCGGGGTGTGGTCTCCCTTCGCCTCACCCGGCGGGAATGGTCGGTGTCGTCCAAGACCGGCTTTCATCACGAGAACATCTGTCACCGGTGAGTAGTCGGGACCACCAAACACCTGTCCAGAAGATTTGCTTCACAGAAACTTCTTGTGACTCTCACCAGCACTCCAGCCATTTCGTCTGGCGCTTTACGAACACAAATGCACCCCCGCAATTCCAGAAAGGCTACTGAATTATGATCTCTTTACGTCGTCATCGACTTCTCCTACCCTCCCTCTCCCTCGCCACCTTGGTAATGGTGGTCGCCGCTCCGATCACCGCCCAGGCTTCGGTCAAGGACCCAACCGCGAGCTCCGTGATCAACACCACGAAGGCCACAATCGCCAACGAGCCGGGCGTTCACGTACTACTCACCTCCAAGACCTCCTCAACTTCGACAAAGCTGGTCGCCGATATCGGTGCAACGAGTGGCGTGGAGACCATCACCAAAGGATCCGACCGAGCCACGATCAAGGTGACACCCACGTACGCCTACCTCAGCGGAAACGCTGCCGGCCTCATCTCGCTCATGGGGTTGAGTACCAAGGAACAGAAGAAGGTCGGCACTGACGTAATCTCCATGAAGGCGGGAACAACCCCCTACAAGAGTCTCAAGTCGAGCATCACGATTCCCGTGCTGGCCAACCTGCTGCCCACGGCCAAGGGGACCACCTACTCGACGAGGGACATCGACGGCACGCCGTACTACGAGTTGAGTTGGACCACGAAGGCCACCAGTTCGACGTCCAAGTCGAAGTCTGTCCTCACCCTCTCCGCGGGAACGGCAGTTCTACCCATCCGCGAGCTCAGCACTTCCTCAAGCCGCACCGGCACCACGACCTTTTCCAAGTGGGGCGAGCACATCAGCGTTTCGGTGCCGTCAGCATCACAGATCATTCCCTACTCCAAGGTCATAAGTTGATAGCCGCTCCCTTCGCTATCCGTGCAAGACTCCATCTCGTCTCCCGCGGCGCACGATGACCGGAACTTCGCTGTGAGGATGCACACGGCTCAGGAGCGAGCTGACTCGCGTTGCTTGTCCCAGCGACATCTCACGAAATTGAAGGGTCCGTTATCAAAGGAGACTGAAATGAGCCGGCGCAACTTGCACAGAATTCGCAACTGGATACCGACAACTCTCTCGCTCGTCGTGCTCGCGGTGAGCGCCCTCGCACCGGTCTCGGGTGCTGGGGCAAGCACGACTTCGAAGGTAATCGCCGGTATCGTTGATGTGAATGTGAAGCTCGGCTACGAAAATGCCACTGCGGCAGCGACGGGAATGGTCCTCACCTCCACCGGTGAAGTGCTGACGAACAATCACGTGATCCGCGATGCGACGGCCATCAAGGTGCGCGACGTCGGTAACGGCAAGAGCTACACCGCGACGGTCGTCGGTTACGACGTCGCCGCCGACATAGCGGTGCTGCAGTTGAAGGGCGCCACCGGGCTGAAGGCCGTGCCGATCGGCAACTCCTCGTCGGTGAGGGTCGGCGCGAAGGTCACCGGGATTGGCAACGCGGGCGGGGCCGGCGGGACGCCGAGTTCGGCGAGCGGAAGCGTGACGGCGCTGGACCAGTCCATCACCGCGAGCGACGAGGCCGCGGGAACGAGCGAGCAGCTGACGGGGCTCATCGAAACGAACGCTCCGATCGAGCCGGGTGACTCGGGTGGGCCACTGGCCGACGCCTCCGGCAACGTCATCGGCATGGACACCGCCGCGTCGAGCAGCTTTCAGTTCCAGTCCGGCGCCAACGTGGGATTCGCGATCCCGATCAACACGGCGGTGTCGATCGCCCGTCAGATCGAGGCCGGGAACTTCAAGGTCAACGTCCACCGAGGCGCGACGGCCTACCTCGGGGTAGAGGTGAGGAACTCGGGCTACTACCAGAACGGCTCATTCCTGGCTGGTGTAGTCGTGGTCGGTGTCGTGCCCGGATCCGCGGCCGAAAAGGCAGGACTCAGCTACGGCGACGTCATCACCTCGCTCAACGCCAAGACCATCACCTCGCCGACGCAACTCGTGAACATGCTGCTCGCGATTTCGCCCGGCACCAAAGTGACTCTCAACTGGGTTGATCAGTACGGCACCACCCACCGCACAGTCGTGACGCTCAAGAGCGGACCACCGCAATGAGCGTCATGACATATTGCACGCATGCAAGTCATAAGGCGCCCCTGCTGACGTCGCGTGCGAAGTTCGTCGGTGGAGGTGGTGAAGACAAGACCGAACTTTTGGGCGATAATTTCCTTTAGCAACGCCTTTAGCAACGCCGGCGGTTACGTGCGGTCGCGCCTAAACGCCGGCGAACTAAAACCCCAATATTGCAACCAAATACGGTCACCAACGAACGTCAGCGAACTGAAATCGACCGCATGGCATGCAAGGAGTCCGGGGTTCGAATCCTCGTTCCTCCACAATGTGGGCTCGACCCCATTCGGGGCCGTAAGATCCTGCCGCTCTAATCCCAAG
>Ga0182013_10007616_pt1 | contig 11874 bp, 11 predicted proteins | sample 612S2MmetaG_FD_120487 | JGI IMG/M metagenome (GOLD analysis project Ga0182013, IMG submission 120487) | Permafrost microbial communities from Stordalen Mire, Sweden - 612S2M metaG | ecosystem: Environmental > Terrestrial > Soil > Wetlands > Permafrost | place: Sweden: Stordalen | collected...
CCGCCGAGCGGGTACTATCCGCCGATCCGCGAACTCGTGATCAGGCGCGTACGCGACGGCGCCGCGACAACAATCGCATTGCCGTGCGGCGCTGTCCCGCAGTGCTGGCCGGAATCTCCCGCGTGGGCTCCGGACGGCAAGCACCTGAGTTTCAGCTTGCGTTCGCCCGGCAGCCACGCACGGTCGATATATTCGGTGGCAGCCGACGGCAGTGGATTGACCCGGTTGCTCGAGTTCAGCGGCACCATCGATGATCTGAAATACGGTCCGGACGGACGTCTGGCCATGCTGGCAACGGAGAATGCCAACAAGGAAGTCGGCGCGACCGAAGCGGGCACGCCGATTGCGGGCGATCTGGACGAGGCGACGCCGGAACAACGAATCGCCATTCTCGACGGGGGCTCTTTGCATTGGGCATCGCCGCCCGATTTGTATGTGTACGAATACGATTGGCGCCCGGGCGCAAGAGGCTTCGTGGGCACGGCCGCGCCCGGTAATGGCGACGACAACTGGTGGAGCGCCAAGCTGTATGCCTTTGCCGCGGCGGATGGAGCGGCCAAGGTGATTTATGGCCCGAGAGACATACGTCAGCAGATCGCAACCCCGCGGGTGTCGCGGGACGGTTCGACCGTCGCCTTCATCGCAGGGATCATGAGCGATTTCGGATCGACCGGCGGCGACGTGTTCACTTTGCCGCTGGACGGCGGCCCCGCCATCGATGTGACGCCGGCGATGCGCGCCTCGGCGACGGCGATCGCGTGGAGCTGCGATGGCCGGCTGCACGCTCAATTGCTCGCCGGCGACAAGGTGCAGCTGGCGGATCTCGGTTCAGGGCGAGCTCCCGCGGCGCCGCGCATCCAATGGAGCGGCGAGGAATCCCTGAGCAACGGCGGCGACTATGTGTCGCAGGCCTGTCCGTCGGCAGTGGTTGCCGCCGAACATCAATCCTTTACCCAGCCGCCGGAAATCGAGGTGGGTGCCGCGGGGCGCTGGCGGAACCTGACGGCGGTCAACGCCGGCTTGGGCCTGCCGGCTCGCGTGCAGAGCATCTGGTGGAAAAACGATGGCTTCGATGTCCAGGGCTGGTTGCTGCTGCCCGAGCGCGCGAGCGGACAGTTGCCCCTCATCACCATTGTGCATGGCGGCCCAGCTGCGGCGGACGTGCCGTACTTCAGCGGCGGCGGCTTGGGAGCAGCGTTGCTCGAACGCGGCTACGCGCTGTTCCTGCCGAATCCCCGTGGCAGCTACGGCCAGGGCGAACGCTTCACCTTGGCGAATGTGCGCGACTTCGGCCACGGCGACTTGCGCGACATCATGACGGGCATCGACGCCGCGGCGAAAGCGGCGCCCATCGACACCGCGCGCTTGGGACTGACCGGCATGAGCTATGGCGGCTTCATGACCATGTGGGCAGTGACCCAGACAGACCGGTTCAAGGCGGCGGTCGCGGCCGCCGGACTGAGCAACTGGCTGTCGTATTACGGCGAAAACGGCATCGATGCGTGGATGCTGCCCTATTTCGGCGCCTCGGTGTACGACGACCCGGCGGTCTATGCACAATCATCCGCGATCAATTTCATCCGCAACGTCAAGACTCCGACATTCGAGTACGTGGGCGAAAACGACATCGAATGCCCCGCGCCGCAGACGCAGGAGTTCTGGCACGCGCTGAAGGCGATGAACGTTCCGACCTCGATCATGATCTATCCCGGCGAAGGACATGGCCTGCGCGACCCGGCGCACAGTGCGGATGCTTTGCAGCGCACGCTGGCGTGGTTCGATAAATATCTGAAGTAGCAGACGTGAATCTTCCAGCGCACGCAGCTGCCGTAGCAGGGTATTTGCCTTCATCGCGGCGGTTCCGGCTGCTTGCGGGCGTCACAGAATTTGGGTCAATGCTCTTCCGCCGGCCAGCGCCGCCAGTACCACCAACAGGCGCAAGACCCAGCGTCGAAAGTCCGCTGGGTCCGCATTCATGAAGCCGCGATTACCTAGCCAGATTCCGCCGATCAACGCCGGCAGAAAGAGCAGGGCGTGCCAGAGCGCCGTCACGCTGAGCAGTCCGCTCCAACCCTGCCACGCGAGTCCGGTCAAGTCGGTCATCAAGAAGAAGGCGATCATCGAGGCTCGACCCGCCGCCACACCGGCGGGGGAACCGAAGAAGAATAGGATCACCGGTGGGCCGCCGATTCCAAAACTGCCGTTGAAAAGGCCTGATGCTATGCCTGTGGCGAAGGTGACAGCGGCACCGGGCAGTGAGTTTAGGGCGTAGCCTCGGGCTAAGAGGATCGCCGCGATAAGCACGAAGACAGCCAGCGCCAGGGTCATGGGAGCAGCTGGTACATGAGCGAGCGCATAGACTCCAAAGGGAGTACCCACAAGGGAGCCAACGGCGAGCCAAAGAAGCGCTCGCCAATGGATATCACGCCAAACGCTCGGCAGGAGATGCAGGCTTGCCGCGACCTCCATGATAAAGATCGACGGCACGATCTCGGTCGGCGGCAGAAGGAGGGAGAGTGATGTTACGGCGAGCAGTGAGAAGCCGAATCCGCTGTAGCCTCGGACGACAGCGGCGCCGAAGATGCATACGACGGCGTAGAAGAGAATCAGGATCTGCATGGGTCGAAGTGCCGCAAGGGTTTTTGGCGAACGTGAACGTCCAGCATGGTCGCGGATGATCTTGGCAATAGCAACAAACGTAAGATGTTCGGCAACAATCGACCGCTTGGCGGACCGCTTCCGGGGAGGCAATTCTCAGAGTCTATCCAGCTCCTTTAAATCGCCGGGACGCATTTAATTGCCATGCAACGACGTTGAATCACAGGCCGACATTGGGATGTTCGGCCGAATTGGCGGCGGCCGCAATCGCCCCCACGACGCCTAATATCACGACCACCAAAATGGTCGTTTTCGTTGCGCTGAAATCTCGTCGGTCGATAGAGGCAATCTCGGAAAATGGTACCGAGTCGTGATCCCCGAAAATCACTCCATCGCGCACCGAACGAATGCGCAAATGACGCCTGGCGCCCGCCACTGTCGTAATGATCACGCGATCTCCCGGATGCAGAACGCCACCATCGCTGAAGTGTTGGGATAGGTCACTCCGCGCATTCTCGATCGGATGCAATGTTGTGCAACCGCCGATCATACAAACGATCAGACACAGCACCATGAATGTTTTCATCGACCTCTCCTAAGGTTGCGCTCTGCCATCCAAACATCGCGCCAGTGCGCTCCTTGCGCTCGGCTGTGATCATTAGATTACCGCAGTCGGCGAATGACAGCTTTCCCGCTCCCATTTCGGCTGCTCGGATGTCTCAAACTGGCCGTCTCGCGCCGTTACTGGATCTGCGCGAGTCGAACCGCCTCCGGGGCGCTGTCCTTGAAGTCATCGCTTGAGGCGAGCAGCTTTCGATAACTGCGCAAATCGTCCTCGGTCAGGGCGGCGCTACGATTGGATTCGGCGCGCGGAACGGCACCAACACCCAGCGTCGTCCCCAATCCAGCATAGAGATAACGGTCGCCGAACATCCTTTGCAGCGCGGCGAAGGTTGGTTCACCGGTGCAGTGACCGGGGGCGATGTAATCCACCTTGTAGCTATCATGCAGGCTCGTTGCAGCTTTTTCGATTGCAGCGTCCTGGGCTACTACCAGGTGGAATCCGCCGGCGATGAAGTGGATGTGCGGATTGATCTTCGCTGTTTCGGCAACGATGGTCTCGATGCCCGGGTGCGAACAGCCAACCACCAGTACGATGCCGTCGGGCGTGTTGATGGCTAGCGATAGTTCCTTCATCTCCTTGGTTCCCGGCGCATCGGATACCAAGGCAATCAGCGTAATGCCCGGCGCCACTTCCGTGGTCTTGTCGATCAACTGAATGTTGGCGCCAGGAAAAACCGTGCCAAACCGCATAGTCTCCGGCGGTGCGCCGTTGTAGTAGCGCATCTCGGCGGGCAGCGACTCATCTTTGCGATAGAACTTACTGGGCAGGTCGGAGCCAAAAATACCAAAGCCTTCCTTGGGCGCGTATATCTTGACCTTCGGATTCACGCTGAGCAAATAGGAAAATCCGCCCACGTGATCGCTGTGACGGTGCGATAACACTACGAAGTCAAGCTTGGTGAGATCGACGCCCTTGGCCTTCACATTCCGCGCGAGAATCGCCGGGTCGTCGCCGGTATCGAACAGAATGCGCTTGCCGTTGATCTCCACCAGGGCGGCGTAACCCCAGTCTTTAGCCATCGTCGCATCCTGGCCAAAGGCATCGTAGAGCACCGTAATGCGCGCCGGTTCGCTTGCGGTCTGCGTCGGCCCCGTCGTGGCACAGCTCGGTAGTAGCCAGGCTGAGATAAAGGTGGTCACTAGGACAAAGAGGTGAGTTGTTCGCATGACCCTCTCCTTGGTCGTTGTGACTAAATCGTACTCCGTATTCTGCATTGCAGATACGCTAAGCCGAATCGAGTTGCAATACGTCTACCTATTCAGCTCGCCCTATCGCTAGGCGCGAGCGACCGCTTAAGCGCAATCATTTCGGCACCGGCACCGGCACCGGCAGCAGTTGGCCGCATGCCGCCTGTGGCAGCGCGAGGGCCCGCCACGGACAGCCCACGACCCTATCGGCCCAGCGCTAGGAGCGCTCAACAGCGGATCGCTGCGTCCACATGCCAACCTGGTACTCGATGGCACGTCGTTTGCTATTCGTATGATATGAACGCAACACCCCCGGTTTCACACACCCCGCTCCCATCCGATCCCGCGCAGTTCGGCAGCGCGGCCTCGTCCAATTCCGTGAACTCCGTCGGCAATGGCGATGACTTTGCCTCGACCTTGATCAGGACCAGCTCCAAGCCGGCACGAAAGCCGGCGGGGGCCAAGGCGGTCGGCGGTAGTTCGACCGGCGGACCCTTGCCGATACCCGGCAATCCATCGCCGCCACAGGCCGCATCAGCGGCCGCCATGGCCAGCGCGGCAGCAGCCGCTAGGGCGGCAGCCGGTGGGGCATTGGGCAACGGACCGTCCGCCACTCCGCCGCCGAGCGGCGTCGGCTCATCCGCCGTCTCGACTGTCGCGGCTCCTTCCGGTACCCCGACGGGTCCCGGCAATTCGCCGCCGACCGAGGCCGGCGTTTCCGGTGGTGCGGCGTCGGGTCTGCCGCCGTCGTCGACCGGCGCCCAGGCCGCGGCCGCTCCGGCTCCCGGCACAGCAGGCGAATCCGGCGCGAACGGCGCCCAACCGGCGCTAGGAACTGACGCACCGCCGTCGGCGGCGCAATTGCGCCTCATCGGCGGGGCGGCGGCGACGGCGGTGCCGGGCGCTCAAGTCGCGGGCGCAGGCGCTGGCCTGGGCACCGCGGATGTCGGCGGCATCAAGACGGGCCAGGATTCGAGCACAGCGCAGAATATTTCCGCGAGCGGCGCTGCTACGAGCGCCGCACCGGGCGCGACGGCTAGCGCGGCCGCCGCCAGCGCCAGCGGCAGCGCTGTTGCCGCCGCGGCGGCGGGCGCGGCTCGCGCCGGCGATCGAGTTGCAGTGAAGCCAGCCACGGGAACGGCGGCCACGGCGGCCAGCAACGCGGCCACGTCCGCATCGAGCAGCGGCGCGGGCATTGCGCGCGCCGCCACCGGAAGCAGCGCATCGTCCAGTACCGATGCCGGCGTCCAAGCGGCAGCCGATGCGGCCATGTCGGCTGCGGCCACCGGTGCGGCGGCCATCGCCTCAGGATTTGCGAATTCGTCGGATGCGCCGTCGGCTTCGACAGATGAACTGGCGACGCCTGCGATCGGGACGGTGGATCAAGCTGCCGCGGGCGCGAACGGCACTCCGGTTGCGGCCCTGACCGCGGCAGCGGCGACCGCAGCATCGGCCGCGGCTGTCCAGGCAGCCAAGGGATTCGCCGATGCCGGCGCGTCGGACAAGCGCGGAACGGATGCGGGCGATAACGGCGGCGGCGCCGCATCGACGAAGTCGGCGGATGCGGCCACGACCGGCGCGACGGTCGGAGCCGACGGCGCTCAGGCGGGGGCGGCCGCGCAATCGAGCTTCAATATCCCGAGCGCTACGGATGCCGCTCCGGCGGCGAATCTGAAAGTCAGCGCCGGCATCGATACCGCGGAATTCGGTCAAGGCTTCGCGGACCGCGTGTCCTATATGGTCGATAATAATTTGAGCAGCGCGAAGTTGCAGGTGAGTCCGCCGCAGCTCGGTCCCATCGAAGTGCGGATCGCGGTGCAGGGCGGCCACGCGCAAGTCTGGCTGACCAGCCATAGTGCGGTGACCCGCGATGCGCTCGAATCGAGCTCGCCCAAATTGCGCGAGATGCTGGGAGCCCAGGGGTTTGGGCAGGTGAGCGTCGACATCTCGCAGCGTTCCTTCCAGGAACGCCCGAATACCCCGCCGGCCTATGATTGGGCGTCGGCGTCGCCGCGCGGCGGCTCGTCGGCATCGTCATCGGTCTCGGCCGCCGCGGCGCCGGTATCGCGCATCTCGAACAGCGCCGTCGACGCGTACGCCTGACCTCGCCGCCTTAACCTGTCGCCTGGAAGCGTGCAGCGCATGCGCTGCCGGCTACGGGAGAGCTTCGCCCAGGCCGGCTCGCGGCAGGTAGTAGCGCAGCGCCGGCGTGGTGATCACCGTGCTCACGATCGCCATGATCACCAGCATGGTGAATACCTTGGGCGAAATCACGCCGAGATCGAGACCGACATTGATCACGATGAGCTCCATCAGCCCGCGCGTGTTCATCATGTAGCCGAGCATGGCCGACTGCGCATGACCCAGACTCGAACCGCGGGCGGCGAAGTAGGCGCCGACCCACTTTGCGAAGCAGGCCGCCGCGACGATGGCGAGACACAAGCCCCAATCCGCGAAGCCCTCCAGTCCGCCGATGGAAGTACGCAGGCCCGTGAAGGTAAAGTAGATCGGCACGAAGAACACCGTGACGAAATCTCCCAGACGCTGCCGCCACGCGGCCACCAGTTCGGCCTCATCGTACAAAATGACGCCCATCATGAAGCCGCCGAATATGGCAAAAATACCGATCTTGTAGGTCGTCATTGCCGCAACGAAAATCACCGCCAGCAGTCCGCCGAGCAGGTTTGCCGACATCTTGCCGTCCCGCGGACGCGATATCGCAATCATCTTCTTGAGCAGGACGGGCACGGCCGTGATGGAAAACGCCGTGGCGATGAAGAGCGCCGTGTCCATGCGCGCCGTGGGGGGCGAATCCGCGGCGCGAGCATTCCGAAGAGGGACGGACCGAGACAGATTCCGATGATGATCTCGCCCACGGCCGTCGATTGACCGCAGCGTTTGGCGAGCGCGCCGCCGACGCGTCCGGCGACCACGATGATCGTCAGCTCCAACAGCGTGTAGAAGAGCATCAGCTCATTTTTGTGGGTCCCCGTCACGGCGGCGGCCGAACCCGCTGCGCTCATCTAGTACATCCCCCCGTTGATGGAGATGACCTGGCCGGTGATGTACGCCGCCTGATCGGAGGCGAGAAATCCCACCAGGCTCGCCACTTCTTCCGCGTTTCCGGCGCGCTTCATCGGCACCATGTCGGCGATGGCGGCCGCGTCGAAGGCGGCATCGCCCATGCCCGTCGCGATGATGCCCGGAGCGACCGCATTGACGGTGATGCCGCGGCTCGCGACTTCGATGCTGAGCGCCTTGGTGGCCGCGTTGAGCGCACCCTTGGCGGCGGCATAGTTCACCTGGCCGCGATTGCCGGCCAATGCGGTGACCGAGGATATGGTGATGACGCGGCCCCAGCGCGTACGGATCATGGGCAGCATCAGCGGTTGAGTCACGTTGTAAAATCCGTTGACCGACAGATCGATGACGCGATGCCATTGTGCCGGGCTCATTCCCGGGAACACGGCATCGTCATGAATGCCGGCGTTGTTCACCAGAACCTGCACCGGCCCGTCTTCCAGCAATTTCTCCACGCAGGCGCGAGTCGCCGCCGCGTCGGTCAGGTCGAAATGAACCGCGGCGGCGCGGCCGCCGCCGGCCACGATCTCGCGTGCGATGGCATCCGCCGCCGCGGTGCTGCGGTGTGCGTGTACGTAGACGAAGTGCCCGACCGCGGCGAGCCGCCGGCAAATGGCCGCTCCAATACCGCCGCTGCCGCCCGTCACCAGCGCTCGAGTCGCCGAATTATTCATAAGTTCAACCGTTGGTTGGCGTCGAACACGACCGTGGCGCGGCCGCTCAAGAGCGGCTGCGATTCCGAGGTCAACGCAAAATCGTACAGCGCGGTGCCGCCATCCCCGGCCACCAGCGAGGCATCGCAGATCAAATCGCCGTCTATGTCGTCGAGTCGCAAAACATGCAGACGAATGCCGCGCAGAGCAGCGAGAAAGCCGGCCTTGGGCCGGGCGCCGCCTTCACCGGCCAGCGCGTTGCCGGCCGGCGAAGGCGGCGCCAGCGCGCCTCCGGTAAGCGCTCCGTGCACGGCCATGGCCTGCGCCGCGTATTCTATTCCGCAGGCGGCTCCCAAGCGACCGTGCGAGCGCAGCGGATGATCCGGGCGCCGGTGAGTGCCGCTGCGGCACCGGACATGCTGCGCATCCCAGTCGATCACTTCATCGAGCAGGCACATCAGCCCTTGGTGAGGAATGTTGCTTTCGATCCAGCGGCGGTCTAAGCGCATGGCTCTATTCCAATTTCGATGCGCGATACGTCGAGATATTCCAGAATGGACCGGCCCGCCTGGCGCAGCGCCAGCAGGCGCAGCATGGGCAGGGAGCGCGCCGCGGGAATTGCGCCGCGCAGCGTCTCGAGGGCCGGGTCAGTCATCCGTTCATAGTCCAAGTCCGTGAGCTCAGCGCTGATTCTGGCCAATGAAGCCGCACTTCGGTGCGGCGCCAGCACCATCGCGACGCCAAAGGCATCGGGAATCGGGCGCTTGGAGTGAAGCGGTTCGGGATACTCCGTGTCATAGGCGGCCAACAGCAGCGGCTTCGAATCCGCCGCGACATGGGCCAGTGCTTCCAGCAGACCCGCGCCGAAGCTGGCATCGTGTGCGCACAGCACGTTCGATTCGGTCATGGCTGCCGTGCCGATGCTCCAATAGCCCGCCGCCGCGTTGTGCACGGAGTTGGCAAATCGAGTCGGCGATATCTCGCGGCCGGCGAGCGACAGCGCCTGGCAGAGTTCGTGACAGTTCTGTCCGTCGCCGCCGGAAGAGGAGAACACGCTGGCGAGCCGTGCGGGGTCCTGGCCGGCCTGCGAGGTGGCCTCCAGCGCAACCGCCACCGCCAGTTTGACGACGCGGCCGGTGCGCCGGCGTTCCGCGGCCGGCAGAATCGTCGGCACCGGCAGAACGGTGGCCGCGGGCCGGTAGGGCTCAACCCCCGACAGCACGGCGGTGGCAGAGGGCCAATTGCCGAGGCCTGGCCCGAGAAGTCCGAGGCCATCGAGGTACGCCGAGAGTTTCATCCCGCGCGCCCGAAAATGAGGCTGCAGTTCGTTCCGCCGAAACCGAATGAGTTGGAGAGTACGCGCGCGATCGGGGCGGAACGGCTCTCCTTTATATAGTGTGCCGTGAGAGTCGGGTCGATCTGAGTGGTGGGCGCTCCCCCCGGCATCAGTCCGTGCCGGATCGCCAGAACGCTGATGACGGCTTCCAGAGCGCCGGCCGCGCCAAGAGTATGGCCGGTGGCCCCCTTGGTCGAACTGCAGGGCGTCGTCGGGCCGAAGACCGAGGTCACCGCCTGGCTTTCGGAACGGTCATTGCTGGGAGTTCCGGTGCCGTGCAAATTAATATAGTCGATGTCGCCCGGCTCGAGCCCGGCAGCCGCGAGCGCGGCTTGCATGGCGATGCGGGCGCCCCGACCTTCCGGGTGCGGCGCCGACATATGGTAGGCATCGTTCGATTCGCCCACACCCAGCAATAGCACGGAGCCGCTGTCCAACCCGTCCGGCATGCGTTCCAGGAGTCCGAAGGCCGCCGCCTCGCCGATGGAGATGCCGTCGCGCGCCACGTCGAAGGGGCGGCAGGGCGCGGACGATGACAACTGCAGGGAATGAAAGCCGTACAGGGTGGTGAGGCACAGCGAATCCACACCGCCGACCACCGCGGCGTCGATGAGACCCACCTCGATCATGCGCCGCGCCGAACCGAAAACCTTGGCGCTCGACGCGCACGCACTGGAAACCACCGCAGCCGGTCCCTCCAGGCGGCAGCGTTGCCGCACGTAATCGGCCACGGAAAAAGAATTGTGAGTGGAGCCGTATTCGAAGCTCGCAGGCAGCGCGCCGGTGACGGGATCGCGTTCGCGGTAAGCCAGTTCGGTCTGCAGAATGCCCGCGGTGCTGGTACCCAAGAACACCCCGACCCGGCGCCGGCCCCAGCGCTCGGCGGCGCGCTGCACGGACTCGAAGAATCCATCCTGCTGCAAGGCCAGCTCCGCGAGCCGGTTATTTCGGCAGTCGAAGCGGTGCAACGCGGCCGGCAGCCGTTGCGCGTCGACGCCGCTGACTTCGCCGATGTGGGTGGAAATGTCGACGGTTTCAAACTCGCAAATCTTGAGGCCGCTGCGCTGCCCGCGAAGGCTCGCCAATGTCTCCGCCAAGCCCCGCCCGATGCAACTGGTGGCGGTGAAATTCTCGAGAACCAGGGGTTTCATCGCGGTCCCGCGGCCACGGGCAATGCCGAGCGCAGCGTCACCGTCCGCAGCCGGCGTTCGGCCAGCGCGTCGAGCAGGCGCGGAAGAACTTCCAGAATCACGGGCCTGCCTTCGCGGCTGCGCGCCGCGTTGCCATCGTGCAGCAAGAGGATGTCGCCGCCCTCGAGGCGATGAGACAGGCGCCGGTAGACGGCATCCGGATCGCCGTTGACGGTATCGAATCCACGGCGTGTCCAGCTTGCGAGGCGCAATCCCAGGCGCGTCAATATGGGATCCAGAAAGGGATTGCGCAGGCCGGCGGGGGCGCGAAAGAACCGCGGGGCGCTTCCGGCGACTCGATGGATGCTGTCCTGGGCGCGCGTGATCTCCGCCGCCATGCCGTGCGGGCCCATCAAGGAGAAGTTGTGCCGGTGACTTTGACTGTGATTTTCGATGTCATGACCCTGCCTGACGATTTCCCTGGCCAGTTGCGGATAGCGCTCGACGCGCAATCCTACGCAAAAAAAGCTGGCCTGCGCCCGGTGAGCGGAAAGTTGCGACAGGACCTGAGGCGTCACCTCGGGGTCGGGCCCATCGTCAATGGTAATGGCGACGCTTCGCGGCGGATCCTCTTGCGCGGGCAAACGGGTCCAGTTCGGCCCCAGCAGCTGGCTGCGGGGCCAGAGACCGGCCGCGGCCAATCCGACATGATTCGCCGCCACCGCACCCAATGCCCAGGGCCAGGCGTGCGGCCGGTCCAGCACCGCCGCAACGGCGGTCAGGTGCACGGCCGTGGACGCGTACAACAAAGGCGACGGCGTCCACCGCGGCGAGGCGCGATCTTGCGGCAGGTTCATACGAAGCGCGAATCCAAAAAATTCTCCCAAAGCTTGGACCAGGTGGCCCAGTCGTGACTGCCGGCGATCACATCGACCGAGCCGGCCGGCAGTGTGGCAGCCAATAGCTCGTGCGCGGGCGAAAACCGGTCAGCGTGGCCAAATCCCAGGTACAAGGGCGGTGAATCGGCGCGGCGAGTCTTGATATAGCGCCATATTCGGCGTTCTTCGTCGTCTTGCGCAAGTTCGCCGGGCTCCCAGGCGCAAAGCCCGGGCGCCCGGGCAATTTCCGCGGTCAGCATGCGATTGCCGAGATAGGGGGCGAAAAGGCACAGCCCGTCGATCTCGCCGGGGTGGGTGGCGGCGTAATCCAGCGCGAAAAGTCCGCCCAGGGAAATTCCGCCGAGCCAAACCGCAACGCCCGCCGC
>Ga0182013_10007617_pt1 | contig 11873 bp, 9 predicted proteins | sample 612S2MmetaG_FD_120487 | JGI IMG/M metagenome (GOLD analysis project Ga0182013, IMG submission 120487) | Permafrost microbial communities from Stordalen Mire, Sweden - 612S2M metaG | ecosystem: Environmental > Terrestrial > Soil > Wetlands > Permafrost | place: Sweden: Stordalen | collected...
ATCGACTTCTGCCTCAACATGTGTGATCAGGGGCGCGCCGCGAATATCAACCAGGTCCTGCTCCAATACCGGCTGCACGTGAACCAGACGAGCATCTCCCGATGCCGCGAAATGGTCTATTCCGGGGCCTTTGCCGCGCACCGCGCCGTGTGCCGCCGGAAGGGACTCGCCCCACCTGAGCTGGACGCTTTCCTGCGCAGCGCGTCGTTCGTCGATCGGCTCCGCTGGTCGCTCGAAGCCTGGACGCAGATTCAGTACCGCACGGGAAGAATCCAGTTGGCCTGCGGCAAGCCGGTGCGGGGATTTCTTCGCCTTGCGATGCTGGGTATCTCAAGACCGTTCGCCACCTCTCGTCGCCTCGTCCAAGCGTTCGCTGCATTCTATTCCCATGCATTCGCTCACCCTTCACAGATAGACAATGGCTAAGAATCATCCCTGGTTGAGTCCATGGGCGACGGAACTGACAGCCAATGCCCGATCCGATCGTTCACTGCCGGCACTGCTGGTGCGCAGGGCAGCCAACTGGATCAGGTCCACGGCCTACTTCTCGTTGAGATGCCGTTACGCGCGGCGTAGCGGGCTGGTCAGGATTCCCTGGAGCGTCTCCATCTGGGCTCCGGAAAAGATCGTTGAGTTCGGCGACCGCGTTCAATTCGGGCCCCGCTGCGTGATTCAATCTGACATCCGGTTTGGAAGCCACATCCTCGTCGCCGGCAACGCGGCCTTCGTCGGCCGCAACGACCATCGATTTGACGTGGTCGGCAAGACAATCTGGGACTCGCCCCGCGGAGTCGCCCAGTTGACCACTGTCGAAGACGATGTGTGGATCGGCTATGGCGCGATCATCCTCTCGGGCGTGACCATCGGGCGCGGGTCGGTCATCGCTGCAGGAGCTGTAGTCACCTCCGACGTTCCCAGGTATTCGCTCGTGGGCGGCGTCCCGGCCCGGCAGATTGGAAACAGATTTACGAGCGACCAGATCGAGCGCCACGAAGCCATCCTGACGGCGGGCGCCGCCGAGGGCCGCAGATCATCCGCTCCGGCTGGCCCCGGAGGTTAGCATCCAGGCTTCATCTTGAATCCGGTTCGCCGCCCATAAAGATTCTTCCATGATCGTCCACTCGAACATTCCACCCATGGCACCCTTTTCAAACAAGTTTCTGTTTCCAGTTGAAACCACCGGTCCGCGCACAACTCTCTCAGTAAGAAATTGAGAACCCGCCATGTACTCGCTAGTTTTTTTGTGCCTTGCCTCCTTTTTCCTATCGCTTCTCTTCACTCGAATGGTCCGCAGCGCGGCCTTGCGATTCGAATGGGTCGACGAGCCCGATGACCATCGCAAGTTCCACGCTCAACCCGTACCTCGTCTTGGAGGTATCGCGATTTTCCTGGCCATTTTCGGCTCCTATGGTTTGCTGCTGCTGGTCAGATTGAGCGCGGGCCACATCGTTCGCACCGGGATGCCGTTTGCCCTCAGGCTCCTACCCGCGGTTGTGGTCATCTTCTGCATTGGGCTTGTCGACGACCTCTTCCAGATTCGCCCCTGGCAAAAGCTCGTTGGGCAAACGGCTGCTGCTGTAATGGCCTGGTTCGCCGGCATCCATGTCTGCGCAGTGGGGGGCTTCCCGCTTTCCGGCGAGTTGAGTTTTATCCTGACTCTCGCGTGGATCGTCGGCTGCTCCAATGCGATGAATCTTATCGATGGCATGGACGGACTCGCAACGGGCATCGGCCTCTTCGCCACCATCACCACTTTCATTGCCGCCCTGTTGCATCACAACATGGAGCTGGCCTTTGCCACCGTGCCTCTGGCTGCGGCCTTGCTTGGTTTTTTGCGCTACAACTTCAGCCCCGCATCCATTTTTCTGGGCGACTGCGGAAGCCTGACTTTGGGATTCGTGCTCGGCTGCTACGGCATCCTATGGAGCGAGAAGTCCACCACCGTTCTCAGCATGTCCGCGCCCTTGCTCGTGCTTTCCGTCCCTCTCATCGATGCCTGCCTGGCCATCGCGCGCCGCACGCTGCGCCATCAACCCATCTTTCGCGCCGACCACGCCCACATCCATCACAAGATGCTCGACCTGGGCATGTCCCCGCGTCGCGCCGTACTCGTCCTCTACGGCCTCTGCGGGCTGGCAGCAGGAGCGTCCCTGCTGCTCACCACCGCGCGCCAGCAGTACCATGGCTTCGTGATCGTTCTGGTCTGCCTTATCACCTGGCTGGGGATCAGGCAACTTGGATATAGCGAGTTTGCCGCTGCGGGAAAACTGGTCTTCAGCGGCGCTTTCCACACCATGCTCAATGCGCAGCTCGCGCTCATGGAATTCGAAAACGACCTCGCTGCGAGCCCGAATCTGCAACGTTGCTCCGATGTGCTTCGCCGCGCCTATCCCCAATTCGGATTCTCGGGAATCGACTTCAAGCTCGACGGAATTTCATTCCGCACCGAAAGTGTTGTGGACTGGCGCATTCGCATCGACTTCCCCGGACGCGGCTACATCAATCTCACGCGCAGCTCCGGCGCCGCAACCTGGGGCCCGGCAGCAATCATGTTCGTCGATGCAGTTCGCCGCGTATACGAACTCAAGCTCAGATTCGAGCAATCGGATCCTCTTGAATCTCCCGTCGCTCTAAAGGCATCCAGCTTCTCCGGGCGAATGATTCTTCCCCCCGCCCAGCGACGTCCAGTCGTCGCCCCGCAGCACACTGAGCCTGCTCCTCTCCACAGCAGTTAAAGCACTGACGATGTATCTGGGTCTGACGAGGCTGAGTTCGCGCCGCCCGCGAGCCGTTCGGCTTCTTATGCGTCGCCTCACAACCGCGTGCCCGGACTCGGCTCGGTCTTGCCCAGAACCTCAACGTCGCCAATCGCTGTTTCCAGCGAGTAGAACTGGCCGCCGCCCGAGAGTGCGATCACCACGCTCAGGTTGCGCCTCATCTCCGTCACCACGCCCTCCACGCCCTCAAAGATGCCGCGGCATACGCGCACGCGCGTCCCGGCTCCAATGGGGGGATGAGGTTTAAGCACATATCCGTTCTTCAGTCCCTCGCGGATCCTCGCCACTTCCGCGTCGTCGATGGTCTCTGTCCCGTTTGTTCCCAGCAACTTCAGCGCGCCCGGAATCGTAATCACAGAATTCCGCGCCTGGGGCGGAAAACGAAGAAACAAGTAGCCCGGAAACAGGGGTCGTTCAAGGGTCACAGAGCGGTCGCTCCATTGCGATTTCTCCTTGTAAAGGGGAAGAAAGTATTCCACCCCGCGCGCCTCAAGATGACTTGCAGCTTTCTTTTCGTAGTTGGCGATCACATGCAGAACGTGCCAGCGATCTTCCAGTTGCATGCCAATCTCCACTATCGCCCGTCCTTGCACGGCCGGCCCGCCGGTTTCAGCCATCGGAAGCTCTACACCCGGCCCGAAAAGCTCATTCCGGTGACACACCGAATTGGAATCGGAGCTGCGGTCTCGTTCGGTTCTAAGTATTCGACAAGAGAGCTGTATTGAACAAGAAATAAATAAAGTTCACCCTGGCTCGACCCGGCGCGGGAGAACAACCTCAGCCTGGCAGGGAGCATGAATTGTCGACTATGGTCGGAGCCCGGAAACTCCAAGCAGCCTGTGTAGAATTGTCAATCCGCGGTTTCGCAGGCGCGCATCAACGCCTTCTTACTGCGTGGCGGCCGATTGCTCCACCAGGTTCCCAGCAGCGAAAAAGTGACATTCATCACCGGTCCGTTGACCGCCGCCGCAAGACCCATAGTGGCCACTCTGCCCATCTGCATTGCGATCCCCGAAGCAAGGCCGCCATTTTGCATTCCCACCTCAATCGAAATAGTCCGGCAATCCGCTTCCTGCAGGCCCGATAGCCTGGCGCCCGCGTATCCAAAGGTGAAACCCGCCGTCATATGAAGAAACATTGCAAGCAATAACGCAACACCCACATGCAGCAGAGAATCCCGTCCCGCGGCGGTAACGATCACGATGATGGTTGCGATTCCCGCCATCGAGAGCACCGGCATCGCCTGCATCACCAGCTTCGCTTTGTTTTCGAGAACGCGATTCAAAAGAACCCCGGCACATACCGGGATCACAACCAGCTTCACCATGTCGAACATCATCGCTCCTACATCGACGTGAATGAATCCCGCACCCAGCAGTCTCATCAGCAGCGGCGTGGCCAGCGGCGCAACCAGGGTAGAAATGGTAGTCACCGTAACCGATAGCGGCACATTCGCTTTGGCCAGCAAGGCGATCACATTCGAGGCCAGGCCGCTTGGGCAACACCCCACCAGCACCACCCCGGCCGCAATCTCCGGCGGAAAGCGGAAGAGTTTAGCGATAGTAAACGCCACGACCGGCATGATCGCGTAGTGGCAAAACACGCCCAGCAGGACTGCCTTGGGCATCTTCAGCACCCGCACCAGGTCGCGCCAGTTCATCGTGCACCCGACGCCCACCATGATCACCTGCAGCAAGGGCACAATCAGTTTCTGCAGGCGGAATCCGTCGACCTGGATGAAATACTCCGGAAAGACCAGTGCCACCGTAACGGCGGCCACGACCGCAGCCGTATAGGCAAATTTCCGCAGCAGAACAACAAAGACGGGTTGATTGGCGACCGGATCCGCGGCGGCGGAGCTTCCAGCTTCGACAGGTTTCACAGATTGCCTATCTTCTTCGCTGTTGGGAGTGGTATCAGCGGACGCCGTTCATTTCCCGCCATTTCGTCAGAGGTGGAGGAGAAACCGCTCGAAGGTCTATTCTATCCGTTCGTTTTCCCCGGCATTCACGCGAAATCCCGCCGCATGCACGAAGCGGCCCATGTCTTGCCATTTCTGAACCCCCAGGGGCCTCAGCAAGCAGACAACTGCGTTTACGCGTGACAATGGGATAAGATATCCTCGGACTCGCCCCCACCGCCCGCATAGGATCACCGCAGCCCGCCTTGAACATGCGAGCGCAGCCCTGACGCGGCGAGTCGCGGAAGGAGATTCGGATGAATCAGATCGACCTGAACAACCGGCATGCGGTGGTGACGGGCGGGGCCCAGGGCATTGGCTTCTCCATCGCCAGACGGCTGCTCGCCTCCGGCGCAACCGTGTCGCTTTGGGACCAGGATTCCGATGTGCTCCGCACCGCCCTCGAACAACTTGGCAAGCCCGAGTCGGTCTCGGCTCAGATCGTCGATATTTCTCACCCGGCCAGCGTCGACTCTGCCACCGAGGCCGCGCTGGAGAAGCACGGCAGAGTCGATATCCTGGTGGCCAACGCAGGCATCGCGGGGCCGAATCACAAGACCTGGGAATATCCCATCGATGCGTGGAAACGAGTCATCGACGTCAACCTGGTCGGCGTGTTTCTATGCTGCCATGCCATCCTTCCCATCATGCTCCGCCAGAACTACGGCCGCATCGTCAACGTGGCTTCTATCGCTGGCAAGGAAGGCAATCCGAACGCCTCCGCTTACAGCGCATCCAAGGCCGGCGTCATCGCGCTCACCAAGTCTCTGGGCAAGGAAACGGCCGGACAGAATATCGCCGTCAACTGCATCACTCCCGCGGCGGCGCGCACCCGCATCTTCGACCAGATGACCCAGGAACATATCGACTACATGCTCTCCCGCATCCCTCGCGGACGCTTTCTCGAGGTCGATGAAGTCAGCGCCATGGTCGCGTGGCTGGTCTCTGAAGAAAACTCTTTCACCACTGCCGCGGTCTTCGACCTGAGCGGAGGGCGGGCAACGTACTAAACTCAATAGGCGAAACGCCCACTATCGACTACGGCTTGACGATCTCCGCCAGCAGCACCGACAGCCCGTTCCACGCGATCTGGACTCCGATGCACAGCAGGATAAACGCAATCACCCGCAGGATGCCGTGCGCCGTCGACGGCGGAATCGCCCTGCTGATCTTGGGTGCGTACGCGTAGCAGAAGTAACACAGCACGCTCAGAATCACCACCGCCAGAAACACCCCGACATGGGCCAGGATATCCTTCGATATCACCCGGCTGGAGATGCGCGCCGTAAGAGTCAGCAAGGCAACCAGCGTGCCCGGCCCCGAGGTAATCGGAAACGTGAACGGATAAAACACCTTCTGCTCCAGCGACCGCGCCTGGGTTTCGTCACATGCTTCCGCTTCGTCCAGTTTGGTTGCGTCGCCGGAGTCTTCGTCCTTCTCGTTCAACACTCTCCAGCCCATGGCCGCGATGACGATGCCGCCCGAGAGTTGAACGATGGGAAGCGAGATCCCGAAGAAGTTGAGAATCGCCGCGCCCAGCAACTCGAAAATCCCCAGAAAAACTATGTTGTTGATGGCGATTCTGCGCGCCAGCGAGCGATACAGCTTAGGCGGCGCGTTGCCCGCCAGCCCCAGAAACACCAGCGCCGATCCCAGCGGATTGATCAGCGGAAGAAGAGCGCTGAAAGCGATCAGAAAAGAATTCCAAAGCGTCAAGTGCATCCCTCCCCGCCAGTGTAGTCCGCCCGACGGGGGATGGCTCAAGCACTTTGAAGCAGCAAGGTTCCCCGGCTGGAGGCACAGCGGTCTGAAAGTGCAACGTGGAAGCTGCAACCTGGCCAGTCATCTAGGTCAGGGCGGAACTGGAACTCACCGGCGCGATCGACTTGCATAGGCACGCGAAAGTTGTGATCATGAGTCGATGCAAACTGTCTTCGAAGCCGCGGGTGGTACCGAAGGGATGCGCCGTCTTGCCTACGCCTGGCATCGCCGCGTCATGGCGGATGAAGTGGTCGCCCATGCATTCAGTCACGGCTTTAACCCGCAGCATGTCGAGCGGCTCGCTGCTTACCTGGCTGAGGCACTCGGGGGCCCGACCGCGTATTCCGATTCCTACGGTGATGAGACGAGCGTGGTCAGGATACACAGTGGCAACGGCGAGCACGAAGAAATGGATCGACGCGCGATTGCGTGCTTCGATCAGGCTCTGGCCGATGCCGGGCTGGGCGGCGATGATGCTCTGCGACAGGTGCTGCACGACTACTTCACCTGGGCGACCACGACATCCATGGCCCGGTACCACAAGTCCGCCGATGATGTGCCAAATGGGCTCAGCATCCCACGCTGGTCGTGGGACGGACTGCAGAAGTAAAACCGCCAACAATCTCGATTTCAACACACATGCGAGTTCCCTTGTATGCGGTCATCTTGAGCGGAGCGCGGCGTAGTCGAAGGATCTGCGGTCGCGCCTCGGATCTCGAAACCGGGATCGCTTCCGAGTCGTTCACGACTCTGGAGCAGCGCTGCATTGCGACGACTATTCGACGCTCATTAATAATTGGCGGCTGCTAAGCGCTGCTCCAACCATTCGTAGTACCATGCGCCGAATGTGGCTCTTGAGTGGTCTGAAAGCTTCAGCGGACGAATTCCCTCGTATTCGCTCCGGCGATCATCCCAGAGTTCACCCGAGTGCGGTCCTGTCACAACTAGCCAAATGCGGAGGGCGCAGCCTTGGTGGCAAATGGGGATCGCCCCATTCATCAACTCTGAACTCCAATAGGTCTTTTCAAAGTTTTCCATCTGTCGCCAGTACTCTTCCTCATTCTTCTCAAGCAGGTCATCAGGCGGCATATTGCACGTGTCATTCCATGCATCCTCAAACCGGAACGGCTTCGATGGATCACCGACCAGATTGTCGTTTACCTCCCAGTCCCTGACTGCAAAGCCGTCATCGACGGCTCCGAGCGAGAAAACACCGTAGTACGGGCCAGCTCCACCGTTTCCAATCCGGACGAGGAAGTCTCTGTACTCGGACGGTAAGCGGATTGAGTGGCTTTGTTCAAATGCTTTTACTCTGTCCTCCGCGATCACTGGATTCAACTCGAACCTCACACCGTCAACTCCGGCTTGCGGAAGTCGAGTACGTCGCAATTGCGCCAGCGACGCCGTAGCGAGATGAGGAGTCAGTGAAGGCATATACGAAGTTTAAGCCGAGGAGGTGTCGTTTGCCGAATTCCGGTCGAATGACCGCTTACCCTCCCTTAACCCCGTTTTCGGTGGCCTCAAATGGCTCTCGAAAGCGGGATTGTCAAAGGTGTGGGTGGGCGAGAAACAGATCTTGGAAATGATGCAGACAATTTCCCGCAAATCACTCAAATTGAACGGCTAGACGGTACCGATTCATACTCGGTTGTCGGCTGTCCGTGGCGATCAAACATAACTGTTTGCTAACCAAATCAGCGTTTTTGCCGATACTATCAGCGAATTCATCGGGGCCAAATTGGATGAACGCCGAGTGCTGCCGAATTGATCGGAAAGACAAAGCTACGCTTGCCGGCGTCAGGATGAATTATTTGGCCTTGATTGAAGGCTCCGGTGACCCGATCTGGTCAGTCGGACTCGATTACGGCATCGTCACCGTGAACGAGGCCGCGCAGCGAATACTGGAGTCGGGTCTTGGTAGCCGCGCTTCAATCGGCGCCCGACCCGTGGACTTGGTCGCGCCTGCAGAAGCGGCCGCCTGGAATGGATTCTATGAGAAGGCATTGGCCGAAGGCTCTGTTCGGGTTGAACACTTGCTGCCAAGCGGCCGGACTCTGGAGATAACGTTCAATCGAATTGTCGCAGACGGCACAATTCTGGGTGTTTCCGGCTTCGGAAAGGATATTACTGCGCGCAAGCTCACGGAGAGGGCCTTGCTGGATGCGGAGAGAAAGTACCGCGACATCTTCGATGGGGCATTGGAGGGTATGTTTCAGTCCAACCCGCAGGGATCAATTCTGACCGCCAATCGTTCCCTGGCCCGCATGCTCGGCTACACTTCGGCCGAAGAGATGCTCTCCACGATCAATGACCTCGGCCAACAGGTGTGGGTCGATCCCGGGGAGCGGAAAAAATATATTCGGGAAGTCGAAGAGCAAGGCTCGATTCAGGGGTTCGAGTGCCAGTTCAGGCGGAAGGACGGGAACGTTATCTGGGCATGGCTCAGTGCCCGGAAAGTTCACGGGGAAGACGGAAAGCCCGACCACCTTGAAGGCTTCATTGAAGACGTGTCCGATAGGAAACGAACCGGGAAACTGCTGTTGGATAGCGAGGAGCGCTTCCGCGCCACCTTCGAGCAAGCCGCATTGGGCATTCTGCATACGTCCTTCGAAGGCCGGATCATTCGCTGCAACGAACGCTTCGCCGAGATTGTCGGCTACACGGCTGAAGAGATCAGCGGCATGACATTCCAACAACTCACGGCGCCCGAAGACCGGACGCTAAGCTTGGGGACGATGGAAGGGCAACTTGCGCACGCAAGCGGCGTTTCGCAAATCGAAAAGCGCTATATCCGCAAAGACGGGAGCATTACCTGGGTCGCTTTGACCGTCTCGATTCAACGGGACGGGCAGGGGAATCCGCAGCACTTCATCGCGCTGGTGGAAGATATCAATACGCGCAAGCTAGCGGAGGAGAAACTCGCCTTGGCCCAGGAGGCTCTTCGGGCCAACGAAGAGCGCTACCGGACGACATTTCAAATGAGCCTTGATGCCGTGAATATCAACCGGTTGAGCGACGGAGTTTACATCGAGTGCAACCGGGCTTTCCTCGATATCACCGGATACACGCGCAACGAAGTGATAGGACGCAGTTCATTGGAACTGAACATATGGGTGGACTCCCGGGATCGAACAAGGCTGGTCGAGATTCTGAGCCGAAATTCGATTTACAGAAACCTGGAGGCACAATTCAAGAAGAAGAATGGTGACATCTTCTGGGGGCTGATGTCAGCGACGCTCATTCAGCTTGAGGGATCTCCATGTGTGCTTTCCGTCACCCGGGATATTTCGGAAGCAAAGATTGCACAAGAAGAGATTCGCAATCTTGCTTTTTACGATTCGCTGACTCGTCTGCCCAATCGCAGTCTTCTTCTTGAACGCCTGCGACAGTGCATAGCTGCGGGAAGCAGATCCTGCAGAATGCGGGCACTGTTATTCGTAGACCTCGATGACTTCAAAACGCTGAATGATACCCTCGGTCATCAAACCGGGGATCTTCTGCTTCAGGAGGTTGCGGTTCGCCTTGCAGCCTCTGTCCGAGAAGTTGACACGGTTGCCCGGCTGGGCGGTGACGAATTCGTTGTCATGCTTGAGGACCTTAGCGAGAACGCAGAGGAGGCCGCGACACAAGCGCGAGTGATCGGCGAAAAAATTCTTACCGCGCTCAGCGAGCCCTACCAACTGGATGGACATGATTGCCTATCCACCTCAAGCGTCGGGGCCACCATCTTCGGAGACAAGAAGGAAAGCATCAGCGAAATCCTTAAGCAGGCGGATATCGCAATGTATCAGGCCAAGGCGGCGGGGCGAAATACGATGCGTTTCTTTGCGCCGGAATTGCAGGCGGCGGTGAATGCCAGAGCCACGCTAGAGAGTGATCTGCGCCAGGGAATAAAGTCCGGCCAATTCGTTCTCTGGTATCAGCCTTTGATCTACAAAGGGCTCATCGTCGGATCAGAAGCCTTGTTGCGCTGGAATCATCCTCTCCGAGGACTTTTGCGTCCGGGCGAATTCATTCCGCTGGCCGAGGAAACAGGACTCATCGTGCCTCTGGGGAATTGGGTAGTTGACATGGCGTGCAATCAGATTGCAGCCTGGGCCCGCGCGAAGGAAACCGCACACCTCTCATTAGCAATCAACATCAGTGCGTTGCAGTTTCGTCAGCCCGGCTTTGTAGGCTATGTGCTGGCGGCACTGAAAAGCGCAGGCGCCAGACCTGAGGTTCTTCAGTTGGAGTTGACCGAAACGTCGCTCGTTTACAACGTCGAGGACGTAATCGCAAAGATGATCAGGCTCAAGGTCGCCGGGTTGCGTTTTTCGCTCGACGACTTCGGGACAGGGTACTCTTCGCTTGCTTATCTGAAGCGCCTGCCCCTCGATCAATTGAAAATCGACCGCGGGTTTGTCCGGGACATTCTCGATGACCCGACCAGCCGGGCAATTGCCAAGGCCGTCATCGACCTTGCCCAGGCCATGGATATTTCTGTCGTGGCCGAAGGCGTGGAAACCGACCAACAACATACTCTTTTGAATGACCTGGGCTGTCTTTCGTATCAAGGGTACCTGTTCAGTCCGCCACTTCCACTGGACGAGTTTCAACTGCTTTGTGTGGATTCGTCACCGTTGACTAACTTTTGCACCGACGCGAGGCCTGAATTTTTTGAGCCGGCATCGGCGGGATATCTCCGCAATTGCAGCCGCTTTCGTGACTTGCCCTGCCCCCTGGCCCCCGACACCTGATCTCTGGCAATTGTCCCCCGCCCCCCGCGACGCGTTACCCTGAATCCTTATGGGGCGCATCCGGATTCTTTCCGACCAGGTGGCAAATCAGATTGCGGCGGGCGAGGTCGTCGACCGCCCCGCCTCCGTCGTGAAAGAGTTGCTGGAGAATGCGCTCGATGCCGGGGCCAACCGCATTCGCATCGAGGTCGAGGGCGGCGGCCGCAAGCTGATCCGCATCTCCGACGACGGCCAGGGCATGAGCCGCGACGACGCCCTGTTAGCCTTCGAGCGCCACGCCACATCCAAGCTGCGCACCGCCGACGACCTGCTCTCCATCGCCACCCTCGGCTTTCGCGGCGAGGCTCTGCCGTCGATCGCCTCAGTCGCCCGAGTTACGCTTGAAACCTCAACCGGCGAGCCGGACGCGCCCGGCACGCGCTTGGAGATTGCCGGCGGCAAAATTCTCCACGTCGACGACGCCGCACTCGCCCGCGGTACCATCCTGTCCGTGGCCGATCTGTTCTTCAACACCCCGGCCCGCCGAAAATTTCTCCGCGCCGAGTCAACCGAGCTGGCCCACGTCACCGCGCTGGTGACCCATTACGCCCTGGCTCACCCGGAGAAACACTTCGAGCTCCTTTCGGCGTCGCACAC
>Ga0182013_10007619_pt1 | contig 11872 bp, 9 predicted proteins | sample 612S2MmetaG_FD_120487 | JGI IMG/M metagenome (GOLD analysis project Ga0182013, IMG submission 120487) | Permafrost microbial communities from Stordalen Mire, Sweden - 612S2M metaG | ecosystem: Environmental > Terrestrial > Soil > Wetlands > Permafrost | place: Sweden: Stordalen | collected...
AGCTTTTATCTGGCTTGGCCGACGATGCCTGAAAAACTCTCACAAGTTGTGAGAGAATCCAAAACCGCAATTCTCTCACAGCCTGTGAGAGGATCGGCCACATCGGCTCCGCCAGCACCCATTTCGGAATTGCCGTGGGGACATAATCGCCTGCTCTTGACAAAGCTGGACACTCCCGCTATCCGGCTCTGGTATGCGCACAAGGCCATCGAACACGGTTGGTCTCGCGCGGTGCTCATGCACCACATTGAAACGCAACTGCACAAACGCGAAGGCAAAGCCGTCACCAACTTTCAGCGCACCCTGCCGCCGCCGCAATCCGATCTCGCCGAACAAACGCTCAAAGACCCATACAATTTTGATTTTCTCACGCTCCGCAGTGACGCACATGAACGTGACCTCGAACAGGGTTTGCTCGACCACATCCAGAATTTTCTGCTCGAACTCGGCGTTGGCTTCGCATTTGTCGGTCGGCAATATCACATGGAAATCAGCGGCCAGGATTATTATCTCGACCTCCTGTTTTACCACCTGCGGCTGCGCTGCTATGTCGTGATTGATTTGAAAATGAAAGCCTTCGAGCCGGAGTTCGCGGGTAAGATGAATTTTTACCTTTCGGCGGTGGACGACCAGTTGCGCCATGCCGACGACAGACCGTCCATCGGCCTGCTGCTGTGCAAGGAACGTGACCATCTGACCGTTGAATATGCGTTGCGAGATTTGAAAAAGCCAATCGGCGTGGCCCAATGGCAGACGAAACTGGTCGAATCCCTGCCAAAAAATTTGAAAGGCAGCCTACCGACTGTGGCAGAAATCGAAGCTGAACTTGATAATACACGCCCCAAATAAGACAGCGAATTGATCGTCAGCTTAAAAGCTGGTTATGACATCTCAGCCAACCATTTAGCCGCACGGATAACATTCGATGGCCCATGCCTTACTAAACCGGTTTCCAAGATGGCCAATAGGAAATTTTCCGTCACCGATTCGACCGGCCGCGTCTCACGAGGGACACCGATTTTGGATCAAGGACGACGGGCGATGTTCAGATGTTTATGGCGGCAACAAAGTTCGCAAACTTGAGTATTTGCTGGCCGAAGTTCGGCGATGCCGAAAGAAGGTGCTGGTCGTCCACGGCGATGTAGAATCGCACACGGTTCAAGCGTGTGGCATTTGGGGAAACCGAGCGGGCCTTGAAGTGCATGCGGTGGTGTTTCCTCATCGAAATCAATCCCTCAATGTTCCTGAATTTTCCCGCTTGCGCGAAATACCGGTGCAAGTGCATTTGCAGCGGACAATGTTGGGAGTTGTATTGCAGGCCCACTGGATCGGCTGGCGCAAACACGGTTATGTTGTGCCGTTGGGGGCTTCCACGCCACTCGCAACCGTGGGTTACGTCCAGGCTGCGCTGGAATTACAGGAACAAATTAGCGCGGGATTATTGCCGGAACCGCGAAGCATTTATCTCCCTTTTGCGACGGGCGGTTCAGTGGCTGGATTGTTGATCGGCTTGACACTAGCCGGCATGGCAACCCGCGTGGTTGCCGTGCAAACGGTGGATGGCATCATCGCCAACCAAAAACGTCTGGAACGACTTGTTAAAAAAACTCTCGCCGTGTTGGGGGCTGATGGTGGACTTTTCCATCGTTGCATGAACCAACTTGATTTCATTGATCGTCAAAACCTCGGCAGCGGTTATCGGGATGTTCCGCCGAAGGTGGTAGCGGCGGTGGTGACAGCCAGACAACACGGGCTTCATCTTGAACCTGTTTTCAGCGGCAAGGCGTTTGCAGCACTTCTTGATGCCCTGCCAAAATTTCCCAATGGGGAATTATTATTTTGGAACACCCATGACCAGCATGATCCGGTGGCAAAATCGGAGGACAAAAAATGAATTTCTCCGATGTTTGGCAATGCTTGATTGCCGAGTGGAAAATCAAGGTATTAGGTGGCGGCATCGTCACCGCCATGTTTTGGTTTGGTTATTTTTTTATTGGGCAAACGCATACTTTCCCCGTCTTTCAGATGCCGATAACTGCCATTGACCGTTTGATCCCCTTTCAGCCTGCTGCGGCATTTTTTTATCTCTCCCAATTTTTCTCGATGCCTTTGGTTTTGTGGCTTATGGTGTCGCGCCGACAAATCATGTCCTGCTGTTTCGGCCTGGCATTGTTGATTGGCGTGAGTTTCGCCGTGTTTTTTATATGGCCAACCTCCATAACGCGTCCGGAAACGATTCTCGGCCAGCATCCTCTTTATGATTTGATTGCAAGCCATGATTTGCCTCGTAATGCCTGTCCCTCATTACATGCGGGATTCGGTGTGTTTATTGCTGGATATGCCTGCGAAGTCTTTCGGGGTTGGCCCTTTCGCCGATGTTTGGTCGGAGCGGTTTGGTTGTGGACGGGTGCCGTTTTAATTTCGACCCTGCTGGTCAAACAGCATGTCTTTTTGGATTTAGTGGCGGGCGGCATTTTGGGCGCGACAAGCTGGCTGCTTACTCATCCGAAAATCAACGTGTTGGAGGTTCGGGCATGAAAACACGATCTGTGAATACAAATGTGGCTGGTGCTGTGGTGGAAGTGCTGAAACAGCTAGGAGTGGAACAGGTTTTCGGATTGCCCGGTGTCCAGAACATTGAATTATTTGACGCGCTGGCGGATGCCATTTTCCCAACCTTCACCCCAACCAACGAAAGTGCGGTTGTGTTCATGGCGGATGCGCACGCGCGTGTGACCGGAAAAATCGGCGTTGCAGTTGTGACAGCGGGACCGGGTCTGACCAATGCGCTGACGGCGATTGCAGAAGCCAAACTTGACTCATCGCCGGTGTTGATTCTTGTCGGCGGTGGTGGTGAATCCAAAGAAAGATCATTTCAGTTGCATCAGGTGCCACAGGACATTTTGACTGCCCCGGTAGTGAAAGGTTTTTTCAAGCCGAACACGCCTAAAGAAGTCGTCGGTATCATATTGCTGGCAGCGAAACTTGCACGACAAGGCGAACCTGGGCCGGCGGTGGTGGAATTATCTCCTGCCCTGCTTATGGAGCGAGGACGCTTTACAATTTCCGCCGACAGCGAACCAGTGGCCGCGCCCAACATCGAACGCCAACTGGATGATGCGGCGGAATGCCTGCGACGGTCTTCGTCTGTTGGCATCTATGCTGGCGCAGGAGCAATGGACGCGAAAGACGAATTGCGAGAATTGGCGGAACTTTTGCAAACACCGGTTGCCACCACAATTTCCGGGCGCGGTGTCTTGGCCGAAGACCACCCGTGCAGCGTCGGATACTCACTCCTGTGAGAAGGAATTGCAACTTTCACCCTCTCAGTAGGTGCTGGTATAGATGATGAATAGCAGGGCACGTAGCCGCTCGCTCTTCCGAATCCTGAGCCCAGACCAAAATGCCAAAAACATACCAAATCAAATGGCTGAGTGAGCCGGAAGAACACGACTACATCGCCGCGCAGTCCTACCTCAGCCTGCTCTGGGATAAAAAGACCTCCAAGGCCCAGGTGAAAGAGTTGAAACGTGCTGGGATGTCAGAGTTCAAATCCAAGGACATTTTCCGGGCAGCGAGTTTGCCGCTGCTGCGGGTCAGCAATAGCCACGTCAAAAAGGATCAACTGAAAATTGAGGCGAGACAAAAAATATCGCCACTGCTTCTGATCCGGGATTCAGCCAATGGGAGGGTTGTGATTGCAGACGGCTACCATCGATTGTGTGCCGTTTATTCGTTTGATGAAGATGCCTTAATTCCCTGTAAAATCTGCTGACGTTTCACAGCCTAAATTTCATCCGCAGTTCTGACAACAAAGTGTTCTCCCAAGTGCTGATGTTGTGGTCAAACAGCATGATCTGCTCAACAGCTGCAAACACCTGCTTCTGTTGTGGCCGGAGGGTGAATTCATCAGCCAATTCCAAAGCCAGTTCTTTGGCTTTGTAGATTGATTGAACGCTGGGTCTGATCCGAGTCACAGCAGCATCAAATTCACGCTGCCTATCAATCTCGTCATTGAATCCCATCGCCGCTAACAATTTCTGCAACTGCTCATCTTCATACGAGGTAAGATGACCATCAGCATACATGGCCAAAATCAACAGATCGAATAGCGCCTGGTTTTGTGTTGCTGAAAAACCCGGTGAGATCAATGTCCATTTAGCAACCATACCAGATTTTGCAGGGATTTGAAATAATGGCCACTGGATCTGGCTGAGCTTCACCATTTCGAACGTCAGTGGTAATCTAGGGCCGCAATGTTTCGGATCATCTTCCACCTCGATATGGACGCTTTCAACGCTTCGGTGGAGCAGCACGACGACCCGAATTTGCGCGGCAAGCCAGTGATTGTCGGCGCGCCCCCGACCCAACGCGGTGTGGTCTGTGCCGCCAGCTATGAGGCCCGGAAATTTGGTGTCCGTTCAGCTCTGCCCAGCCGACTGCGCGCCCTACGCGCGCGTTGCCGACAGACACACTCCACTAGTGCGTGTTACTGTTTATAATCCGACGGTGAAAACCTTGGGTTCACGACGATATTCTGATGTGTTTGAGTGGACACAACGCCTGATTCGAAGCCCGACTTGAGCGTGCTTTGCACCTGTTGCATGATTATTTTCATTTGCGGTCTCATGGCGACAACCGCCTCCGGCGTGGCGGGTTTATTCTGTATTTTCAATGTTTGTTTTATCGCTTCATCAATCCCCTGGTCACTTGACGCGCCGGAGTCCACCTTCTCCACATATTTTGTGCGACTTTGGCGGATGAGAAAATCCTTTTTACCGATCCAAAGCATCGCGGACACAGTGCCGGGTTTGCCGATGTCCGGCACCTTGGAAAAACACGGATGAAAAGGAAACAAGCATCGGCATGGACGTGCTGCGCCATGCGTGCCACCGCCTGCGAAGCCGAGGCCGGGGAAAAAACCACGAAACGGTCAGGCAGAAAATCTTTGATGCACTGTCTGCGCCGTAAAGGCAAATGAAAAAGGCCGGAACCTTTGCAGGAACCAGCCTTGATTCTCAAACCGTGGCTTACGGCGAGCGAAGACGGTAGAAGCGGCCGGGGTAATTCGTCCACTGCGGATCACTGAACGTGGCCGCGCCGCCGGTGAGCGTGTTGGTTTGCAGGGGCTGCCAATCGCGGAGATTCGTGCTGGCTTCCACCACGATGACCTGACTATTGAACCCGGTGAGGTTGAAGCCGAATTGGGTCTTGTGCAGGCCAAACCCGGCCACGCTGATTTGCGGCGGCGGGGTCCACTGCGCCGTCGGGCGAGTGCCATACTGCGAAGTCCAGCCGGTGCTTACCGGCAGGTAATAGACGGTCGCATTGTTGTCATAATAGAATTGAAACCAATCACGGCTGCTGGGGAGGTTCCCCAAGAAATAGGCACCCGTCAGGTTCGTGCAATAATAGAACGCCTCATCTCCGAGACTGGTGAGGCTGGCGGGGAACGTGACGCGGGCCAGGTGCGTGCAGAAAGAAAACGCATTCTGCCCGATGTTGGTGACGCTGTTGCCGAGGATGAGGTTGGTCAGACTGCTGTTGTCAGCGAACACTTGGTAGCCGATGCTGGTGACACTGTTCGGGATCGTAATGCTGGTCAGGGGACAGCCGGTGAACGCCTCGTCGCCGATATTGACGACATTGGTGCCGATGCTGACGCTGGTCAGGGGGCAGTTGATGAACGCCGCCTCTGGGATGCTGGTGACGCCGTTGCCAATCGTGGCATTGGTCAGGCCGCAGCAACTAGCGAATGCCGCGACGCCGATGGAAAGGACATTGTCGGGGATCGTGACGCGGCCCAGATTCGGGCTGTAGCCGAACGACCAGACGCCGATGTTGGTGACGGTGGCGGGGATTGTGTAACTGCCGCCGAGGCCGCCCGGGAATTGAAGCAAGGTGGATCGGCTCACGTCAAACAAGACTCCGTTCAGACTGCTATAGACGGGATTCAAGGAATCCACCGTGATCGCGATCAGACTGGGGCAGGAAAGGAACGCTCGACTGCCGATGCTGGTGACAGTGGCAGGAATCAGGACATTGGTCAGGCTGCTGTCGCCCTCGAACGCCTCGCTGCCAATGCTGGTGACCTGGCCGGGGATTGTCACGCTGGCCAGGCTCGTGCAGGAGACAAACGCATCGAATCCCAAGTTGGTGACGCTGTTGCCAATGATAACGCTGGCCAGGCGGCTGCAGCCATCAAACTGATAGTTTCCGATGCTGGGAACATGGTTACCAATGGTCAGGCTGGTCAGGTTCGTGCAATAATTAAACGCCGAGTAGGCGAGGCTGGTGACGCTGCTGGGGATGGTGTAGCTGCCGGCCTTGGCCTCCGGGTATTGCATGAGCGTGGTCTGGCTATGGTTGAGCAAGACTCCATTGGGACTGCAATAGTAGAGGTTGGCGGGATCCACCGTGATCGCGGTCAGGCGGCTGCAATCATAGAATACATAGTCTCCGATGCTCCAGACGCTGGCGGGGATCGCGATAGTGGTCAGACCGCTGCAGCCCCAGAACGCACTTTCACCAATGCTGGCGACACTGTTGCCCAGCGTGACATTGGTCAGGCCGGAACAGTCGCCGAACGCCGATTGTCCGATGCTGGTGACATTATTCGGGATCGCGACGGTGGTCAGACCGTTGCAGCCCCAGAATGCCCCCATCCCAATGGCGAGAAGATCGTTGCCCATCGTGACATTGGTCAGGCCGGTGCAGTCTTGAAACGCATATTCCTCGATGCCGCTGACGCTGTCGGGGATTGTGTAACTGCCGCCGAGGCCGCCCGGAAATTGAATCAAGGTGGTTTGTCCCGAGGTGAACAAGACTCCGTTCAGGCTGCTATAGTTGGAATTGAGCGCGGTCACCGCAATGGCGGTCAGACTGCTGCAGTCAGTGAACGGATAGTCTCCGATGATGGTGACGTTATTGCCAATCGTGGCGTTGGTCAGGTTGTTGCAGCCATAGAACGCGCCGGTTCCGATGCGGGTGACATTGTTGCCGAGCAGGATGCGGGTCAAGGTTTGACAGTCTTCGAACGCCCATGCCCCAATGTTGGTGACACTGGCTGGAATCGTCACGCTGGTCAGGCTGCTGATGTATTTGAACGCGTCGTCCCCGATGCTGACGACCGGCAGGCCCGTGATCGTGCCGGGGATGCCGATGTCGCCGCCGACACCGGTGTAGCCGGTGATGGTGATCAGGTTGTTATTGGTCGTGTAAGTGAAATCCCCGGCCGGGGCCACCGGGTTCTGCACCTCCGCCAGCAGGCCGTCAAAAGGTGAACTCCAGCCGGTCATGCCCGGCAGATAATAGATCGTCGCATGATTGTCGTCGGCAAACACCGTCAAATCCGTGCCGGGGGCGTCCCCCAGAAAATAGATGCCCGTCAGGTTGGTGCAGTCGGCGAACGCGGAACTGCCGAGGTTGATGATACCGGCGGGGATCGTGATGCTGGTCAGGCTGCCATTGTGCTGGAACGCCCCGTTCGCGATGCTGCTGACCGTCAGACCATTAAACGTGTCCGGAATGGTTACATCGCCGCTGCCGGTGCAGCCGGTAATGGTGATCGTGTTATCGCTATTGGTGATGTAAGTGTAGGCAAGTGTCACCGGTGTCACTGGTGGCGCTGGCGCGGTCCACAACACTGCGGTAAGATCGGCAAACTGCGAACTCCAGCCCGTGGTGTCCGGCAGATAATAGATCGTTCCCATGTCATCGTTGAACACCGCCGTCCAATCATCAGCCTGGGGAGCGTTGCCCAGGCAAACAATCGTCAGCGGGCTGCCGCAGTCTTCGAACGCCCAGTCTCCGATGCTGGTGACGCTCTTCCCAATCATGACGTTGGTCAGGCTCCCACATACGGCGAATGCCGAGTAACCTATGCTTGTAACGCCGTTGCCGATCGTCACGCTGGTCAGGTTGCCGCAGTCATAGAACGGATAGCCCCCGAGGTTGGTGACACTGTTGGGAATCGTCACGCTGGTCAGGTTATAGTTGTAGTCGAACGCTCCGTCCCCGATGCCGACGACCGTCAGGCCGTTGATCGTGCTGGGGATGCCAATGTCGCCGCCGACACCGTGGTAGCCGGTGATGGTGATCGCACCGTTAATGGTGGTGTAATAGAAATCCCCGGCCGGGGACGGCGGGTTCTGCTGCGCCGCCAGCAGACCGGCAAAGGGTGAACTCCAGCCAGTGGTGTGTGGCAGATAATAGACGATGGCATGGTTGTCGCCGGCGAACACCGTCAAATCTGCAGTGGGAGCGTTCCCCAGAAAATAAATTGCCGTCAGGCTGGTGCAGTCTGAAAACGCCAGACTGCCGAGGTTGGTGATGCCGGCGGGGATTGTTACGCTGGTCAGGCTGCGGTTGTGCTGGAACGCTCCGGCCCCGATGCCAGTGACCGTCAGGCCGTTAATCGTGTCCGGGATGGACACGTCGCCGCCGGCACCGGTGCAGCCGGTGATGGTGATCGTGTTGTCGGTATTGGTGATGTAAATATAGGCAAATGGCACAAAGGCGACCGCAGGCCAGCCGCCGAAGGTGGTGTCCCAGCCCGCCTTGATCGCCAGGTAATATGCCGTGCCCGTTTCGCCGCTGAAGACGGAGTTGTCATCGCTGCCAGCTATCCAGCCATCCACCAGCGGCGCGTCTCCTTGGAAATAAGCTTGGGTCAGTTTCGGGCAATTCAGGAAGCAGGAACTGCCGAGGCTGGTGACACTGGCGGGAATCGTTACCGTCGTCAGGCTGGAACAACCATAGAACGCCGCATCAGCGATGCTGGTGACGCCGCTGCCAAGCGTCACGTTCGTCAGGTCGTAACAATCGCCGAATGCCTCCCATCCGATACTGCCGACATTGTTGGGGATGGTCACACTCTTCAGGTAGGAACAATTATAGAACGCATTTTCGCCGATGCTGGTAACGCTGCTGCCGATCGTCACGTTGGTCAGGCTGTAACAAGAAGAAAACGCATTGTCAGCGATGGTGGTGACGCCATTGGGAATCGCGTAGCTGGCGAGACCGGTTGGACACTGGAGCAACGTGGTCATCGCCTTGTCAAACAAGACGCCGCCCGCGCTGGCATAATTCGGATTGGCCACCGCCACCGTAAAATTCGTCAACCCGGAACAGTCACTAAACGCCTGATTGCCGATGCTGGCGACGCCGCTGCCCAGCGTCACACTCCTCAAGCCTTGACAAGCATAGAATGCCGTAACCCCGATGCTGACGACGCTGTCCGGAATCGCCACCGTCGTCAGGGAGGGATCATTCCAAAAAGACTCATAGCCGATGCTCAAGACGCCGTTGGGAATCGTCACGCTCCACAGCGTGGAATAAATAAACGCATAATCGCCAATGTTGGTGACACTGCTGGGAATCAAGTAACTGCCGTCCAGTTGCGGCGGAAATTGGATCAGCGTGGTCTTCGCCTTGTTGAACAGGATTCCGCCCGTGCTGGCATAACTCGGATTGGCGCCATCCACCGTGATGGTTGACAGCCTCGAGGACCAGCCCCCGAACACAAAAGTGCCGAGGTTGGTAACGCTGCTGGGAATCGTTACTCCCGAAAGTCGGGCGCAATACTCAAAGGCGTTGTTGGTAATGCTGGTGACGCCGTTGGGAATCGTGTAGCTGCCGGCCAGTCCTCCAGGACATTGGAGCACGGTGGTTATTGCCTTGTCAAACAAGACCCCGCCCGCGCTGGCATAATTCGGATTGGCGTCAGCCACGGTCACATTGGTCAGGCCGGAACAATTCTGAAACTCCATCACCCCGATGTTGGTGACACTGCTGGGAATCGTCAGATTCGTCAGGGTGGAATTTCCCCAGAAGGCGTAATCGGCAATGGCCGTAACCGGGTAGCCGTTGGTGGTGTCAGGAATGGCCACGGTTCCACCAGCACCGGTGTAGCCGGTGATGGTGATCGTGTTGTCGTCATTGGTCGTGAAGGCGAATTGGGCCTGCGCCACGGCGGGCAGCAGCGCTGCACACAGCAGGCCGATTCGCATCAGGTTGTGCTTGGTTTTCATTTTCATCTTCCGATTTCTTTCGTTGGTTTAATTTTTCACCGGGTCATAAAAGTTTTGGCCGCTGGCTGGCGGTTACTATTTCAACCGAAAAAATAAATTCCCGGTAGGATTGGCGATGGTCAGGGAATTCGTGCCGTTGCTTGTGGTCCAACTGGTGTTGGCCGACCATGCAGCAACTGGTGTGGCGAGATTGCCGCTTTGAACCAAACTCAAGCCGGAGATGTTCTGCCAATAGACCGTCACTGAATTGCCGGAATGGCTGATGAATAATGTCGGCGCGCCGGCGGTTTGCACGACCTGGATCAGGGCCCAAAAGCCGCCCGTGAGCGAATAGTTGTCGCCCGTCATCGGCCCGCCGGCATCGTGCTGGCCGATGGTGCCGCTGACGGAATACTGCCCATTCGTGCTGAGGCCGCCGCCGGCGATTTTGTGCCAGTCAATGGAGTAGGATTGGGCGGAGGCCATGGAAGCAAACATCACGAAGGCCAAGGCCGTGACAACAAGCCGCCAGGTTTTGGAGTGCGCCAGCCCTCTGGCGCTTTGTGGGGCAGTCGAATGTTCGTGGCCGTGCAAAAGCGGCAGGGGGCTGGCGCACTCCAAGACGCTATCGCGCCATCCGTTGCCTGCAATGTTCGATTCGCGGGCTTTCACTTACCACCTCCGATATTCGCGTTCATAAACTGCTCCAATCGTTCCAGCCGGGCTTTCAACTCCGTGATCTCCGTTTCCTTCTGTTCCAGCTTCTGGTTCAACCCCTGGATCGCCGCCAGCGCCACGCCGCCTTCATCAATTGGGGCGATATGCCTCTCATCGGTCCCCACTGCAAATGCGGCGTAGAAATCCTGCGCCATCGGTCCAATATGGCGGGTCGCTGCGTCCGTCTTGTAACTCCATTGCATCACCGGTAGTTGCGCCACCTTCGCAAGCACCTCCTCCGGCTTCACGGAGGCAAAGTTCTGCTTGGCATTTCGATCACTGTTGTTGTTAAACGTGCCGTTGACCGTAACCCCGGAGGAAGTCCAGGCGAGCGCGAGATTGTTGCCGTTCCCGGTGCAACCCAAGCCGCCGCCGCTGCCGCCATAGAGAACGGGCCCATTGACGTTCACGCCGCCAAAGAGCTTGCCCCCACCATACCAGCCCACGCCGTGGTATGAGTCATTTCGGAATTGGATGTCATTGTCGTTCATGACCACATTGCCGGACATCTGCATGGAACCGGCGATGAACGTGCTGGTCTGGCCCGAACCGATGCGGATGATGTTGTTGTCGGACGACACCCCCACATTACCGATGTCAATGTTGGAACTGCCGACAACGTTGAAACCTGCCTGATAGCCCAGCGCGATGTTGTAGTTGCCGTTGTTATGCCAAAGTGTTTGAAAGCCAACGGCCGTGTTGTAGCTGCCGCTTTGGTTGTAAGCAAGCGCCTGATGGCCAACGGCCGTGTTGCTATAGCCGTTCGTGTTGTCACCAAGCGCAAATTCGCCGTTGGCTGTGTTGAAGCTGCCGCTCGTGTTTAAGTTAAGCGCCTCGAAGCCGCTGGCCGTGTTGTAGCTCCCGGATGTGTTGCTGAAAAGCGCGTGCGCTCCGCTGGCCGTGTTGTCGTTGCCGCTCGTGTTATTTAGCAGTGCGCCCGCTCCGTTGGCCGTATTGAAATTACCGCCCGCATCGACTTTGAGCGCCGAATAGCCAACTCCGACGTTGAAGCCCCCGCTCATCCAGCAATTCTCATTTTAGCTGAATGCGGCAGGAAGCGGAGCGGGCCGATCGTGGAAAGCGCGGGTAATGCCTGACGGGGCCCGGCGGACGTTTGCGCCGGTGGAGGGAACTGGTACAGGCGA
>Ga0182013_10007622_pt1 | contig 11870 bp, 11 predicted proteins | sample 612S2MmetaG_FD_120487 | JGI IMG/M metagenome (GOLD analysis project Ga0182013, IMG submission 120487) | Permafrost microbial communities from Stordalen Mire, Sweden - 612S2M metaG | ecosystem: Environmental > Terrestrial > Soil > Wetlands > Permafrost | place: Sweden: Stordalen | collected...
AAACGCTGCCCACCGCAGCCCCCAGCACGACGCCCGATACCTACACTGACCACCCAGGGCAACCCCAGCCCCCGACTTCAGTGCGCAGACCCCGCCAGCCCACACCGTAAAACAACAGATCAACCCGCTGCAGCTACGCGAACCCCGAATCATGAACCAAGTCAGGCCGCCCACCAGCTAGGAACGCAAGTCGAAATCCCCCGGCACCAACTCGCGGGTGCGCTCGAAGAATGTCCGCCCGCTGTAAGGCAATTGGGTGACGACCTTGCCGCTGGGATGACGGAAGTAGTTGTCGCAGGCGAGCCAGACCTTGCCTTCCATGGCGGCCTGGAGTTCGTCGTTGTAGCGCCGGTGCGCGTCGGGCGTCACCGCGATGCTGCGTGCTCCGCGACGCCCCATCGCGTCAAGCATGTGGCGGATGAACGTCGTCTGGACCTCGTGGATGTAGATGATCGAGTTGACCCCGTTCGTGTTGGGGCCGTAGAGCGTAAAGAAGTTCGGATAGCCGGCCACCATCGTGCCGAGATACGCTTCGGCGCCGTCGCTCCAGTCGTCGCGCAGCCGACGGCCGCCGGTCCCGTATACGTCGATGCTGGCGAGGTAGTCGGCGGCGGTGAACCCGGTTCCGTAGATGACCGTGTCGACGCGGTGTTCGACGCCGTCGACGGTGCGCACACCCCGCTCGGTCAGCTCGGCGATGGCGGTCGTTTCCAGGCTGACGTTGGGCAACGCAAAGGTGGGGTACCACTCTCGCGACAGCAGCGGCCGCTTGCAACCGACCGGATAGTCCGGCGTCAGCTTTGCGCGTAACTCCGGGTCGGCGACCTTGCGCATGAGGTAGCTGCGGGCAAGTTCGGTCGCTTCGCGGGTCTGTGCGGCGTCGACGTCGAAACTTGCTGACTCGTAGGCATCGAACGCCTCGTCGCGCAGCTTCTGCGCCGTGTCCGGGTCGCGTTCGAACTCTTGGTGCTGCTCGGGGGTGAACGGGAAATCGAAGCGCGGCGAAATCCAGATCGGGGTCCGCTGGAACACCGTGAGATGCGCGGTCTCCCGTGCGATCGCGGGAACGTATTGCACCGCGCTGGCACCCGTGCCGATGGACGCGACCCGCTCCCCCGCCGTCGACTTACTGTGATCCCAACGGGCCGAATGGAATCGGCGGCCGCGGAACCGATTCGCCCCGGGAATGTCGGGAATGTTGGGCACATCGAGCATCCCGACCGCACTCACTACCGCATCGAATTCGTGCTCGTGACCGTCATCGCTGCCCAGCGTCCAGCGCCGGTCGGAATCCGACCAGCGTAGTGCGGTGATCGCGGTATTGGGCCGAAAGTGCGGGCCAAGCCCGTGCTCCAGGGCGACCTTTTCGAGATAAGCCAGGATCTCCGGCTGGTTCGCATAGGTCTTGCTCCAGCGTGGGTTGAGCGCGAACGAGTACGAATACAGATGGGACGGGACGTCGCAGGCCGCGCCCGGGAAGGTGTTGTGCCGCCAGGTCCCGCCGAAGCCGTCGGCGCGGTCGAAGATCGTGAAATCGTAACCACCGGCGGCAAGCTCGATGCCCATCGCGATGCCGCCGGCACCCGCGCCGATGATCCCGACTCTCACCCCCATTGCGAAAAGTAGGGTCGCTCGGGCCGGCTTTTCTCTACGAGGATGAACACCACTCCCCACGGATCGACGAACCACGTGGTGCGCACTCGTGCGACGTCCGCGATTCCGCCGACGAGGAATTGCACTCCCTTGCTCTCGAGTTCAGCCCGGGTGGCATCGACGTCTGTACAAATCAGCCCGACGTGCGAGAGCCCGTGATCGGTCAGTGCCGCGGTGGCTCGCTGATCGGTCCCGTCGACGTTGAGGTACTCGATCACCTCCAGAACGCGATCGCCGTCGTCGTGAAACCCCATGATCGCCGCCTTCATCGCGGGATCGGACACCAGCTCACCCATGTCGTCGCGAATGGCGTTACCCGCCATGACATACGGCGGCGAGAGCACCCGCAGGCCCAGCACGTCGCGGTAGAAGGCCACAGCGGCCTCGCAATCGGGAACGCACACTCCGGTGTGCGCCAACCCGGTAATCATGGCAGCTGCGCCGCGATGGAATTCAGTTGCTGAGCCGCCAGCTGCGTGCACGTCAACGCCGGCTGATTGCTGTCCGGCGTCGTCTGGTCGTACGCGTTGTGCGGCCCACCCACCCCAACCAGCGTTTCAAACACCGAAAGCAGTAGCGAGAAGAATTTTTTCGGCGGGTTCAAACCCAAGATCAAAGCCGCGAGATTGCCACTGAAATTCTTGTACATTTCCAAAAACAGTGTCGCCGCCCAATCACCAACCGAACCCTGGTAGTCGAGATGGAGTCCGTCCACATCCCACGGGCCTGCGCCGTTACACGCAGCCGGATCACCAGGATTGACGAAATCCCACCAGCGATCATCCAACGTGGTCATCAACCACGACTTCCAATTGATGCCTCGCCCGCCCGGATCCACGCAGCCGGGCGCGATGGATCCCCTCTTCCTGCACGGGTTGCCGTACGTGATGCCCTGCATAAAATCGCCGTTACGCGAGTGCAGGGCGTCGTTGTGATCGAGAATCCGTTCGTAGACGCGGGCGGTGACCATCGCACCCTGCGACGTGCCGACCATCGCGAACGGGCCCTTCGTGTTGTTGATCATGGTCGCCAACGTCGTCGCGCCCGCCCTGTAACTGGCGCCAAACGGAACGCACGCCGGATACGGCACCTCCATGACCGTGATGTCCGCGCTGACCATATTCGCCAGGTTCCACGACGGGGGCGTTTGCGCCGTCGTCGGCGCCCCTCCGGCGGTCAACACGGATGCCAAAGAGGTACCCGCGACGTCGAACACGGTCAGCTTCGTGCCCGTCCGCGCGGCGGCCGGCGCTGGTGGGGGCTTGCCCGGCGAATACCACGGACCCGAGCGAAAAGTCTGGAGCCCCACATAAAACTGCACCAGGGAAGTGACGTTCGAGTCGGTGGGATGACTTTGCTGCACACCGGCCAGCGTCCGTCCCAGCGTGTCGAGATTGATACCCGTGCGCGCGTCGTCCCGCGGCCACTCTGCGGAAATGGTCTCCACCAATGAGGCTATCTCCGGAAAGCGGCCATCGACCTCGTACTGCGTAGACGCCTCGCTAAGCGGCACGGACATCGCGTCGAAGAAAAAACCAATGTCCGGTGGTGTCTCGTCTGTCGACATTTAATTAACCCTTGTGCATAAACTGAGCGAATAGGCCAACCCGGCAAACACGTTCAAGACTTTACGTCGGATCGCGCGAATTGAAACCCCTGATCGCAGGACTAAGTTTTAGGCATGCGATCAGTAGCGGAGCACCAACGCGTCGTAGCGGCGATGATCCATGCGCGTCCAGCGATCACGGTCGCGTTGGACGAGGCCCTGGGGCTGGTGCTGGCCGACGACGTGGTTGCGCGGCTCGCGCTGCCGGTTTTCGACAACTCCGCGATGGACGGATACGCGGTTCGCGCTGAGGACGCGTCCCACGCGACACCCGAACACCCGGTGGTGCTGTCGGTTGTCGAGGATATCCCCGCCGGGCGCACCGACGCACTGTCCCTGAAACCCGTTACGGCGCACAGGATTATGACCGGCGCGCCGGTGCCGGCCGGGGCCAACACGATCGTGCCGGTAGAAGACACCGATGGCGGCGTGCACACCGTGGCGATCCGCAGGACCGGCCCGTCCGGCAAACACATCCGGCGGGCGGGCGAAGATGTCGCCCCCGGCACGACCGTCCTGCGCAAGGGCCAGGTCGTCACCCCGGCGGCGCTCGGCCTGGCGTCGGCGCTGGGAATCGCTGAGCTACAGGTCATCCCGCGCCAGCGGGTGCTGGTGATATCCACCGGGTCGGAACTGGTGCCACCGGGCACTCCGCTGCAGCCGGGACAGATCTACGAGTCCAACTCGATCATGCTGGCCGGGGCGGTAAGCGACGCGGGCGCAACCGTCATCGCCGTCGCGACCGCCGAAGACGACGTCGCTCAGTTCGGCTCGATCCTCGACCAATACGCCAGCCCGCAAGGCCGGGTAGACCTGATCATCACCAGCGGTGGAGTCAGTGCCGGCGCCTATGAGGTCGTCAAAGACGCATTCGGCCGGGAAGGCGACCAGGGCGTGGAATTCGTCAAGGTGGCGATGCAGCCCGGAATGCCGCAGGGCATCGGGCGGGTGGCCGGCGCCACAATTGTCACGCTGCCCGGCAACCCGGTCAGCGCGCTGGTGTCGTTCGAGGTGTTCATCCGTTCCCCGCTGCGCAAGGCCATGGGCCTACCGGATCCCGACCGCCCGCGCCGGCCGGCGGTGCTTACCGAGACGCTGACCTCGCCACGCGGAAAGAGGCAGTTCCGGCGCGCGATACTCGAGGCCCCAAAAGACCGGGAAAGCCAGGTCGGGAGGGTAACCGGGTACGGTCCAGCGGCCTCACACCACTTGCGCTGGCTGGCCACGGCGAACGGTCTCCTGGATATCCCGGAGGACGTCGTGGAAGTGTCCGCCGGAACTCTGCTGCAGGTTTGGGATCTCACATAGCCCACGGCTCCGTAAGATGACCGCGTGGCAAGACGCCCCCCGCCTGCCGACCCGCGGCACCTCCTGGAGCTGGTGCGTTCCACCGTCCCTCCGATTCACCCCGCTGGTCGCCCATTCATCTCCGCCGGCCTGGCCGTCGCCTCGGCCGGGGTGCTGGGCCAGGCCGTCACAGGACGCGACTACCGATGGCTGCGCCGGGCAGGCCTACTGGCAGCCGGGGCCTGCGCCGGGTTCTTCCGGCACCCCCGACGGGTACCACCAAACCGCCCCGATGCCATCGTCGCGCCGGCCGACGGGATGATCTGCGTCATCGACTCGGCGGCACCGCCCGCCGAACTCAACATGGGCGACGCGCCACTGCCGCGGGTCAGCATCTTCCTCAGCCTGTTTGACGCCCACGTGCAGCGCGCCCCGGTGAGCGGCGAGGTGATCGCCGTGCAACACCGGCCCGGCCGCTTCGCCTCGGCCGACCTACCCGAGGCGAGCACGGACAACGAGCGCACCAGCGTGCGAATCCGGACGGACCACGGCGCTGAAGGCGCCGAGGTAGTGGCCGTGCAGATTGCGGGCCTGTTGGCGCGGCGCATCGTGTGCGACGCTCACGTGGGCGACAAGCTGTCGATCGGCGACACCTACGGCCTGATCCGGTTCGGGTCCCGGCTCGACACGTATCTACCACGGGGCGCGGAGCCGGTCGTCAAAGTGGGCCAGCGCGCGGTCGCCGGCGAAACAGTGCTGGCTAACCTGCCATGATCAGAAAGAGCCGCAACAGGCCCAGCGTCAACCTGCAGATATTGCCCAGCGCGATGACGGTGCTGTCCATCTGCGCGGGGTTGACCTCGATCAAATTCGCCCTCGAGCACCAGCCCATTCCTGCGATGGCGCTCATCGCCGCCGCCGCCATCCTGGACGGACTGGACGGTCGGGTGGCCCGCATGCTGGATGCCCAATCTGCCATGGGCGCAGAAATCGACTCGCTGGCCGACGCGGTGAACTTCGGGGTCACTCCCGCGATCGTCGTCTACGCGACGCTGCTGCCGACTTCGCCCGCCGGCTGGATCGCGGTGCTGCTCTACGCGGTCTGCGTGGTGTTGCGCCTGGCCAGGTTCAACGCCCTGCAGGACGACGGAACCCAGCCTGCCTACGCACACGAATACTTCGTCGGAATGCCCGCGCCTGCGGGCGCGATCTCGATGATCGGCCTCATCGGTCTCAAACTGCAGTTCCACCACGACGGCTGGTGGTCCTCGACGGCGTTCCAATGCATCTGGATCGCAGGGACGTCGATGCTGCTGGTCAGCAAGATCCCGATGCGCAAGATGCACGCGTTGGCGGTGCCACCCAGCTGGGCGGCACCACTGCTAGCCGTGCTGGCGATCTGCGCGGCGGCTGCAGTGACGGTTCCCTACATATTGATCTGGGTGATTATCGTCGCCTACCTGTGTCACGTCCCGTTCGCGGTGCGAAACCAGCGCTGGCTCGCCCGGCACCCCGAGATGTGGGATGAGAAACCCCAGCAGCGCCGCGCCATCCGGCGCGCGACCCGCCGGGCGCAACCGAACCGTCGACCGATACCAAGGCTGGGGCTTGGAAAGCCGGGGCGACCGGGTGGACGCTCGATGGCGCGGTTGAGGCTGCGCAAGCCGGGCGGGCGGCTGCCGTGAGCGATTCAAAGGCCGGGGAGCTTACGCTGACCGCCCGGCTGACCACCTCGCCCGTCGACTCCCGCCGTGGCGTCATCCGGTTGCACCCCAGTGCCGTTGCTGCCCTGGGTATCCGGGAGTGGGATGCGGTGTCGCTGACCGGGTCGCGGAGCACAGCGGCGGTGGCGGCGCTGGCCGACCGGGACATCCCGGTTGGGACCGTGTTGCTCGACGACGTGACGATGTCCAACGCCGGTCTGCGCGAGGGCACCGCGGTGATAGTCAGCACGGTCACGGTCTATGGGGCGCGGTCGGTAACCCTGAGCGGGTCGGCGTTGACCACCCAGTCGATTTCGTCCGGCACCCTGCGGCAGGCGTTGCTCGGTAAGGTGATGACCGTCGGCGATGCGGTGTCGCTGCTGCCCCGCGATCTGGGTCCGGGCACATCGACGTCGGCCGCCAGCCGCGCGCTGGCGTCCGCTGTCGGGATCAGCTGGACCTCCGAGCTGCTGACCGTCACCGGTGTCGACCCCGAGGGGCCGGTCAGCGTGCAGCCGAACTCGCTGGTCAGCTGGGGCACCGGCGTGCCGTCCGGCGCCGGGGCCGGCAAGCACGAACCGATCGGCGTGTCGGACCCCAAGATCGGGGTGGCTGACCTCAAGGGTTCGCAGGTGCAGGCCGGCAAGCTCACCGAATGGCTCAAGCTCGCACTCGACGAGCCGCATCTGCTGAAGACTTTGGGCGCCGAAGCCAATCTGGGTGTGTTGGTGTCGGGTCCGGCGGGCGTCGGCAAGACGACGATGGTGCGCGCGGTGTGCGCAGGCCGCAGGCTGGTGGAGCTCGACGGCCCGGAAGTGGGCGCGCTGGCCGCGCAAGACCGGCTCAAGGCCGTGGCCTCGGCCGTGCAGGCGGTGCGGCCGGCGCGCAGTGACGGACAAGGCGGCGTGCTGCTCATCACCGATATCGACGCGCTGCTGCCGGCAACCTCGGAGCCGGTGGCCGCGTCGCTCCTCGCCGAGCTGCGCACCGCGGTGGCCACCGACGGAGTCGCGTTGATCGTCACCTCCGCGCGACCCGACCAGCTTGATCCAAGGCTGCGCGCTCCGGAGCTGTGCGACCGCGAGCTGGGCCTGCCGCTGCCGGACGCCGCCACCCGCAAAGCACTACTGGAGACACTGCTGAAGCCAGTGCCCGTTGGCGAGCTCACTCTTGATGTGATTTCCAGCCGCACACCGGGTTTCGTTGCCGCCGATTTGGCCGCGCTGATACGCGAGGCGGCGCTGCGGGCCGCGTCACGGGCCAGCTCCGACGGCCAACCACCGAAGCTGAACCAGGACGATCTCGTCGGCGCGCTGTCGGTTATCCGCCCGCTGTCCCGTTCGGCCAGCGAGGAACTGACGGTCGGCAACCTCACGCTTAACGATGTCGGTGACATGGCCGAGGCCAAGCAAGCCCTCACCGAAGCGGTGCTGTGGCCGTTGCAGCACCCGGACACCTTCGCGCGGTTGGGTGTCGATCCGCCGCGCGGGGTGCTGCTCTACGGCCCACCCGGCTGCGGCAAGACGTTCGTGGTCCGCGCGCTGGCCAGCACCGGGCAGCTCAGCGTGCATACCGTCAAAGGCTCTGAACTGATGGACAAGTGGGTGGGGTCCTCGGAGAAGGCGGTCCGCGAGCTCTTCCGGCGGGCCCGCGATTCCGCCCCGTCGCTGGTGTTCCTCGACGAAGTGGACGCGTTGGCGCCGCGGCGCGGCCAGAGCTTCGACTCGGGCGTGACCGATCGTGTGGTGGCCGCGCTGCTGACCGAGCTCGACGGCATCGACCCGCTTCGCGACGTTGTGGTGCTGGGGGCCACCAACCGGCCCGATCTGATCGACCCGGCGCTGCTGCGTCCGGGCCGGCTGGAACGGCTGGTGTTCGTCGAACCGCCCGATGCCGCGGCGCGCCGTGAAATCCTGCGCACCGCTGGGAAATCGATCCCACTGAGCGCGGATGTCAACCTGGACGAGGTGGCCGCCGGGCTCGACGGCTACAGCGCGGCCGACTGCGTGGCGCTGCTGCGGGAGGCCGCCCTGACCGCGATGCGGCGTTCCATCGACGCCGCAGACGTGACCGCCGCCGACCTCGAAGCGGCCCGCAAGACGGTGCGCCCCTCGCTGGATCCCCTGCAGCTGGAGTCGTTGCGCGCGTTCGCCAACGCTCCGTAAAGGACACCCACTGAACGCCGATTATTCGGACAGCTGGAACTCAACCATCTCGGCAACCGCGTCGACCGCCTCGCGCAGCGCTGCCAGTCGATCGGCGGCCGAAGGCGCCGACAGCACGGCGTAGCGGTCGGCGGCTCCCATCGGGATGCGCGCCGCCAGGGTGAACAACCGCCCGGCAGCGTCATCGGTTCCGGCTTGGTCATATCCCGGGTCATAACCCAGCACCACGTCGCGGTCCGGCAGCTGTGCGCCGCGGGCCTCGGCGATTCGCTCGAACAACGCCATCACCCGGTCTTCGACCGCACGCAGCTGGGCCCCGGTCACCGGATCCCCGGGCTCGTCGGGCCAGGCTTGCACCGTCGCTCGCGGGAAGGGATCGTCGGGCAGCCACTCGCACACCCGAATCCGCTCGCCCGCCCGGCAAAGCAGCGCGTATCGGCCCGAGCCCTCATCGACGCATTCAGTGATCCTGGCCACGACGCCGATGTCACAACGCGAATCGTCGCCGCCGACCTCGCGCCCGCGGGAGATCAGCACGACGCCGAAGGGTTCGCCGCTGTCGAGGCAGTGCCGTACCAGCGCACCGTAGCGGGGCTCGAAGATGCGCAACGGCAGATCTTGGCCAGGCAGCAGGGCCGACTCCAGCGGGAACATCGCCCACTGAGCGGTTTTGGGATCGTTCATTGACTCCAACCTAGATGTCGAGCTCGCCCACGAGCGCATCGACGACCGCGCGCAGATCACCGTGGTGCTCTTGGGCGACGCGGCGCTGCCGCTGATAAGAGGCGCCCAGGCGCCAGATGTCGGCCACCGCGGCCAGCTCATCAACGCAATTCAGCGACTTCGCGACCGGCTCCAGCCGGGTCAGGACGTCGACGAGATCCTCGGTGACCAGTCGTTCATTGCTGTCGGCGTCAAGGATGATCACCGCGTCCAGCCCGTAGCGAGCGGCACGCCACTTGTTCTCCTGGACATGCCAGGGCGGCATCGTCGGCAGCGACTCGTCGGCATCGAGCCTGCGGTCCAGGTCGACCACCAGGCAATGCGTCAAAGCGACCAGGGCGCCCAGCTCACGCAGGTTGGAAACGCCGTCGAAGATCCGCACCTCGAGAGTTCCCAGATGCGGCGATGGCCTGATATCCCAACGCACTTCGTTGACGTGGTCGATGATGCCGGTCTTCTTCTGGTCGTAGACGAAACCTTCGAACTCCGCCCATGTCTGGAACTGGAACGGCAGCCCGGCGGTGGGCAACTGCTGAAACATCATCGCCCGATTGCTGGCGTATCCGGTGTCTTCGCCGACCCACCACGGCGACGAGGCTGACAGCGCCAACAGATGCGGGTAATACTGCAGCAGCGACGAGATGATCGGCATCACCTTGTGCGCTGAGGAGATCCCGACGTGGACATGCACCCCCCAGATCAACATCTGCCGACCCCACCACTGGGTGCGCTTGATCAGCTCGGCGTAGCGGGGACCGTCAGTGAGCTTCTGGGAAGACCACTGCGCGAACGGGTGCGTGCCCGCGCAGAACAACTCCATCCCGCGGTTGCGGACAATCCGCCGGGCCGGACCCAACGTTTCGCGCAGATCCTCCATCGCCTCACCGGCGGATCGGCAGATCCCGGTGACCACTTCGACGGTGTTGCGCAGCATCTCTTTGTGCACGCGCGGGTTCTCGCCGATCTCGGCGATAACCGCGGTGGCTTCATTGGTCAGATCGCGGGTCTGCGCGTCGACGAGCGCAAACTCCCACTCCACTCCGATGGTCGGCCGCGGAGACCGGGCGAAATCGATGCGGGCGCTGGCCCTGTTGGCCGGAAAGCTAGCCGGCACCGATGACACCGCACGCCACCCGCTTGCCGGCGTCGCCAGTGGTCATCGTGATCTCATCGGGACCGGGAGCGCCGCCGGCGACCTGGTTGTAGCGCTCTGGCGGGATGTTCATGAAATTGTCGGCGCCCGCGTGAATCACGATTGCGGTCTTCTCGCCGGCCAGCAGGTCGGCCAGCGTGAAGGCGTCAGTGGTGGTCACCAGCGTCCCGACACCGTCCCTGCGGACCTGCAGAGAGGTCAGGTCACCACTTTCGGGTGCACCGGAATGCCCGGCCACCTGGAAGTGCCCGCCGGCGGACAGAAAGTCGCCGGGTGCACCACCGGCCGGGCCGACCGAGTTGGCTTCACACTTACCCACCTTGTGGATGTGGACTCCGTGAAAGCCAGGCGCAAGCACACCGACGCCGGTTGTCGCGATCGTGATGGTGGCGTAGCCGTTGCTGAAATCGAACTTCGCGGTCGCGACCGCAGTGCCGTCGGGGGCCTTCAAACGAGCGGTCACGCTCTGCCCCGCCGGCACCTCGCCACCGGCGCCCGCGGTTGCCGACGGCGCGGGTGCCCCGGTCCAGACGGCCGGCGTGGTACCGGGGACTGTCGATGCATGTTGGGGTGACGAGCACGCGCTCAGCAGCGCGACGCAAGTGGCCAGAAGCACCGGGGGCAGTGCGGACGTGGTGGCGGCAGCGACATTCCGGTGACCGGCGAGCTTAGGCATAGCGAGAGCCTAACCTGGGGACCCGATAGCTATCGAGTGGACTCAGCCCACCGCCAAGACGATGACGCCGGCCGGCTGGTTCTTGATCGCGTCGATCCGCGGTTCGACCTGTGCTCCCAGCTTTTCGCCGACGGCGTCCGCGGTCGCCTTCTCGCCGTCACTATCGGTGTAGTACACCGTGGTGGCCGACACCTCCGGCACCGACAGATTGTCGGCGGCGGTGACTTTGAAGCCGGCGGCGACCAGTTGGTCCTTAGTGCGAGCGGCGACGCCGGATGTCGGCGAGATGTTGTAAACGCGTACTTCCGCCTGGTTTGCTTCGGGCTTGGCGCCCACCGAAGTCGCGGGAGCGGTACTGGTAGAGCTGCTCACACTGCTGGCCACCGTCGACGCCGAGTCATCGTCGGAGTTCCCCGAAGAACCGATGGCCTGCCACCCGAGCAGAAGGAATACGACGCCAAGAAACAACAGCACCATCACCATGGCCCGCAGGGGAAGCCCCGTGGAGTCGGGGACGCGCTCATTCATCGAGCCCACTGTAGCCAGGAAAGTGCCGGAACCCGCAACGGCTCTTGCTAAGCCGGGCGGGTGTCAGGTCACCTGGAAGCCGAGGCGCCGCGCAGCGCGTGCCTTCTGCCGGCCGGCCCGCAACCGTCGCAGCCGTTTCACCAGCATTGGGTCCGCGGCGAGCGCCTCGGGCCGATCGACTAACGCGTTGAGTACCTGGTAGTAACGCGTGGCCGACATCGAGAACAAGTCCTTAATGGCTTCTTCCTTGACCCCGGCAAATTTCCACCACTGCCGTTCGAATGCCAGAATGTCGTGTTCGCGGCGAGTAAGCCCATCGGCGATTTCAGAGTCGTCCCCCGATCGATTTGCCCGCGCCATGGCGCTGTCCATATCG
>Ga0182013_10007624_pt1 | contig 11866 bp, 9 predicted proteins | sample 612S2MmetaG_FD_120487 | JGI IMG/M metagenome (GOLD analysis project Ga0182013, IMG submission 120487) | Permafrost microbial communities from Stordalen Mire, Sweden - 612S2M metaG | ecosystem: Environmental > Terrestrial > Soil > Wetlands > Permafrost | place: Sweden: Stordalen | collected...
CAACCTGCTCGATTGTGGCATCTACGAAGACGCGCTTATGCCAGTACAAGGTAAAACAATCCCGATCGCATGCAAACTGATCGGAGAGTGACGATCCACCTACTCCAAATTCTGCACCTGCTCGCGCGCGCGTTCGATCTCGGTCTTCATCTCCAGACCCAGCGTGGTCAGCCGCAGACCAATCCCCGGATCGCCGCCCGTGGTCTTCGAGAGCATCGTATTCGCCTCGCGGTTCAGCTCCTGTAGCAGAAAGTCCAGCCGCTTGCCCAGCTCGCCGCCTGCGTCCAGCATCTCCAGGAAGCTCTCGATATGCGCGCGCAGGCGCACCAACTCCTCCTCGATGTCGGAGCGCTCCACCAGCAACGCCGCCTCGGCCAGCAGCCGGTAGTCCAGCGCCGGACTGGTTGCCGTCGCGTCGCCGCTCCCCGCATCCGCCTTCAGCAGTTCGCCAATCCGCATGCGCAGCCGTTCATAATGCGCCTCGCGCGCTCCCACACGCAGCGCGGCGCACTGCTCCGCCAGCGCGCGCAGACGCAGCATGGACGACCACAACTCCGCCGCCAGCGCCGCCCCTTCCACGCCGCGCACCTGGTTCAACTGCTCCAGCAGCGAGGGCGCCAGGGCTATCACCGCGCCCTCCAGCGCGGTCGCACGTGCCGGGTCGGGCGCCGCGGCAGCCGCCTCGCTCGAGAGCACCCCCGGCATGCGCAGCAGCTCGTTCAGGTCCGGCTCCACGTTGAAGCGGTGCAGCTTGGCCGCCTCGTGGAAAACCTGCAAATGCGCGTCGAGCAGTTCATGATTGAGCTGGACCGTCTGGGTCTGTTCGCGCGCGCGGCGATCGACATGCAAGGTCACATCCACATGGCCGCGCTTCACGCGCTCCTTGATCAGCCGGCGCAGCGCCACCTCCAGCGCGTCGCAGTCGCCGGGAAGGCGCAGGTTAAGGTCAAGGAAGCGATGATTCACGCTCTTCAGCGTCAGCGTGAACGCGAGCCCATCCTCGGTCGCCGACTGCGCGGTCGCATAGCCGGTCATGGAATAGATGGGCACAGAGTCAACGGGCTGGGAAGCATCGGAACCAGATTCGGTGCGGACTGAAGCGTTAGGTGTAGCTTGCAGCTTTCTCACGGTATTCCTTCCAGAACTTCGGCTTCGGCGGACTCGGTCGCCCGGCGCTCGAACCGTTCCGAGTCGAATTGCAGATCGTAGAGCCGCCGGTAGGTCCCTGACTGTTGCATCAGATGCTCGTGGCTGCCGGTCTCGGTGATGCGCCCGTCTTCCAGCACCACGATGCGGTCGGCCCGGCGCACCGTGGACATGCGATGCGCAATCACAAAGACGGTGCGGCCCTGCATCAGATTGGCCAGCGCCGCCTGCACATAGGCCTCGCTCTCGCTGTCCAGCGCCGAGGTGGCCTCGTCCAGGATCAGGATGGGCGCGTTCTTCAGGATCGCGCGCGCAATGGCCAGCCGCTGCCGCTCGCCGCCCGACAGCCGCACCCCCTTCTCGCCGATGATGGTGTCGTAGCCCTCTGGCATGCGCAGGATAAAGTCGTGCGCCAGCGCCATGCGCGCCGCCTCCTGCACCCGGCTGAGCGGTACGTCGGGCTGGCCGTAGGCGATGTTGTTGCGCACCGTGTCGTTGAACAGAATGGTCTCCTGGGTCACCTTGCCGATCTGCTTGCGCAGCGACGCAATGCCGACATCGCGCAGGTCGCGGCCATCGATCGAAATGCGTCCGCTGCTCACATCGAAGAAGCGTGGAATCAGGTTGACCAGCGACGACTTCCCCGCCCCGCTCGGCCCCACGATGGCGACGACTTCGCCGCGCTTCACGTCGAGATCGATACCATGCAGCACGGTCTTCATCTCGCCATCGCTCTCATAGGCGAAGTCGACATGCTCAAAGCGGATCGAGTCCTTGAAGCCTCTTACCGCCAGCGCGCGCTTCTTCTCAACCACGTCGTCCTGTGCGTCCATAAAGCGGAAGATGTTCTCGCTGGCGCCTAGCGCCTGCTGGAAGCTGTTGTAGAACAGCGCGAACTTCCGCACTGGATCGTACAGGCTGAAGACCGCGACGATGAAGCCGACAAAATCGCCCAGCGTCATCCCCCCGTGCTGAATCTCGTTGCGTCCGAGGAACAGCAGCAGCGCGATGCCAACCGAGCCGATGGCATCCATCAGGGGCGAGCTAATGGCCTGCACGCTGACCGACTTCAGGTTCGCACGAAACAGCCGCCTGGCCGCACGCCGAAAGCGGTCCATCTCCCACAACTCCATGCCGAAGGCCTTGACGATGCCATTGCCAGTGATGGTCTCGTGCAGAATGTTCTGGATCTCGGCCAGCTTGTCCTGCCCCTTGCGCGTGGTGGTGCGTACGCTGTGCCCAATGCGCCGCGCCGACGAGATCACCACCGGCACAAACAGCAGCAGCACCCAAGCCAGCTTGCCGCCAAAGCTGACCGCCACGCAGGTCATGGCCAGCAGGGTAAAGAACTGCTGCAGAAAGTCCGCCATGATGGTCGACATGGCGAACTGCACCCGCTCGATATCGTTGACGATGGTCGACAGCAGCATGCCGGTCGAGTGCTTCTGGAAGAACGCGACCGAACGGCGCAGGATGGCATCGTAGAGATCGTTGCGCAGATCGGTGATCATGCCGAAACCGGCATAATTGACCAGATACGTGCCGGCATAGTCGCAGACAGACTTAACCACTGCCGACGCGACCAGAGCGTACGCCACCACGGTCCAGGCATTTTGAAAATGGTTGGGCACCAGGAAATGAAGATCGACCTGCCGGTTGACCCAGGGAACGCGGAAGAGCAGGAAGTTGGCGCTCTGGTCCTCGGGCCGGAGGACCTTGAGGAAGATAGGCTTGATGAGGTAGATGCGCAGGCCGGCCATCGCACCGACAATGGCCATCAGCACCACCGACAGCAGCGTATACAACGCGTACGGGCGTGCGTATTTCAGCAGACGCCAGATGCGCCTCATCGCTTCCATCCCCGCATCGCGCTCGCAGCCGCCACGCTCGTCTGGCTCTTGATCATCAAAGCAATTCTATTGGTTTTTCCGCCAATGAGGGGACATCGCACCCGTACGCGGCGCAATTAGAAAGTCTCCCTCCCCAGCGCCGCTTTTGCTTTTCAACTAACAACCTTCAACTAACAACTCTCAACTTTCATTACCGCGGCATGTCGCGGTGCGCCGTCTTTACCCTGTGGCCGTCGGCCTCCAGCCGCTTCTTCATCTCTTCCGCGATGAACACCGACCGGTGCTGCCCGCCGGTGCAGCCGAAGGCCACGGTCAGGTAGCTCTTGCCCTCATCGACATAGTGCGGCAGCAAAAACTTCAGCATGTCCGTAACCTTGTCCAGGAACTCCTGGGTCTGGGGAAACTGCCGGATATACCTGGCCACCTTGGGATGGCGTCCCGTGAGCTTGCGGAACTCGGGTACGAAGTGCGGGTTGGGCAGGAAACGCACATCGAAGACCAGGTCGGCCTCCGCGGGCACGCCGTTCTTGAAGCCGAAGCTGGTGGACGAGATGGTCAGGTTGCGGTCGCTGGCGCCGCGCTCAAACTGCGCATTGATGTGCGCGCGCAGCTCATGCACGTTGAACTTGGTGGTGTCCAGTACGATGTCGGCGACGTTGCGGATGGGGTCCAGCCGCTTGCGCTCCGCACGGATGCCCTCGACCACGGTCTGGGTGCGGCCCATGGGGTGGGGACGGCGCGTCTCCGAAAAGCGGCGGACCAGCGCGTCTTCGCTCGCCTCCAGAAAGACCACACGCGTGGGCAGCGCCTTGCGCACCTTTTTCAGGATCGCCGGAAACCGGTCGAGCCGCATGCCCTCGCGCACATCCACCACCAGCGCCGCGCGCTCAATCTCCACCGACTGGCGCACCAGGTCGGCGAAGCGCGGGATCAACTCCAGCGGCAGGTTGTCGACCGAGTAGTAGCCCAGGTCCTCAAACGCCTTCAGCGCGGACAGCTTGCCCGAACCGGACATGCCGGTCAGTATCACCAGCTCGCGGTCGTCGCTGGAGAGGATCGACTCCGGAGCAGAGTTTGCCGACTTCGCGATGCGCTTCCGTGGCATGGAGGAATCCTAGCATCACATCGGAGATATCGGCTTCGCTTACGCGCCCGCCTCAGCCGCTATCTGCACGTCGAAGCCGCCGTCTTTTTCCACCGGTCGCGGACGGCGTATCCCTTTCGTCGCCTTCTGCCTCTGCCGCACCGCCTGCTGCTCAATCTTCGCCAGCACATCGCGCAACGCGGTCATCATCTCTGCGGACTCGCAGGTCGCCACCATGCTCTCTTTTCCCTGCGTTACCGTGACATCGGCGATCTTGCGGTACTTGTCCACCGTCAGAATGACCTTCGCGCTAGTCGCGCCGCTGACGATCTTTTCAATCGCCTTCAGGCCCGCTTCGGTCTGGTCCTTGTATTTTTGCGTGACGACGAACTGCCTTCCGGTGTAATCGATAATCATCCGCTCACCTCATCCAGTCAATGCGTCCAACCCGGTTCGGCGCGCCCCCGGGTGCGTATTAGCGTACACGACGCTGGTGGGTGCTGGGAATCTGCATATCTTCGCGGTACTTGGCCACCGTCCGGCGAGTGACCCGGATGCCCTGGCGCTGTAGCTCCGCGGCCAGATGGTCGTCGGTCAACGGCTTCCTGGGGTCTTCGTCCTCGATCAGCTTCTTTACCTTGCGCTTCAGCAGCACCAGCGGCAGGTCCGCGCCCTCCGGGCCGTTCACCCCCTCGGTAAAGAAGTAGCGCAGCTCATAGACGCCCTGCGACGTATGCACGTACTTGTTGGCCACCGCGCGGCTGACGGTGGAAGGATGCACGCCAATCTCCTCGGCGACCTCCTTGATCATCATCGGCTTCAGGCCCTGCTCGCCGCGCTCCAGAAAGTCCTGCTGGCGGCGCACAATCACCTCGCAGGTGCGCACGATCGTGTTCTTCCTCTGCTCGATGTTGCGCAGCAGTTGGATCGCGGATTTGTAACGCTCCTTGACATACTCCTTCACGTCCTTCTCGGTGCCCTTCTCGCGCAGCATCCTGCGGTACGCGTGGCTCAGGCGCAACGTGGGCATGTCTTCCTCGTTCACCAGGACCACATACTCGCCGTCGCGCTTTACAAACGCAACGTCCGGCTCAATCAGCCGGGTCTCGCTCTGGTTGTAGCGCTGCCCAGGACGCGGATCGAGGGTGCGGATCAGGTCCACCGCGGCCTGCACCTCCTCGACGCTGCGGCCGCAGCCGCGGGTCAGCTCGCGCATGTCCTTCTTCTGCAGCAGCGCCAGATGGTTTGCGATGATGTGCGCGGCAATCTCGAATACATCGCCGCCGCTGCTGCCATTGCGCGACGCTCCATTGACCGCATGGCCATTGCTCGTCGAAATATTGCTCGTCGAAATATTGCTGGTTGAAATATTGCTGGTTGAAATGTTGCTCGCTGAAAGATTGCCGGTCGAAACATTGCCGTTGAGCGAACCATTGCCGGCCGAAACCTTGCCCGCGTGACCATTGCGCGACGGCGCGCCAAACAGGGTCGCATGATGAAGCGGATGGATGGCCGGAACGGACTCGCTGTCCGCTAAATCATCCTGCACACTTGCGAAGCGAACGCTCGCATGGCCGCGCTTCAGCACCATCTCGGCCTCGCGGCGCTGGGCGGTAATCTGGATCAGCAGGCACTCGCGCAGGTCGCGCGCGCCCACCCCCACCGGATCGAGGTGGTTGACAATCTCGCGCGCCTCTTGCACCGTCGCCATCGCCTCCGCGCGCTCATCGTACAAGCCTTCCGCCACGGAACCCGTTGCCGCTCCATTTGCCGCGATGTCCAGCACGCACTCGATCCCCCCGTGACGGGCCTCCCATGCGGCCTTGCCCTTGATACCGCGTTCGAACGGGATGGGCTGCGCGCGCGCCGGGCCCCGGGCCTGCAGCAGGGCGTCGGCCAGTTCCTCGTCGGTCGCCGTCAGATACCCATCCTCATTCAGATTGCCCACCACCAGGTCCGCCGCCAGGCGCACCTCATCGGCAATGTTCATTGAGCCCAACTGCCACTCCAGATGGTCGGTCAGGGTGCTGGGCTGGGAGAGAAAATTCTCGAAGGAGGGCTTCTCGATATCCTCATAGTTCGACGCGGTGCGAAACCCGGGGTCAAGATAGTCCTGAAAATAGCTGCCGAAGTCGATCTCTTCGAAGGGGTCCTTCTCGGTCCGTTCGTGCTCGGCGGCAACCTCCTCGGCGGAGCGCTCCCGATCGGCCTCGCGTCCCGCCATCTCCTCGATCGTGACCGAAGACTCTTCGACCTCTTCCAACACCGGGTTCTCCACCATCTCGGTGTTGATCATCTCTTTCAGCTCGAGCTTGTTCAGCGCCAGCACGCTGACCATCTGCACCAGGCCGGGCGTCAACACCTGGCGCTGCGAGACTCGGAGATTTAGCTTCGGTTGCAGCAATCGTTCGACCTCATCCTCATCGTGCCTTATCGCTCCGCGGTGCGTGCAGGAAGAGAGTCGTTTAGTCGGGCAGACCCTCTGCCTTCGCTGTTGCCGAGTAACTTGGCCTCAGTCTACACGCCTCGCGACCCTTCGTGCAGCGGGTATTCTGCGGAGAAACAGAGCACCGTTGTCCCTGTTTATACGCGACCCGCAAATATAAGCAATAACACCTTTGAAGCAATCAATCTGTGCGCTGGCGTACAGCCTTGGGGCGCACGTCTCCTTGACCGGCAGGCCGGCAGGCCGAAGAAACGGGCTCATCCAGCCCCTTCTAATCCATGGAGAACTTCTCGCCCAGGTAAATGCGTCTCACCTCGGGGTTCCGGCCCAGATCTCCCGGCGTCCCGGCAAACAGGATCTTGCCGTCGCTGATAATGTACGCCCGGTCGGTGACCGAGAGCGTCTCGCGCACATTGTGGTCCGTGATCAGCACGCCAATACCGTTCATCTTCAGATCGAAGATGATCTCCTGCAGCTCCAGCACCGCAATCGGGTCGATGCCGGAGAACGGCTCGTCGAGCAGGATAAACGCCGGCTCGATCGCCAGGCAGCGCGCAATCTCCACCCTGCGCCGCTCGCCTCCGCTCAGCGCATAGCCCAGGGTCCTGCGCACATGGCCCAGGTTCAACTGCTCAATCAGCCTCTCGGTGCGGGTGCGCCGGCTCTCCCAACTCAACTGCTGCGCCTCCAGCACCGCCATGATGTTCTCCTCCACCGTCAGCTTGCGGAAGATCGAAGGCTCCTGGGGCAGATAGCTGATGCCATACTGCCGCGCGCGCAGATACATCGGCAGACGGGTAATGTCGTCGCCGTCGGCCACCACCCGTCCCGCGTCCGGCCGCAACAGCCCGACGATGATGTAGAAGCAGGTCGTTTTGCCCGCGCCGTTCGGCCCCAGCAGCCCAACCACCTCGCCCTGCGTAATTTGCATGTTCACGCCGCGCACCACGGGCCGGCCCGCGTAGGCCTTGCCGATCTCTTCCGTCTCCAGCGTCCGCATCGTCGGCGTCACATTTGCCTCGGCTCTCTCTTCCCTGGTCCGGCTTATCCCATTTCTCAAATCGTTAACTCCCGTTTTGGTACTTCGTCTTGAAGGTCGGACTCAACGCTTCTCCTGGCCCTTCTTCCCATCGCCGCTGACCTGGGCAGTCGTGCGCACCCGCTGCCCCGGAGCGCCCAACGCCTCAACACTACCACCGCCGCTGCCATCGCAGGAACTGAACCGCAACTCCGCTGCGGTGGTCGTATTGCCCTGCGCGTCGACCGCCTGCGCCGGGGTCTTGCCGTCCCCGGTCAGTACGGCGAGTTCATCCGCCTCGGTGTATATCAGATGCTCGCCGGTGGCGCGCAGACCCGGCTGCTGCACCTCCACGCGCCCGGCCGCAACCACGCGTTCCAAAGCTCCCGCAAGCGAAGGGATGGCCCCCACCTGGCCGGCTCCCGTCTGGCTGCCTCCCGTCTGGCTGCCTCCCGTCTGGCTGCCTCCCGCCTGGGTGCCCGCCGGCCCGCTGCCCTTCACAGTCCCGCCCGCCGATTTTTTCTGTAGATACGCGGTCGCCTGGCTAGCCTGAATGGCCGCATCGACCGTGTCCGCGCGGAAGCCACCGGTAAAATCCGCCTGCCCCAGTATCCCCGAGTAGATCAGACCGCCGCTGGCGATGCGGACCACGTTTGCCGACGCCAGACCAGATCCCGCCTTTGTCTTCGCCGAAGCCGCTCCCGATGCTGGCGTAACTGCGCACCCGCCAGACCTCTGTGCGCCGGGGCTGGCTGCACCCGACGGATCGCTCGCCGCCCGCACCAGCACAGCGTGTACCTGGGCAGCTTGCGCGGCGCTCGACCATCCCGTCGATGTCTCCGACCGCGCGATCAGCCGCTCCTGCGTCTGCGCCAGCTCGATCACCGGCGCCTGCACCTGCGAAGCCCCTTGCCACAGCCGCGCCGGCTTGCCGTAGAACGTGGCAACCCCGGTCGCATGATCCATGTCAGCGCGGTCGGCGAGAATGTGGGTCGGCTCCGCGTGTGCCCCAGCCCGCGCGCCATCAAGCTGCGCCGAATTGTCCTGCACATAATTGACCCTCACCCCACCCGTCGCCTGCGAGTCTCCAGTCTTGTGATCCATCACTACCTGGTTCGCCCACACCACGCAGCCTGCATCCGACACCTGCACGTTGCCCGTCAAAGTCACGCGGTCCGCGTCGCCGTCATACACTCCGCGCTCCGCCGTCGCGTGCTCCACACCGTCGGCTGTAGCCGCAGCCGCACTGCAGGCAGCCACCTTCGCACCACCCGTGGCCGCTCGTGCACTCTTCGCTGGAGCCCGCCGCATCATCGTCACATGCCCTTGCTGCACCGCGCTCTCGAGCCAGTCCGCCATGCCCCGGCTCGCGGGAACACCCGCCGCAGCCTTGGGACGCAACCTCGCATCCAGTGTGTCCCCGTTGCTGGTCTGCTCCACCCCATCCGCGCCCAACTGATGCAGCACCGTATGCCCGCGGCCCGCAAGCGTCTCCAGTTGCGGTGGCTGCTTCGCGTCGCTCGCCAGAACCATGTGCGCCTTCAGGTCGTCGGCAGACAGTTCCGTCGTTCCCTCGCCGCCGGTGTTTGCCAGGCTGCCGTTGTTGACAAGCGTCAGGTGCGGATTCCCCGTCGCCTCGGCATCCTTCAGTTGCGACTGTCCCGGCCCTGCCGGCGCCAGCACGGCGTCCACCTTGGCAGCGGTCAAATCGCGTGTGCTCCATGGCTCCCGCACCGCTTCGGTCGCCCGCACCCGCTCGGTCATGTGCACTCCGCCGGTAAACACCGCATGTTGCGGCTGCGGCTTGGCCTGCGAATCGAACTGGATCGTCCCCCGGTCCGCCTGCCCCCTCACCTGCCGCAACGGGGTATCGGACGAGTATTGGACAGCTCCTGCAAGCAGCATCGTCTGCGGCTGGCTCAGCCCATTCAGCGCAACCTCGGCCTGCTGCGAGGCCATCGTCGCGCCGTTCGCATGGACGGTCACATCGCCCTGCGCGTCCACCCGCTCCAGGCTGCCGTCGGGCCGGGTGTAAAGCGTGGCCTGCTCCGCCTCCGCCGTGCGGCCCAGCGAGTCGTACTTCGCCTGGGTCAGGTGAGCCTGCTGGCTCCGGCTGTCGAACTCGGCCGACGACGCGGTCAGCAGTACCGGCCGCCCGCGCGCGAGCCCACTCATGCTCACCGCCGAGTGCAGCAGCAGCACGCCCGTATCGCTGTTGTAGTCGGCGCCGGTCGCGTGCCCCGTCATGGCGTCGATCTTGAACTCAATGGGTGCGCCAGTGGCCGCCACACCCAGCTTCTCCATATACACCAGGCCGCTGGTGGTGACATGCAGCACCTTCGGGCCAGTGACTTCGCCCTGAGCGACCGCACCCCGGCCCTTGAGCTCGGCACAGGCCGCGCCCGTTGGCTTCGCCGGGACCTTTCCGCCGGCCGTCTGGGCCGCCTGCAGGTCGATGTGGACCAGGCCTAAGGCGCGCACAAGGCCGGCATTCTGGTCATACTCGAAGTCGTCGCCGGAGATCAGGTCCGCCCGGTCGCCCTTGGATCCGTACAGCTCCATGCACACATCGTGCAGCGCCATCTTGCCGTTCTTGTACTGGATCTGTTTCGCCGCCTGGATGAAGAAGAGCGCGCGGTCCCCGACCTTCCGGGTCGCTGTCCACTCGTCGGCGCCCGCCGTCACGTCGATTCCCAGCTTAGCCGGCAGCTTCAGGTGGAATTGCCTCAGGTAGCGCGCCGACCCGATGAACACAGCGATCACCAGCATCAGGAAGACTGCGCTTCCCAGCAACCAACCCCTTAGCCGTTCAATCCGATCGCTCATCCGCTCGCCCTATCTATCTTCTCACCCACACCACGGTCGAACCCGGATTCTTCGTTTCCGGCACGGCACACCCGCGTAGAATGATCCGCAATGGCCGACCGCCTGTATCTCAGCCTGTGGTACCCCAACTTCCGCCTGCAGGCGCTGCCCGCGGTGCTTGCCGGAGTGATGCGCCAGTTTGCGGTCGTGGGCGGGAAACGGGTCGCCGCAGCCTCCGCATATCCCATCAACTTCACCGAGGCGCCCACCTACCAGCGCATCTACATCGATACCGACAGCGCGCCGTTCGATCCCAGCGCCTCCGTCGACCCCACTGCGGACGCCTCGGACGCGGCCATCGAGACCGCCGTCGCCGAGGCCACCGAGCAGCTCCACGACGACATGGCCTACGAGTTCGAGATGCGCTGGCAGTTGTGGGCGATCGAGGAGCCCGATCCCAGCTACAGCCGGCTGGACGCCGCCTCTGCCCTCGACGATGAACAAGAGCCGGACACAGACGTGCCCGCGCTCGACGACCCCAATACCCCGTGGAAGCTGCGCACCCATACCGTCCGCATCCTCGGCTTCGGCCCCCACTTCGACGTCGCCGGATACGAGCAGAACGGGCATCTGCTGGTCGACTTCGGCCTCGACACCCCCTGGGTGCTGGAGACGCTGGAAGACGAAGAGCTCGACGAGACCGCCCAGCTTCACATCCAGCAGAATGTCGAGAAACTCCTCGCCTTCACCCTGCTGGTCGAGAAGAACTGCGGCATCTCCAGCCGCCTGCTCTGGACCGAGTCGGGCGAACCCCTCGCCGAAAAACTCATCGCCCGCCTCCAGCGCGTCAACTGAGACTAAATTGGAAATTGTCATCCTGAGCGTAGCCTCACGCGGTCGTATCGCGTGAGGCGAAGTCGAAGAGCCTGTCCTGAGCTTGTCGAAGGAACCTGCGGTCCGCCCACAGCGCCTCCACCTTCAGTCCGTTTCGGCGCACAAGTTTTCACGCGAAGCGTCGAGAACAGCACGAAGTGCGTGCTAAAGTTCCAAGCATGAGCTTTGCCCATCCATTTGCGTGGCAGGACCTGTGGCGCTTCGGCCACGCCTGGATCTATCTGCTCAAGTGGCCGCTGGCCTTCGTGGCCGGCTGGGCTGCCATCCTATACCGCCGCTGGCGCAAGAGCCGCGACGAAAACGCTGCCCAGGGCTGGCCCTCGGTGGAGGGCCTCATCGTCAGCGGCACAGTCAAGCCCATCCCCAAGACCTCGCGCTTCCACGCGTCCCTGACCTACACCTACTTCGTCGAGGAGTACCGCACCGGCACCTACGACCACGACTTCCAAAATGAGGCCGACGCCGACGACTTCGTCCGCCAGATGAAGGACAAGCGCGTCCAGATCCGCTACAAGCAGTCCAACCCCAACAAATCCGTCCTCGAGCAATCCGTCATCGAGCAGCACGTCATGCTCGCCCCCCGCTTCGGCTGAACCGCCCACGCACAACTCAGCAGCCCGTCA
>Ga0182013_10007625_pt1 | contig 11865 bp, 13 predicted proteins | sample 612S2MmetaG_FD_120487 | JGI IMG/M metagenome (GOLD analysis project Ga0182013, IMG submission 120487) | Permafrost microbial communities from Stordalen Mire, Sweden - 612S2M metaG | ecosystem: Environmental > Terrestrial > Soil > Wetlands > Permafrost | place: Sweden: Stordalen | collected...
CTGGCGAATGAGCCCTGCGCGCTGCAAGCTCTGTAGATGGAAGGTCAAGGAAGAGGGCACGAGCTTTAAGCGTGAGCCGATATGGCCGGCCGGCAGCCCCTCAGGGCCGCGCTCGACCAGGAGCTTGAAGATCGCCAGTCGGTGTTCGTGGGCCAGGGCGCCCAGGGCTTCGATCACGGCAGCTACTTTCATGGGCCTACGATATTTCAAGAGATATCGTAATGTCAAGCTGCCCTCCCCGTATCAGACAAGTCCGCGCTCCGCCAGCGAGACGCACGCCCCGTCCCCGACGATGAGATGGTCCAGCAGCCGGATGTCGACCAGCGCGAGCGCCTCCTTCACGCGCTGAGTGATGAGCTCATCCGCCTGACTCGGCTCTGCGATTCCCGATGGGTGGTTGTGCGCGACGATGACGGCGGCGGCGTTTCTCTGCAGCGCCAGCTTGACGATCTCCCGCGGATGCACGCTCGCGCCGTCGATGGTGCCGCGAAACAGCTCCTCGCAGTGCATGAGTCGATGACGCTTGTCGAGGTACAGACAGCAAAAGACTTCATGCTCCAAGTGGCGCAGCCGGGCGCTCAGGTAATCGCGGGTGACCTTGGGGCTGCCGAGCAGCGGCCCGACGCGCAGCGGCTCCGACAGCTGCCGCCGCGAAATCTCCGCGGCGGCCTGGATCTCCGCATATCGGGCGAGGCCCAACCCCGGCTCCGCGCAAAAGCGCGCGCGGTCCGCCGCCACCAGGTGGCGGAGCGATCCGAAGTGGCTGAGGATCGAGCGGGCCAGATCCAGCGCGGAGTGCCCGGCCGTGCCGTGCCTCAGAAAAATGGCAAGCAGCTCGGCGTCCGAGAGCGCCCCGGCACCTCTCTCCAGCAGCTTCTCGCGCGGCCGTTCAGAGGGAGGCCAATCTCGAATCGCCATGGACGCCAGCATGGCCGCGCGCGGCTCATTTCACTAGCGGCATTTTGCGGGCGAGCGCCGAGATTGGCTACGCGTGTCCCGAGCTGCCGAACCCCCCGGCGCCGCGCGTCGTGGCATCGAAGTCCTCGACGACTTCGAATTCCGCGCGCACCACCGGCACGATCACCATCTGCGCGATCCGGTCGCCGGGATTGATGGTGAATGGCGTCGCGCCGCGGTTCCAGCACGACACCATCAGCGGTCCCTGGTAGTCCGAATCGATCAACCCCACCAAGTTGCCGAGAACGATCCCGTTCTTGTGACCCAAACCCGATCGCGGCAGCAGCAACGCCGCGAGCTGCGGGTCCTCGACATAGATCGACACGCCGGTCGGTATCAGTTCGGCCGCGCCCGGCGGGAGCACCAAAGGTCCCGCCAGGCAGGCGCGCAAATCCATGCCGGCCGAGCCGGCCGTTGCGTGCTGGGGCAATGGAAACTCCCGCCCGATCCGCGGATCGAGAATCTTGAGCTTGATCTTGTGCGGCATCAGCGGCGGATTCGCCGGGTGCGCAGGCGGCCGCGCTGGTCCGCCGTGGCGCTGCGGCGCTTGCGCGATCCGCGCCGGGGGGCGCCGTCGGAGGGGGGAAGGCGCTTGGCAATCTGCGCGATCAGCTCGCGGGCGACGGTGAGCTTCGGCGCGCGGGCGATCTCGAGTTTGCCGCCCGGCCAGATGACGGTCAGAGCATTGTCGTCGCAATCGAAGGCGAGCCCATCGCCCACCTGGTTGGCGGCAATCATGTCGAGCTTCTTGCGCTTCAGCTTGGCTCTGGCGTTCTCTTCGACATCGTTGGTCTCGGCCGCGAAGCCGACCACCAGCGGGCGCTTGCTCATTTCGGCGACCGACTTGACGATATCGGGCGCGGGTTCGAGATCGAGCGTGAGCGCGGCGCCCTGTTTCTTGATCTTCTGCTTGGCGACGGCGACCGGCTGAAAATCGGCCACTGCCGCGGCGGCGACGAACACGTCCGCCTCGGCCACATGGCGATGCACCGCGGCATACATTTCTCGGGCGCTCTCGACGTTGATGCGCGTGATGCCCGCAGGTGTCGGCAGGTGCACCGGTCCGGTGATCAACGTGACGTGAGCGCCTGCTTCGCGCGCGGCCGCCGCGACCGCGAAGCCCATTTTTCCGGAACTGCGGTTGGTCAGGTAGCGCACCGGATCCAAGCGCTCGCGGGTGGGTCCGGCGGTGATCAGGAGATTGACCCCGGCCAACAGGCCCGCATTGGCCGGCGGCTCCAAGAGCGTGCTTGCGAGGACGTTGGGCTCCCACATGCGCCCGACGCCGACCTCCCCGCACGCCTGATTGCCCGCCGCAGGTCCTAGAATGCGGATACCCCGCGATTCCAGGACGCCGACATTGGACTGCGTCGCCTTATTGGCCCACATCACACGGTTCATCGCCGGCGCGATCACCACCGGTGCCTCGGTCGCCAAACAAAGCGTGGTCAGAAGATCATCCGCCCGGCCCCCGGCGAGCCGGGCAATGAAATCGGCGGTGGCCGGTGCGATCAGCACGAGCTCTGCCCAGCGGGCAAGCTCGATATGGCCCATGGCGGCCTCGGCCGCCTCGTCCCACAACCCGACCCGGACCGGGCGCCCGGAAACGGCTTGAAAGGTCATTGGGCTCACGAATTTCTGCGCGGCCTCGGTCATCACCACCTGGACCTCGGCGCCTTTTTCAATCAGCCGGCGTACGAGATCGGGGCTTTTATAGACGGCAATCCCGCCGGTGACGCCCAGCAGGATGCGGGTTCTGGCTGTCAATGGATGCCCTTCAGCTCTTTGAAACGTGAGATATCGCTATCGAATTGGCGGCTCATCGCCGCCGCTTCCGAGCGCTTCTCGCGAAGGTTCTCTTCCTGCGTGATGATGTCGCTGCTGACTCGCACCAGGTCTTCGGCCAATTGGTCGGTCATGGGCGGCGCATTCGGGTCGGAGCTGTAAGGCTTGAAACGGGCGCTGGCGCCCCGCAGGCCGGTCATTTTCTTGTTCAGCGTATCGAGGAACTGACCGGTCACCTTGATTTGGTCCGAAAGCAGCGCGATGCGCTGATCACGCAAATGTTCGATTTCCTGGACCGAGACGTAGGAGGCGAGCAGGTTCTTGTCACGGCTCGCGCGCTGTGCCGCATCGGCTCTTTTCTGGTCCTCATCCGCCACCTGGTCCGGAGTCTTCTGAGCGTCCGTGTGCTCGATCTCGATCCCGTGGCCGTTGATGACCCGGTGCTCCTGGGTGGCGTATTCAGGCGGGATGCGATCGCCGTAATGGGTTACGCCCTGCTCGTCCTGCCATTCATATACCTTCCGGTCGGAACCAGACGACGATGCAGAGCCCGCGGGCGCCGCCGCCAGCGACAAGCCCGCGCATAGGAGCCAGATGAGCTGTTTCAAACGCATACCCCCTCGAGACCGCGCGCCATTTTGAGCCGCGCAACCTCCGTTTTCCAGGGCGTATTGCTCAATATGTGAGGCCATAGCGGTCCCGGTAGGCTTCCATGCCGGCGAGATCCGCCTCGCGTCCGAGGATGCGCATGTGCTGCATCAGGTCCGACAGACTGATGACCGCCACCACCGGCATGCCGAATTGCTCGCGTACCTCTTGGACCGCGGACAAAGGGCTCACCGCCCCGCGCTCTTGCCGGTCGAGGGCCAGCAGCACCCCGGCGGGGTGGGCGCCGGCGGTCCGGATGATCTCGATCGACTCGCGGATGGCGGTTCCGGCGGTGATCACGTCATCGACGATCAGGACCCGACCGTGCAGGGGACTGCCGACGATCTGTCCACCCTCGCCGTGATCCTTCGACTCCTTGCGGTTGAAGGCGAACGGCAGATCGATGCTGTGATGTTCGGCGAGCGCCGCTGAGGCCGCGGTTACCAGGGGGTTTCCCTTGTAGGCCGGCCCGAACAGCATGTCGAAGCGGATGTCCGAAGCCACGATGGCATCGGCATACGCTTTGCCCACCGCCGCGATGGCGGCCCCCGAGCTGAACAGCCCGGCGTTGAAGAAATACGGGCTCTCGCGGCCCGACTTCAACTTGAAGCTGCCGAACTTCAGCACGCCCAAGCGCGTGCACAGTTCGATGAAGTCGCTTTGATAGGGGAGAGTCATACCGCCGGCAGTCTCGCAAGGCAGGTCGCGCTTCGCAAGGGCCGCGCCTGGTATCATCGCGCGCGATGCTCATCACCCGCACCCGCAACCGCGCCCAGATTCTTTGACGCATCCTGCGAAACCAACCCTGCTCCAAGCGCTCGGCGACAAGCGCATGACAGCCGTATTGTTCCTGAGCTTTGCGTCCGGCCTGCCCTACAATCTGACCAATTTCAGCCTGCAGGCGTGGCTTGCGTCTTCCGGTCTCGCGGTCAAGACCATCGGTTTTCTGTCGCTCGTCGCATTGCCTTATAACTTCAAGTTCTTATGGGCCCCGTTCCTCGACCGCTACGTACCACCGTTCCTGGATCGGCGGCGCGGCTGGATCGTGGTTTTCCAGGCATGCCTTGCGATCTGCATCGGCGCCATGGGGTTCTGTTCTCCAACGACCGGCCTGTACGTGCTGGCCGCGGTCGCGTTCGGCGTGGCGTTCTTATCCGCCTCGCAGGACATCGTCATCAATGCCTATCAAGTGGACACGATTCCCGCGAGCGAGCGCGCCCTTGCCGCCGCCGCGACCACATTCGGCTATCGCACGGCGGCGATGCTGGCCGGCACCGTGCTCGTGGTCATCGCCGGCCATCTGGGGTGGCGGGTCGCTTTCCTCCTGGTGGCCGCGCTCATGGCCGCCACCCTGTTCATGACCTTCTGGGCACCGGCGCCGCGCGTGCCGAGCCATCCGCCGCGTACCCTGATCGATGCCATCTGGCATCCGCTGCGCGAGCTGTTCGGCGCCAAGATCATGTGGGGATTCCTGGCGCTGGTGCTGCTCTACAAGGTGGGCGACGCGCTTGCTCTCAGCCTCTACAGCACGTTCATGCTGCGCGGCATGGGCTTCTCGCTGGACGAGCTCGGCATCGCCGGCAAGCTGAACATGACCGTGTCCACCATCATAGGCACGACGTTCGGCGGCCTCATGTACATACGATGGGGGACGTTTCGCTCGCTGCTGATATTCGGCATCGCCCAGGCGCTCACCAATCTGCTCTATATGTGGCTCGCGCTGGCGGGCCGCAAGGTGTGGCTGCTGGTGCTCGCCACGTCGGTCGACACCATGGTCGGCGGCATGGGTCAGGCCGCCTTCGTGGCGTTCTTGATGTCGCTCTGTTCGACCAATTACAGCGCCATGCAGTATGCGTTGCTCTCGGCGATCGGCACCCTGCCGCGGAATCTCTCGGGCGCGGCGGCGGGCGTTCTCGTTCCCGTCGTCGGATGGGCGCGCTTCTTCATCATCACCTGCCTCGCGGCGACGCCCGGACTCATTTTGCTGATCTTCATGCGGCGGCCCTTGAACGAGCTCGCCGCGCGCGACACGGCACGGAGCGGCGCCTAGAGCGCGACGACAGGGCCCGGTGCGCCGGCAAGCCGGACTTCAGCGGCGCAGCGACCGATCCTGAGGGACCGACCAGGCGGTACGCCCGGTGTCCTCGAATTCCCGGTCCAGATCCTCGGTCTCCACATCGATGGCGCCCGACCAATCTTCAGGAGCGTTCGCCATGTCGATGAGTTCGTCGAGCAGCTGTTCATTCCAGGAATCGAATTCCACTTCTGTGACGCTGCCGTCGAAAAATTGGATTTCGATGGTCTCATCCTCTTCGTCGATGGCGACCACTTCGAACAGCTCGTTGGTATTGCCGCGATACCACTGACCTACGATCGGCTTCACAACGTTCATGGGCCGTCTCCGTCTGTTATGCTCGACTCCATTCAACTCCCAATGAATCCTTCGCGCAATCGGAAAATTTTGCGCGAAGCAACAACCTGAACTTGATCCAGCAATTCATAAAATTCTTCGTGGTCTTTTTCGTCGTGGTGGAGCCGGTCTCGCTCATCCCGTTGTTCGCGGGTCTGACGGAAGGGGCGAACCAAGCCTATAAGCGGCTCATGGCCTTCAAGGCGTCGGCGATCTCCCTCGGGATCTGCATCCTGTTCGCCCTGGTGGGGGCAAAGTTTCTCGACGTCATGGGGATTTCCCTTAACTCCTTCCGCATCGCCGGGGGCACGCTCCTCTTCTTGATCTCGCTCGACATGGTATTTGCGCGCACGTCGGGGACGCGATCGACCACGCCCGAGCACGAAGAATCCATGAAACGCGAGGACATCTCGGTGTTTCCCCTCGCGTTTCCGTTCATCGCCGGCCCGGGCGCGCTTGCGACCATTTTGTTGACCGCAGGCGAGGTCGGGGGGAGACCCGTGCTGTTCGCCGGATTTTTGGGGGTGGTCGCGCTCGTGATCGCGGTGTGTCTCGCCGTGATGCTGGCCGCGCCCCGGCTCATGAACGTACTCGGGGTCACCGGCGCGGCCGTCATGAATCGCCTGTCGGGCGTGATTCTCGCGGCGCTTGCGGTGCAGTTCATCACCGACGGCATCCGCGGCAGTTTCCTTTCCTGAGACCGCCGATCTGCGGCTGGGCGCCGGCTATCGCCCGGTCTTGACGTAGGCGAGATCCCAGACGCCGTGCCCGAGGCGCTCGCCGCGGCGTTCGAACCGCGTCGGAGGACGGAAATCGGGTCTTTGCACATAGCCGCCGTCGGCGCTTTGCGAGACCAGCGCTCCGCAGCCGTTGCAGACGCTACGCATCTGTTCGGCATACTCCTGCCAGTCCGTCGCGAGCCGCAGCATGCCGCCGGTCCGAAGCTTGTTGGCCAGCGTCTCGACGAAAGCGGCGTCGATCAAGCGGCGTTTATGGTGGCGCTTCTTGTGCCAGGGATCGGGAAAGAAGACGAGGATGGTGTCGAACGAGCGATCCGCGACGCTGCTGGTCAAGACCTCGACGGCATCGTGGCAAACGATGCGCAAGTTGGACAGGGTTTGCTCCCGGGCCTGTAACAAAAGCCTCCCGACCCCCGATCGATGCACCTCGATTCCCAGATGGTCGGTCTCGGGATGCGCCCTGGCCAGCGACCCGATGACCTCCCCGGTGCCGAAACCGATCTCGAGACAGCGCGGTGCGGACCGGCCGAAGACCTTGTCCAGGTCGAGCGCCCGCCCGTCGAAATCCACGCCGAAGATCGGCCACAGGTCGGCCAAGGCCCGTTCCTGCGCCTGGGTCACCCGTCCGGCGCGTAACACGAAGCTGCGAATGCGGCGTGGTGCATGCATGGGTGAGAAGTCTGCCTGATATCATCGATTCATGCGCAAAACCTGGCTGGCGGGAGCGATCCTGATCCTCGCGGGTTGCGCGGGGCTGCCGCAGCACGTCAAGAAGTATCCGAGCGTCGCGCTGCAGACGCCGCAGAACACCGAGCTCGCCCGGGTCGTGCAGCGGAGCGAGGACGGCACCAGCAAAAACCTCTCGGGCATCCGATTGCTGGCATCGGGCGAGGAGGCGCTCGACAGCCTGATCGCGCTGGCCGACCACGCCCAGCGCACCCTCGATATCCAGTACTACATCATTCATCAGGACGAGTCCGCCCGCATCCTCCTCGAACAGGTGCGCGAGGCCGCGGATCGCGGCGTGCGGGTGCGGGTCCTGGTGGACGATCTCAATACGGCGGGGGAGGACCGGCGATTCCTGCATCTGGGCCATCACGCCAACATCGAGGTGCGTGTCTTCAATCCCTTTCCCGGCGGCCGGTCTGCGACCTGGAGCCGCATCCTCACTTCGATCTCGGACATTCCCAGAATCAACCACCGCATGCACAACAAGCTGTTCGTCGCCGACAACGAGTTGGCCATCACCGGCGGACGAAACATCGGTGACGAATACTTCACCCTCGACAAGCGCAGCAATTTCATCGATCTCGATGTGGTGGTCGCCGGGCCCCTCGTGGCGCAGTTGTCGGCGTCGTTCGACGCATTCTGGAACAGCAAGTATGCCTACCCGATCGCGTCGCTGGCTTCGGCGGACGGCGTCGACAATGCCGCCCAGCCGCCGCCGCCCGCCGCGTCGAACGACGATGCCAATTGGCTCGGGCGGGAGCTCGACGCCGGGACGCTTCAACTGGACTGGGTGCCCGCGACGGTGCTCGCGGACCGGCCGGCCAAGATCGCGAGCGATACCTCGCCCGACGAAGAGGTCACGATCGCCAACAACATATCCGAGCTCATGCGCTCGGCGCAGCACGAGGTGCTGGTGATCTCGCCGTATTTCGTCCCCGGCGAGGAGGGCGTCGAACTGATGCGCGGCCTGATCGGCCGCGGGGTGCATATCCGCATTCTCACCAACTCGCTCGCCTCCACCGATTCGCCGCTCGTCCACATCGGCTATTCGCGCTACCGGATCGCGCTCCTCAAGATGGGGGTGGAGCTCTACGAAGTGCGGCCGAAGCTCGGCCAGAAGCGGCTGAGATTCCATCCGTTCAAAAGCTCGAACGCGAGTCTGCACGCGAAGGCGCTGGTCATCGATCAGCGAACCGTGTTCATCGGATCCTTGAACATGGACGGACGGTCGGCGCGCTTCAACAGCGAGCTCGGGCTGGTGATGCGCAGCCCCGAGATCGCGAAGCAGGTGACCGCCCTGATGGATGACCTCACCGAGGAAGGCAGCTACAGGCTGTCGCTCGATGGCAGCGGGCACATCGTGTGGTCCTTCGGCGAAGGCGATGCCGTGCGCACCTGGCATACCGACCCGGAAACGACGCCTATGCAACGCATTTCCTTGGAGCTGCTCGCCCCGTTCGCGCCGGAGAAGCTGCTCTAGGCGCGGGCGCCCCTACGGCGTGATGCGCAATGTCGCCAGGTAATCCTTGACCTTGGCGCGGAATCCCTCGCTGCTGGTTACCGTGGCGCCCCCGGCGAGCACCAGGATGAAGTCGCCGCGCAGTGTACGGTTCACCTCGCGCACGTAGTTCATGTTGACGAGGCACGAGCGGCTGATCCGCAGCATCGGCTGCGACTTGAGCGCCTGCTCGGCCTGGGTCAGCGTGCTGCGCGCGTGGAAGTTGTCCCTGCCCACGCGGATGCTGACGTAATTGCGGTCGGCTTCGATCATCTCGACCTGGGGCACATCGATGACGTGCAGCTTGCCATTGAATTCCGCCAGCAGGCGCGGCCGATCCTCGGGCACCGCCCGAGTTCCGCGCTCGAGCTGCGCGAGCAGCCCGGCGAGGACTGCCTGACGCTCTTCCACAGCGCTCTCGAGATGCTTCGGCCGTATTCGCGCGAGCGTCTTGCGGAAGCGCTCCTGGTCGAACGGCTTCAACAGATAATCCACCGCGCACACCTCGAAGGCCTCGAGCGCATAAGTGTCGTAGGCGGTCACGAACACGAGCGAGGGCATATGCTCGGGCTCGAGGGCGCGCGCGAGGTCGATGCCGTTCAATGGGTCCATTTGAATGTCGAGAAACAGGAGATGCGGCCGCTTGGCGCGGATTCCCGCGAGAGCGGTCTCGCCGTCGGCGTACTCGCCGACCACCTCGAGGTCCGCCTCCGCCTCGCAAAATTCGCGCAGCACCCGGCGTGCGGCCGGTTCGTCGTCGACGATGATGACGTTCACTACGCGGCTTCCCGCGACGCGAGACGGGCCGCGCTGCGGCGATCGGGCGCCGCGCGCATCCAGGGCATCGTGATCTCGCTGACCCATTCCCTGCCGGAGGGTCCCGCGACGAGCCGGGCGCGGCCCTCGAACTGAACGGCCAGCCGCTCGCGCACGTTATTGAGACCGATGCTCTCGGTGCCGGCCTGTTTGCCGGCGGCGATGGTGTTGCTTAGCTTGAGGATCAGGGACTCGTCGGTCCTGATCACCGCGATCCGCACCTCGACCGGGCCCTGATGCCCGGCGAGGCCGTGAACCACCGCGTTCTCCACCAGCGGCTGCAGGATCAGGCTCGGCACCCAGGCATCGACGATATCCTCCGCGGGCGGCAGCTTGATCGTCAGGCGGTCGGCGAAGCGCTTCTGCTGCAGCTCCAGGTACAGGCGCACGAACTGCAGCTCATCGGCGAGCCGGGAGAAGTCGCGCTCGCCGGCGTTCAGCAATCGGCGCAACAAATCCGCCAGCTGCACGACCATGGCCTGGGCGGATTTGGGGTCCCATTCGATGAGCCCGCGGATCGTGTGCAACAGGTTGAACAGCGTATGCGGGGAGAGTTGCATGCGCAGGGCCGCCAGGCGCGCCGCGCTCCATTCGCGTTCGAGCGCGCTGCGCTGCAATTCCAGATTGCGGAACCGCGTATACAGCGACGAGCCCGTCACCAGCGCGAGGCCGAATCCATACGTCGGAATGAAACTCACGAAGCTCGCGAGCCACAGCGACAGCATCATGGGATCGCTGAAGGGACCGTGGCCGCCCGCCTGCTGATGGAATGGCGAGTCGCCGACGATGTACTCGGCCACGATCATCGCCGGGTAGGCGAGTGCGGCGAAGACGAAGCCGAGGACCGCCTGCAGAGGTACGGCGATCAGCACCGGACGCCACTGGATCTTGAGGGAGGCCTGGTAGGAGATGATCACGAGCGGCAACAGCAGCAAATGCTGCAGCACACGCGCATCCCAAGGCGCGAACAATGCCAGGTCCGTGACCTTCGCAATGCCCGTCCGCATGCCATAGGCGTAGAGCACGTTCGAGAGCGTGACGTACGCCCAGAACACGAACACCAGCGTGAAGAACTGGCACCGGCTGAGGCCGGAAGCGTAGCGCTCCGCGGAAAAGCGTTCCCCGTCGGTCTCGGGATCTCCGTTCATGGGCGCCAGCCTAGCGCAAACCCGGGGTCTGCGAGGAGAGGCGGGGCCCGGCAGGGGACGAATCCGTGGTTGCGAGGGACGACTTCGAGGGCGGCCCGCAGACTACGGACCCCCACCAGGCGTTTCATAGCGCTGTCGGCAACCACACTCAGGAGATTACGTTATGAACCCCCAAGCCCCCAAGGTTACCCTCGCGATGATTCTCTGCGGCATCGTCAGCGCGGCGGGCATGGCCGCCGCCGGCGCCGCCACACAGGACGAGGAGGTCCCCAACCAGACCGTGAAATACGACTCGGCCAGTCTGCTGACGGATACCGGTGCGCATGTCGTGTACCGAAAAATCGTCTACGCGGCCGAAGCAGTATGCCCGGCCAATCCCGGCAGTCTCATATTGAGCGGGGCCGTTCAGGAATGCCGCGCGCAGGCGATCGCAGCAGCGGTGATGAAAATCAACAACTCGAGACTCGCGGCGATTCACGACAGCGCGTCGGGGAAGGGTTGAGCGTGGTCGCGCCCCGCCTCGCCGAGGGGACCGGTCGGGTCACGGCGAGGTCGGGCGCGCTTTTTCCGCGGCGTGACGCGCCACGCCGTCCATGATTTCCCGGTGCGCAGCGTCCACGCCGGCCCAACCCACCACACGCACCCACTTGCCCGGTTCGAGATCCTTGTAATGCTCGAAGAAATGCTGGATTTGTTTGAGACGCATTTCGGGCACGTCGTCGATCGACTTCCAGTAGCTGAACAGCGGGCAGATGTCGTCGGTAGCCACGGCAAGAACCTTGGCATCGCCGCCGGATTCGTCGTCCATGCGCAGCAAGCCGAGCGCGCGGCAGCGCACGACCACACCGGGCAGCAACGGAAACGGAGTGTGCACCAGCACATCCACCGGATCCTCGTCTTCTGAGATCGTCTGAGGGACGTAGCCGTAGTTGGCGGGATAGTGCATCGCCGTCATCATGAACCGATCCACGAAAAGCGCGCCGGAGTCCTTGTCGACTTCGTACTTCACGGGGTCAGCGTTCATGGGAATCTCGATGATCACGTTGAATTCCCCGGGCAGCCGATCGCCGGCCGTCACGTTGTTGATGCTCATCTGAGTGTCATTCTCCCAATATTTTTCATTACCAAAGTTGC